>ERZ773072.660-NODE-660-length-18358-cov-5.656778_pt1 | contig 18358 bp, 18 predicted proteins | sample MGYA00580617_ERZ773072 | MGnify/ENA primary metagenome ERZ773072 (study PRJEB29015, sample SAMEA2737970) | human oral metagenome | biome: human oral; feature: human-associated habitat; material: dental | place: China | collected 2122 ...
CAAGAAGTTCTTTCCTTTTGTTGAGATTTGAGCTGGGCGTGCGTTTGGACGCTCATTGCCCCAGCAAACTTAAAAGCAAGGATAACGTAAAGAAAACTCATACCAATCAAATGACAATTCAATAAGAGTGAATATATGAAATTAAATTGGAAATACGAAAAATGGCGTGAACAAGGTTTCACATATTCTGATATAGAAGCATATATTAGCTTAAATATATATGCGGAAGATATTGAAATATTTTCCAATATCCTTTGTCCCAAAACAATAGAATATAAAGGTGGGGTAATTTTATCTTGGTGGGCAGTAAGCGATGAAGATATTGAAGAAATTAAAAAAACATTTGATGAAGGATTAAGAAATTTTCTTTCTATATCGAAAGCGGAAAAAGCTATTAACGATACTCGGTTATATGATGTCTTCTTCAACACGTCACAAACCGCTAATGATGAAACTTATCAAAATGTTGCTAAGCTTATCCAAAAGAACTGGGAATATCACTTAATGACAACCTACCCAGATAAAAAATTCATTGTTGAAATTGGCGGAGAATATGAGCAGTTCGGAGTAACGTTTTATCAAGCCTTATAAATGACCAACACAGGGGGACCACCTCTGCATGTAAAAAAGCAGCCTGCACTCTGAAAAATTAAAGTGCAGGCTGCTTTTTCTTGCCCATTAGTCAAATAAGGCAACTATTCAGCACACCAGCTTTACCGTTGCGTGTTTCATGACGAAAAAACGGGCAGGCCGACCAATTTATTTGGCCATTTTCTTCTTCACGCTCACCTGTCGCTGTTTCTTCTTGCCGCCGCTGTTGCGCACTTTTTCGTCTTTGCGGTTTTCGCGTTTGGCGATACGGTTGCTCAGCGTGGCGCGGCGCAGGGGTTTGTTTTTGGTTTTCTCGGCGGTTTCCTCATACGGATTTTCGCCCACGTTGTACTGAATCCGCAGCGGCGTGCCTTGCAGGTTGAAGGCTTTGCGGAAGGTTTGCGTGAGGTAGCGCGTGTAGCTGTCGGAAATGGCGGACAGCGAATTGCCGTGAATCACAATCACGGGCGGGTTCATGCCGCCTTGGTGGGCATAGCGCATTTTGGGGCGCACCAGCCCTGCGCGCGGCGGGGCTTGGCGTTCGATGGCAGATTGCAGCACGCGTGTGATTTTGGGCGTGGGCATTTTGATGAACGCCGCGTCATAAGCCGCCTGAATGCTATCGAACAGGCCGTCTATGCCGCGTTCTTTCAGCGCGGAAATGTAGTGGAATTTGGCAAAATCCAGGAAATAGAGTTTGCGGGCAATATCGCGTTTGATTTCGTTGCGCCGCTCTTCGGAAATGCCGTCCCATTTGTTCACGGCAATCACCAGCGCGCGACCGGCTTCCAGCGCGAAGCCTGCGATGGTCGCATCTTGGTCGGCAATGTCTTGCTGCGCGTCCAGCACCAGCACGGCCACGTTCGCCGCTTCCACCGCCTGCATGGCTTTAATCACGGAAAACTTTTCCACCGCTTCGTCCACTTTGCCGCGCCGCCGCACGCCTGCGGTGTCGATAATCGTGAAAGGCTTGCCTTCGCGCTCGAAATCAATGTGAATGCTGTCGCGCGTAGTGCCCGCCATGTCGAAGGCGATCACGCGCTCTTCGCCCAAAATGGCGTTCACCAGCGTGGATTTGCCCACGTTCGGGCGGCCGATAACGGCGAACACGGGGTGTTTGTTTTCCGGCTGCTCTTCTTCGGCTTCGGGGAAATTTTCCAGCACTTCTTCCATCAGGTAATACACGCCGTCGCCGTGCGCGCCGGAAATCACGTGCGGTTCGCCCAAGGCCAGTTCGTAAAATTCGGCGGCCAACACGTCGCGGCGGCCGCCCTCGCCTTTGTTCACGGCCAGATACACGGGGCGCGGCGATTGGCGCAGGCGGTCGGCGATGATTTTGTCCTGCGGCGTTAAGCCCGTGCGCGCGTCCACCAGGAAAATCACGGCATCGGCTTCGTCTATCGCCTGCAAGGTTTGCCGCGCCATTTCGTGCAAAATGCCGCTGTCCACCACAGGCTCAAAGCCGCCGGTGTCCACTACCAGATAGGGCTTGCTGCCGACTTTGCCGTGGCCGTAATGGCGGTCGCGCGTGAGGCCGGGCAGGTCGTGCACCAGTGCGTCTTTGGTGCGCGTGAGGCGGTTGAACAGGGTGGATTTGCCCACATTGGGGCGGCCGACTAGGGCGATGGTGGGTTTCATAGGGGTTCTTTCTGTGTCAGGCTGCCTGAACGCGGGTTCGGGCGGCGAGCAGGTGTTTCGGTTGGTTGCGGAAACACGGGGTTGATAAAAAAGAGGGTGCAGGCTGCTTTTTCAAGGTGCCAAAAGCAGCCTGCACTCGGGTTTAATGCAACATCGTTTTTTGGAACAGCAATGTCAATTTGTCTTGGTAATAGCTGTTGCCGTTGCGCTGGTCGAGCTCTTGCGCCACTTGCTGTGCGTTTTCCAAAGCGTCGTCTTTCAGCGGCACGATGCAGGCAATATAGTCGAAATACGGCAAATCGTTGTTGGAAATGGTGGCGAAAATATCATCACTGTATTCGTCCAGCCAGTCTTCCGCCCAATCCAGCCTACCCAACTGCGAAGCGGCCAAAATCAGTGGCGGCAGCAGGCGCACATTGTCTTCGTCCGATTCGGTAATCAGTGCAAAGGCTTCTTCCAACAATTCTTCCGCCTCCTCGGGCCTGCCGGTGCGTATCAGCACGTCCACCACGTATTGATACGTGATGTGCGGCACTTCGGTGCAGCTCAATTCGCCCGACAAAATCGGTTCGGCGCAGGACAGGACTTGCGCATAATCGCCGATGAAATGGTAATACTGCACCAAAGAATCCTGTTCGCAGGCGGGGCAGTCGCTCAAATCGTCGGCTTCGGCAGCCTGCCAAAGGGCGAAATGCTCGCACGCCGCCGCCACATCGCCCATCAGGATGCTTTGCTCGGTCAATGCCTTTTCCACCGACTCGCGGCTGCATTGGAAGTCGTCGTACAGCTGGCGCATGGCTTGGTTGGCCTGCTCGATTTCCTCGCGCGACACGGTGGTGTCGTACGGCAGCTTCGGCACGACCCATTTGTATTTCCATGCCGTGTTCAGCAAATGGCGCAACGCCGCGTCCGCTTCGGGCGAATCTTCCCCGCTTTGGACATAGCTGTTACGGTAATAATTCGTGAGCCAATTCAGGCAATGCCATTGGAAGCCGATTTTGAACAGCCGGTTCGGCATTTCGTCGCCCAGCACAAATTCGGCAATTTCTCGCCCCGTGTCGAAATCTTCCGCGTTCATGGCCTGATTGAACGCATCGACGGTGACGCGCATCCTGCGGCTGGCATCGGCAATGTTCACCACTTCGTCCGGTGAAAAAGGTTTGGCTTTATCCATCATCTTCCTTTGAAGTGCAGGCTGCTTTTCGGACATCGAAAGCAGCCTGCACATGCATTACTGGCTCAATTTTGCTTCGACCAGCTCTCGGCTCAGCGAATCTTCGGGCAGCTTGTCCAGCGCCGCCTTATAGGCCGCCGCCGCTTCCTGCTTTTTGCCCTGCGCGGCCAACACGTCGCCCTTGCTCTCGTTCAGCAGCGGCTCGAATTCGGCGGGCACGGTCAGATTCAGCACTTTCAAGGCATCGTCAAATTTTTTCTGTTCCACCAGCACATTCGCCAGATTCTGCGCGGCGGATACTTGGAGCACCGGCTCTTTCTGCGTGTCCAGCACCCATTGGTAGGCTTTTGCCGCTTCGTCCAGTTTGCCGGCGTTAAACAGCGCCAAGGCGGTTTGCAGGCTGCTTTGTGCGGCCGCAGGGCTGTCTTTGAAGCGGTTTTGCAATTCGGTCAGCTTGGCATAATCGCCCTGAACCTTCATCCCCTCCGTTGCGGCTTCTTCGTTTTTTCCGCGCAGGTGGCTTTGGTACATCGAGTTGCCCAAATACGCCAACGCCGCCGCCACCAGCAGGGCGAAAACCCATTTGCCGCCGCTTCTCCAAAGGTGTTTGGCGTTTTCCAATTCTTGTTGTTCGTCATGATGCGCGGACATTTATGCACTCCATTGTGTTAATTGCGTAATCAGTTCGGCGGCGGGCACGGTTATCTGCCCTTTGCCGCCGCGTAAATCTTTCAAAGTAACCTGGCGGTTTTCCAGCTCGCTCTCGGCGATAATCAGCGCGAATTTTGCGCCGCTGTCGTCCGCGCGTTTGAACTGGTTTTTCAATTTGGTGCTGCCTGAAAACTGGGCAACGTTAAATCCCGCCTGGCGCAGCGCGGCGGCATACTGCATGGCGGCCAGCGTGCTGCCTTCGCCCTGCTGCATCACGAATACGTCGGGTGCGTTGTCGGCGTGCAGGCTGCCGTAATCGCGCACCAACAGCAGCAGGCGTTCGATGCCCATGGCAAAGCCGATGGACGCGGCGGGTTTGCCGCCCAATTCTTCAATCAGCCCGTCATAGCGTCCGCCGCCGCACACGGTGGCCTGCGCGCCGAGTTTGTCGGTCGTCCATTCGAACACGGTTTGGTTGTAATAGTCCAAGCCGCGCACCAGACGCGGGTTTTCGGTGTATCGGATGCCCAAGCCGTCCAGCAGCGATTTGACAGTGTCGTAATGCCGGCGCGATTCTTCGCCCAAGTAGTCGGTCAGGCGCGGAGCGGCGTTGCAGATGGCTTGCAAATCGGGGTTTTTGCTGTCCAGCACGCGCAGGGGGTTGGTATGCAGCCTGCGTTTGCTGTCTTCGTCCAGTTTGTCTTCGTGTTGCGTTAAATAGGCCACCAGTGCGGTACGGTGTGCGGCACGCTCTTCTCGGTTGCCCAAGCTGTTGATTTCCAAGGTGAGGTGTTCGGCAATGCCGAGTTCGCGCCACAAATCGGCGCACATGGCAATGATTTCCGCGTCGATATCGGGTTCGGCAAAACCGAGCGCTTCGATGCCGACTTGGTGGAACTGGCGGTAGCGTCCTTTTTGCGGGCGTTCGCGGCGGAACATGGGGCCCATGTACCAGAGTTTTTGCGGTGCGGCGTGCAGCAGGCTGTGTTCCACCACGGCGCGCAGGCAGCTTGCGGTGCCTTCGGGGCGCAGGGACAGGCTGAGCGTGTCGTTGCTGTCGGAGAAGGTGTACATTTCTTTGCCGACCACGTCGGTTTCTTCGCCGATGGAGCGCACGAACAGGCCGGTCTGTTCCACAATCGGGGTGCGGATTTGGGCGTAACCGAAGCGGCGCGTCCATGCTTGAACTGCGTTTTCAAAGGCTTGCCAATAAGCGGCGGTGAGTTTGAAGTCTTTTTGTTCAACGGGCAGAAGGTCGTTCATGCCTTTGACGGATTGGATTTTGTGTCCCATTTTTGCATTTCCAAATTCGATAGGCGGATTATAGCCGATTTTCCGCCGCTTGAAATGGAAAACACGGCTGAATACGGGCGGTTCAACCGTGTTTTCCGTGTGCAGGCTGCCTGCCCATGGTCAATATACCTTCACGCCGTCTTCGGGCGGCGTCATCAGATAATTCAGAATGTCGAAATTGGCGATTTGCGACAGCTCCGCAGACATCGCGCCTTTTTGAAACAAGCCGCCGGAATCGGTATAGGAATACACGCGCAACACGCCATCTTCAATTTCAATGCTGCGCAGCAAATCGAAGGGGAATTTTTTGTTGTTCACCGCAATCATGTTCCGATTGAGCTTCACCGCGCCGAAATTCAGCGTTTTGCCTTCGTTAAACGCCTGCACCATTGCAGGCAGCATGAACGCCTGCTGATAATCCAACAGCACCTGCACCATCTCTTCCATATACAGAAACGAAGACGGGATTTTCATTTCCACTTTATTCTGCACCAGCCGCACGGAAACGTGCCGCGCCGCATTCACGCCATATACCGTCTCATGAATCCGCCGGATATACATTTTCAGAGCGGGCGTGAATTTAATGACCTTGCGCGTGAACAGCGACTGATGCACCAAGCCCTGCGAATACACATGGACGCGCGAACGGATACGGTCGGCCAGCATATAAAACGCGGGCGACCACAGCAGCAGCGCAAACAAAAGGCTGTGCGTATTGCCTTCCAGCCAGTCGCCCAGCAGGAACATATTGGGAAAGCCGAAAAACAAAAACCAGAACACCACCAGGCCGTAGCCCTTGCGCATGGAAAATTGGTATTCGCCTAAATGCGACGCCATAAACACCCTTTTAATAAAAAAGCAGCCTGCACTTCTAAAAAGCAGCCTGCACCACAGAAAACGCGATTATATATTGCCGCCTTTTTTCTGTAAAATGAGCGGCATGAAAGCGAAAAATCCCCTGCCCCTCCTCCAAGGCGTGAAGCCGAGCTATCTGGTGCTGCCGCACGACAAACAGTTTTACGGCAAGCCGCTGCTGCATTTTTTGTGCGTCCGTTTCCCGTTCGTAGGCGAATCCGCATGGCAAGCGCGGCTGAACAGCGGCATGGTGGTCAATCAGCACGGCCGCCCCATCAACGAACACGCGCCCTTCCAGCCCGGCGAAACCATTTTTTATTACCGTGAAACCAGCCGCGACAGCGAGCCGCGCATTCCGTTTGACGAGCATATCCTGCATATCGACCAGCACCTGATTGTGGTGGACAAACCGCATTTCCTGCCCGTCATCCCCAGCGGCCGCTTTTTGCGCGAAACCCTGCTGACGCGCCTGCGCCTGCGCGCGGATTTGCAGCATTTGAACGTGGCGGACATCACGCCGGTGCACCGCTTGGACAAAGACACGGCCGGTGTGATGCTGTTGTCGCACCATCCGGCATCGCGCGCGGCATACCAGCAGATGTTTGCCAAAAAAACCGTGCAAAAAACCTACCATGCACTGGCCCCGACACGGCTGGATTTGCCTTATCCGCTGACCGTGCAATCCCGATTGGTGCGCGGCGAATCGTTTTTCTTGACACAGGAGGTGGACGGCACACCCAATGCGCACACCGAAATTCGTTTGCTGGAAACGCGCGGCGATGTGAGTCTGTACCAATTAAAGCCGCTGACGGGCAAAAAACACCAGCTTCGCGTGCACATGATGAAGCTGGGCATGCCGCTGCTGAATGACGCGCTGTATCCCGACGTGCTGCCCGCCGGCACGGAAGATTATGCCAAACCGCTGAAACTGCTGGCGAAAAGCATTAGGTTCATCGACCCGATTTCAGGCGAAGAACGCGTGTTTGAAAGCCAGCAGACATTATAAAAGCAGCCTGCACCTTGATGGTTTCAAAGTGCAGGCCACTTTTCACGTCCGTCAATCTTTAAACTGACGCAAAAGGCTTTTGGCCAACTGCAAAAATTGGCGGTATTTTTCAGTTTTGGCAATTTTCTCGCCCTTCAGCGAAATTTCAGTAATCACACCCACCTTGTTGCCATACAACACCGTGTTTTCAATTTGAAAACTTTCCTGTTTATCGATTTTGACCGGGCTGATAAACGCCTGCATCATCTCGCCCGAAGGCAGGTTTTGCAGCACAAGGCTCTTCTTCACATCGTGCGACAAATCGCCACCGACAAAGTGGAACGGATTGGTTTGCACATCCACCACGCCGTGATAACTGTAAATAAAAACCTTATGCGCCAGCTGCGGATTGTTTTTCAAATACAGTTTCAGCAGCAATGCGCGCAAATCGTTCTGACTATCTTCCTGTCCTGCTTCCATTTTAGGCTTTCTTTTCAAATCGGTTGAATCCATTATTTCGTCCGTATCGGAATAACTTTGGCTTTGCTGCGCTTCTTGCCGCCTTCGCCATAATTGGTCTTCACATATTCCTGCACAATGGCAAGAAATTCCTGTGCCATATTGTCGCCTTTGAGCGTTACCTTGCGCTCGCCGTCCACATATACAGGTGCAACCGGCGTTTCGCCCGTGCCCGGCAGGCTGATGCCAATGTCAGCCAATTTGCTTTCGCCCGGCCCGTTCACCACGCAACCCATCACGGCCACGTTTAGGTTTTCCACGCCCGGATACTGCCAGCGCCACACGCTCATCTGCTCGCACAAATATTGTTGGATATCGCGCGCCAATTCTTGGAAAACGGTACTGCTGGTGCGGCCGCAGCCGGGGCAGGCGGTAACCATCGGCGTGAACGAGCGCAAACCCATGGTCTGCAAAATTTCTTGCGCCACAATCACTTCCTGCGTGCGCGAAGCGTTCGGCTCAGGCGTGAGCGAAATGCGGATGGTGTCGCCGATGCCCTGCTGCAACAGCACGGACAAGGCGGCGGTGCTGGCGACAATGCCTTTGCTGCCCATACCCGCCTCGGTCAAACCCAGGTGCAGCGGATAGGCGCAGCGGCTGCCCAAATCGCGGTACACGGTAATCAAATCCTGCACGTTGGACACCTTGCACGACAGGATGATTTTGTTTTCCGGCAGCCCCAAATCCACCGCTTTCTGTGCCGATTCCAACGCGGACACAATCAGCGCTTCCTTCATGATTTCATCGGGCGTTTTCGGATTACCAGCCGCCGCGTTCGCGTCCATCATTTTTTTGGCCAGACTTTGGTCTAGCGAACCCCAGTTCACGCCGATGCGGACGGCTTTATCGTGCTCGGCGGCCGTCCGAATCATATAGGCGAATTTTTCATCGCCCTTCGCGCCCTTGCCCACATTGCCCGGGTTGATGCGGTATTTGGACAAGGCCTTGGCGCAGTCGGGGAATTCGGCCAGCAGGCGTTCGCCGTTGAAATGGAAATCGCCCACCAGCGGCACGGCGCAGCCCATATCGTCCAAACGGCGGCGGATTTCGGCCACTTGGGATGCGGCTTCGGGCGTGTTCACGGTAATCCGTACCATTTCCGAGCCTGCATCCGCCAGCGCTTTGACTTGGATGGCGGTGGCGGCGGCATCGGCAGTGTCGGTGTTGGTCATGGATTGGATGACGACCGGATAATCGGAACCGACGGTAATATGGTCGATTTGGACTTGGTGGGTTTTGCGGCGGGTGATGTGAGGCATGGTTTGTGTTGTGATGAAGATGGATAACGATATTAAGTGCAGGCTGCTTTGAATGGCGGAATCAAAAAGCAACCTGCACTCTGGTCAAATATGATTAAGGCGTTTCGCCGGCAGTAAATACAGCGGTCTTGCCACCTTTGCGCACGGCATTCACGTTGATTTCTTGCCCGTTGAACACGGCGGTGGCGCCGCTGGCATAACCGATGCGCACTTCAAACGGTGCGCCTTCGGTAAAGCGGTGTTCGCTGCGGCTCGGCACGATTTGGTTAATCAACACTTCGCCTTTGGCATTGGTCACGGTCAGCATGGTTCTGTAACGCGTGTTAATCACCAATTCGCCGGCAACGCCCGTTGCGCTGGCTGCGGATGCCGATTCGGCCATGCTCGCTTCCATCGGCTTAACAATCACATTGGCATCTTTGATACTGGCCGATGAAGCAGCCAACGGATTGCTCGCCGCCAGCACGGTACTTTCCGCTTCCTGCTTGCTGTGTTCCGTTTGCGATTTGTTCTGCCAAACGAACACGCCGTATCCGATGCCGATGGCCGCCAGCACGCCGAAAATCCAAGTCGGGAAGGATTTGCCTTCTTTGCGGTCGGCCAACGAGATATTTTGCGGGGCATACCGCGCCTGTTTTTGCGGGGCAATATTATCCACCGCCTGCGTTAAAAGCTGATCGTCCACGTCCAAGAAACGGCCGTAGCTGCGCAAAAATCCGCGCACGAACACCGTTTCCGGCAGCAAGTCGTAATCACCCGTTTCCAACGCTTCGATTTGGCGGGTCGGCAATTTCAAACGCTCGGACACTTCGCCAATCGACAATCCTTTCTTTTCGCGGTGCATGCGCAACTGCATGCCCAACTCTTGCGGTGTTTGGATGACTGGTTGTTCTGTTGTTTGTGGTTGCGTCATTCGGTACTTCCTGAACTTATTGAGTGTAATTCGTCTGAATAGGGGTAATTGGCACGCAGTTGCGCTTCATATTCAAAAGCAGCCTGCGTTTGCCCTTCGGCTTTCGATAAGCGCCAACCCAGCAACAAAGCATCGGCATCCAACTGGTCGACCCTGCTTTGATAAATGCGGAAATAACGGCCGGCATCGTTCAAATCGCCGCTTTGCAACTTCGCCCTGGCGCGTTCTTTAAACACGGGGATAAAGTCAGGGTTCATGCCCAAAGCGCGCTCGAAATAGGCATCTGCCAGAGAAAACTGCCCCATTTTAGCGGAACATATCCCTTTGTTCAAATACGCCATTTCCGGTGTCGGATAAGTTGGGTCGGCCAGCGCACGGTCGAAATAAGGAATCGCGGCATTCGGATTGTTCTTAATCGAGCAAATATACCAACCGTAGTTATTGTTGATTTCCGCACCATTCGGACTGAGCGACAATGCCCGCTGGAAGCTCTCTTCCGCCTTGTCGTACACTTTCAGGAACTGGTAAATCTGCGCCCGAATCAGCCAGGCGATATCGTATCGGCTGTTGGTCTTCAGCGCGTCTTCTATCGCCGCTGTTGCCGCACGGTAATCATGCGCATTCATATATTCCACAGCCAGCTGCGTTTTAATGCGTACTGCTTCGTCATTCTTTTCACGGCTGGTCCTACTGCGGAACTTGGTCAGCGTTGCGCCCGGGCCTTCGGTAACGCAACCGGACAGCAAGCCGATAATGCAGCCTGCAATAATCCAATGTTTCTTGATGAATAAATTTTTCATCATGACTTTGTCTCCAAATAAATCTGCTGCCATTTTTCCTGGCGTTTGGTTTTGTCTTTCACCTGGCCAGCCAATTGTCCGCACGCTGCGTCAATATCGTCGCCGCGCGTTTTGCGGACGGTGGTCACCAAGCCGGCTTCCATTAAAATTTCTTTGAAAATATTGATATTTTTATTGCTCGAGCGTTCGTATCCGGAATTGGGGAAGGGATTAAACGGAATCAGGTTGAATTTACACGGCGTGTCTTTCACCAGTTGCACCAATTCGCGCGCGTGTTCGGGTTTGTCGTTCACGCCGTCCAGCATCACATATTCGAACGTGATGAAATCGCGCGGGGCTTTGGCCAAATAGCGGTTGCAGGCTGCCATCAGTTCTTTGAGGGGATATTTTTTGTTCAGCGGCACGATTTCGTCCCGCACTTTGTCGTTGGAGGCGTGCAGCGACACCGCCAGCGCAACGGGCATGTCTTCTTTCAGCCTGTCCATCTGCGGCACCATACCCGATGTGGACACGGTTACGCGGCGGCGGCTCAAACCGTAGCCGTGGTCGTCCAGCATGATGGAGATCGCGGTAACCACGTTGTCGTAATTGGCCATCGGCTCGCCCATGCCCATCATCACGACGTTGGAAATCACGCGTTCATTTTTCGGCGTCACGCCCAATGCTTTGTTCGCCCACCAAAGCTGGCCGATAATTTCAGCGGCGGTAAGGTTGCGGTTGAAACCCTGCCGTCCGGTGGAGCAGAACGTGCATTCCAGCGCGCAGCCCACTTGGGACGAAATGCACAGCGTGCCGCGTTCGGATTCGGGAATGAACACGGTTTCCACGCCGTTGCCCGTGCCGACATCCAGCAGCCATTTGCGCGTGCCGTCCCTGCTTTCTTGGGCGGCCATCAACGCAGGAATGCCGACTTGGGCTTTTTCCTGCAATTTGGCGCGCAGGGATTTGGCCAAGTCGGTCATTTCGTCAAAATTTTCCGCTCCACCCTGATGTATCCACCGCATCACCTGCTTGGCGCGGAAGGGTTTTTCGCCCATTTGCGCAAAATGGTCGGTGAGTGCGTTCAAATCAAAATTGAGCAGATTGGTTTTCATTATGGCTCACACTGGGAAAAGGGCAGACAAAAGCAGCCTGCACTTTGGTAGGGTTGGTCATCTTAAATTTTAAATATAATTATTTTATTGTTTATCAAGCAATTTTAACGCTGTTCGTTTTTCTGCCAATAGGTTTGATAAATCCTAGCATACGTTCCGTCTTCACGGATTTTTGCCAAACCGTCGTTGATTTCCTGCTGCAATTGCGTGTTATTTTTCGCTAATGCGAAACCGTAGCTCTCTTTTGGAAAAGAAATATTTTGCACAAAAACCGCCTGATGGCTGCCGTTCTGCTGCAAATAATATTCCAGAATCAGGCTATCACCCAGCACCACCTGCGTTTGATGGTTCAGCAGATTTTTTACCTGTTCCCACACCGTATCGTAATACACAATGTTTTTACCATCGCCGGAAGCCAAATAATCGGCCGCCATCTTGTCATACACCGTCCCGCGGCCTACTGCCACCGACTTACCTTTCAAATCAGCGAAACTCTTGGCATCTGCCAAAGATTTATCCACCAAAACGGCGGCCGAATAATCCAGAATAGGTTCTGAAAAATTCACTTTCTGACGGCGTTCGTCATTGATAGTAATTGCACCTGCCGCAATATCCGCCTTGCCGGATTCCAATGCAGGCAACAAATCTTTCTTGGAATCAACCACCTGATATTCAAAAGAAATACCTTTTTTAGCCGCAATCGCTTGTAACAGCTCGTACTCGAAACCTGTAATTTTACCGTCAACATAAGCCACCATCGGCGGCTTCACCCTCTCGGTGACCACACGGTAAACTTTACCGTTTTTTGCCGCCGGGGCGGTTGTTTCAGCAGCAGGCCGAGATGAATCGCAGGCTGCCAGCAATGCAAAAAACATACCGGCAGACAACATTGATTTCAAAATCATTTGAATCAACCTATTGTGCGTACATAAATTTCTTCCGGGTTAAAGAAGAAGTCCATTTCAATTTTTGCATTTTCCAAACTATCGGAACCATGCACCGCATTTTCGCTCGTATCATTGGCGAAATCTTTACGAATCGTCCCTTCCAAAGCATTTTCCGGATTGGTCGCACCCATAATCTCACGGTGTTTCGCCACTGCATTCTCACCTTCCAGCACTTGAATCATCACCGGACCGCTCACCATAAATGCAACCAAATCGTTGAAAAACGGACGTTCTTTATGAATGGCATAAAATGCTTCGGCTTCTTCGCGTGTCAAATGCTTCATTTTTGCCGCTACGATTTTCAGTCCGTTGCTTTCAAAACGATCATAAATCTTGCCGATAACATTTTTGCTTACCGCATCGGGCTTAATAATGGAAATAGTGCGTTCAATCGCCATAAAAATCCTTTCAGGGACTTATTGAGAGAGTTTAGAGATAAATGGCAGTTATTCTATCAAAGTTTTATCTGCTGTAATAGCTATTTTGAAACCTTATACGCTGATTAGAATAGATCCTCTGGAGCAGAAACTCAACTGACGGAATTAATGGGATTTTCATTTGCTCACTATTGCAAGATATAAAAAGCTAAAACCAATGAAAAAATTTCGAACCCTACGCCTCCTTTCTCGCAAGCGAAATTTCCAATATAGGCAGGAATCACCACCAAACACCATCCTCTCTCCTTTTGCAGCCTGCACAACGAGTAAAGCAACTTTACAGATACCTATATTAAATCGCGGTTACACAAAAATGCCGTCTGAAAACCCCGAATCCCGGTTTTCAGACGGCCTTTGCACAACATCATCAATGGTCGGAAGCCTTTTCCGCCCCGATACCGGTCATCGAACGGACATACTGCTCTTCATAACCGGCCTTGTCTTCTTCGGCACGGGCAGATTTGTCGGTTATTGAAGCCAGCCAAGCCGCAATAAAGGCAGCGGGGATGCTGAAAATGGCGGGTGAACCGTAGGGGAAGACGGGCGATTCGAAATGAAACACGCTAACCCACACACTCGGCCCCAAAATAATCATCACCAACGACAGCAGCAGGCCGGTATAGCCGCCGACAACCGCGCCGCGCGTGGTCAATCCTTTCCAAAACATCGACAGTGCCAAAATCGGGAAATTGGCCGAAGCCGCCACGGCAAAAGCCAAGCCGACCATGAAGGCAACGTTTTGATTTTCAAAAATCAAGCCGAAAATAATCGACAAAACACCCAAAATCAGCACGGTAGCGCGTGAAACCCGCATTTCCTCATGGGAAGTGGCCTTTCCTTTGCGGATTACCGACGCATAGATGTCATGGCTTACCGCCGAAGCACCCGACAGGGTCAAACCCGCCACCACGGCCAAAATGGTTGCGAATGCCACCGCCGAAATAAAGCCTAAGAACATATTGCCGCCCAAAGCTTCGGACAAATGCACCGCCGCCATATTGCTGCCGCCTATCATCTCATAAACGGTTTTGCCGTCTTTCACCATTTCCGCGAAGAAATTCGGATTGTCCTTGGTCACAAAAATAATGGCGCCGAAACCGATAATAAAAGTCAGGATGTAGAAGTAACCGATAAAGCCCGTGGCGACAAACACCGATTTGCGTGCTTCCTTCGCGTCCGGCACGGTGAAGAACCTCATCAGGATGTGCGGCAGGCCGGCCGTACCGAACATTAAAGCCAATCCGAGCGACAACGCATCAATCGGGTCTTTCACCAAACCGCCCGGCTCCAAAATTTTGCTGCCTTTTTCATGAATGGACACCGCTTTGGCAAACATCTGCTCCATGCTGAAACCCGATGCCTTCAAAATCACGAAAGCCATGAAACTTGCACCCGACAACAGCAGCACCGCTTTAATCATCTGTACCCAAGTGGTCGCCAGCATTCCGCCGAACAATACATACGCCACCATCAAAACGCCGACAATAACCACGGCCGACAGATAATTCATGCCGAACAACAACTGAATCAGCTTGCCCGCGCCGACAATCTGCGCAATCAGGTACAGCATCACCACCAGAATCGAACCGGAAGCGGCCAAGAGGCGGACCGGCGTTTGCTGCAAACGGTAGGCCACCACGTCGGAAAAGGTAAATTTGCCCAAATTCCGCAGCCGTTCGGCCACCAAGAACAACACCAACGGCCAACCGACCAAAAAGCCGGTGGAATAAATCAAACCGTCATACCCGCGCGTGAACACCATGGCGGAAATCCCGAGGAAAGACGCCGCCGACATAAAGTCGCCCGCAATCGCCAAACCGTTTTGAAACCCCGAAATCCCGCCGCCGGCCGTGTAAAAATCCTTGGACGATTTGTTTTTCTTTGCCGCCCACTTGGTGATAAACAGCGTGGCGCCGACGAAAATAAAAAACATCACCACCGCAGGAACATTCAGCGGGCGTTGCTGCACCTCGCCGGAAATAGCGTCTGCCGCCCATGCTGCGTTGGCGACCAAGCAGGCTGCAAAGGCAAAATAAAATTTATTCATTTTTTCCCCTCCGTTACTTCGCGCACCACTTCGCGGGTGGTTTCTTCAAAACGGCCGTTGGCAACATAAACATAAATGCCGGTAATCGCCACCGCAAACAAAATCACGGCCAGGCCGATATAAATCCCCCAAGTCGTTATCCCGCCCTCGGACACGGGCGTGGCGAACGCCTGCGGATCGATGCCGAGATAGGCGACAAACAGCGTATAGACCGCAAACATCACGGCGGAAAACGTCCAGCCCAAAATCGATTTCTGTTTGGCCATGGTTTGGAACTTGGGATGCGACAGTACTTTGGAAGTTGTCTGCTTATCCATTTTTCAATCTCCTCTTACTTTGTGTTCAGCCGGCAAACCGGTATGGCGCGATTTAAAATCCCTGCGGACATTTTGGCTAATTTTATTTTCAGATGGGCATCATCAACCTGTCTGATGAATTGCATGTGTGATGGTTGTGGCTTTTTGTATATTGCTTGATTCAAGTCGATATTCCAATAAAAGAAACGATGCTGAGCCGCGTATTTCCCCAATCCAATAAAAAGCATCATCGATTGAAATTTTATTTTTAAAATGGAAAACCAGCCGGCCGGTCAAGAAGGTCGCCGTCCAAACACCACACCTTCTTCCGCCGTAGCGCAAAGAATGAACGGCTACGCCCACCAACACCTGCCCGTGTATTACGCCAACGAATACGGCATTCCAACCGTGAACAACACCATCGGTTCTTATCAGGAAGAGTTTAAACAGGACAGTCCTTCAGCCATAGATCATTGCACTTTCCGTATCAACCGAAAATTCAAGCAAATAACGCATTGGTTCACTAGGAATGCGCCGGATAAAGTGCAGGCTGCATTGGTTACTCGGTAAAAGAGCGCCAATCCTCATCACTTCGAAAACAGAAAACCCTTGCTTTATTCAAGCAAGGGTTTCAATAATCTGGCACGCCCACGGGGAATCGAACCCCGGTTACCGCCGTGAAAGGGCGATGTCCTAACCGCTAGACGATGGGCGCGGATAAAAAGGTTTTTGGCGCACCCGGAGCGATTCGAACGCCCGACCCTTTGGTTCGTAGCCAAATACTCTATCCAACTGAGCTACGGGTGCTTATTTGCGTCGCATTTGCTAGTGCAAATCAAGAAACCGTGATTATATGGACTTCGCATTTTCTTGTAAAGCCGAATTTGCGCTTTATTTTTATTCATTTGTTTTATATCGATATATTTATAGCATATTATTACCGGAAAGCTCGCTGGACATCCGCGCGGCGTAGTTGTCGGTCATGCCGCCGACAAAATCCAGCACTTTCATATACGCGGTATAAAGGCTGTCGCCCTTGGTGACCGATGTGCCGCCCAATAGCTCCAACGCAAGGCTGTGTTGGGGTTGCAGGCTGCCTTCTTGGGTGTTTTGGGCATGCACGGCGGGAATCAGCACGTCCAAAATCGAGCCGATGCAGGGGAAGGCGGCCAATTCGTGAATCAGTTTGCTGCGGTGGCGGAAAATGCGTTCGCGCGCCAGTTTTTTGGCGGCCTGCAAGGTGTCGCGGATGTCGGCGGGGCACAGTTGCAGCAAATCGTGTCCGGCAAGCTGCCCGTGCAGCAAATCGTCGTGATGGGCGATGAAGGTGTCGGCCACGGCGGAAACGGCGCGCCCGATGGACAAGCCGCGCATCATGGCGATGCGTTGGTGCAGGCTGCCTGCGGTTTGCAGCCGCTGCGGGTCGCACAGTGGGCCGAGCAAATCTTCAATATCGCGCGCGTGCAGCAATTCCAGGCTGACGGCGTCTTCCAAATCCATCAGCGCGTAGCAAATATCGTCGGCGGCCTCCATCAAATAGGACAGCGGATGGCGCGCCCATTGGTCGGTGTGAACGGTGTGCGGAATCAAGCCCAATTCGTTGGCGACGGCTTGGAAGATGGGCAATTCGGTTTGGTAAATATTGAATTTTCGGCGGCCTTTTTCGGGCTGGCTGCTGGTCCACGGATATTTGATGAGCGTGCCGATGGCGGCGGCCGTGAGCCGCATGCCGCCCTGCTGCTGATACATTTCCAAACTGGCGATTTGCCGCAGGCTGTGCGCGTTGCCTTCGTATGTCTGCACGTCGTTGCGTTCGGCTTCGGTCAGCCCGGCCAGATAGTGCTGATGTGCAGGCTGCTTGAACCAGTGGCGGATGGCCTCCTCGCCCGTGTGGCCGAACGGCGGATTGCCCAAATCGTGCGCCAGACAGGCCGTCTGCACGATGGTGGCGATGTCGTGCGGGGCAATGTGCGGCGGGATATGCTGTTGCCGCTGCAACAAAATGCCCACTTGGTTGCCCAAACTGCGCCCCACGCTGGCCACTTCGACACTGTGGGTCAGGCGGTTGTGCGTGTGGTCGTTTTGGGCGAGCGGGTGCACTTGGGTTTTCCGTCCCAAGCGGCGGAAGGCGGGTGAAAACACCACGCGGTCGTAATCCGTCTGATACGGGCTGCGGTATGGGTCGATGCTGCTTTCGTGCGGCACGATGCGGCCGTGTTCGTCTATGGGGAAGCGCGTGCTGGAAAGCAATTGCTGCCAATTCATTTCGCTCATCATGTTTCCAATATCCATTCTGCAATGTTCAAGCTTTTTGCCGCACATGAAAGTGCAGGCTGCTTTTGAAGGCCGAAAACGGCACCAAAAGCAGCCTGCACCCGCATCAACGCACGATACCGCGCTTCGATGTATTCAGAAAATCGCGCAAAACCAACAATTCGGGCTGGGTTTCCGCCAGCTTGCCGATATTCGCCTTCGCTTCTTCCAGCGGCAAATCGCGTAAATAGATTTCTTTATAAGCGTGTTTCACATTGGCAATCTGTTCGGCGGAAAAACCGTTGCGGCGCATGCCTTCGCTGTTAAGGCCGGCCGGCTCGGCGCGGTAGCCTGCGGCCATGAAATACGGCGGCACGTCTTTGTGTACGCCGGCGGCAAAGGCGGTCATGGCGTAATCGCCGATGCGGCAGAACTGGAACACCAGCGTGTAGCCGCCCAGCACGACATAATCGCCGATTTCCACATGCCCCGCCAAGCTGGAATTATTGGCGAAAATGGTGTGGCTGCCGATAACGCAATCGTGCGCGAGGTGGCAGTAGGCCATAATCCAGTTGTCGTCGCCGATGCGCGTTTCGCCGATACCGG
>ERZ773072.667-NODE-667-length-18233-cov-42.965783_pt1 | contig 18233 bp, 18 predicted proteins | sample MGYA00580617_ERZ773072 | MGnify/ENA primary metagenome ERZ773072 (study PRJEB29015, sample SAMEA2737970) | human oral metagenome | biome: human oral; feature: human-associated habitat; material: dental | place: China | collected 2122 ...
GCTTTATAGGATATGGGAGGTATCAGTATGAGGCAAGCGTTTTTCCTTAGCTTTGCGCCATGAAGAAGCTCACGACAGCCCTCCTTGGGCTACTACTCATACTCCTTATACTACTCATATTGCCCTCTGCCAGCTGCCGCTCCCCCCAAGTAATCAGCGAAGATGACTATACCTTCATAGCCATAGTGTATTCAGAGATCATCGGAGATGAGGATCCAAAGTACCTCATAAGGAATCTCGATGGTACGCCTTTCGACACGCTTGATATGAAGGCTGAGTACAACTTGACTCCCTCTGGTAACCCAAGGCTCAGCGGGAAGATCGTCCTATTTGACCCTACGGAGATATGCTACCACTTCTTCTGCAAGAAGCCTGAAGAGGGCAAGCCCTTACAAATCCTCATCGGTGGAGAGTGGAAGCTCATCGAGTATAGAGCAGGAGTTTGGGTCCATAGCACGCAAGACTTCTTCACGAGTGAAATACTCTTCTCTCCTCCAGCTGCATATGGAGAAGAGCTGCCCGTAGCCTTCTACCCCACTCCCAAGGAAGACCCGACTCAGCGCATCACACTGAAGCAAGATGAAGCACATAATCAGAAGGACTTTTTCATCCGTGACATCCAAGGTGAATGGATGAAGGTAGAGCTCTGGAACCCTGACTTGCTTATTGATGATGATGAGCTTTATAAACAAGGTAACCAGCCCACGTACTGGGTCCGCTGGCGTAACCAGGACAAGATTCTCTTCTCTCACCTCTACTTCAACTACTACTCATTGGACTAAGGCTCGTACCACATAAGGCTCCACATATCCATATGAAGAAGCTCACGACAGCCCTCCTTGGGCTACTCATCCTTTTCAGCTCCTCCTGCCGCCTCATCAAGCCAAGCAAAGACATGGGCTACGACTTCGTCGCCACGCTTTTCAATGGCAAGGTGGAAGCCGATGGCATGCGCTATCTCATCAAGAACCTTGACGGCACGATCTACAATAGCAATGTAGTCCTTGTAGACGGTGGTCCCAGTGTAGACTCTGCCCTCGGCGAGAAAATATTTGCCTTCTACTGGGCAAATGAGGCCTACGGCTTCTTCTGCAAGAAGCCTCAAAAAGGGAAGCCCCTCCAGATCCTTGTCGGAGACGAGTGGAAGCTCCTAAACCATACCCAGTCCGTCCGTGTCGATAGCACCGTCAAGTTCTTCCAGCGCTACATGTACAGCCCTAAGATAGAGAAGGGCCAGGAGTCTCGTCTGATAAACGTCTACCTCACCCCACGAGAAGACCTATCACAGCAGTTTGAGATACGACAAGATAGCACTGAGATCAAGCACTTCTTCGTGCGTGAGATCCGAGGCGAATGGATGAAGCTCCAGCTATGCATCGACTATAGTTCCTACTTCGCTGTGTACGTCGGCGCGCTTACCACAGAGGCCTGGGAAGAGATCTCGAAGCACAGTGAAAGCTACCCCATCTATTGGATCCGATGGAGGAATGGGACAAAGCTACTCATCCCCCTCTCAGACTTCTACGACAAGTACGCCTATTATTAAGTCTCACATCCGCCTGGCGTAGCAGGTGCTATCACCGTGCTCAAGAGGTTTTTCCTTAGATTTACAGCATGAATAAGATTACGACGGCCCTGCTTGGGCTCCTTACACTCCTGTGTGTATCCTGCCGCTCTACGAAGCAAGAGCAAAGCAATGACAGTGGCTATGACTTCATCGCCTCTCTCTTTCACCCCTCGGAAACCGATACCACCAGCAGATTCTACACCCTCAAAAATCTTGATGGCACAGTCTATTGCAATATCGGCTACTCCGACGAGGAGGGCTTCATTGACTCTGTGCTCTACGAAAAGATCTTCATCTACTTCCCCGATAGCGATACCTATGCCTTCTTCTGCAAGAAGCCCGAGGAGGGGAAGCCTATCGAGGTACGAGTAGGCAATGAATGGAAGATCCTTGATCGTGCCCCAAGTATCCACATTGATAGCACGTCGAAGTACCTGCAGAACTATATGTTCTCACCCTTAGGTCCGCAAAACGAGCCCTTTGACATCGACTTCTATCCCAGCCCGAAGGCGGATCCTGCAAAGAAGATCACGCTCATGCAAGATAGCTTCGGCATGAAGGCCTTCTTTGTTCGTGAGATCCAAGGCGAGTGGATGAAGATCCAAGAGTACATTGACTACGGGGAACTCTATGCCGAAGATGCTCTCGTCGATAAAGGGGGTTGGGAGAAGATCTCCAAGCTTAGCGAAAAGAATCCCATCTACTGGATTCGCTGGAGAAAGGGAGACAAGATCCTCACACCCCAGACGGAGTTCTACTTCAAGTACGGCTGCTAAGCGTATAGCTAACACATCAACACAAAGGAAGGCTTCCCCATACCTCGATCACGAGGCGGGGAAGCCTTCCTTATTTAGCTCCTTCTTCTCAACATCATCCCTATGATAATGAGGTAGAGCTTTTCCTTAGATTTGCCGTATGAATAAGATGACAACTGCCCTACTCGGGCTCTTCACACTCCTCGGTATCTCTGCTGCGAAGCGAAGCAAAGCAACAGACAACAGACTATAAATGAGGATGACGGCTACACATTCGTTGCCACGCTCTTCAGCACCACCGATGGCCCCAACAGTAGTCCCGCGCACTACTACCTCAAGGATCCTGACAGCACCCTCTACCAGGATATCTATAGCAAGAAAAACGACCTTTCGCGGGATTCCCTACTGGATGGGTAAGATCTTCGTCTACTATTGGAATGTCGTGAGCTACGCCTTCTTCTGCAAGAGAGCAGAGGCGGGCAAGCCTATCGAAGTATGCGTCGGAGATGAATGGAAGCCCCTCGAGAGTAGTGCCCATATCCAGATCGACAGCACGGGGAAGTTCCTCCAGCAATATGCGTACGTGCCGAGAGGAGAGGAAGAGTGGGCGAAGGTCTCCAAGGCCACCGAAGTCAACCCCATCTACTGGATTCACTGGAGGGAGGGTAGCAAGATACTTGTCTATCCTAATGAGTTCGTCCACAAATACAGTGTATAGTCAAGAAATAATCTTACCTTTACACTGTTCATACATATATTAATCTCTAATCGAACAAAGATTATGTCTAAGTGCTCAAATGGAAACGGAAACTTCTTCCTCGGTGTGCTCATCGGCGCAGCCGCAGGGGCAGCCGCAGCTTACTTCTCCGATCGTCGTAAGCGCGAAGCTTTCTCGGATAACTTCTCCAGCAGCGTAGAGCGCGCTCGCGACAGCATCGTCGAAGGGTACTACGAAGCGAAGGACCGCTATAATCGCTACCGCAACAAGCTCACCGAAGAGACCCACGATCTGCTCGATGAGATTCAAGACAACGATTAGTCTTCGCACGCGAAGTCAGTCCTAAAAGGCCGAGGCGAATACACGAGAGCAGCGCTCCCCATAGGGAGCTTTGTAGCTCCGTGTATTCGCCTCGCTTTCTTCTCCCTCCATATATTCTAAGTATACATAGCGCATATGAAGTCTAAGCAAAGTGGATTCTCACTACCTAAGTTCGTCTATCATCTCGGTCACCTCAGCCGTGAGCGTATCGATATCACGGCCCTATCACTGGGAGGATCGATAGCCCGTGGCACCGCAAAGATCGTCTTCTGGGTGCTGATTGCTTTCCTTTTCTTCTTCCTCTTCCTCGCGCTGAATATCGCTCTGGGCTTTATGCTCGGCACATGGAGTGGCGAATCCCCAGCGATAGGCTTCCTCTATCTGGCAGCTGGCTATGTCGGGCTCATCTTGCTGATAGTGCTCCTGCGCCCCTTGATCACCAAGATCGTACGTGATATCGTTGCCCGACGAGCACTCGCTCAGACACAGCGTCTGAATGTGCGTCTCGACCTCATCCCCACCTTCCGCAAGCAGCGCTACAATAGTCCCTCCCGCACTATGCACCAGCGTGGCTCGTACCTCGTCCTTGAGCAGGCTCGCCATCAGACGCTCCTACTGCAGGATGAGACTTTCCCCGAGGTCGCACGTGGCTTGACTTATATCCGCGACCACGGCTCTGAGCTGGTCACCTCCTATGTCCGAGGCGAGGCGATCAACTATGCTACGACCATCCCCGTCGTCGGCACCATCCTCAACAAACTAGGCTATAAGTCCACCCGCCATCAGCGCGTCATCGGTACAGGTAGAGCTGACTCTACCCATGGGAAGCTCGGCAAGTACAGCAAGTACATCCCCTATGTACTCTCCATCTGGGAGATTTTCGCCCCCGCTCTCATCGGTGTGGCAGCATCTCAAGCACAAGGCTTCTTCCTACGACTCTTCACCAAGAAAGCCACGAACGTCACGAAGACCAAGAAGCCTTTCTGGCGCCGATAGCCCCTCCTTCATCCGATCCATCCACACACTATCTATTGACTCTACCCAATGAAGAAGTATACTATCGTCGGCATCGGTGAGCTGCTCTTCGATGTCTTCCCTGACCGCAAGGCCCTTGGTGGCGCACCGACCAACTTTGCCTACCACTGCCAGCAGCTCGGGCACCAAGCCATCTCTGTCAGCGCTATCGGGCGTGATACCTTAGGTGAAGAGATCAAGGCCGAGCTCCAGGCACGCCAGCTACCTGCCATTCTACAAGAGACGGACTACCCCACCGGCACGGTACAGGTCACCCTCTCTGCTACGGGAAGCCCCACGTATGAGATCTCCGAGGGTGTTGCGTGGGATCATATCGCCTTCACCGACGAGCTGCGAGCTTTGGCACAGCGCACTGATGCCGTCTGCTTCGGTTCGCTCGCACAGCGCCACGAGGCATCTCGCACGGCGATCCTCAGCTTCCTCAAGGCGATGCCCGAGGGTAGCCTGCGTATCTTCGACATCAACCTGCGCCTACAGTACTATACCCGAGAGACGATCCACACGTCCCTGGAGCACGCAGATATCCTGAAGCTCAACGACGAGGAGGTGCCCATCGTCGCACGCCTCTTGGGGCTCGAGGGCGATATGGAGGCCGTCTGTCGTCAGGTACTCACCGACTACAGCCTGCGCGCAGTGATCCTAACCCGTGGGGCAGACGGATGCTCGATCTATCATGAGAAGGGAAGTGTCTTCCACCCATCGGCCTGCATCAAGGTAGCCGATACGGTAGGTGCTGGCGACTCCTTCACCGCAGGCTTTGTCTCAGCGCTATTAGCAGGAAGAAGTCATCTGGAGGCTGTCGCACTTGCCACACGTGTCGCCGCCTTCGTCTGCAGCCATCACGGTGCTATGCCCACGCTACCGAGCGAGTATCGCATAGTCGAGGCATAGGTATAAAAGCTGACCTGGCCATCTCTCCCGAGATAGCCAGGTCATTCGATTTATCACTTAAACGGTTTACTATTTACAAGAGTCAATTGCTTCTAAAGCCGTATCACTCTCACAATGCAAAGGTAGACCAACCCCAGAGAGGCCACAATACCCATTTGTAATGATTATCTGCGCCCCATCTACCTAATTAAGTGGATTGTACTCGGTAGGATAATGCTCTACCTTTGCCCTACATTCATCGGGCGAGCCTCCAAGCACAGCCTCCACAGTATCCCTCAACGACTTGATCAATGAACTCATACAGACACCTCCAAGGTCACACCTACGTCACACCCTTCACAGCTCATACCCGCATCAGTGACGTCATCTTAGGCAGCGCCAGCGCACTGCTCATCACCTCGCGCTTCGGCATCCCCTTGGGCTTTGGTGACCAAAGTATCGGCCAAGTATGCCAAGAGCATGGTGTCGATGTCAAGACCTTGCTTCTCCTCCTCAATAGCTCGATCATCGATGGATACGAGCCCACGCCCGAGCTCATCGCCTCGGTGCATCTAGATAGCCTGCTGAAGTACTTGAGCAATTCGCACTCTTACTTCCTCGACTTCCGCTTACCGCTGATCCGCCAGCGCCTCCTCTCGGCGATGTCGAACTGCCCTCAAGACCTAATGTATGTCATACGCCGCTTCTTCGATGAGTACGCCGAAGAGGTGCGTAAGCACATGAACTACGAGGACCGAGTCGTCTTCCCCTATGCCCGCAAGCTCATGGCGGGCGAGCGCGACAGCAACTACAACATCGGTATCTTCATCAAGCGTCACGACCAGATCGAGCTCAAGATCACCGAGCTTAAGAACCTCCTGATCAAGTACTACACCGCTCCGACGGGCTACGAGATGACCGCCGTGCTCAACGATATCTTCGCCGTCGAAGTCGACCTCGCTGGTCACAACTATATCGAGGACACGATCTTCACCCCCTTCATCGAATATCTGGAGAGCCAGCAGGCCTAAGGTCACACCTCCTACTTGCACTCCCCTCAGCGGGCATCACTAGAGACCAAGGACCCGCTCTACTCTACCCCACCCAAACTGATATATCCCATGGTCACGCCTATCAAGATAGCTGTCGCAGAGCCGTCCTCCATCATCCGATCGGGGCTGGAGGCTCAGCTGCGCAAGCTCCTCCACTATAAAGCCCAGATCATCTACCTCCTCGATGACAACCGTCGTGAGTGGCAAGACATCGCCTCGGTCATCTCTGCGGATATCTTCATCATCAATCCCCTCCTGACGGGTCCCACCCCACGGGCTTGCCTCCCTCATCTCCCTGAGCACACGAAGCTCATCGCGCTGTGCTACGGGCTCTATGATGCGGGCATCCTCAAGGAGTTCGACGCTGCGATTCACCTCGCCGACTCCCCCACACAGATCTCCGACACCATCGACCAACTCCTGCAGAGCGAGCCTTCAGCAGCTCCCCTCGCCTCGGACTCACAGACCCTCACACCACGCGAACGTGAGATCATCATCTGCGTCGTCAAGGGCATGACGAACAAGGAGATCGCGGGGCAACTCTATCTCTCGACCCACACCGTCATCACCCACCGACGCAACATCTCGAAGAAGCTCCAGATCCACAGCCCCAGCGGTCTGACGATCTATGCGATCATGAATAAGCTCGTCGAGCTGGAGGACATCAAGCAAGACCTCTAAGCGTCACGCCCCTCTCGTCACCAGGTCAATCCTCATAGAAGAGAGGGAGCACAACCCTACCTCATATAAGAGGGAAGGCGAAGGTTTTAGATATTTGTAATAGATTTAGGGAGCTAATCCGTAGTTCATTCACTACGATATTAGCTCCCTTCATTAGTATAGATACGGTAATATCAACCCCAAGGAGCATACATGATAGTCATAGAGAGTAAGCGTAAGAAGCTACAGACTCTACAGAAGAAATACCCCACAGCCATCTTGGCCGATGTGACGAGCAAGTCGACCGGTCGTCTACTCCATCTCAGTCCCTTCTATCCGCATGGAGGTATCCCCGTCCCGATGAGTCCAGGTTACACAGCGACCTGTGTAGAATCCATATGGCAGGGACTCAAGGTCTTTGAGCATGCTGATATTGACACTGACCTCTTCCAAAACGCCACTATGCGTGGTATCAAGCGGACGGCTCGGAAATACGGCAAACCCATCGGGCATCGAGCAGGCGTACATTCCCCTGAACTATTAGGATATATCGAGGCACGCAAGCAGATCTACATCCCTACCTACCGCTGGATGCTGGAGCACTATTGCATGGATATCATCCACCGTCTAAGGCAGGCACATGCAGCAGGTAAGACGATCGTCCTTCTTGACTACGACACCAATGCCGATGTTGAGAATGCAACCAAGCCACTATCTCATGCAGCTCTCGTCAAAGCCTACGCTGAGGGGCTGTACCCATACGAGGATATGCAAGCTGTCGCACAGCCTCCTCTTCCCAAACTCGAAGAACCATTATTCGAAGACCTGTTCCCAGATTATTAGACATTAGTAACTACTATGCCGAGCTACAAGAAAGACAGCGAGGAGTACAAACAGATTATTCAACGCGAGCGTATAGAAAAACTCTACCACTTTACCGATCGAGCGAATCTCGATAGCATCATCGAAGCAGGAGGACTCTACTCCTGGGCAGACTGCAAAGCACGCCACATCACAATCCCCAAGCCTGGTAGCAGCGACTCCTCGCGCTCCTTGGATATGCGAGATGGTTTGCAGCACTTTGTTCGCCTCAGCCTATGCCGTGACCATCCCATGAAGTATGTCGCGATGAAGGAGGGGCGCGTCGATAATCCCGTCCTATTAGAGATCTCACCAGAGGTCATCTACTGGTCCGAGACTTGCTATGCAGATCGCAATGCCACGAAGAATGGGGCGCAGGTAGGAAGTGATATCACCGACTTCAAGCAGATACACTTCGATAGCGTACGAGCACCTAACCACTTTAACCTACCTGAGGAGGAGCAAAAGTTCTACCAAGCCGAGGTGCTGGTCAAGGGCTTCATCCCACTGGAGTATATCCTCAATATCCGCAACTTCGGGGTACAGCTCCCCAAGCAGACGAAGCTCACCCACCGTAGTCCCTACACGGCACAGGTCACGAGAGACACCCCTACCGCCTTCATCTTCCTCGTGGACCAATCCATATCAATGAATCGAAGCACCCTACTCTATGGGGAGAGTCTCACCCTAAGTGAGGCTGTCGCCCGCATAGTCAATCGCTCTATCGAAGAGCTGGTGAATAGATGTATCAAGGGCAGCGAAGTGAGACGCTACTTCGACATTGCCGTCATTGGCTATGGTGACGAAGCTCAATCAGCCTGGCAGGGTAAGCTCGCGGGACGCGACTTTGTCACTCCCGAGGAGCTACGACAGAGCCCCTACAAGACCATTACTGCGCGAGAAGAGAAGCGCACGCGACGTGGGGTCGAGATCAAGGAAGTACAGCGTACTCAGTGGCTGGAGGCAAAGCATCAAGGCAAGCAGACTCGCTTAGATAAGGCCGTGCGCTATGCGCAGGGGCTACTGGAGCAGTGGTGTGCTGAGCACAGCGGGAAGGTATGCTATCCCCCGACAGTCATCAATATCACAGATGGTGAGTACAATGTGGTCTCTCACGAAGAGATGCTCCAGATAGCAGGTGAGCTAAAGAGCATCGAGACGCTGGATGGCAATACCCTATTCTTCAACATACACATCAGCCCCACGACACTCCAGACGACGAGCTTCCCCGAGGAGCAGACAGGCATAGAGCCTCTTGCGCAGCGACTCTATGCCCTGAGTAGCCTACTCCCAGAGCGCTACAACCAAAGTATCAGTCTCCTGATGGGTACAGATGCCTCCAGTACCAAGCGTAAGCGCGGACTCGTAGTCAATGCCGATATGGCCACACTCATCAAGACTATCGAGATCGGCACACCGACGAATATCTCCAACAACCTGTGAAGACAATGAAAGGACGAGCGATCACACTCCCCAAGAGGGAGCCCAATCCACTATGCGAAGACGCCTCACGCCTGATCCCTGGCCGACTACTCGCCGTCGCTGATGGCGCTGGAGGAGGAGGCCTATATGCTGACCTATGGGCTCAGTATCTCATCGAGCATCTGCCCACCGAGGCGGGATTTGCTAACGCAGAAGCCTTGGATGGCTGGCTTAGTAGCATCTGGGAGGAGTTCTATAACGCCTGTGAGCGCCAAGCACAGCAGAGTGGGAGCTTCTACCTGAATAAGTTCTACGACGAAGGCTCCTTCTCCACCTTGGCTGCCCTGTGGCGGGTCTCACCACGGAGCTACTACTGGGTTGCCTACGGAGATAGTGTAGCCTTCCATTACAGTCGTCGCCGGGGCACGCTCAGCCATAGCTTCGGGGCACTAAGGGACTTTTCACTCCCTCCCTACCTCATCAACTGCAAGGATGAGCTTCGCCCCGAGGGCTTCCGCTCGGGCTACTTTACGGTCGAGCCTGGTGATTACGTATTCGTCACGAGTGATGCTCTGGCTCAATACATCGTGATGATGCACCTATTGACGGATCGCCAGACACACCAGGAGGAGATCACCCAATTATTGGCTACGGGTCTTCGACAGTCCAATTATCTGCGTCGAGCCTTAGAGCTCCCCGCTATAGATCTGTGGCGCGATGTCCTGCGCCCCCTACTCTCCTGTGCCACGACCTCACGACACTTCGCTCGGCACATCGATAGCTTACTGCGACAGGGACTACTCGCCCCCGATGACTACTCGATCGTCTGGTCTAAATGCTAACCCACTATGAACTATCCCTCTATAAGTGATTATATCGAGGCGCTGCGCGATGCCGAAGACAGCCTCAGCGAGCTGAAAGATCTGCGCTTGGTCTATGACGACCAGGGGCATCCCATCATGAGCAGCGGCAACTTCGCCGTAGTCTTCAAGATGCAGGCCCCTACGGGTGAGTACCACGCCCTCAAGTGCTTCCTCCGTGACCAGGAGGAGCGAAGTGAGCGCTATCGCTTGATTGCAGAGGAGCTCCAGTACGTCCAGTCAACCTACCTCGTGAAGTTCAGATACCTCGAGAGCGAGCTCTTCGTAGATGTACCAAATACTGAAGGAGAGGAGTACCCCGTGCTCCTCATGGACTGGGTCGATGGCATTCCTTTGGATCAATACCTCAAGACGATCCTCAACGACCGATATAAGAAGGATCTCTTAGCCTACCGCTTCTCTCTACTGGCTCGCTGGCTGGTCACGCAGCCCTTCGCACACGGAGACCTGAAGCCCGACAACATCTGTGTACGCGACGATGGATCGCTCGTCCTGCTTGACTACGATGGGATGTACGTACCCGCTCTATCCGGACGAAAGCCCTTAGAGCAAGGCAGCCCGCACTACCGACATCCCCTACGAAGCACCCTGCCCTTCGACGAACATATAGATGACTATAGCCTATCGCTCATCCTGCTATCGCTACGCGCTATTGCGCTTGACGAGACTCTCTATGTACGTTATTCATCCCATGAGTACCTGCTCCTCTCAGAGCAAGATCAGCTAAATCCCTACACAAGCACTGTTTTCACAGAGCTTAACCACTGGGTACTCTCCTTGGGCTTCATCGACACCTACCATACCTATCTAAAGGCACTCCAAAGCCCCCACCTGCACCTCGAGGCATACGACTTCTCGCTCCTCGCTCCCATCTTGATGTATCGCAGAGCTGCTGAAATGGGTGACCTTGAAGCAATGCGCAACCTCGGTGTCTACTATGAATACGGCAAAGGGGGGCTAACGAAGGATGAGACCAAAGCCGTGGAATGGTATCAAAAAGCTGCGGAGAAGGGAAATGCAAGAGCAATGCACAACCTCGGCGTCTGCTATGAATACGGCAAGGGGGGGCTAACAGAGGATACGTCCAAAGCCGTGGAATGGTACAAAAAAGCTACGGAGGCAGGAAATGCAGGAGCAATGAACAACCTCGGTGTCTGCTATGAATACGGCAGAGGGGGGCTAACGAAGGATGAAGCCAAAGCCGTGGAATGGTACAAAAAAGCTGCGGAGGCAGGAAATACAGGAGCAATGAACAACCTCGGCGTCTGCTATAAATACGGCAAAGGGGGGCTAACGAAGGATGAAGCGAAAGCCGTGGAATGGTACAAAAAAGCGGCGGAGGCGGGAAATGCAACAGCGATGCATAACCTCGGCGTCTACTATGAATACGGTAAAGGGGGGGGGCTAACGAAGGATACGTCCAAAGCCGTGGAATGGTACCGAAAAGCGGCAGAAGCAGGAGATCACTGGGCTGCAGAAAGGCTTCAAGAACTGGAGGAAAAATCCTCTTAATTTACTCCCTCCCAAGCGTGTACTTCGGTGCAAGATACTATCCTCACCTCCGAGGATAGCTCCATCAGATACGACTCCCCAATAGCGATTCCTTCGATAAGGACGCTATTGGGGAGCGTTCGTTTGGAGGGACTTCGCCATACAAATCTGCGCATCATTTCTCTTGAAGAAAAGCTCTAACTCACCTCGAAGCAACCCGCATTTCAGCTCAGGAAAAGTAGCAGAGCAGTAGTAAAAAACCCTCGTCTACGTACGTAGTCATAAAGACCACGCAGGAGGATCATAAGATCTACGCACGTAGATTTAAAGACCACGCACGTAGACCAAAGAATAGCCGTAGAGCTTCAGGGAAATATTCCCTTGAGAATGAAAGAATAGAAGCTATTCCAAAGGCTTATCTATGAGGAGGATTGCGACGCATAAAAAGGGGAATAACTTGGTGCTCCTCTATGGAGCGACACCGCTGACGGTGCGCCTCTCGTAGCATAGCGCTGATCCAGCGGGAATTCCGTATATTTGTATACTACAAAAATTACATTCGCACAGCATGAAATTTACTGTCACCAGCAACGACCTACTCCTGCAGCTCCAGGCTGTAGCCAAGGTCATCAATCAGAAAAGTGTAGCAGCAGTCCCCGTACTCGAAAACATCCTCTTCGAGCTTCAGGGCAACATACTTACCCTCACCGCCGCAGACCAGAGCAACCGCCTGACCTGCGCTCTCGAAGTCAATAACCTCGGGGAAGATGGCTCCTTCGCCGTACGAAGCAACATCATCCTCGATGCTATCAAGGAGCTCTCCGACCAGCCTATCGAGATCGACGTCGATAGCGAAGGCGGGAAGGCTACCATCACCTATAGCAACGGGCACTACAGCTTCCTCTCTACCTCTGCGGACATCTATCCTCAGGGTATCGAGCTTGAGGAAGCTCGCACCATCGTCATGCCCGCTCAGAGCCTACTGAAGGGCCTCGAGCGCACCCTCTACGCTGCCAGCGATGACGACACGCGCCCCATCATGACGGGGGTTTATCTCGACTTCTACCCCGAGAAGCTCATCACGGTAGCCTCCGACGGACGCATCCTCGTGCGCTACACCGACTCCAACATCAAGTGCGGTGAGACGGCATCCTTCTGCCTCCCCGCTCGTATCGCACAGCTCCTGACCCGCGGGATCCTCGCGAAGGAAGCAGGCGAGGTGACCATCAGCTTTGACGGGCGCAATGCCAGCTTCTCTATGCCCAGCGGCTCGCTCACGGCACGTCTCCTCGAAGGGAAGTTCCCCAACTACAATTCCGTCATCCCCACCAGCTCGGTACACAATATCATCGTCGACAAGGATCAGCTCTTCTTCGCGTCGAAGCGCGTCTCGCTCTTCTCGAACCGTGCCAGCAGCCTCGTGATCCTCGACTTCGCTGATGACTCGATCCGCATCACTGGTCAGGACCTTGACCTCTCGATCGCAGCTGAGGAGACGATCTCCTGCTCCGGCCAGCAGGCTGGTACGCGCCTGCGCATCGGCTTCGACTTCAGCTACCTGCAGCGCCTCCTGCAGAACGTAGCGAGCGAGCAGATCCAATTCAGCCTCAACGACCAGACGCGTGCCGGTGTCATCACCCCGCTCACCAGCGATGAAGGTATCGACATCACCGCCCTGATCATCCCCATGAAGCTCTTAGGCGAATAGTAGCCGAGGAGCACTACACCTATTGCATACATGAAGCTTAATCTACAGCGCCCGATCGTCTTCTTCGACCTGGAGACGACGGGCGTACAGATCACTCGTGACCGCATCGTCGAGATCTCGATCCTGAAGATCAGCCCCGACGGCGAGCGCGAGACCAAGACCCGACGCATCAATCCCGAGATGCCCATCCCCGCAGAGGCCTCTGCCGTGCATGGCATCACGGATGCCGATGTCGCTGACTGCCCCACCTTCGCGCAAGTAGCACGCAGCCTATACACTTGGCTGGAGGGCTGCGATATCGCGGGCTTCAACTCCAACCGCTTTGACGTACCGATGCTCGTCGAGGAATTCCTCCGTGCTGGCGTCGCTGTGGACTTCGATGACCGCCACTTCGTCGACGTGCAGACGATCTTCCACAAGATGGAGCGCCGCACACTCGAGGCTGCCTACAAGTTCTACTGCGACAAGACGCTGGAGAATGCCCACTCGGCTGAGGCGGACACGCTGGCCACCTTCGAAGTCCTCGAAGCCCAGCTCGACCGCTATCCCGAAGACCTCAAGAACGATATCCCCGCGCTGGCAGAATTCTCTACCCACGGACGTCGTGTGGACTTCGCTGGGAGCCTGGCGTACAACGACAAGGACGAGATCGTCATCAACTTCGGCAAGTACAAGGGTGTCCCCGTCACGGAGGTCTTCCGCAAGGACTCTGGGTACTACAACTGGGTCATGGGTGCACAGTTCCCGCTCGAGACGAAGCGCTGGTTCTCCCGCCTCTACCAAGAGACACGTAAGCTATAATGGGCATCCTCAGCGGTAAGCACATCGTCCTCGGCATCTCGGGGAGTATCGCAGCATACAAGGCCGCCGTCTTGACGCGTCTTCTCGTGCGCAAGGGAGCGGAGGTACAGATCGTCATCACCCCTGCGGGGAAGGAGTTCATCACGCCCATCACCCTCTCAGCACTAAGCTCACGCCCCGTCATCAGCGAGTTCTTCAGCGGACGTGACGGCACGTGGAATAGCCACGTCGACATCGGTCTGTGGGCAGATGCTATGGTCATCGCACCCGCTACCGCTGCCACCATCGGGAAGATGGCACACGGTGTAGCGGACAACATGCTCCTGACGACCTACCTCTCGATGAAGGCTCCCGTCTTCATCGCCCCAGCGATGGACCTGGATATGTTCGCCCACCCCTCGACGACGGACAACCTCGATCTACTGAGTCAGCGTGGCAACTTCATCATCGAGCCTCAGTCAGGCGAGCTTGCCAGCCACTTGGTCGGTAAGGGGCGCATGGAAGAGCCCGAAGGTATCGTCGCCGCACTCGAAGACTTCTTCTCCTCTACCCTCGACTATGAGGGGCGTCGCGTAGTCATCACGGCTGGGCCGACGCACGAGCCTATCGACCCCGTGCGCTTCATCGGCAATCACTCTACGGGCCGTATGGGCATCGCTCTGGCGGAGGAGTTCGCACGCCGTGGAGCAGAGGTAGACCTCATCCTCGGCCCTTCGTCACTCAAGCCCTCCGAAGCTGTCCGCACCACCCGTGTGACGACAGCCGAAGAGATGCTACAGGCTACGGAGGAGGTCATCGAGGAGGCTGACATCGCTATCTTCTCCGCTGCCGTCGCCGACTACCGCCCACGCTATCACTACACCGAGAAGATCAAGCGTGAGGGACAGGCGGAGATGGAGCTTGAGCTCGTCCGCAATCCGGACATCGCCGCTACGCTCGGTGCCCGCAAGCGCCCCGAGCAGTTCTTCGTCGGCTTCGCCCTCGAGAGCAATGCCGGTGTCGAGGAGGCCAAGCGCAAGATGCACGCCAAGCACTTCGATGCCATCGTACTGAACAGCCTGCAAGATGCTGGTGCTGGCTTCGCCCATGAGACGAATAAGGTCACGATCTTCGACCGTGAGGGCTCTATCGAAGCCTACGAGCTGAAGAGCAAGGATGCTGTAGCCCACGACATCGCGAGCTTCATCATCAAGCGCCTCGGCGAATAACTCTCCCCTTCATCTGCCCATCAAGTCAAGCCTGATGCGTCTACTCCACCTCGTCCTACTCGTCCTCACGCTGGGGCTTCTGCCACTACGAGCGCAGGAGCTGCGGGCGACGGTAGAGCTACGGACAGAGGCGCTGGGTAGCGAAGGGCAGATACACTACGAGGGGCTGCGTCGCCAGCTCACCGACCTCCTCGGTCGCACGCGCTGGACGGACCTTGCCTACAAGGAGGGTGAGCGTATCGATGTCTCCTTCATCTTCACCCTGCACGAGCGCAGCGAAGCAGGCGAATACAAGGGCGAGCTGGTCGTCTCCGCCCGTCGCCCCGTCTACGGCACGGACTATATGAGCCCGACACTCCTCCTGCGCGATCCGAGCATCACCTTCACCTACCTACCAGGCGACCCACTCACCTATCAGGAGACGGAGCCCGAGCACCCGCTGGTGGCGCTCTGCTCCTTCTATGCGCTGTACGTCATCGCGAGCGACCTCGATAGCTTCTCTCCCCTCGGAGGTAGTCGCCTCCAGCCTCGCCTGAGCGCCCTCGTAGCCTCAGCTATGAGTCACCCCGACTGGAAGGGTTGGAGCAGTACCGAGCGTGGTCTGTCACGTGCACGACGCTTGGAGTACCTGACCTCCCAGGAAGATGAGCGCTACCGCCAGTGCTGGTACCGCTACCACCGCGAGGGCTTAGACCGCCTCTCTTCCAGCCCTGAGGAGGCCCGTGAGGTTCTCCTCGAGGTCATCAAGGAGCTTATGGAGCTTCGCAAGATCCGCTCCCGCTCGGTCGCACTCTCCGACCTCGAGCAGACCAAGCTCCCCGAGCTTATCCAGCTCTTCCGCTCCGCCCCCCAAAGCGAGCGCCTTCTTCTCTCTGAGCGCCTTCGCCAGCTCTTCCCCACTGTGGGAGAGCAGCTACAGGCCCTCCGCTAATCCCCGCTTCTCTCAGTTATGCTTCAGAGTCTCAGCATTCGGAACTTCGTGCTCATCGATGAGCTCACCATCCAGTTCACCCCGCACTTCTCCGTCATCACGGGTGAGACGGGTGCTGGTAAGAGTATCCTCCTCGGTGCGATCGCCCTCCTGATGGGGCAGCGCGCCGATAGCTCCACTATCCGTCCTGGGGCTGAGCGCTGCGTCATCGAAGCCCGCTTCACCCACCTTGACGCAGCCGTGGGGGCCATGCTCGAGGAGGAAGATATCGATAGCGACGAGGAAGAGTGCATCGTGCGCCGTGAGATCACGGCCAAGGGCAAGAGCCGCGCCTTCGTCAACGATACCCCCGCCTCGCTCCAGCTCCTCAAGCGTCTGAGCGAATACCTCATAGACATCCATTCGCAGCACAAGAACCTCCTCCTCGGCGATGCAGGCTTCCAGCTCTCCGTCCTCGATCTGTACAGCGGAGAGCTACCCTTACTCAGCGAATATCAGGCAGCATTCCGCTCCTTCCGCAGTGAGCAGCGTGCCTACGAAGAGGCTTGTCAGGAGGCCGAAGAGCTGAGACGCGAGCAGGACTACCTACAGTTCCAATACGACCAGCTGGAGGAAGCCGAAGTGGAGTCGGGCGAACTCGAATCGCTCGAAGAGGAAGAGCGTCAGCTCTCCCATGCCCAAGAGATCCGTGAGGAGCTCAGCAGCGCCGCCTCCGCCCTCGAGGATGACGAGCACGGTGCCCTACCCGCCCTCTTCCATGCCCTGCGCTCCGTTGAGAGCATTCGCCGCTACCACACGCCCGCTGCTGAGTGGTGCGAGCGTCTGGAGAGCGCACGTATCGAGCTCCAAGATCTGGCAAGCTCGATGAGCGACGAGGCGGAGGAAGTGACCTTCAGCCCGAAGCGTCTGGCAAAGGTCGAGGCTCGCCTGGACCTCATCCGTGGACTCCTGCACAAGCACAGCCTCACGAGCTGCGACGAACTCATCGCCCTCAGGGATGACCTCTCCAGCCGTCTTGAGCAAATCAACTCCTCTGACGAGCACCTCACTGCCCTCTCCGAAGCCCTCAAGAAGCGCGAAGCTGAGGTTCTCCGCCTCGGGAAAGCCCTCAGTAAGACCCGCACCAAGGCCGCTCGCACTATCGAAGGCGCCCTCATCACCACGCTCCACGAGCTGGGCATACCTCATGTGCGCTTCGTCATCCGTCAGGATATCTTAGACGCTCCCACCCTTCACGGGCTGGATCACGTCACCTTCCTCTTCTCCGCGAATAAGGAGATCGAGCCCGAGCCCGTAGCGGAGATCGCTTCGGGTGGGGAAATCTCTCGCCTCATGCTCGCTATCAAGGCCCTCATCGCTGACCGCCGTAGCCTCCCCACGATCATCTTCGATGAGATCGATACGGGCGTCTCGGGCGAGACGGCCGAGCGCATCGCCACGATCCTTCGCCGTATGGGCGAGAGCATGCAGGTCCTCGCGGTGACGCACCTCCCTCAGATAGCCGCAGCGGGCGAAGACCACTTCTACATCTACAAGGAGCACGGCGAGGCAAGCACCCGCAGCTACATCCGTCACCTCACTGCAGAGGAGCGCATCGATGAGATCGCACGCATGCAGAGTGGTAGCAAGCTCACCGACGTCACCCGTGCCGCAGCTAAGGCACTCTTAGAGACTGCGCAGAGCTAAGCTCCCTCCCGATACTATCCCCTTGACTTCATACGCCTCCCGCTGCAAGACTCTCATAGGTCTGCAGCGGGAGGCGTAGCTCTATACCGCGCATGGAGGTATGAGGTAGGGATATCGACCTATACTGAGACTGTGGCCGCGAGTCCTGTCCCCTACTTAGTGTGCTAAGGTATCGCACCCCCAGCTACCCGACATACCTCTCCGAAGTGACACGCAAGCCCTTCGCCTTATCGCGAGTATTCCTCTTATCCAGCGGAGGAAAAAGT
>ERZ773072.672-NODE-672-length-18141-cov-25.692912_pt1 | contig 18141 bp, 12 predicted proteins | sample MGYA00580617_ERZ773072 | MGnify/ENA primary metagenome ERZ773072 (study PRJEB29015, sample SAMEA2737970) | human oral metagenome | biome: human oral; feature: human-associated habitat; material: dental | place: China | collected 2122 ...
GCTCGAAGAAGGGGGTGTCGACGGGGCCGGGGCACACGACGGTCGCGGTGATGCCCGAGCCCGCGAGTTCGGCGGCGAGGCCCTCGGTGAAGGCGACGACCCAGGCCTTGTGGGCCGAGTAGGTGCCCGCGCCCGTGCGCGAAGCGACCGAGCCGACGTTGAGGATGGCGCCGCGCCCGCGCGAGCGCATGGAGATGCCGGCGTGGTGGGCCAGGGTCATGACGGCGCGGACCATGACGTTCAGGCCGTTGATCTCGTTCTCGAGGCTATTGTCGAGGAACGCGCTTCCCAGCCCGAATCCGGCGTTGTTGACGAGGAGGTCGACCGGCGCCAGGTCCGACTTGTCGCGATCGGCGGGTCCTCCCACGTCGAGGCGGGCGGCGACGCGCGCACAGCCGGCGTCGGTGGACAGGTCGGCGGCGATGACCTCTGCGCGCACGCCTGCGACGTTTGTGAGCGAGCCAGCGAGCGCACGCAACGCGTCTTCGCGTCGGGCGACGAGCACCAGGTCGTGGCCCGCGGCGGCCAGCTGCCAGCAGAATTCTTCACCAATTCCGGAGGTAGCTCCGGTCACAAGCGCTGTTCCCATGGGGGCAGTGTAGCGCGGTACTTTCCGGGTAGCACGAGGCCGGGGCGGGCTCACGCGGTGTCGCGCGAGTCCGCCCCGGCTCATTGTGTCATCGGGTCCGGATCAGGTATCCGGCTCCACCACCGGCGAGGGCCGCCGGGATGACGAGGAGGAGCAGCCAGTAGGGGCTCCATCCACCCGATTGGCCTGAGTCGGCCGACGCGGCGACGGGCAGCGCAGGGGCGGCCGCGTCGTTCGAGCCGTAGGTGGTGGTGTTGGGTGCAGCGCTCTGAGCGCTCTCGTCGCTGTGGGCACCGCTCTGCGGAGCCGCGGAGGGGCTGGGCGTGGCAGCGGGGGCCGCCTTGGGGGCACTCACTGGGCTGCCCCCACCAGACGACGCTGCCGCACCGGAGGTGGAGCCGGACGTCGTCGTGGACGATCCTGCGAAGCGAGGGGTAGCACCGCCGCCCGTCACTCCTGTGGGGGCGATCCGGCTCAGGGCCTTACCCTGCGGAGCGTTTGCCGCCGGAGCGGGCGAGGTTCCCGCGTTCGTGCGCGATCCTGGCGCGGGGGCCGGGTCGTTGCTCGGTGCGGGCGTAGGTGCCGGGTCGGTCGTCGGTGCCGGGTCGGTCGTCGGTGCCGGGGCCGGGTCGTTGCTCGGTGCGGGAGCCGGCGCGGGTGCCGGGTCGGTCGTCGGTGCGGGCGCGGGTGCCGGGTCGACGGTGGGTGCCGGGGAAGGCTCCGGGCTGGGCACGGGTTCCGGTGCCGGGGAGGGCTCCGGGCTGGGCGCGGGTTCCGGCGTCGGCGCGGGGCCTGGCGAGGGAGTCGGCACAGGCTCGTCACCCGGGGTGGGCGCAGGCTGCTCATGATGTCCGCCGCGCACGATCACTGTGAAGCCCTGCGGCTCGGCCAGCACGCGCTCGCCGCTGCGCGCGCCCACCTCGATGCGGTAGGTGCCGGGCGCTGAAAACACCCAGTTGCCGTGCATATGAGTGGACTCGGTCGTGTGGACGACGCCGTCGCCCTTGGTTGAGTCGAAGTGAACCTTCGCGCCTGCACCGAAGGTGCCGCCCTGGAAGAATGCGACGCGCGCGCCCTGCGGTGCCTGCGCGAGATGCAGGGTCAGGTCGGCACCCTCGGGCAGCGCCGCGTAGTCGATGCCCTCGGTGGACAGGCCGGGCCAGACGATGTCGCTGTTCTGCGTCTCGGGCAGCACGTAGGTGGCGGTGCCAACCGGTCCGAGCACGTCGTAGCTCGGGTCGGACAGGGACGTGGGGCGCACGAAGCGTGCGTTGGGGGCAACCGCGAGGGTCGTGGAGCCGACGGTGCGCAGCACGGAGGTGCGCGCGTTGGTCAGGGAGTCGTCCTTGACGGCGAGGCCGTAGGTGAGGCCACCCTCGCCGCTCGCCTGGGTGAGGCGCACGTCCAGGTGTCCGCGCGCGATCTGCACGGGGTCGCTCAGCAGGGACGAGGCCGGGTCCGGCGTCGCGTCGTTTCCGCCGTTATCGGGGGCGGGAGTGGGCGCGGGCGTCGGGTTCGGAGCGGGTTCCGGCTCTTCGGGGGCGGCGACGCCGTCGCGCATCTTGAGCATCGCGGTGAGGCCGACGTGAGATCCGACGGTGACGTCGGAGGCGTCAGCAACGGTCATGACCGCGTCGGAGAGGGGGTGGGGGCGCAGGGTGACGCGTATGTACATGGGGTCGGACTGGCACACGCCGAGGTCCTGCGTCTTCATGTCCATGCCGCCAGCGCCCAGGGTGCCTTCCATGGAGCACCAGGGGCTGAAATCCCACTTGGATTCGAGGAACTCGATCTTGTAGGTGGCGCGCAGGGTCGGGTCGTTGGCGCGCACGGTGGCCATGTACTGGTCTGTCGTGCCCGGGACGAGGTCGTAGGACACGTCGACGCGGCGGGAGGAGATCGGGAGGTGGTCAGGGTTCCACACGGGAGCCGGATCCGGGTTGGAGGGACCGAGGATCGTGTCGGTGCCGCCAACGGTGACGGGCTCAGTGTCCTTCTGGGAGTAGTGGACGGTCTGTGAGATCCAGCGAGCCGAGGCGGAGTCGCCGGGGATGTAGATCGCCTGGACAGCCGCTGTATCGGCGCCGAGCAGCTCGGAGACGGTCGCTCGGCCACCTTCAACGGGAACCTCGGTCAGGAAGTAGCCGTTGACGGTGATCCACGCGCGCCCGGTGTCGGTCGCGACACCCGTATCGATCGTGATGTCGGTGAGGTGGTTGTCGCCGGGGTGCTCACGCTCGGAGTGGTGGGAGAGCGTCAGGGTGGGCGTGGCAGGGTTGCCGTCCGCGCGCTCGGCGCGGGCGGAGTTGTAGGCAGCCTCGATGTCCTTGATGGTGCCGTCGGCGGGGTTCGCGCCGCCGACCTGCCAGACCAGAGGGGTGATCGGCGAGGAGTAGATGGCAGTGCCGTCGGCGCTGCGCGCGGTCATCTTGTAGTTCGCGACGTAGCGGCCCGGCTGCGTGAAGGTCGTGTACAGGTGTGTGTGGCGCGGATTGTAGACGCTGCGGTAGGCGGTGTCATGACTGGAGAGGAAGCGGTTGACGCTGTCTCCGTTGTCGATGAACATCTCCATGCGGCCCGGGCCGTCAACACTGATGAGGTCGAGCGTGTAGGTCTCGCCCTCGAACTTGTCGGTGTCGCCGATCTCGCCGGCGCCGAGGCCCGCCCAGATGGGCGTGTTACCGGGGCCGGGATTCTGGGGAGCAGCGTTCAGGACGGTGCCTTCCCCGCCCAAGAAGGCCAGGTCGGGACGCTTGGCCGGGATGACGAGCTGCGACTTCGCCTCGTCCTTCTCGCCGGTGCCCGTCCAGGCCTTCGGGATCCACAGAGCGGTCTTCTCCATCGGCATGTTGATGGTGTTCAGAGAGAAGCTGTTGGTGTCGTCATGCCAGACGGGGATGGGTGCATCAACGTGCTGCCTGGTAACGATCCATTCCTTGTCCTGATCGGGACCGGCCCACGCGGCGGCGGGGGTCAGCGCCAGGAAGAGGGCGAGCGCAGCCGTGCTGATGCGTCGCAGGTGTGACATTCGGGTGCCTTTTCTAGCTATGTTGTAGGTGAGAATCATTATCACTCTAAATAAGGTTACGCACAACTCACACTGGTACGGCATGTTTCACGCGCCCACTCCCCCTCGCCACAGATAGGCTCAACCCCATGAGATTTGCGACCTGGAACGTCAACTCCATCCGCACGCGCGTCGACCGTGTCATCGCCTTCCTCGAGCGCTCGGGCACGGACGTACTGGCCATGCAGGAAATTAAGTGCCGGCCCGACCAGTTCCCTACGGAAGCCTTCGAGCAGGCCGGCTACCACGTCGCTATCCACGGTCTCAACCAGTGGAACGGCGTCGCCGTCGCCTCGCGCCTGCCGATCCTGGATGTTCAGGACCACTTCCCCACCCAGCCCGCCTTTGGCGAGCCCCCGGTGGTCGAGGCACGCGCGCTCGGGGTCACCATCGACACGACCGACGCGCTCCCCTCCAAGGGCGGGCAGGCCTCGTCGATGACGATCTGGAGCCTGTACGTACCCAACGGGCGCGAGCTCACGCACGCGCACTACGCCTACAAGCTGGAGTGGCTCGCGAACCTCGCCGAGCAGGGACGCGGCTGGCTTGCCGATCCCGACGCCCTCATCGCCCTCGTCGGAGACTGGAACGTCGCACCCCTGGACGAGGACGTGTGGGACATGAGCGCCTTCGAGGGAGCCACGCACGTATCGGCCCCCGAACGCGAGGCCTTCGCTGCTTTCGCCGCCCACGGCTGGGTCGAGGTGACGCGCGATCGCGTCACAAACTACACCTACTGGGACTACCAGAAGCTGCGCTTTCCCAAGAACGAGGGCATGCGCATCGACTTCGCCTACTGCTCACCCGCGCTCGCAGCGCGCGTGAGCGGCGCGCTCATCGACCGCGACGAGCGCAAGGGTAAGGGCGCGTCCGACCACGTGCCCGTCATCATCGACGTCGACTAACACAGGACACGAGGCCGGCAGCGTTCAGTCTGCCGGTACAGTTCGAGGCCTGGGCGTGCACCCAGGCCTCGTTCCGTGTCGATTAAGCATGCTCGCGCGCGATGCGCAGCAGCTCAGAGTTGAGAATCGCCCAGTTGTCGCGGTGCCACTGCCCGAAAGGCTCCGCACCGACGAAGGCTGCGCTGGCACCGAGGTCACGGTCCGCCCACACGAAGGAGCCGGACTGGCCAAAGTGCCCGATGGTGCGCGGGGAGGCATCGGGGGCGGTCCAGTGCGGCGACTTCTCGCCACGAATCTCGAGGCCGAGGCCCCACGGGCAGGGGGTGAAGCGCCCGTAGCCGGGCACGACGCCAGCAAGCGCAGGAAACTGCGAGATGCCCGCAAGAGCGGCCAGGGGCGCGCTCACCAAGGTCGGACGCGCGAGCTCCGCGCCGAAGAGACTCACGTCAGCGGCCGAGGCGACACCCGCGTGCGCGGGGCTGCCCAGAATATCCGCGCTTGTCATCCCGAGAGGCTCGAAGACCGTCTGGCGCACCCACTGGGCGACACCGATACCCGTCGCAGCCTCAACAACCTCACCGAGGACATCGAAGCCCTCGTTCGAGTAGATGCGGCGCTTCTCGGGGGCCGCGACGGGACGGCGCCCCTCGAACGGCAGGCCCGAGGCATGGGCCAGCAGGTGACGGACCGTCGCCCCCTCGGGACCCGCAGGATCATCGAGGGACATCAGGCCTCGTTCGACCGCAACTAACGCCGACCACGCAACGATCGGCTTGGTCACCGAGGCGAGCGGAAAGACCCGCTCAACATCACCGTGCGAACAAACGACGTCGCCCCCGACACGAAGGACGAGGGCGACATCAAAGGATGGCAGAGGGACGATCACGCGGTTGCCTCAGGGGCGTGAGCCGCAGCGATCTCGGCCGCAGCGGTGGTCTTTTCGCTGATCTTGCGCAGCGTGCGCGCGTAGACCTCCGCGACTTCCTCGGGCACCGAAGCACCGAGCTGTAGGACGTAGTGCGCGGGCAGGTGCAGGAGCTGCACACACACGGCAAGGAAGTCCGCGACGAACTCGCGAGCGTCGATGGGCTCGTCGTTGTAACGGGCCGAGACGACAGAGCCGTACCAGTAGCGGATCAGAATCTTCGCCAGCGTGCGAGGCGTGGTACCGATGTCGGCCCCCTCCTCCTCGACGAAGTTCTGAATCATGACGGTCAGAGCTTCTTCCATCTGCTGCGTGCGGTACTTGTAGTGCGCATGCGCGGGGTGCGCCTCCGAGGAGGACTCGGCCCACAGGACGCAGTCCAGAGCGATGGCTGCGTCGGCGCCGGGCTTCATGGCGAAACGCATCTCGCCGACCGCCCACTCGACGAAGGAGCCGGCGGTGATGCCGCCCTCGTCGAAGCCGCCCTCCGCCTCATCGTTAATGGTGACGTCGAAGAGCGCGTTCATCTCTTCGTGGCGCTGGATCGCGCTGCGCAGGATCGCTTCCTTGGAGGGGAAGTGATAGACGACGGCGGGGTGCGAAATACCGACTCGACGGCCGAGGTCGCGCAGAGAGAAGCCGTTATAGCCTCGCTCTGCAATGAGGACCATCGCTGCCGAGAGGATGGATTCACGCGTCGCCTGTCCTACGGAATAGGCTCCACGGGCCTTCCTCTGGGTTGTCATATCATCTCCTGCTGTTGCGGACTTCACATACCGTTAGTCCGAAATACACACTGGTATTCAGTGTAGCGCGCAATCTTAGGGTTTATCAACATTCATGACAAGCCCGTCGGACGATGCATTCATGTCAACTGTCACAGTCTGGCCATCCTGCACGTCACCACCGAGCAGCATCACGGCCAGCCGATCGCCAATCTCGCGCTGAATCAAGCGACGAAGGGGGCGCGCACCGAAGGCAGGATCGTACCCCGTGCGGGCTAGCCAACCGCGAGCAGACTCACTCACTGTCAAGTCTATCCTGCGATCACGCAGCCGCGCCTGGAGCGATGCAACCAGCAGGTCAACGATCTCCGCAAGATTTTCGCGGGACAAGGCGTCAAACATGACAGTCTCATCCAACCTATTGAGGAATTCAGGCCGGAAACTCGCCCGCACGACAGACATAACCGCATCCCTCTTACCCTCTGGTGTCAAATCGGGATCCGCAAGAAATTGGGATCCCAGGTTTGACGTGAGGATCAGAATCGTATTGCGGAAGTCAACCGTGCGCCCCTGCCCGTCGGTGAGACGTCCATCATCGAGAACCTGGAGAAGGATGTCGAAAATCTCAGGGTCAGCTTTCTCAACTTCGTCCAGGAGAACCACGGAATACGGACGACGACGCACCGCTTCGGTCAGCTGGCCGCCCTGCTCGTAGCCGACGTATCCCGGAGGAGCACCCACCAAGCGGGCGACCGAGTGCTTCTCGGAGTACTCGGACATGTCGATGCGCACCATGGCGCGCTCGTCATCAAAGAGGAACTCCGCGAGCGACTTAGCCAGCTCAGTCTTGCCCACGCCTGTGGGCCCCAGGAACAGGAAGGAACCGGTCGGGCGATTCGGATCGGACAGCCCCGCGCGGGATCGCCGAACGGCGTCAGACACGGCGCGCACGGCGTCCTTCTGCCCGATCAGGCGCTTGCCCAGCTCGGCCTCCATATGGAGGAGCTTGTCCGTCTCGGTTTGCAGGAGCTTACCCGTGGGAATTCCCGTCCACGCCTCGATGACCTCGGCAATCTCGGCCGGACCGACCTTCTCCGCGATCATTGGCTCCTCGTCATTGCGAGCATCCTGGGCCTCCGCCTGCGCTTCCGCCTCGGCGATCTGACGCTCGACGGCGGGAATCTCACCATTCTGCAGGCGACCGGCCTCCTCCCAGCGTCCCTCGCGCACGGCGAGCTCAAGCTGGGTGCGCAGCGTATCGAGCTGGACGCGCAGGTCACCCACTCGGTTGTGGCCAGCCTTTTCGGCCTCCCATCGGGCGGTGAGAGCGCGCAGCTGCTCCTCACGGTCCGCCAGGTCCGCGCGCAGCTTGCTCAGGCGATCCTGGGTCGCCTCGTCGAGGCCGTCCGGATCGGATTCGGTCAGGTAGGACTCCTCCATGCGTAGGCGGTCCACGCTGCGGCGCAGCTCGTCGATCTCAACCGGGGACGAGTCAAGCTCCATGCGCAGCCGCGAGGCTGCCTCGTCGATCAGGTCAATCGCCTTATCCGGCAGCTGACGCCCCGTGATGTAGCGATTCGACAGGGTTGCGGCGGCTACGAGCGCGCCGTCCGAGATCGTCACCTTGTGGTGAGCCTCGTACTTCGGGGCGATGCCGCGCAGGATCGCGACCGTATCTTCAACCGAGGGCTCGCCGACGAAGACCTGCTGGAAGCGGCGTTCAAGCGCGGGATCCTTCTCGATATTTTCGCGATACTCATCGAGCGTGGTGGCGCCCACCATACGCAGCTCACCGCGGGCGAGCATGGGCTTGAGCATGTTGCCCGCATCCATCGCCCCCTCGGAGCCGCCGCCCGCGCCGACGACCGTGTGCAGCTCATCAATGAAGGTGATGACCTGCCCGTCCGAACGTGCAATTTCAGCGAGGACAGCCTTGAGGCGTTCTTCGAACTCACCACGATACTTGGCTCCCGCGACCATCGAGGAGACGTCCAGCGAGATCAGGCGCTTGTCGCGCAGGGACTCGGGAACGTCACCGGCGACGATGCGCTGCGCCAGGCCTTCGACGACAGCTGTCTTGCCGACGCCGGGCTCACCGATGAGGACGGGGTTGTTCTTGGTGCGCCGGGACAGGACCTGGACGACGCGGCGAATCTCGTTGTCGCGCCCGATAACGGGGTCGAGCTTGCCTTCGCGCGCCACCTCGGTCAGGTCGCGGCCATACTTCGCCAGGGCCTCGAAGGATCCTTCCGGATCCGCCGAGGTGATCGGCTCGGGGCGAAGCTTAGCCAGCGCGGCGCTCAGGGCGTCGGCCACAGCCCCACCCTGGGTCAGGATGCGCCCCGCCTCAGTTTCCGAGGCCGCCAGCGCGATCAGCAGATGCTCAGTCGAGACATACTGGTCGCCCGACTGCTCCGCGAGCCGATCCGCTTCCTGGACGGCAGCGAGCAGCGCACGCGAGGCCTGGGCGGCTCCGGCGGATGCACCCTGAGTGGTGGGCAGGGCCACGAGGGCGTTGCGGGTGCGCGCGCCGATCGCGCGAACGTCCGCGCCCACTGCCTCGAGCAGAGAAAGTGCGATACCTTCGCGCTGCTCGATCAGCGCCTGCAGCAGGTGAACGGGCTCAACCTGCGGGTTTCCAGCCGCAGAGGCGGACTGGAGCGCGGAAGCGACAGCCTCCTGCGCCTTCGTTGTCATCTCACGTGCCATGAGATCGTTCCTCCAAATGATTCAAACGTGTCGCGCCGACCCTTCTCGGCGCCTCTGAAGAACATAACGAAGCGAAAGTTGAGCCTATTCCACTCAACTTAGAGTTTGTGACCGTCGCCACAGATCACTCCTCAGGAAGCCAGGCGGGGCCATCAAACCCACGCTGATGCCCGCCCGCCGGGCCCGGCCCCTCGTCACCGTCAATGCCGTAACGTTCCTCGAGTGCACGGAAGAGCTGCAGGGTCGTCGCAAGAGCGCACATCACCTGCTGCACGAGCTGCGCATCCGTCGCGCCATATTCGTAATCAGCATTCACTTCGGCGACGACGCGGTCCCTTTCATCCTGATCAGCCACGTAAGCCTTCGGCCACAGGAACTCCCCATGCCAGGCCTGCAGGAAGTCACGCAAATCCTCACCGAATCCAATCGGGACAAGGTGCTTCATAAAAGCGACGATGGACAACACCTCGCGCGAATCGCCGAGGAAGCGGAAGCAGAACAGGTGCCCCTCCCAGAAGCCGCACAGGTCCCCATCGCTATCGATACGCCAGGCCCATCCCTCAGAGTCAAAAAGGAGCCCTAAGCGCTCCTGCGTGATGGGACGAACCATATCGAAACGATTGGCCTCAAACTCCGAATTACCCGTGACAATTCCTTCCGGAGGTGCTGCGTTGCTACCCTCCCATTGTTCCATATCAGGGGCGGTATCGTCTGGCAGTTCGCGGCGGCGAGGCGACTCCTCGCCGTCGGCTCCACCGTCGGCATCCGCCCGCCATAGCCAGCCCATGATGACTCCCCTACTCGTATCTCTCTTTTCTCTCGTTCATGACGCGCCACTGCGTCGATACTGCGGGGCGTGAGCGCGTCGGCCGTCCCCGTGTCCATTACGCATGCACACACCCATCGGCCTCCTTTCTCGCTCACCTCGTCGTGTCATCAGCGTGTGTATCACTACACCTTCACACTAGCGCAGAATCCGCGAAATACCAATGGCCGCGAGGCCTCACAGACCCCGCGACCACGGCTCGCACCCACGCCGAGCAACCATCGTTGCAGCTCACCCGCCAGGAGATGAACACGACAGACCCTGATGTCTAGTTCGTCACATTTATGTGCAGCTCTTGCAAGACAAGCAACTTTGGGCTATTTATACTCTCCTTGTGTGGCACTGAGGCTCGCCTAGGGCGCCGAGTCCGCCTCCCGCACATCCGCTTGAGCGGCGGCCGGGGGCATCCACTTCGTCCCGGGATCGCCGGGAGCTGCGGGCGTCGCCGCGCCGTTCGAAGCAGCGGGCACGTTCGATGCGGCTCCCACGCTCTGCGGAAGCGGCGCGCCGGGCACGCCCGGGGCATGGGACGGCATCGGTGCACCAGTCACATTCGACACGGCCCCCACGTTCGCAGGAATCGGAACGCCCGCCACGCTCGGGGCGCCGGGAGCAAACGGGGCGCCGGAAGCAAGGGGGACGCCGGGCATCCCCACTCCCGCGGGAGGCATCGGCACCCACGGACCCATGGGCGCCGGCGGCAGCGCCGGAAGCGGCAGCGTCGATGCGCTGCGCGCTACCAGCCAGCGCAGCAAACGCTCGGCGGGACCACGCGCGGCACCCATGGCATCCGAGACCACGCAGCCGATGCCGATGACCACCCACACGCCGAGCGCGATCAGCCCGGACACGGCGACGCCCACCGATTCCACGCCGATCAACCCAAGCGTCAGGAAGACAATCACAAAGAGCAGCGTCTGGGAGAGGTAGGCGGTCATGGAGCGCCGGCCAATCGCGCTGAGGAACGAGCGGACCGCTCCCAGGTCCTGCCCCGGCCCCTCCCCTACCTGCGCCGAGGCCTCGCGAGGACCTCCCCCCACGAGGGCCAGCAGAGCCAGCCACCCACAGGCACCTGCAACACCCGTTGCATGGTAGAGAGCGAAGGCGCCCCCAGCGGACCACACCTGCGCCCAGTCCAGCTGCCCCAGCGCGTAGGGCAGAGCACCGAGCGCACCGACGAGGAGCCCCACACCAGCAATCGCGCACAGGGCGCCCCTGTGCCCCCTCGGATCTTGCAGAGCCCCCCAGCGCGCGACGCCCACGCCGATCATGACGCAGGGGACGACGAGCGACGTTAGCGGCGTCATGATGGTGGAAGCGATCCACGAGCCGAAGGAGGTCAAGGGGTAGGTGCCCGTCAGAGCCGACGGGCCGTGATACTCGAGGTTCATCAGGCCTGCGCCCATGGCCTCCGCCATCGCTCCGAGCGACAGGAGGCTAAGCGCCGCGATGCACACGCCGACCACGACTCGTGGCCACGAGCGTCGCATGACGATAAGCTCCGCGCACGCCACCGCGACCAGGCCGTAAGCACCGATAATGTCGCCCGAAAAAACGAGGCTATGAACGGCACCGATCCCGATCATCCACCATCCGCGGCGGCGGATCAGGCGCGAGGCCGCGCGGCGAGCGCGAGCTTCCACGGCCTCGTTGAAGATCTGCCACTGCACGGGATTCCACCCGTCGCTCAGCTCGCGGGGCAGGGGATCGAGTGCGGCGCGGCGCTCCCGCTCGATCGTGCGCCGGGCCATGATCACCATGCCGAAGCCGAAGAGGATCGAGAAAAGGGGGTATGCGCGACGATCGACGAACATGGCCCGCACGAGGAACCACCACTGGTCCGCACTGGTCATCGCGTCAAGAGCCGCGAAACCAGCCCTCGGGTGGGCGGGGAAAAAACTCACCCAAAAGGGCACGTTCGCGAGGGCGATGAGGGCGAGCATGAAGCCTCGCGCAACATCGGGCGCCGGGAAGCGCACCTGGCGCTCTCCGGTGAAGGACAGGGTCGACACTCGGTTTCCTTTCACTGCGCGGACGCACCCTCTCGGGTACACGGAGGGGGCGAGGCCGGGGAAGCTCCCAGGACTCGCCCCCTCGTCGATGGGTTGATCAGCGAATCGACGCCATCATGGCCTGCTGGGTCATCATGCGCCGCTTCTTGCCGGCACGCACAATCAGGACGATGCCGACAATCACCGCGACGAGGCCGAGGACGCCGACAATAGTGGCCCACACGAAGGGCATGACGAGGGCCATCATCATGTCATCGACGCCCAAGGGGAAGGCCAGCAGATCCGCCCTCGGCGACACATCCTGACACGAGAGCTCGTACCGGCCAGCGGACACCATATCCGTGGTGAAGATGCTCGGATCCGTCGGGTCGTAAGCCCTCAGCCGGTACTCGGCGCCGGTGGAGTCCTTCAGGGAACAGGACGAGGCCTGCCCGCCGCTGATCATCACCGTGAACGGACCGGTTTCCTCCACGGTGACGGTGCTGCCGTTATGCAGGTTCGCCCCCTCGGCGAACTTCTCAAGCGTGCCTCCCAGCCCACTGGCCATCGTCACGACGCAAACGACCGGGGCGATGAAGGTCATGAGAATGACCCCGATGACGAGAGTGACCACGCCGGGGGCGCGGCTGGGCATCTTCGGAAGCTGCACGGCAACGGGGCCGCCCCCATACCCGGCGCCCTGGTATCCCGGCGAAGCGGCGCCCGGGTAGCCCGCGGGCGCGGCGCCCGGATAGCCCGCGGCAGGATCAGCAGCGTTTTCTCCATACTGCGGCCACGGCGTGTTCTGTCCGCCCGAGGCGCCATAGGAATTCGGATTCGACATGGACATATGCCTTCCTCGTGGAATGTTGTCCCAGCATAGCAACGCGGCACGCATCCTGAACAGTGCGGCGGCGTGCGAGACACGCATTGATGACTCTCGCCGGTCCCCGTGTCCTCCTCCGGGCCACAGCGCGGGCGGACGCCAAAGGGGACGAGGCCCGGCAGACTTTCCCCGGCCTCGTCCCCTTCTCGACAGGCGGCTCAGCGCGCTGCTCTCATCATGGCTTCGCGCATGATGAGGCGACGCTTGCCGTTCACCTTAACCAGGAGGACGATGCCGACGATCAGGACGATCACGCCGACAACACCGACGATGCTTCCCCACAGGAACGGCATCGCAAAGGTGTCCCTCACGGCCTCGGGAGTCGTGTTGTATGCGGTGATGCTCTCGGTGCTGGGGATAGCCGTGCAGTACAGCCGGTAGGACCCCTCGGGAACGTCAGACGCCATGTACACGCCCTCATAGCGTTCATAGGGCACGAGCTCGTAGCTCACGTTGGCACCGATGAGCGAGCAGGAAGGATTCTTGTCCGCGTCGCCCCTCACCATGAAGTGGCCGTCAGCGGTCACGGTGACGACGCTGTCATTGGGGGTGGTGCCACCCTTGATCGACCCTCCTTCGGTACCGGCAAGAGCGGCGAACATCGTGGCAAACGTAACGATCGGCGCAATGACGACCATCAGTACGACGCCGAGGACGAGCGTGGTGACGGCGCGGCCGCGCCCGGGCAGCGTCGGCGCGGGCACCGGCGCGGGAGCACCGTAGCCCTGCGGGGCTGGGCCACCCGCGTAGGGAGCGCCGTTCGGGGCCATCGCACGGGGCTCGCCCGAGGGACCGTAGGAGGGAGTTGACATGCCTATTCCTTTCCGTTGAGATAAGCAACTCAACGCACTATACATGCGCAATCAAACACAGTGCGCTCACGCAGTTCGTCGCCGCCCCCACGGGGATCGGCGACGAACCAAGGGGCCGGGGCAGTGTTTCGGCCGCCGGCTCAGGGAGGGCTTAGGACAGCTGGACGCCGGCCAGGCGCTGGGCACGCAGCTCGGCGACGCCGGGCACCTCGAGGGGATCCAGCGCAACACCGGTGGCACGCTCCAGCAGCAGGTCCGCCAGTTCGGGATTACGAGCCAGCGCAGGGCCGTGCATGTAGGTGGCGATGATGGATCCCTGAACAGCGCCGTCGTATGCGACCTGGGCTGGCTCACGCCCCTGCGGCGTGCCATTGCCGACGCCCGCGACGACGCGACCTAAGGGGGCCGCGTCGGGCCCCAGGACTGTGCCGCCGCCATGGTTTTCGAAGCCGGTGAGCGCCTGGGTGAGGCCATCGACGAGGGGGAGCGTTACGAGTTCACCGATGGCGCGGTGTCCCTGCGGCTCGGTCGTAATGTCGAGGACACCCATGCCTGGAACGCGCACCCCGCGCGCATCCTCGTACCAGTGGCCCAGGACCTGCAGGGAGGCACAGATAGCCAGGAGGGGACGGCCCGCGTCAAGGGCGCGGGACAGGCCCGAGGTGCCGCGGAACTTGTCGGCCGCGAGCGCCTGCGCAGTATCCTCTCCCCCACCCAGGGTATAGATGTCGAGGCTGTCGGGGATTTCCTCGGTCAGCCCGACGTGGACCACCTCGGCCTCGATGCCGCGCCTGCGGGCTCGCTCGGCCAGGATCAAGGCGTTGCCCGTGTCGCCGTAGGTGCCGAGCACCTCGGGCATGAGGACACCGATTCGCAGGGTGGAAGCGCTCACCGTTTACCTTCCTTTCGGTCGAGCACAATCTTGAAGTCGCGCATTGCCGTGTAGTTGAGGAGCATCTCGACGCGGCCGGGCTCGCACAGGGCCAGGGCATCCATGGGCAGATCGACCAGATCGCAGTGGATCCCCTCGTATTCGAGGCGCACGGCCAGGTCGGCGCCGCGCTCACCGCAGGCAATCACGCGCCTGCCGGGCCGGTTGACGCCGGAGAAGTCCACGTCCCACAGCCACGAGAGATCCTGTCCGTCGGGCACCTGGCCATTCACTCCGATGACGACCTGGTCGACGCGGGGGTCGATCATCGTCATGGCTTCCTGCCAGCCCGCGGGATTCTTTGCAAGCATGAGGCGTGCGCTGCGCCCATTCACGTCGTGGACGGAGTAGCGGCCCGCGACCTCGGTGACGGAGCTGACGGCTGCCGCGGCGACGGCCGGGTCGATACCCATGGCGACCGCGGCGGCAACAGCCTGGGCGGCGTTGCCGAGGTTGGCGCGCCCGGGGAGCATCAGCTCGAGGGAGACGGTCACGTCACCGGGCCCGTGCAGGAGGGCGCGCGGCCCTTCGGGGGCTAGCTCGACGTCGCTGAGCCACCAGTGGGGGGCGGGACGGCTGGCGAGCTCGGGAAGCTCTTCGCCGTCGAAGGCGGGGATCAGGTGCCAGTCCTCACCGCTGCGCACAACGCGGCCACCTCGGGGATAAGCGGCAGAGTCGCCACCCCATCCGGCGCCGGCTGCCACCCACACCACGTTGGGGTTGTCTGCGGCAGCGGAGACAATGAGGGGGTCGTCGCAGTTGGCGACAACGACGGCATGAGGGTGCGCGGCAGCGCCTTCGCGCAGGCGTTTTTCGACCGAGCCGATCTCGCCGACGCGGTCGAGCTGGTCGCGCGAGAGATTGAGGTACACGAAGACGTCGGGCGCGACGTCCGCCGCGACCGCGGGCACGTGCATTTCGTCGACTTCGAGTGCGGCACGCGAGGCGCCCTTGCCCTGCATGAGGGCGGTGATGACACCGGAGGTCATGTTGTCGCCATTGATGTTGGAGGCGACGGGTCCGGCACTTTCGAGGGCGGCGCGAACCATCCGCGTCGTCGTCGACTTTCCGTTCGTGCCGGTGACGATGACGGAGGAGTAGGGGGCCGCCAGCTCGGCGAGGAACTTCGGGGAGATACGCAGGGCGACCTCCCCTCCGATCATGCCTCCAGATCCGCGTCCGAGGGCCCGGGAGGCGAAGCGGGCGGCGGCGCCGGCCGCGTTGGCCACGCGCGAGCGGACCGAGAGGTGATGCGATGATGTCGTCATGCATCCAGGTTAGCGCCTGCGGGGGCCAGCTCGCGCCGTCGAGTCCCTGACGGCTGGCGCCGCGAGACGAAGCCGGGGTGCAGCTGGGTGGATCGGTCGGGGGCGCGACACGCCGAGCGGTACCTGACCTGCGACAATAGTGCCGTATTGCATAGCTACGTTACCCACGCCATGTCACTGTGAGCGCGTCGATATGTCCCACCGGTCAATACGCAGCCAATCCGGGGCACCCCCTCACCATGACAAACATCAAATTCTGCACGTTTCCAAGGAAAAGTAACCCTTTAAGACAAAAGCCCAGGTCAGCACCTATTTCAAGAAAAATGTTACGGATGAGACGCACGCTATTTTTGGACTGCTTGAACATTTGTGCGAAGTGACAACGACGCCGACAATCAACTGTCGAAACCCGCCGTGACCTGGTAAAACTGTTTTCAGCAGGCAAGAGCCTGTCGCCTGTTCCAGGCTTCGGTCGGGGATCCTGTGTGCCCCCGGATCTTCGATCGAATTACGCTGCGGGACTCATCCTTCGGGTGGGTCCCGCAGCCCTTTTTCTCTCACCGCAGGCACACCACCGGTGTCACCACCGCGCACGCAGGCAGCTCAACCGGCCAGGATCTCGGCTTATTGGACACACCGTGTTGGTTGCGTAGCGACTCTTCGCCTTGCCGGTGCGGTCACGATAGTGAAGGCGGTTGTTTCATCGTGGGGGTATAAATACCCCCACACGCCCGATGTGTGGGCGAACGCACGGCCCGGTAGGACCACTCAGCTACACGATGACACCACCACGAGGGAGGCTACTGCGCGGGCGCACCCCGACAGCGACAGCGCCGCCCCGACGCGGGTGCGTCGGGGCGGCAGATCAGCAAGCAGGACGGCGTCGTCGCACCGGACCACTTACCGGGAGATGATCGTCCCCTCGATAACGGCGCGCGAGTTTGCGCGCCGGGACGGACCCGGGAGCGCAGAGCGCGCGGGGGGTTCAGCAGCGGACATCGCCGCGATGGCGGCCATGGGGTCCCACACGGTGAGAGAGCCGCCAGAGCGGCCCTCAGACCTCGAGGAGCTATCCCACGGGCGCTGACCACGCCTCATCGGCATGACCTGACCATCCGCAGACGCAGCGAACACGCGATTGCGCTTGGCCTCGGCCGCGGCGACCGCCCCACGCAGGGCGTCCCGCTCCTCCTCCAACGCCTCGACGCGGCGCTCGAGTTCGAGGATGCGTCGGATGCCCGCCAGGTTGATTCCCTCTTCCTGGCTCATCCGCTGCACGTCGCGCAGACGCTGCACGTCCCGCTTCGTATAGCGGCGTCCCCGCCCCTTAGTACGGGCCGGGATCACCAGGCCGAGACGGTCGTACTGGCGCAGGGTCTGCGGATGCATGCCCGCCAGCTCGGCCGCAACCGAGATGACGAACGTAATCGCATCGTCCGATCCCGTCGTCGCCATGGCTTACTCCTCCACGGCCTCGAACAGGGATGCGCGCACGTCGACGTCGCCCTCGGCCGCCGCCATCTCCTTCGCGAGCTTCTTGAGGTCGCGGCTCGGCTTGGCGGGGACCTGGATGGCCACGCGGGCAATCAGGTCACCCGTCGCCTTGGAGGTCTTCACTCCCCCGCCACGCACGCGGATCTCGGAGCCCGAGGAGGAGCCCGCGGGCACCTTGACCGTGGCTGTGTTGCCGTCGATCATCGGAACGTCGACGACGGCACCGAGGATCGCCTCGGACACGGTCACGGGCAGGGAGACGACCAGATCGTCGCCCTCGCGCGAGAACACGGGATGCGGCTTGACGGTCACCGTGACCTCGAGGTCGCCGGCGGGACCGCCGTTGATGCCGGGCTTGCCGTGGCCCTTGACGCGGACCTTCTGGCCATCCTTGATACCCGCGGGGATACGGACCTTGATCGGAGAGCCACCGACCTTGATGGTCAGGGTCGCGCCCTTCAGGGCCTGACGGAAGGAAATCGCCAGCTTTGCGCGCACCGTGCCACCCTTTTCAGGGGTGGGTGCCGCCTGCTGGGCATGACCAGCGGCGCCGAAGGGCGAACCGTAGGGGTCGCCCCCAAATCGCACGCCAGCGCCACCGCCGCCGCCGAAGAGGCCGGAGAGGATGTCCTCGAAACCCGCCCCACCGCTGGGCATGCCGGAGGTCTGGAAGCGCACGTTATGGCCGCCGCCACCGAAGCCGCCGGCGCCACCGAAGGCCCCGAAGAGATCCTCGAAGCCGCCCGCGCCGCCCGATCCGGCGGAGAAGCGTGCGCCGCCGCCGGCCATCGCGCGGATCGCGTCGTAACGCTTGCGATCCTCGTCCTTGGACAGGACGGCGTAAGCCTCGCCAATTTCCTTGAACTTGGCCTCAGCGGCCTTGTCGCCCGGGTTCTGATCCGGGTGCCACTGCCGAGCCAGCTTGCGGTAGGCCTTCGTGATGGCCTTCTTATCCGCCGTCTTGTCGACTCCGAGGACCTTGTAGAAGTCCTTGGAGAACCATTCCTGTTCAC
>ERZ773072.674-NODE-674-length-18108-cov-6.171717_pt1 | contig 18108 bp, 12 predicted proteins | sample MGYA00580617_ERZ773072 | MGnify/ENA primary metagenome ERZ773072 (study PRJEB29015, sample SAMEA2737970) | human oral metagenome | biome: human oral; feature: human-associated habitat; material: dental | place: China | collected 2122 ...
TTTTTTCTTCGTTGCCATACTTCTTTTTTCCCCTTTTCTATAAGAAATTGTGCTTCACAGACAAAACAGGTAGTTAAAACTGTACTATTCCCTCTGCTATCGTATAATAATTTAACAAACTTTTGTGAATTATGCAAGCAAAGAAGACTTTATAGAGCGTTTCTGTTAACTTTGTGAATAAAGTTCTATTTTGTTACGCTTTATAAAGTCTTTTTTTATTCCGATTTGTTCAACTCTTTATCTGTTTTCATCTATTTTCAGCAAATGTACCTATAGTTTTCACTTGCAAACTGTACTAGTTTCACTTTTAGAACTGTACTAATTTATTAAAACAGTTTTAATTGTTTATAAATTTTATCTGTCTTTTCTAAATGCGAAACACTTAGCCCAATCAAACGAATTGGCTTTTCATCCATCATTTCTTCAAATAGTTGCAATGCAAGCTGAAGAATTTCTTCTTTTTTATTAAAATACTCCCGTAATGTAACACTTTTACTTGTTGTATTAAAATTAGAATCTCTTAATTTTAAGGAAATTGTACGAGATGCTAATGCTCTTTTCTGTAACATGCTTGCTATTTCATCGGAAAACTTTTCTAAATACTTACTCAAAATACCATGATCGGTTGAATCCTTGATAAGGGTTCTTTCTGAACCAATGGATTTTCTTTCTCGATATAAAGTCAACTGATCATTCGAGGTTCCTCTTACCTGCGCATATAACCTAGGTCCTAAATTTCCAAATCTGCTTTCTAATTCTGCTTTCGATATTTGAAGCAAATCTTCTCCTGTTTCAATTCCTGCTCTTCTAAGTTTTTCGGCACTCACTTTTCCAACCCCATAAAAATCTCCAATTGGAATCGTCCGAATAAAATCCTTCGCATTTTCGGGCGTAATCACTGTAATCCCTGAAGGCTTATGATATCCTGAGGCCATTTTCGCCAAAAACTTATTAAAAGACACGCCCACAGAACAAGTAAGTCCTGTCTTTTCATACACTTCCTTTTGAATCAGGTGTGCTACTAAAGTGGCAGAAGCAATCCCTCTACTATTATTGGTTACGTCTAAATAAGCTTCATCAATCGAAAGTGGTTCTATCATATTCGTAAAGGTTTTAAACACATCACGAACTTGAGAAGATATCTCTTTGTACAAGGAATAGTTTCCTGGAGTAAGAATCGCTTTTGGACAAAGTTTCATTGCTTTTGCTGTAGGCATTGCAGATTGAACACCATAAGCCCTCGCTTCGTATGAACAAGTTGAGACGACTCCTCTTTCATTGGGTTTTCCTCCAACAATGACCGGTTTTCCTCTCCACTCGGGGTGCTCTCTTTGTTCAACAGAAGCAAAAAAAGCATCCATATCCACATGTAATATTTTTCGCATCTATACCTCCATCTGCAAACGAACATTTGTTCTTATTATAGCAACTTTTTCAAAAAAGTAAAAACGGACCGTTCTCACGTCCCGTTTTAAGAAGATTATGAATGAGTTACTAGATTAGACTGTTTTAAATAGCGAATCCCATTTCCAATCACAAAAGCAATACTTAAAATAAATAGTACTAAGCGACTCCATTCGAATCCCGAAATGATTTGTTGAAATACACTATTCAACTGAAGACTACTTGCGTGGTTGTTGACAGTAACCCCAAAAGCACGGACAACAAACATCAACCATCCTAAACAAAGCATTCCTATCGTATTTAACATTAATTCAAAAAGGCTATCTGGGAATCTCCTGCGAGCATATTCTAGGCCAAAAACAATCACAAGAATAAAACTACTTAGGATAATGACATACCATCCTTCACGAGTGATTAAAGAATCTCCTAAACTCATTAAGTAGATTGTAATCATTAAATAGAGGATGGTCACAATCGCAACTAATTTATAGAAGCAAGACATCAGTTTTTCCATTGAAAATCCCTCCATCCATATATTCTTTTCCTACTTCTATTTTACTCCTCAGTACTTCTATATTCAACCTTATCATTTGCAAGTCCAAATAAAAAAGACCGACAGTATAACTGTCAGTCTTTCATACTATTATTGATCATCTTTTTTATTTTTTGCAAAGAATAATAATCCTGCAGCTGCTGCTAGTAAAACAATTCCTCCAATAATGTAGAAGCCTTGACTTCCTGTACCAGTATTTGGAAGTTCTTCTTTTTTATCTTCTGTTGTAGAAGGTTCTTCAGAAGAGACAGCTGTCGTAGTATTTACAGTAGTAGCTTCACTGGTGGTATTTTCTGCAGTTGTCGTACTTTCTGTAGTTGTAACTTCAGTGGTAGGTTCTTGTGTAGTTACTTCTGTAGTTGTTGATTGTGTTGTTGTCGTTGCTTCAGTAGTAGAAACAGTTGTTGTCGTTGTCGTAGTAGTTGTAGTGGTTGTTGTTGTCACTTCTTTTGGTTGATCTTTCAATTTGAGAAGACTACGTTCTACTCCTAAAACAACTTTATATTCTGTTTCGTCTAATTCATATCCTTCTGGAGCTGTTTTCTCTTTTACAGTAAATTCTTTTCCAACGTACTTTTGGTCAAAAGCTTGAGAAACTGCATTTCCATCTTGGTCCGTCGTTAATTCAACGGTTGCTCCGCTAGGATCTGTAACGACATACACCGCATCTTTTACTGGCTGACCAGTTACAGCATCTACTTTCACTAATTTAATCGTGTATGCTCCAGCAGCCTCAATGGTTCCTGAGAATAATGATGTAGCAGTAGCTGTAAAAGTTGTGTCTGTTACATTTGTACGACGAGTAATTTCTTCTCCATCTTCTTTTGTAAGAGAAACCATATTGGCTACCTTGCTTCCATCATTAGGTGTAGTTGTTTCGTAAGTGACATAATATTTTTGACTTCCATCTTTAAATGTAATTGTGAAGCTCTTATAATCGGCTGCCCAATTAACCGTATAGTCAACTCCTTCAGTTAAAAGAACGAAATCAGCAGCATCTGCTGAAGTTCCTTCAGTCATCGAAGGGGCTTTATAGACTAATAATGATTCAGGAATATATTGGATACTTGCTGTACCATCCAATTGAGGTAGAACATCATTTAGAACTAAATTATTCCCTAAATTCTTTCCACTTGTGTTAACACGAACTCTCCATCTAGAGACATATTGGCCAGAAGATGGACTGCCAGCAGCTTTTAATTTAGGCGAATCCCAAGCTTTTCTAACTGCTTGACCACCATTTTTGGCAAAGTTTTCTTCTCCAACTACCGCGTCAGGTGTATAAGTTTTTGAAGTATGCACTTGAGTAATGACTGTTTTTAATGATTTAGAATCAAAAGTAACAGTCTTGTCGGTTACATCTTGCTTATAGATAAAGTTTAGAGCTAAGTTTCCTTTTACTCCTTTAACTGTATCCGCACCTTTCTTTTCTAAATACTTTTCTAAGTTTTTTAAAGTAACGGTTACAGTTCCTCCTTGATTATCACCATTGCTTTCAAAGTGAGCATCTGCAATTGGAACTTGAGTCTCTAAATCAACTAATTCAATATCATTATTATTAAAGAATGTTAGTGAAGGCGGTACTGTTAATTTAAAGAAATCGCCATTTTTAATATTATTGTCATAACTTGCTAAATCGAAAGTAGCTCTTAACTTATACGAATTGTTCGTTCGTATTTGATAAACGCCATTTTCATCTGGAGTTAACTTCGTATCAGATTGATCTAATAATTCTAATCCCGAAATAACTTTTTCTAACTCTCTACCTTCTGCAGCGTTTGCAAAAGAATTACCAACAAATAATATTGACAAAATCATCAATAAACTTGCAAAAAAATGAAGTCTTTTAGACTTAAGATTCATAATATACCTTCTTTCTATTCATACTTTATAACGATTGTATCATAAAAATCATATAATGAACATAAAAATTGAGTAAACGAATTAAATTCATTTACTCAACTCTCCAATCAATCGGTTTTTGATTTGTGGCTATTAGAAAATCATTAATTTTACTAAATGGTTTACTTCCAAAGAAGCCTCGATAAGCAGACAGTGGACTTGGATGCGGCGACTTTAAAATTAAGTGATTCGCATTTGTAATCAATTTTTCTTTGGATTGTGCAGGTTTCCCCCATAATAGAAATACGATTGGGTGATCACTTTTATTTAACGATGAAATCACCGCATCCGTAAAAGTTTCCCAACCCATTCCACGATGACTATTCGCTTCATGTGCTCGGACTGTTAAAACGGTGTTGAGAAGGAGTACCCCTTGTTTTGCCCAAGAGGTTAACTCTCCAGTCTTTGCAACTGGGATTCCTAAATCCGTTTCTAATTCCTTATAGATGTTTTGTAAGGAAGGGGGAAGTGCCACACCTTGTTGCACTGAAAAACTAAGTCCATGCGCTTGATGTTCTCCGTGATAAGGGTCTTGACCTAAGATAACCACTTTCACTTGATCAAATGGTGTGAGTTCAAGCGCCTTAAATACATTCTCCGCTTTTGGAAAAACTTGATGTCGACTTCGTTCTTCTCTTTCAAACAAACGAACCTTTTTAAAGTATTCCTTTTCTTTTTCTTCCCCAATCACATCATGCCAAGTGGTCATAAGAACCCTCTTTTCGTTCATAAATTTCAAAGGTGTGAGGATAGAGATTTTTTTCGTCCATTTCCCCTTCTAACGATTTTACTTTAATAAAATCGCTCCAAGGAAATTCTGTTGGAAAATAAGTATCTCCCTCAAAACTAGCATGAATTCTCGTACAATAGAGAAGTTCCACATGATTTTTCAACAGATTATATACTTGTGCTCCACCACAAACATAAATATCCTCATGTCGACTATCTTCAACAATCTCCTCAATATTCGTTACGACTTCTGCACCAGGAACAATATAATCCGAGCTAGTGGTTAGGATAATGGTTTGTCGCCCCGGAAGTAAGCGACTTCCCATTCCTTCAAAAGTCTTTCGACCCATTAATATTGTTTGCCCCATCGTGACTTCTTTAAAGAACTTCAAATCATTCGGCAAACGCCAAGGAAGTGTCCCATCTTTTCCGACTAGGCCTTTCTCATCTTGTGCCCAAATATAAATTAGCATATTTTTCCTCCTGCATTAAACAGCAATAGGTGCTTTAATTGTTGGATGTGATTGATATCCTTCGACAACGACATCCGTAACATCAATATCAAACATTGATTTTTCAGGATGTTTTAAAACTAGTGTAGGTAAGGCCATCTCTTCACGCGCTAATTGTGTTTTTACTTGTTCCATATGATTTAAGTAAATGTGTGCATCTCCTAAAGTATGGACAAATTCACCCACTTCTAATCCTACTTCATTAGCAATTAAATGTGTTAATAATGCATAGCTTGCGATGTTGAACGGTACTCCGAGGAACACGTCTGCACTACGTTGATATAATTGGCAACTTAATTTACCATCCGCCACATAAAACTGAAACATTGTGTGACATGGTGGAAGAGCCATACTTGGAACATCTTCTGGATTCCAAGCAGAAACAATCATTCGACGTGAATCTGGAGAATTCTTCAACAAGTTGAGTAAGTCTTCGATTTGGTCAATGGTTTCCCCTTTTGATGTTTTCCAATGACGCCACTGTGAACCATAAATATTCCCTAATTCTCCGAATTCCGCAGCAAACGCATCATCCGTTAAAATTTTCTCACAGAAGTCTTTTTTCACTTCTTGATAAACTTCATTAAACGCTTCGTCTTGTAAGCAACGGCGACCAAAATCTGTCATATCTGGTCCTTTGTATTTTGGCGAAGACACATAGCGTTCAAATGCCCATTCATCCCAAATGTGATTATTATGCTCTAATAAATATTTGATATTAGTATCTCCGTGTAAGAACCACAATAATTCACTCTTAATTAATCCAAATGGAACTCTTTTAGTCGTCAAGAGTGGAAATCCTTTTTGAAGATCAAAACGCATTTGATACCCAAAAATACTCTTCGTTCCTGTTCCGGTACGATCTGTTTTTGTCGTACCCTCTTCTAAAATTTTAGTTAATAACTCTTTATACTGCTTCGTCATGTCTGTTCCTTTCTATTAATTCCCAGCTAATTCTGCTAAATATTCCCAACGGTCATAGGCGTTTGCAGCTGCTTCTTCTGTTTTATCGAGTTCTTCTTGTAATGCTTGTAATTTTGCAAAATCTTGCGCATTGGCAGTCATTTCCCTTTGTAAGGATTCCAATTTTTCTTCTAACTCTTGTATCGTCGTTTCAATGGTTTCCCATTCTTTCTTCTCTTGATACGTCATTTTCTTGGCCGGAGTTAGCTTAGTAGTCTCCTCTTTACTTTTTTCCACTTTCGGAGCTTCGATAACTACTTTCGATAAACTCTTCTCTTGTTCTAAGTAATCACTCATAGACCCATAGAACAATTCCGTTTGACCTTCTCCTCGGATGACAAATAACTGCTCCACCGTTTTATCTAAGAAATAACGATCGTGAGATACAATGAGAACTGCTCCATTGAAAGATTGAAGAAAATCTTCTAATACAGTTAATGTATCGATATCTAAATCGTTTGTTGGTTCATCCAGCAATAAAACATTCGGCTTTGTCATTAATAAACGGAGTAAATAGAGCCTTCTTCTTTCTCCCCCGGATAGTGTATGAATATATGCACCATGCAAATGTCTTGGAAACAAAAAAGTCTCCAGTAATTCAGAAATAGATGCCACTTCTCCATTTGCGCGTTTAATTTCTTCTGCTTCTTCACGTAAGTACTGAATCAATTGTTTATCCATTGGGATATCTTCGTCTTGTTGCTTATAATACGCAATTCGAACAGTCTCCCCTACAACAAACTGACCGCTGTCAAATGGAATTTGCCCAGCTATCGCATTCAGAAAGGTTGATTTTCCGACTCCATTCACACCCGCGATCCCAATACGTGCTTTACTCTGAATAATCCAGTCCAGATTCTTCACAATTGGTTGGCAATTAATCGATAGGCTGGCATCTTCCATTTGGAAGACCCGTTTACCGATTCTCGTTTGGTCAAATTCCATTACTAATTTTTCTTGACTAGTTGTCTGTTTCACATCTTTTTCTAATGCTTCAAATCGCTGAATACGCGCTTGTTGTTTTGTCGTACGAGCTTTTGCGCCCTGACGCATCCATTCTAATTCGCTCTGGTATAATCGCTTTTGCTTTTGGCTCATACGGCTCGCAATTTGCTCTCTTTGGCTTCTTTGCTCTAAGTAAGACTCATAGTTTCCTTCATAAGCTTCAATACGACCATTGACCAATTCAAACATATGCGTTACCGCACGTTCTAGGAAGTAACGATCATGGGTAACAAGCATCATCGCACCTTTATAATTAGCTAAGTATCCTTCCAACCATTCTATCGCTTCAAGGTCTAAGTGGTTTGTCGGCTCATCTAGTAAGAGTAAATCCGGTTCTTCCATCAATACTTTCGCAAGACCAACACGTTTCTTTTGACCACCGGATAAAGTCCCAACTTTCTTTTGGATATCCGTCAATCCCATTTTTTGAAGAATGGTTTTAATTTGAACTTCTACTTGCCATCCATCAATTTCATTCATCTTTTGCTCAAGGTCACTATATCGTTTAGTAAGGCTTTGGGACGTTGGATTTTTGCGTAATTGTTCCACCACTTCTTCAAAATCATGAACGACTTTTAATGTTGGATGATCGCCTTTATATAACGCTTCAAAAATTGTATCTTCATCGTCTAGTTCCGGTTGTTGAGATAAATACCCAATTCTGTAGTCATTTGAAGTTGTAATATCTCCTGATTCTGCAAAATCGACCCCAGCTAAAATCGAAAGAAGCGTACTTTTACCAGTCCCATTTTGTCCGATGAGACCTACATGTTCCCCTTCATTGATAATAAAAGAAACATCTTCTAATAGTGTTTTTGCACCATAAGATTTTTTTAAATGATCTACTCTAAAATCTTTCATGCAAACTCCTTTCGTCACCTCTAATAGAGGCCTTGAATTTTTCCATCTTCACTTACAGTAATTCCTAAGGCTGCGGGTACTTTTGGAAGTCCAGGCATTGTAAGAACTTTCCCTGTCAGCGCAACAATAAATCCAGCACCTAACTTAGGAACCAGTGAACGAATGGTGATTTCAAAATTGTTTGGACGTCCTTTCAATTTTGCATTATCCGAGAATGAATAAGGTGTTTTTGCAATACAAATATTCATTTCATTCCAACCCAAACGCTCTATTTCTTTTAAATCTTCGAGTGCATTCTCGGTATAATTCACTTTTGAAGCACCATAAATTTTTGTAGCAACTGCCTCTATCTTTTCTTGAATCGTCGCACCTACTGGATACAATGCATTAAACTGACTCTTCTGTTCGCAGAGTTCTACTACCTTTTCGGCTAAATGAATTCCGCCTTCTGAGCCTTTTTCCCAAACGGAGGACAAGATACAATCTACTCCAATTGCTTCACAAAGCTCCATAATCAATTCTCTTTCAGCTGGTGTATCCGTCGTAAATTCATTTAAGGCTACGACCATTGGAACGCCGTACTTCTGTACATTCTCAATGTGTTTAGCAACGTTTTTAAATCCTTCTCTTAATGCATCGAGTGATTCCCCATTAGATAACTCTTCGAGAGACAAGCCTCCATGCATTTTAGTCGATCGAATGGTCACGACAAGAACTATCGCATCTGGAGACTTGCCTAATACTGGCACTTTAATATCCAGGAATTTTTGAGCTCCTAAGTCGGCCCCAAAACCTGCTTCTGTCACTGTATAATCCGCCAATGTTAAGGCCATCTTTGTAGCCATCACACTATTACATCCGTGTGCAATATTGGCAAATGGTCCTCCGTGAACGATAGCAGGTGTCCCCTCTAAAGTTTGAACCAGATTCGGCTTAATGGCCTCTTTCAATAAAGCGGTAATCGCACCTTCTACTTTTAAGTCAGAAACACGAATCGGATCTCCAGAAATATCATAAGCAACAAGAATATTCGAAACTCTTTTTTGCAGGTCGTTTAAGTCCCGTGCTAAACAAAGAACAGCCATCATTTCGGTTGCTACCGTAATCTCGAATCCGTCCTCTCTAGGAACTCCATTTACAGGACCTCCGAGCCCGATTTCAATCGTTCTTAAAGCACGATCATTTAAATCTACCGCCCTTTTCCATAGTATTCGTTTGATATCAATATTTAGTTCATTTCCTTGATGGATGTGATTATCAATAATGGCAGATAGAAGGTTGGTTGCACTCGTTAAGGCATGCATGTCCCCTGTGAAATGAAGATTAATTTCTTCCATCGGAACCACTTGAGCATAGCCACCACCTGTTGCCCCTCCTTTTAGTCCAAGAGTGGGCCCCAAAGATGGTTCTCGTAACGCAATGGCTGTTTTCTTTTGGATAGAGCTTAAAGCATCCCCAAGACCAATTGTAACGGTTGATTTCCCTTCCCCTGCTGGAGTAGGATTCATTGAAGTTACTAAGATTAACTTACCATAGTTGTTGGCTTCATGTATATCTGATTTAAGAATCTTCGCTTTCACTTTCCCATATAAATCAATCTCATCTTCTGTTAATCCGAGCTTACTTGCTATCTTTGTAATTGGCTCCATTGTTGCTTCTTGTGCAATTTCAATATCCGACTTCATTTCTCCACCTCGATTCAAGTATATTCGTTTTATTATACCATTTAATAAATAAAAAAAAAATGAGGATGCATATGCATCCTCATTTAAAGATTAACGATTAGTTTTCTCTTTTCTTAAATCCTAATACTGCAAATCCTGATAACAATACAGCAACACCTGCTCCAGCTAAAGTAGCTGTAGCACCAGTATTTGGTAATTCTGGTTCTTTTGGTTCTTCTACTGTTGTAGTAGTTGCTTCAGTTGAAGGAACTTCAGTAGTAGTTTCAGTTGTTGTAGTTGTAGTTGTTGTCGTTGTAGTAGTAGTAGTTGTTGTAGTAGTTGTTGGTTCTTCGTATTTGTTAGTAAATACTAAGTTTTCTCCTTTAGTTACAGTTGCAACTAATTGACCTTTTCCATTATCTACAACATCAACAGTTACTGTATATACATTAGAATCGTAAGTATATCCAGCAGCTGTGCCAGCTTTTTCTGATACTGTGTAAGTATGTGTACCAGCAGCTGTATATTCAATTTCCTTGAATGTTACTGAACCGTCAGCTTTGTTCTTAGCAGTAGCAACAACATTTTGGCCTTCTTTCAATTCGAATTCGAATTGATCGTCAGCTAATGTTCCACCGTTAAGAACTTTAGTAGCTGTTAATGCTTTTTTAACTGGTTTTGCAGAGTAAACGTTAGTGAATGTTAAGTTGTCTCCATTTTTAATTGTAGCAACTAATTGACCTTCACCATTGTCTTTTACTTCAACAGTTACTTCGTATGCATTTGTATCAAATGTAACTCCGTCATCTTCAGTTCCAGCTTGTTCAGTTACAGTATAGGTGTGGACTCCTTCTGTAGCATAAGTAATTGCTGGGAATTTAATTGAACCATCTTGAGCGTTCTTAGCTGTTTGAACAACTTGACCGTTTTCTTTTAGTTCAAAAGTATATTTATCAGCTTCAAGAGTTTTGTTTTGTAAAACTTTAGTAGCTTTTAATTCAACTGTTGTAGGAGCAGCTTTATATGAGTTAGAGAACTCTTTGCTGTCATATTTAACACTTGCAATTTTTTCACCGTATACATCTTCTACAGTAACTGTAGCAGTGATTGTTTTTTCATCGTAAGTGTAACCTTTTTTAGCATCGTTTACTTCTTTAATTGTGTAAACAGATTGTCCAACTTCACTAAATTTGATGGCAGTAAATTTCACATTACCTTTTGCATCGTTTTTAACAGTTTCTTTGACTTGACCATTTTGATCGATTAATTGGAAGCTGAAAGCATCTTTTTCAAGAGTTTTACCTTCTAATTTCTTAGTCACTTGGAATTCAATTTCATCTGACTTAGAACCTGTACCAACACCATCAGTAGCAGTTAAAGGAGCAAAGCCTTTCACTGTAAGTGTTTTTTCTGTAGAAGTCATAGTAGCATCATTAAATGCTTTTTTAGTTGCTAAATCAACTGGTTTTGTTAAACGAGTTTTATACATAATGTATAAACCTTTGTTTAAAGTACCATCACCATTTGGATTTGGAGTAATGGTAAAGTTGTTCTTGTCTACAACGTTAACATCACTAGCAGCTAAAGGTGGGTGTGGATCCCCTTCTTTATTCCATTCACTAAAATAATAACCAGTAATTTCACTTGCTAATACTTGATCATCTGGAATCATGTCTTTAACTGAAACATTCGTCAAGCTTTCAGCATAACGGTTTACACGAATACGCCAGTTGACAAAGTTAGGATCGTTTGAGTCTTGTACCCCCCATTTAGTAAACCCAGTTGGGTCATCATCTGGAACGATACGAGTTAAGTTATAAACCCCAGCCCCTGGAATATCGATTGCATATTCTTTATTTCTTTCTACTTTGTCAGCCCATACTACAGTGAATGTTGCAGTAATTTCTTTTCCTTCACTTAGTTTTTTGAAGTACTCAGGATTTGTCACTGTAACTTTAGCAGTATTTGTTGCTTTGTCAGTAGTTAAAGTTGCAATTGTTTCCCCATTTGCAGCTTTTAAAGGAGTTGTTGAATCTTGTTCAATTTTGAACTGTTCTGGTACTTGATAAGTCATGAAGTCTCCATCATTTAGAGTAACTTCATCTTTAAACTTATAAGTAGTTTTAAGATAAAACTTACCTTCACCATATTTTGCATGATCGACCAACGGATTATTATTAATCGTCGGTACCGTCGTTAACGTATAATCTGCAGTTGGTTTTTCAGCAGCGTTAACAACACTATTCATTTTAAGCAAAGGCACGAAGACCGTTACTACCATCAATAGTGCTACAAAAGAATGAAATAATTTTTTCATCTATTATTGTCCTCCTAATTTTTAGTTATAGTCCACTACGATTATAATAAAGGTATTCTAAAGCACTTGTCAATCTTTTATTATGTTAAATTTTAAAATTTTACATTTTAAATATGAATTTTCTATTGTTTTATACCAAAAAAGAGAATAAGTTTTTAAATAAAACTTATTCTCTTCATAAAACCTACTATATTATAGTTTTTTAGTTATCTTTTATTTGAAACTTTAATACTGCAACTCCACCAATGAGGGCTGCCACCCCAAGAAGTGCTAATGAAGCACCTGTACCTGTCTTCGGTAATTCATCTTTTGGTTTCTCAGGAGGCGTATTTGGTGTTCTCTTGTTTGTAACCACAAATCCTTCTTGAACACTTCCTGTAATCAGAGTTGTATATCCTTTCCCTACCTTTTCTTCAGAAATTGTATATTCAATCTTCTTACCATCTTTATATTCATTAAGATCTGTGAAGTTACCTGTCCAGTTATTCTCTTTCGATAGTACTAGTTTCTTATCTGTTTCTTTTCCGTCTGCAAGTAACTTAATCGTTACACTTGTTGGACGAACACCATCTTGGTCATTAGCATCATCCCAAGCTTTCGTTACTTGGATACTTGTCTTACCTGGTGTATATGAGTTTGTAACGTTGAAGTCTTTAACCGTTGCTGTGTAGCCTTCCACTTTTTCTTCTACAATTGTATAAGTGATTTCTTGTCCATTCTCATACTTGTCAAGATTATCAAAGCTCCATTTCCACTCGTCAGCTTCTGTTACTTTCTTCGTAGCTACTTGTTGACCATTCTTCAATAAGTTGATTGTGATTTCTTTTGGACGTTTGCCATCTTGGTTGTTGGCATCATCCCATGTTTTACTTCCTTTAACAGAAGTCTTTTCGGGAGTTCTAGAGTTTGTCACTACATAACCTTTTTTAGCTTCTCCTGTCACTTGGCTCACATAACCATTTTCAACTGATTCTTCTTTAATAGAATATTCAATTTTCTTACCAGATTTGAACTCATCTAAATCTGTAAAGCTTCCTGTCCAATTGTTTTCTTTCGTTAATTGAAGAGTCTTATCTGTTTTTTGGCCATCTGCATATAAAGTAACCGTTACTGTTGCAGGACGTTTACCATCTTGGTTATTCGCATCATCCCAAGCTTTTGTTACTTGTACGCTTGTTTTACCTGGTGTGTATGAGTTCGTGATGTCGTAGCCATTTACTTTAGTTGTATAGCCTTCAACTTGTTCTTCTACAACAGTATAAGTAATTTCTTGTTTATTCTCATACTTGTCTAGATTATCAAAACTCCATTTCCAACCATCCGCTGCAGTTACTTTTTGAGTTTTAAATTCTTGACCATTCTTCAACAATTTAATGGTAATTTCTTTCGGACGTTTGCCATCTTGGTCGTTAGCATCATCCCATGTTTTAGTTCCCTTCACAGAAGTTTTTTCTGGAGTTCTACTATTTGTAACAGTGAAGCCTTGTTCTACGCTACCTGCTGTTGAACTTGCATATCCATTTTCAACAGTCGTTTCCTTAATAGTGTATTCAATTTTCTTACCTGCTTTATACACATCAAGATTTGAGAAGCTTCCTGTCCAATTGTTTTCTTTATTTAAGACAAGCGTTTGATCTGTTTTTTGACCATCTGCATAAAGAGTGATGGTGACACTTGTAGGACGTTTTCCGTCTTGATCTTCGGCGTCATTCCAGCTCTTAGTCACTTGGATACTTGTCTTTTTAGGTGTGTACGAGTTTTTGATGTCATATCCTGTAACTTCTGTTGTATACCCTTCTACCGCTTCTTCGGTAATCGTGTAATTCATCTTTTTACCAGTTTTGACATTATATTCATCTACATTTTCAAATGTATAAACCCATTTTCCAGAAGCATCTGGTGTTACATCTTTAGATTGAACTACTTTTTGATTTTCATCTAGTAAGTTCACTCTGATTTTTGAAGGACGTTTTCCATCTTGATCATTGGCATCATCCCATGTTTTTTCACCAGAAATGTTGATTTTAATTCTCTTATTTGTAATTGTTTTAAGGGCTCCACCTTTAGGAGTTACTTCTAATGTAAATGTATCTCCATTTAATTGATACCCTGTAGGAGCTTGAATTTCTCTTACTGTGTAGGTTCCTTGTTTTAACACACCAGAGATAATCGTACCGTCTTTACCGGTTCTTAGTTCGAATTTTTGGTTGTCTGGACCAGTGACTTCGAACACCGCATTTGCAAGAACAATATTTTTATCTTCTTCATCGACTTTCGTCAATTTGATTTTACTTGCTAATTGTCCATCTGCAGTACCACCAGCTTCTGATGACTTATAAGTAAATCCGTGTTCTTTCGAACCACCAGCATGTGTTACTTTAATTTTGTTTCTTAAAGAAGAGCCAATCGTGTAAGTCGTTCTATAAGTTAAGCGATATTGTTTCGCTCCAGTATCTCCCATATTAATCGTAAACGATTGATTATTATTACTTAATTGAAGTTTGCCATCTAAACTAATTTTATTAAGTCTTCTAAGAATCGCACCTTCATCTGTATATTCTACTTCTTCTAACACAAAAGAACCTGGAATATAAGTTTCTCCATTTGGAAGTTCATCTGTAATAACCGCATTTTTTAAATCTGCTTTAGCATAGTTGATATTTGCATACCATTCTACTTGATCAATCCGTTGTCCATTTTGTGTAACTTGTTGTCCCCATTTAGAAATAATTTGATCTGCTGGAACACCAACTTTTGTTACTTTAAGGTTTGTAGAAGTGACTTTCCCTTTAACAGAAATATCAAATTGGTTAACCACATTGTCTTTTGTAACACGTTTATTAAATAGAGCACCTAAATAAAGCTTCCCTTTGACATCATATTTATTATTAATTTTGTCATTAAAGGTAACTCGAATCTTACCTCCAATAGCTTCAGGGCCTGTAGTCACAACAGCTCTAGCTATAACATTCCCCTCAGAATCCGTTAAATCAAATTGGGGTTCTGAATATCCAGGTGGAAATGTTAAATTATTGGGCAGTGTAATATCGAAATAATCCCCAGAATGTAATACAGAACCCGAATTACTTACTTGCCAATCCATTGCTAAGTAAAAGAAGTCGTTTTTATTTAACTCGTTAACAGACTTTTTACTTGCATTTTGGATTTCAAAATGTGTAATCGTTGCATCAACTTCTTGTGGAGTTCCCTGCGCAAGTACTGAAGAATTCAATCCTTGCATGAGAAAACCAACGACGACAAACAGCGACAATAATTTTAAAAATTTTTGTTTCATTTTAATCTCCTTTTTCTATGTACGTTCCCCTACATAACACACGAGCAACTAACCTCTCATTCCCCAAATAAGAAAAAATCATCACCTTTCCACAATAATTGTTAACTATCAAATTAATTGTAACATAAAAAAGAACATTTTATAAATGTTATCATAATTTCTTCATATAAATTTATATATTTCAGAATCAATTCCCTGAAACTTAGGATATAACATTTTTTATATACTCATTAAGAAACCAGCTCTGCTGGAAATTTATTCTTAAATAAATAATATGCGATTATCAGTGGAATTAACGAACCTAGCCATGCTAATGGGTTTGCCATCGTTGCTCCCGTATACCCATATAAATTGGAAAGTACTACGGCAGCAAAAGCTCGCATACATAATTCCATAATTCCTGCTACGGTAGGTGTAAACGTCTTTCCTACCCCTTGTAAAGTGTATCGATAAATAAAGAGCAATGATAAAAGACTATACATCGTTCCATTCGTTATAAAATAAATCGCCCCTAACTCAACCACCTCTTCATGTCCAACGCCGACAAAAGCACGAATAAAAATAGGACTAAACACATTTAGAATAATTCCTACCGAAATGGCAAAAGTCAAGGATAACTTAATACAGTCTCGTACGCCTCTCCAAATACGGTCGTATTTTTTCGCCCCATAGTTTTGTGCCACGAACGTTGCCATTGTTACTCCAAAAGACATCATTGGAAGAATAGCAACCTGATCAATTTTTTGTGCGGCAGTATAAGCAGCTACGGCAGTTGCTCCCAATTGATTTAAAGTGATTTGAATAATAATGGCCCCTATTGCAATAATAGAGGATTGAAAGGCCATTGGAAACGAAATGCGAACGTGTTCTCTAACGTCCGAAGATTCTGCAACGAAGTCTTTTGAGTTCAATCTTAAAATAGGAATTTTCTTCCATATATAAAGGATGCATGCGAGTGCAGAAAATATTTGAGAAAGAACTGTCGCATATCCGGCCCCTTCAACACCCATTCCGAATCCCGCAATAAAAACAACATCTAGAATAATATTCATGATGCAAGCAATCACAAGGAAATACAATGGCGTTTTCGCGTCTCCAATTGAACGGAAAATATTAGAGAGCAAATTAAAAGCCATAGACGAAAAGATTCCGGCAAAGATGACCATCAAATAATCATAAGCGCCGTCAATAATTTCGACGGGCGTTTGCATGATTTCTAAAATTTGGCGACAAAAGAGCATACTGAGAATTGTTAAAAGAATGGCAACCATGGCAGAAATCAGTATGGATACATAAAAACTACGCTTTACTCCTGAATAATTTTTAGCGCCATATCTTTGCGCAAGTGGAATGGCTAATCCTGCCGTTAATCCATTTGCAAATCCTAGAATGAGGAAGATAATACTTCCAGTTGAGCCAACAGAAGCCAATGCATGAACTCCAATCGTTCGTCCAACAATAAATGTATCCGCCATGTTATATAATTGTTGGAATAAATTCCCAATTAATAAGGGGATTGTAAAGTTCCAAATTAGCTTGATTGGCTTACCACTTGTCATATCTTTTGCCATGATTCACTCTCCTTTCTAAAAAACAGCATTATCTAGTATAATGCAAACAAATAAAAATGAACAGTAATTTAAATAGTTCTTTTTTCAAAAACAGAGCTGTGATAAAATATAAATGAAAAGAGGCGAATGTTATGGCAGATTTTGATAAAAATAGAATTGCAAAAATGCAACAATACTTAACAGAAGTAACAGACCCTGAATTTAAAGGGAGTGCCACCGATAAAACGATCGCAATGGCTGAATTATTCAATTACTATCATTCCGATTGGAAAGCTGATGCAAGTCACTTCGTCGATCAAAACCTTGAACTCTTCGACGACGAAAAAATGCAAATGCTCTTTCGAAACTCAAACGCGGGACGCAAATCCCCACATACCATCATCCGACAAGAATCAAAGAGTAAATATAAAAGACCAATGCGACCGGGGGAAGATTAGGCAGAAAGACAGAAGACAAAAAAGAGCTCACAGTGATATGTACCCAGAATCCTGGACACATTATTAAATTAAGCTGAACGCATGGATGTTTCCCTGTATTGAACAGGGGACATCCATTTTGTTTTTTCTTGAATTCTTTTGTTATTGTAATAATCTATATATTCTTCCACAGCCGTTTGAAATTTCTTAAAGGTAGAATATTCCTTTTCAAAACCATAGAACATCTCGTTCTTCATTCTGGCGAAAAACGTTTCTATAATGCAATTATCATAACAATTTCCTTTTCGAGACATTGATTGTATAATGCCTCGTTCTTTTAATGATCTTTGATAAAATGCGTGTTGATATTGCCAACCTTGATCTGAATGTAGAACCAATCCATTAACATCAGGGAATTTTTTGAAAGCTCTATTTAACATCCTTTGAATCTGTTCTAAGTTGGGGCTTAGAGAAAGATCATAGGAGATTATTTCATTAGTAGACATATCCAAAATTGGAGAAAAGAAACATTTCCCCCAAGAAAAAGTGAATTGAGATACATCTGTACTCCATTTCTGAAGAGGCCTTTTGGCCACAAAATCTCTATTAATAATATTATCAGCAACTTTTCCAACACTACCGCGATAGGAATGGTATTTTTGTTTAGGGCGTTTTCCATATAAATCATTTATATGCATCAGACGTTGAACTCTTTTATGATTAACAACGTAGCCTCTACGACGAAGTTCTTGGTAAATTCTTCTAACACCATATCTACCTTTATTTACATGAAAGATGGTTTGGATTTCCGCTAATAACTCACCATTTTTCTCAGCCACAGCATCAATTTTATTCAATTCGAAATAGTAAGTAGATTTAGCCATTTTCATCGCTTTAAGAAGATGTTTTAGTTGGT
>ERZ773072.676-NODE-676-length-18085-cov-5.492734_pt1 | contig 18085 bp, 21 predicted proteins | sample MGYA00580617_ERZ773072 | MGnify/ENA primary metagenome ERZ773072 (study PRJEB29015, sample SAMEA2737970) | human oral metagenome | biome: human oral; feature: human-associated habitat; material: dental | place: China | collected 2122 ...
ATAGGGCATAGAAAAAATTTTTTTATAGGCGAAAATTTTAGAAAAAATTCATTCCAAGCTTAAAAAGTTCAATTTTTTAATAAAATAATAAAGAAAAAACTTGTTGTAGATAGATACTCATTTTATAAGATACACATTTCTTTAATAAATCCTATAATAGGTTTAAATCTTACAAATAGAGAAATTGAGATTTTATCTTGTTTTATTATGTTAAATGGTGATTTGGAAAATGACCCATTTTCTTCAACAGGTAGAGAAATTGTAAGAAAAAAATTAAACTTATCTTTTAGTGGATTAAGTAGCTATTTAAAAAATTTAAAAGATAAGGGTTGTATTATAATTGATAATAAGACTCAAAAATTAAGTATACCAGATGTTTTAAGACCAAATAAAAAAGAACAATTATATGCTTTTAAATTAGTTTATGAAGAATAATACAATAAAAAATTTTTATGAAAAGTATGGTAAAGAAATTGATTTACCTTTTGATAAAGTAAAAAATATTTGTGAATCCCCATTTAAAATAATGAAACAAAAAATTGATAGTGGGGAGTTACACGATTTTACTTTACTTTATTTGGGAAAGTTTTTATGTAATGATTCAAGATTAGGTTATTATACAAAGAGCTTAGAAGAAAAATATAAGAAAGGTTTAATAACAGAGGAACAATATAATAAAGTTTTAGAAAATGAAAAATATCAAAAAGAGCTTAGAGAAGATTATACATATAATAAGAAATATAAAAGATTTCTTTATAGGAAATCTTAGATATTTTATTTACCACAGAGTATCAAAGAATATTATAAGAAAACATATTAGAGAGCAATATGAAGTAAGAGTTGCCTCTATGGATAAAGAGTGTTATAATTCTGGACAGTGTAAAATATGTGGTTGTAAAACCACTGCTTTACAACTTGCTAATAAACCTTGTGATAAACCTTGTTATCCTTCTATGATGTCTAAGAAGAATTGGAATAAAATAAAAAAGAATCATTTAGTGTATTGTAAGAAAACAAAGTTACAATGGGGTGTTTGTGATAAAAAATTTTTTAGTGTAGATATATCATGATGGATAATAATTATTGGGAACAAAAAGTTATAAATATTGGTACTATTAAAGAGAAACAAAAAGTTTCTGTAATATTTAAAACTACAAAAGATATTTCTGATTTAGTTTTACAGTTTGTACCAAGATGTGGTTCTTGTACCACAGTAGAAAAATATAAAGACAATAAATTAGAGTTAACATATAAAGCCTCTGCTATACCTTATCATTTAGGTATATCTAACCAACCCATAAATAAGTTTGTAGATGTGTACTATAAAGATGGTAATGTAGATACTTTAGAAATAAAAGGTGAAATTTTAAATCAATTTAATATTTAATTTATGAGAGAATATTCAATATCGGAATTGTTAGAGAAAGTAAAATCTTTAAAATCTTTTTATTCTATACCAAATAATTATTGGTTGTTAGGTATACAGTCTAAAGAAGATAAATTTAATGAGTTTGATGATATGTTTTACCTCTTTAAAGGAGAAGAATATATTATGAAATTAACAGGTACTACTAATGCGGGTTTAACAGGCTTGAAGTCTTATCATACTTATAATAAAGAGGGTTGTGCTGTAATTAAAACAGATGAGTGGTATTATAATCTTTGGAAACCTGGTAAACATAAAGCTAAAATGAGAGCTTTAATACAAGCTTCACCTATAAAGTACTATAGAGATTGGAATAAAAACTCTAAAGTAGAAGAAGTGGGTAATTTAAAGTCTGGTATAATAGGTATAAATTTTCATACGGCAACATATTCTACATCACCATATATTGCTAAGTTTATTAATGGGTGGAGTACAGGTTGTCAAGTAGCTAATAATACCACAGATTATTTTGAGGTTTTAAATACAATAGGGAATCAAGATAAAATATCTTATTGTTTAATAAAAGAATTTTAATAGTGTAGTAACATAGTAACAACACACTAACAATATAGTGATAATATACTAATAATAAAAAATAACAAAATTTTAAAATGGAAAATATAAAAGAAAAAATTAGAGAGAGCAGAAAAACACTTACACAGATTTTAAATAATGTAGCAGATTTACCCAATACAAGAGAAATAGATATATTTACTCAAAAGATAGAAGAAGCTATTTTATGGTCTCACAGAATTGTAGCCTTAGAATATAGAGAAGAATATGATGAGGCTTCAAAAGAAGACTTTAATGTTAAAGCTGATAGTAATGATTTTTCTCAAAATCTTATTACAGACTGCATTAAAGAAACAGGTCTCACTGATGAACAGATTAGAAATTTAGTTAAAAAAGCTTTGTACTCATAATGGCTTTCTTATTTGTAGTTGAAAATAATATTGCTAAACCTAATACGGAAACTCTACTCATATCTCCATTTAAAGAGATATGGGTTAGAGATTCTTCTAAAGATAAGTCTGTAGCTATATCTGAATTTACTTTTATAGAGTTGTTTACTTCTAAAAAGAAATCTAACCCTTATTCAGGATATAATGATTCTGAAAGAGAAGAAAAACTAAAACAACTTTTAAAGTTTAAATCTGATTGGAAACCTGATAAATTAATTAAAGAAGCTATAAACAAACTTATAGAGTTTCATATAGAGGCTTCTCCATCATATCAATACTATATAGATAATTTAGAGGCTGCAGAAAAAACAAGAAGATTCTTAAAAGATATAGATTTAGCAGAAAAAAATCCTAAAACAGGTAATCCTTTATATAAACCTAAAGATGTTACTTCTGCTATAGCAGATAGTGAAAGAGTTATACAAACTTTACATACTCTAAAAGAAAGGGTGGAGCAAGAACTTTTTGAATCTGTTAAAGTAAGGGGTGGTAAAACTGTAAATTATTTTGAACAATAATGTCTAAAAGAATAAGAGATAATTCAGGTAAGTGGTTAAATACTTTTGTATTTACAGAAGCAGCAACAAGATTTCTTGAAAGGGGTTACTACTGTGAAGCCCCTTATGGTACACCTGATTGGGTCTCTTATTGGGAAGAAGAGTTAAGAAGATGTAAAGAAGGTTTTGAAGTTAAAGGTAAAGGTAAAGAAATAGTAAAAATAACAGGGCATCATTATTTCTATTTAAATTATGCACCTATATTAAGACTTGAACAAATTCCTGATGATGTAGATGAAGAAGATATTGTAGCCTCTAAGAAAATATCTTTTCCAGATTTTTGGGATGGAGATTACAATTTCTTTTGGGCTTTGGAAATAGCAAGAAATGGTATTTGCTCTAATAAATCTTTAGTACCATCAAGTAGTTATGAAAGAAGAGAATGGTATAGTTATAATAGAACTTATAAACAACTAATTAAATTAGATACCCCAGAAAGTAAAGAAGAAGCTTTAAAAGCTAAATCTAAAAGAGATACTATATCACAAAAAATATTAGATAGGTTAGACTTATTTGTAAAACCTAATTTAGACTTTTTAAATGGTGGTTATCACTTCGTAGTAGGTAAAGCAAGAAGACGTGGTTATTCTTTTAAAGTAGGTGCTATATGTGCCAATATTTACAATACTATGAGAGGTTCTTTAACAACCATAGGGGCTTTTGAGAAAAAGTTTGTAGACCAAACTATGGATAAAGTTAATGATTATCTTAACTTTATAGATGAACATACGGGTTGGTCTAAACAAAGACTTTTAGATAAGAGAGATTATAAGAAATCTGGTTATATAGAAAATATAAATGGTATTAATATTGAGAAAGGTTATAAATCTCAAATAGATGCTTCAAGAACTTTTAAGGATAACCCCGATGCTATGCGTGGTATAGATGCTTTTCAAATTATTTTTGAAGAAGCAGGTGCTTTTGATAATTTAGCTTTAGCTTATAATGCCACTAAACCATCTTTAACAGCAGGTACTAAAATGACAGGACAAATCATTATTATAGGTACTTCTGGGGACTTAAAGAAAGGTACTGTGGACTATGCAGATATGTGTTTAAATCCTATTGCATACGAATTAATGCCTTTTAAAAATATATGGGAAGAGGGTAAAGAAGATACTGATGTGTGCTTTTTTCACCCCTGTAGTTGGAATTTAGAAGGTTTCTATGATAAACAAGGTAACTCTGATATAGAAGGTGCTACTAAATGGGAATTGGAAAGAAGGGCTAAAATAATAGCTAATTCTTCTTCTCAGACACTTTTACAGCAGCATATACAAGAGTTTCCTTTATGTCCATCTGATGCTTTTAATGTTTCCTCTTTTAATATATTTCCAACTAATGAACTTAGAACACAATTAGATAAAGTTATAGCTAATCATCTTCAAACTAAAATGGGGATACCTGTATATCTTGAAAGAGTTAAAGGAAAAGTTATAGCAAAACCTGATTTAGAAAATAAGTTAAAGCCTATATATAATTACATACCTAAGGTAGATGATTTAAGAGGTTGTCCTATTATATATGAATATCCTATTGAAAATACTCCAAGAGGTTTATATAAAATAGGTTATGACCCATATAGACAAGATAAAGGAACTTCATTAGCTTCTATAATAGTTTATAAGGGACAATATAAAGGTTCTTACAATAATAATACAATAGTAGCAGAATATATAGGTAGACCTGAAGAAGCTGATGATGTAAACAGGATAGCCTCTATGTTAGCAGATTTATATAACTGTGAGATTATGCACGAAAATGAAGTTACTCATGTAAAAAATTATTTTAGAAGAATTAAAAGATTAGACCAATTAGCTGTACAACCAGATACAGTTATATCTAAAAGTATTAAAAATTCTTCTGTATCAAGAGTTTATGGTTGCCACATGACAGAACAACTTAAAGATGCAGGAGAAAAATATATTAAAGATTGGTTACTACAAATAAAAGATTATGATGAAAATGGAGACCCTGTTTATATGTTAGAAACAATATATTCAATAGGTCTTTTAGAGGAATTATTAAGATATAATAGAAAAGGTAACTTTGATAGAATATCTGCTTTAATACAGGTAATGTTTCAGGTTCAAGAAGAAGACTTAGGTAAAGACTATAATGTAGAAACAATAGACAATACAAAAGCTATGGTACAACTATTTAAAAAATTAGAGAGAAATAATTTATATGGAAGATTTTAAATACAAACAAAGACTGACAAATCAACAAAAAGAGGCTAACAATAAAGCTTGGTATAAAGATAAAATAAACCATATTCAAACTTTTGATAACAGTGATTTTACTTTTACTGATGATACAAAATTGAATAAAAAACAAAGAATGAAAATAAATTATGATTTATTTAATAATAAAATAAGTAAATCTGATTTTGACCATATATGTTATCCTTTTGGAAAAGAGGTGGGTGGTTTACCTGTAGACTTTACTAATAAAGATATTATATCTGGTAAAATAAAAGCAGTTTTAGGTATGGAAATGAGAAGACCTTTTTCTTATACCTCTATTGCTGTAAATAAAGAAGCTACTACAAGAAAAGAGAAAGAATATTTTGATAGATTAAAAAACTATGTTGTAGAGTCTATAATGCAACCTATTAGAGAACAAGTAGAAATTAAAGCTGCACAAGAATATAAAGGTAGGGAACTTACAGAAGAAGAAAAAGCACAAATACAGCAAGAGATTGAAACTCAAATAGAATCTATGACTCCCTCAGAAGTTAAGAGATATATGCTTAGAGAACACCAAGACCCTGCAGAAGTTCTTTCTAATCAAATTTTAGAAGACTTAATGCAAAGACAAGTTATAAAAGAAAAGTTTTCAGATGGTTTTAAAAATGGTATTATATCTGGTAGGGAAATTTATTGGGTAGGTTCTTATCTTGGTAAACCTGTTCTCAGAGTTATAAACCCACTTAGATTTAACTTTGGTGGAAATAACGAGACAAATTATATAGAAGATGGTGAATGGGCTTCTTATGAAATGTATCTAAACCCCTCTGAAATTATGTCTATGTTTGGTGGGGAACTTACAGATAAGGAGGTAGATAAAATCTATGAGGATTATAAAATGGGTTTATATGAAACTAATGATACATTTACTTTTAGAGGTTTGTCCAATAATGAAGTTGGTATTAAGGTTGTACATTATGAGTGGAAAGCATTAAAACCAATAAAATTTCTTAAATATTATGATGTTGAAACACAAGAAGTTTTGGAAGATATTGTAGATGAGGTTTACAAATTTAATCCAGAAGGTGGAGATATTGAAATAGAAACACTGTGGATACCTACTAAATATGAGGGTTATAAAATAGGTAAAGATATATATTGTTTACTTAGAGAAGTTCCTGGACAAAGTAAAGATTTAGATAATCTATATAATTGCAAACTTTCTTATATAGGTGTTGAGTATGATGCTATGAACTCTGAACCAACCTCTTTAATAGATAGAATGAAATACTATCAATATTTATACAATATTTTATTTTATAGAATAGAGCTTTTAATGGCTTCTGATGATGGTAAAGCTATATTACTTAATGCAGGGCTTATACCAAAGTCTGCAGGGTTAGATGTAGAAAAGTGGTTGTACTATTTTAAAACAGCTAAAATAGGTTTATTAAATCCTTTTGAAGAGGGTAATAAAGGTACTTCTAATATAGGTGAAGCAGCTAAAGAATTAAACTTATCTTTAGCCTCTGATATAAATAATTATATTCAATTAGCAGAGTATGTAGAAAGAAGGTGTGGTGAATCTGTTGGTATAACTAAACAAATAGAGGGTCAAATAGGTTCTAATGAAGCTGTTAGAAATACACAACAAGCTTTATTGCAGTCTGCTAATATTTTAGAGCCTTATTTTAATTTACACAATTGTGTAAAAAGAAGTGTATTACAAGCTCTTATAGATTGTGCTAAAAGTGTTTATCAAGAATCTCAGCCAAAATATTTAGTTTATGCATTAGATGATTTATCAAAACAAATGGTTTCAATAGACTATGATTTACTTGAAAACTCTACTTATGGTATATTTATAGCAGATTCTATGAAGGCTGATGAAGCTTTGCAAATGGTACAACAATTAGCTCACGCATCTATTCAAAATCAAAACATTGAAATTTCTGATATTATTAAAATAATGAGAAGTAATTCTGTTGCTGAAGCAGAAGAACTTCTTAAAGTTGCTGAACAAGAAAAACAAGAAAGAGTTGCAGAACAACAACAAAGAGAACTTGAGTTTAGAGAAAAATCTGAAGAAGCAGCAAGGCAGTTCAAGAGAGAAGAGTGGGAATTTGAAATGAAAAAAATGGAAACTCAGGAAGAACTTAAAACTAAAAGAGAATTGCAAAAACAAGCTATTCTTTCTATTGGGTTTAATGAAGATAAAGACCTTGATAAAGATGGTGTACCTGATATATTAGAAGTTTATAAAGCAGGTGTTGATGCTGAGATAAAGCAATCAAAAGTAGAAATAGAAAGAGAAAAATTAGAACAACAAAAAATAGAACATAAAGATAAAGTTGAATTAGAGCAACAAAAAATAAAAAGAAATTTATTAAAAAAAATAGTTTCTGGTAAATAATGTTATATGAAACTTTTTTTATATTATTACAAATAACTTAGATTATTACATTTTTTAATTTTAATTTTGCAAAAATTTTTATATGGAGAAAAATAGTTTAGTTGATTTTCAATGGGAAGAGGGTGGTGATGATACTTTCTTTAATATTAAAGAAGATGTTGAAACCCCAGAAGAAGAAACTTCTGAAAAAGAAGTAAATGAAGAAACTCAGGAAAAAGATAAAGAACCTGAGTCAAAAAAAGACAAAAAAGAAGTTGAAGAAGATAATGAATTTAAAGACTTTGATGAAACAGAGAAACAAATTAGAGATTCCACAACTTCAATTTTTAAAGATGTTTATGAAGATTTAAAACAAGCGGGTATTTTTAAGCATACTGATATTGAAGGTCAAAACTTAGAGAATATGGATAGTACTAAGTTTTTAGAACTTCAAAATGAAGAGTATGAAAAAGAAGTGTCTGAAAGAATTAAGAGTTGGGCTGAAGAAGAACTTGATGAAGATGCAAGAGCTTTTATAAAATTTAAAAGAGACGGCGGAAAAACCTCAGATTTTTTTGATATTTACAGAGAAGTATCAGATATACCAGAAGGGGATATAGAAGATGAATCTTATCAAGATAATGTTATAAGGTATCAATTAGAATTAGAAGGTTGGGATAATGATGAAATAGAAGATAGGTTAGAATATTTAAAAGAGTCTGGAAAGAAACTTGTTCAAGCTAAAAAATATGAAGCTAAAATAAAAGAACAAAAAGAAGAAGATAAGAAAAGACTCCTTGAAGAAACAGAAAAACAAAATAAAAACAAGGCTTTACAAGAAGAGTCTTATAAGAAAGAAATAAAGAGTGTATTAGATACAACAGAGGAAATAAAAGGGTTTAAAATAACCCCACAAGAAAAATCTGTTATTCTTAATATGTTAACAAAAAAAGATTATAAAACACCTAATAAAACTTTTATAACAGGTTTTCAAAAGAAATTAGCAGAAGCTTTCCAAGACTCTGAAAAAACAATTCTTTTAGCTAAACTTTTAAATAATGATTTTGATTTTTCTCAGTTTGAGAAAAAAGTAATAGATAAAAAAACTAAGGAAATAAAAACTAATTTAGAACAACGCAGAGACTTAAAATCACCTAATTTTGGAAGTTCATTAAGTGGTAAAAAAAGTCTTGCAGATTTTTTTTAAAACAAATTAATAATTAAAAATGGCAATAGAAAATCGTATTAGAACAAAACCTATGCTCTGGAATAGTACTATGACAGAGTTGAATCACTTGGGTGCAGCTTTGATGATTAAACCTGAAGTGTTTGAAGGTAAAATGAATAGGTTGTTTTCTGCACAGAATTATTACTCAAGTAACCCCCTTTCAAGTATATTTTGGAATACAGGTGCTGAAAAAGTAATTACATCTAATGAATGGGAATGGGAACTTAAAGGTGTTGATGAAAGACCTCTTACTATTATTGAAAAAATAGAGACTAATACTAAACCAGGTTTTGGTAAAACTACTTTTAAAGTTAAAGGTGATGAAGATTTGTTTGTACCTGGTGATGTTATCTCTCCTGGAACTTCTGGACAGAAGTATCAGAGTAGAGTAATGGAAGCCCCTGTAAAAGATGGTAATGGTTGGATTTATACTTTACGTCTTGTAACAGATAATTATAATGATTTTGTACCCACTAAGTTCTTAGAAGCAGGTCAGGCTTGGGCTAAATTATTCTCTACTTATGGTGAAGGTGATACTGAAGATGGTTCTACTCATACAGGTTCTTCGTTAATACTTAAAGATAAACTTGGTAAGTTTAGGAAGCATTATAAAGTTACTGACTATGTAGCAGAACAGGTTCTTGCAGTTAAAGTACCTGATTCTAAAGGTAATTTTCACGATTCTTGGATTAGGCTTACAGAAGTAGAGTATTGGCAGCAATGGTATAGAGAACTTGAAAGAGCTTTCTGGTATAATAGAATATCTCGTTCTATTAATAATGCTCCTGGAAGAATGGTAGATTCTTTCTCTGGTATTTATGAAAAACTTGAAGACTCTAATGTACACTTTTATAGTGAACTATCTGCTAAACTTCTTGAAGAATTCTTACTTGATATATATTACTCTCGTATTAAACCTGGTGTTAAGCGTAAAATAAAAGTGTTTACAGGTGAGTATGGTATGCTTATGTTTAGTAGAGCTATGCAAGACCTTATGCAAAAAAGGGGTTGGGTTCTGGCAAATAGTAACTTTAATCCTGTACAGGGTATGAAGTCTGAATATCACACTAATGCTTATTCTATAGGTTATCAGTTCTTAGCTTATAAAATGCATAATGGTGTAGAACTTGAAGTAGTTCACAATCCTATACAAGATGATAGGAGTATTAACTTTGAAATAGACCCAATAACAGGTTATCCTGTAGAGTCTATGAAATTTAACTTCTTGGATTTTTCTGGTGAAGGAAGTGAATCTAATATCAGATTAGTTACTAAGAAAGATGGTTATAAATTTGGTTATGTAGCAGGTCTTGTTAATCCTTATGGAGCTAACAAGGGAACTCTTATGAGCCATTCTGGTGAATACTATTCTATGCACGTATCTAAAGAATGTGGTGTACATATTGAAGATATAACCCGTTGTGGACAACTTATCTTGAAACGTAATTCATAATATGTAGTATATTTACTATCTTTGTATTCTAATATGGATTGAGGTGTAATACACCTCTCCATATTAATACAAAGTAAAATATAGAATATGGACATTACTAATAATTAAACTAATATTTAACTAATAATAAATTTATATGGCTATAGTAGAAATAAAACCCATAGAAAGAGAAAAGTGGCATGGTTATAAAGGTAAGAATTCTTTTGCAAGACCTATTGTAATTGAAGCTTTGGTTAGTACTGAAACAGGTCAATATGCTACAGGTCTTACAGAGGAAGAGAGAAAAGAGTTAGAAGATAAAACAGGTTTTGATTTATCTTCTGAATATATTCCAGAAAAGATACACCCATTTTGGAATAGTTCTACAGGTCAAGTAAGACTTGAAAATAAAACAAATATTTTTGATACTTCAAGACCTTTAGATTATATTAAAGTAAAACTTTTAAAGGCTTCTGATTTAGTCGCAAATTCTCAAAAAGAGTATGAAGATGGTTTATATCCTGAGGCTCTTTTTGTAATATTTGATGAACAGGAAGAAACAGCACGTAAAGCTTCAAAAGCAGCAATAAAAAGAAAAGTTATTGTAGAAAGTGAAAAACTTTCACAGAATAAAAAAGCAGAAATAATACAAATTCTTTTAGGTCTTAATGTTAAGAATCAATCCAATGATTTTATAGATTTAAAATTTGAAGAAGCTGTAGATAAAGTTGGTGCAGAAAAAGTTCTTAATATTATGAATAGAGATAATAAAAGAAACACTACTCACGCATTAGTTTTGGAAGCTATACAAAAGAATGTTCTTAGAAAAGAAGGTAGTGCTATTTATTATTTTGATGACCAATTGGGTTTTGATTTAGAAGCTACAATAGATTATCTTCTTGATTCAAAGAATCAACCTTTAAAACTTCAAATACTTGAAAAAATTAATTCAATATAAGCTATATGACTGTACAGGAAATGCATTATGACTTCAAGCAGAAGTTAAATAAAGTAGATTCACAACAAAACAGAAATCTTAGGATTCCAGAAATAGATTGGAAACTTAACGAAGCTTGTGAATTATTTATAAAAACTATTGCAGAACCAAGATACAGAATTACAAACACTTTGGGGTTTGAAAAAAATCAGAGAAATATAGATAGTATTAGAACCCTTGTTGTTTCAGATAAAGGGCTTGTTATAAATAAAATTACTGAAAAAACTTTTATAGCCAAATTACCAGATGATTATATGTTCTACATATCTTCTAAAGTTATTATGGATAAATCCCCTTGTCCTAAGAAAGAAGGTGTTGTCATTTTAAGGCAGTTTGAAGATGATTTTGAAACTAATGTTTTTGAGGAATCTTCTTTTGAATGGGGTGAAGTTAACATTAAATTTGTAGAAGATGGTATACTTATATTTACAGATGGTACTTTTAGTATAACAAATTTTAAAATCAATTATATAAGAAGACCAAAATATATACATTTTGCAAAAGGTTTTTTAGATGTAGGGGAGTATACTTTACCTTCTGGAGAGAAATTAGTAGGTATACAAAACTGCGAACTTCCACAAGAAACCCATAGAGAAATTGTAGATATTGCAGTTTTATTAACAAGTGGTGATTTGTCTTTAGCAGATTACCAATTAAAACAAAATAAAGTAAATAATTTAAACCAAATTAATCAATAAAATGTCGAGAATAAATAGTGTTTTTAAACTTTTAGTATCTAAAAATAACAAGCATTTGCTTACAGCAGGTAATGATATTTCACAGCTTGAAGTAGGTCAAGTTGGTGTTTTTAATGCTAACAATAATAAAGCTCTTGGAGCAGTAAGTTTACAAGGTAAAGACTTCTATTTTGCAACAGCTATAGATGAAGATGGTGATGGTAAAGTAGATAATATTCTAATTACCCCTACAATTAAATCTGAAAATGTGGTTTATCATACTAAGAAAGAGTATGTAGCACCTGTTAATCAGAAGATTAAAATAAAAAACTATAAAGCAGAGTGTGGTAAAGAATATGGTGTTAAAATTAGTTTTAATAATGGTGAATTAACTAAAATGTTTGGTTATAACAACCTTCCAACATTTATATCTGTGTTTACAGAAGATTGTGGTTCTTCTTTAAATACTGAGATTGACTCTAATAAACTTACATTAGCACTAAAAGAATCTATAGCAAGAGCCTATGAAGGCAGGGTTATAGTAAAAACAATTTGGCGTACTAATGCAGGTACTTCTGGTGTAGCTGACCCCAATGTAGATAGTGATATATTAAATAAACTAATACCTTTTAATGCAAGTAAAGCAGAAGCTGATAGGAGATACACAGACCTTGAAATAGAAATTTTACCTTCTATATTAGGTAAAAAACTTAGTGCAAAAGATGGTTATAACTACCCAAGAGAAACTTCTGCAACAGTGTCTCTGATTATGAGTTTAGGTAATAACGGTGTTGTAGAAATACTGAATAATCCTACTTATGAAGAAAATAGTGGTTATGATGTAAGAAAGCTTGAGTACTTTGCAAAAGGGCTTATAGAGTCTCCTTATAGAGAATCTGCAATACTTAACACAGATAATACACAGTTTGTTTCAGATGTAAATGGTAAATACACTCTTTATGTATTTGCATTTGATAATAAAGTTCGTGGTGGTTTAGTAGATTATACTCATAACCAATCTGTAATTGTGGCTGTTCCAACAACAGATACTAATACTTCTGGTGATTTAGATAGTATACTGTAATTTATTTTATTATTAATATTAAAGTAGTTGTTTCTACTATAGTGGGTTTTGTAAGGGGTAACAACCCTTACACTACCTAACTATAAAACAAAAAGATAATGAAATATAAAGTTGACCTTTATTTAGATAAAATAGTCTTTTATAATAATGAGACAAATATAGGAAGTGCTCTATTAGTCTCTTTTTATTCTTGTAAGTATATCTGTGATAAATATGAGAAAGGTGAAGTACTAAAAGAACCTACAAGAGTAAATCCAGGTGGGGAAATGGGGACAATTCAAATAAAAAAAGATGGTACATATATTTTAGAAGTTTCAAACCCTGCTATAAATGAGACAGAACAACTTATATATAGTTTCTACAACAATTTACTTAATAACACTTTAATAGATATTTATAAAGTATTGTGTAATTGTGGTTGTGAAAGCTGTGATGATTGTGTTAGTGAAGAAGAACTTGTTATTATAATAAATAAACTATTAGCAACTTATTTTTTAATTAAAAAAGATTTTAAACAATCAGTAGAAAAAGAAATATTAAACATATTTAATCCTTTATTAGAAGCTGACATTAAGTGTATTTTAGATACTTCTGTAATAAGGGGTTATCAAAATATTAAAAAACTGCAAAAACATTTAGTAGCAATAATATACTTAATACTCTATATTGAACTATCTAAGATATACTCTTTAGAAGGAGATAAAAATAAAGACGAGTTAAAAAAATTTAATAAAATGTTTCGTATAGAACAAGTTTTTCCCTGTTTAAAATCTTTGTGTTTACCTATTAATTGCTTAGAAAAATATTTGAAATGGATATAAATGAAAGAACATCAAATAGATATGAAATAAGCCAACTCTTAAAAGGTATTTTAAGAAAACTGAAAGAGTTAGAAAATAAAAGTGGTGGACAAGTTACACCACCCCCTATAACACCAACTGAAACAAGTCTTTGGAAAAGAGAAGTATTCTCTTTTGGTAATATAGATATTAAGAAATTACACGTAGAACCTGGTATAGAATATGTGCTTAAAGACCCATTAAAAACTTTAAAAGTTGTAGAAGTTATTTTTAGAGACAAACCAGATTTAAACAGTAAAATGTTAGAATATAGACTTGTAGTAACAACAGATACTACAGTTGGTTCTGTTCTTTTTAGACCTCACACATCAGCTAATATTGTATGGAAAGGGGGCAACCCACCAGAATTAGATAACAATACTATATATAGATTTCGTATAGTACAATATCCAACACATATATTTATAGAATTAGAATAATATGGAAGTATTTAATAATAAAGTTTTATTTGGAGATGATAATGATAGTTCTTATAAAAATTGGTTAGAAATTATTAGTGAAAACAAAAGTGTAGAGAAGTTAGTATATCCATCACTTAAGTTTTTAAGTAACACTACTTTGTTGATATTACATAATAGTAATATTAATGGTAGCCCTAATTTTAGTCATTATATAAAGACTTTTGAAATATCGGATAAAACTTATAGTATAGGCAAAGTACTAACACATAACAACACAGAAGAAGAAGAAAATATTAATATACCAGATTTTAATAGTTTAGAATATTTTATAATAGGTAAGAATTTTTCTTTTAAAGAACGTGGGTTTATCTTTACTGGAAGTTTTTCTTCAAATTTCGTAGAGTTTAAAGTATCTGACCAAAATACAAAAATAAAAAGTTTAGGTAAATATATAGTTTCAGTAGATGAAAAAATTTTATACAGCTTTTACCCAAGTACATCAAATGTAGATTTATCACATTTAACTGAGTGTACAAAATTTATTGAAGCAATATTTTGTAGTAACTATATTTTGAATAGTATTGTTCTACCACCAAACTTGGAAACAATTTTAGACAAATGTTTTATTTATTGCACAAACCTTAATAAAATAGAACTCCCTCAAAAACTTAAATATGTGGGAAAAGAGGTTTTCTCATATAGTGCATTAAATGAAATATTTATCCCAAAATCAGTAGATTTTATAGGAAAAAATTGCTTTTATAGTACAAATAACCCAACTTTTTATACAAATATAGGTAATAAAGAAAAGTTAAAAGGATTATTAATTAACTCAGGTGTTTCAAAACCAAATATTATAGAAAGATGAAAAAATTTGCAAAAATTATAAATGGTAAATTGGTTTGGTATGAACAACCAAACAATATAGTAGGAGATTGTACAACTTTTGCTTTAAAAGAGGGTTTTAAAGAAGTAGAGGAAATTTATGGTAATGAAGATAAAATAGAGGAGTTGGAGAATAAAATAGTAATAACAAAAAAAATACCTATTAAGAAACCAGAACTACTTATTTTAAAAACTAATAGTTTTCTAAAAAATAAAACAAGAGAAGAAATTGAGTCTATTGATATAGATTTATTACAAGGGTTACATAAAGAAAGCAAGTATTCAAAAGGTTATTTATATCAGAAGAACTATTATCTTGACAATGATAAAAAAGTTCTATGCGTAAAAAGAACATACGAATTAGTTTATGAAAATAACTTTCTAATAGGTGAAAAAAATGAAATATTTTGGTATGATGAAAAAGGTGATGTATCTCTACAAAAAAGTTTTGTAGTTAACTTTTCAGCTAAAGAAGCTGCTTTTAAGAAAAGTCAGATAAGACAAATACAAATAGATTACTTACAACACCCAGAAAAACCTTATCAGATACCTGCTATAATAAGTGCTATTAATAAGTTATTTGAACACTATAAAAATGTAATCATAGATTATAGATTAAGTGGTTCTAATAGTTTTAAAGAAGCTATAGAAAATGAAACAGATAGTTCTATACTAACTATTTTAAACACTAAATTACCAGATAAAAAAACTGTTAAAGAATCAATTTTATATCAAATCTCATAATGAAAATTTTAGCAATAATTACTCCAATTCTATTTATTGTATACAACGTTGTTGTAGTAAAAATAACTTGTATACCAACAAGTTTATCTGAAACTTTTTATAATCTAAAAAATAAATATAAGTGTGGGTGGATATTTACAATCTTTTTGTTTGTAATATCTATAACTTCAATGTTACTTCTATTATACATAACAAAAGATAAACCATATCAATTTTTATCTTTTTTATCTTCAATAGGTTTAATGTTTGTAGCTGTTTCCCCTAATTTTAAAAGTTTAGAAAATAGAAAAATACACTTTATCTTTGCTACTCTAAGTTTGACGTGTGCCTTAATTCTAATATTTTGTTTGAAATTTTATTTTCTAATAATCTGTAATATTGCTTTAGCACTGTATCTCATATTAAGTAAAAATAAATTTAAAGGAGATAAAATTTCATGGTAATTCAATGGTTTCCTGGGCATATGGCGAAAGCAACAAGAGAAGTAAAAGAAAAATAAAAATTAGTAGATATAGTTTTTGAATTGGTAGATGCTCGTTGTCCATTATCTTCGCATAACATGTATCTAGATGAAGTAGTAAAAGATAAAAAGAAAATAATTATTTTTAAAAATCAACAGAAATTTTAAGTGAATGTTTAGAAATTATTTTACAAGCCTATAAGTCTGATAATTATTTTTAATAAAATAGACTTATGTGATCGAACAGAAACAGCTAAATGGAAGAATTATTTTGAGAAAAAAGGTTATACGGTAGTTTATACAGATGCTAAAAACAGTAATAATTTAAATAAAGTTATTGACAAAGCGAAAGAAGAGCTTGCAGAAAAGATTGCAAGACAAGTGGCTAAAGGAATAAAACCACGAGCTATCCGTTCAATGGTTATAGGAGTTCCCAACGTTGGAAAGTCAACCTTTATAAACAAATTAATTAAGAAAAATGTAGCAAATACCGCCAATAAACCAGGTGTTACAAAAAAACAACAGTGGTTAAAACTTAATAAAGATATAGAACTTTTAGATACTCCAGGTATTCTTATGCCGAAGTTCGATAATCAAGAAATTGGTAAGAAATTAAGTCTAATTGGTTCTATAAAAGATGATATTACACCACTTGATGATGTAAGTTTGTATTTAATAGAATTATTAAAACAAAGTTATCTAGAAAATATGAATAATCTGTATAAAATAGATGTTACTGCTGATGATGAGAATGTCTTTATAATGGAAAAAATTGCAGATAAACGTTTCAAAAAAATTGGTGGAGATTATGATTATGATTCAACAATAAAACTTCTTATTCAAGATTTTAGAACACAAAAGTTTGGGCTAATTACATTAGATAACTATAATGATATGATAAATGAAGAGGTTAGTGATGAAAATTAATGAAGTAAAAGAAATTTTATCACAAGATAATCCAAATGAAGAAATTTTAGAACAGTTACGAAGTGATGAGAGAAGTGGTGTTCAAAAATTGTTGGCAAGTTTTGATAAAAAACAAGAAAAAAAACTTTTTTATAAAAAAGAGTACGAAAAAAAATCATTTTATGAAAATAAATGTTATAATAAAGGATGTAAATACATCTGTGGTATTGATGAAGTAGGGCGTGGTCCATTAGCAGGTCCAGTCGTTGCTGCAGCGGTAATTTTAAAACAAGATAGTTATTTTGAAGGATTAAATGATTCAAAAAAATTATCAGAGAAAAAGCGTGAAGAACTTTTTGAAAAAATAAAAGAAGAAGCACTTGCATACGCTATTTGCGAAGTGAGTAATGAAGAAATTGAAACATATAATATTTATAATGCCGCACGTATTGCGATGCAACGTGCAGTAGAACAATTAAAAGTAAGACCAGATTTTTTATTAATTGATGCAATGCCTTTTGAAAACTATCCAATACCTAACTTTAGTATGGTAAAAGGTGATGAAAAGAGTGTTTCTATCGCAGCGGCTTCAGTTATAGCGAAAGTATATCGTGATAGACTAATGAAGGAATATGCTAAACAATACCCATACTATGATTTTGAAAATAATGCAGGTTATGGAACGAAAAAGCATTTGGAAGGGTTAAAGGCATACGGTATTACCCCAATCCATAGAAGAGATTTTGAACCGGTAAAAAGTATGATTAAACAAGGAGGAAATAATGAGTAATAATAATATTAGTATTGCAAAGAATGTCCAAGTAAGTAAAAACAGCAATAATAAGCAAAAAACTCATCAAAAGAGAAATAATAATCCCATAAATA
>ERZ773072.679-NODE-679-length-18068-cov-3.570088_pt1 | contig 18068 bp, 23 predicted proteins | sample MGYA00580617_ERZ773072 | MGnify/ENA primary metagenome ERZ773072 (study PRJEB29015, sample SAMEA2737970) | human oral metagenome | biome: human oral; feature: human-associated habitat; material: dental | place: China | collected 2122 ...
GAATTAATAGTATTATTGGCTAATTGGTACATTAAACACCCCCATTGTTACAAAAAAACATCGTAGAATAAATATAAATTATCAGTTAAATAAAAAAGAGTGCTTGCTTCATTAAGCCAAGCTAAAAGCATAAAAAAGCCTCAACAAAAATTGCTGAGACTTTCCTTTGTTTAATATTTAAAATCCTTATTATGCCTTTACATAAAGTACCTTTTTTATGGCATCTTTCACGGTTTCCAATTTTGGGAACCACTCTACGAACAATGCTGCAGAATAAGGCGCAGGCGCATCTGGCGTTGTAATTCTCTTAACAGGTGCATCAAGGTAGTCAAATGCCTTTTGCTGTACCATATAAGTAATCTCAGAAGCCACAGAACCGAAAGGCCAAGCCTCTTCCAATACAACCAATCTATTGGTTTTCTTCACAGAGTTGAGGATAGTATCATAATCCAATGGGCGTACAGTTCTAAGATCTACTACCTCTACAGAGATACCTTCTTTCGCTAAATCTTCCGCTGCTTGTAGTGCGAGTTTCATTATCTTACCAAAAGAAACGATGGTTACATCCGTACCCTCTCTCTTTACATCTGCTTTACCAAGTGGCAGGTAGTATTCCTCTTCTGGGATTTCCATTTTATCGCCATACATCTGCTCAGATTCCATAAAAATTACTGGGTCATTGTCCTGTATAGCAGATTTAAGCAAGCCTTTTGCATCGTACGGGTTAGAAGGTACTACAACCTTCAGACCTGGGCAGTTGGCATACCAGCTTTCAAGTGCTTGTGAGTGCGTAGCACCGAGCTGACCAGCAGATGCCGTAGGCCCTCTAAATACGATTGGACAATTCCACTGCCCACCGCTCATCTGGCGGATTTTCGCAGCATTATTAATAATCTGGTCTATCCCCACAAGAGAGAAGTTGAAAGTCATAAACTCTACAATAGGTCTATTACCATTCATCGCTGCACCTACGGAGATACCCGCAAAACCGAGCTCAGCAATAGGAGAGTCTATTACTCTCTTAGGTCCAAACTCATCAAGCATACCTTTGGAAGCCTTATAAGCTCCGTTATACTCTGCTACTTCTTCTCCAATAAGGTAGATGGATTCATCTTTGCGCATTTCCTCGCTCATTGCTTGAGCAATCACTTCACGGAAAGTATATTCTGCCATAATTTTCTTAAAATTTTAGGGACAAAAGTAATGATTTTATATTTAATGGTAAGTCTTAAGACGAAAAATAAATTTATCGCTCTGCTACCAAATACTCCACAGCCAGTGAATACCCCCTAAGACCAAATCCAGAGAGCAAAGCATCGGTATAAGCTGCGGTTACAGACTTCTGCCGAAACTCCTCTCGCTGATAGATATTACTGATATGCACTTCTACTTTGGGTTTAGAGATATTTTTAAGGCAATCAGCAATCGCATAGGAATAATGAGTAAAAGCTCCAGCATTAATCACCAAAGCATCAAAATCCTCAGATTGTAGTCGGTTGATTAGCTCCCCCTCTACATTAGACTGAAAATAGAGAATCTCGTGCTGTGGAAACTCGTCTTTCAGCTGTGCGAGGTAGTCCTCCATAGTCGTACTGCCATATATTTCGGGCTCTCTTTTACCCAAAAGGTTAAGGTTTGCACCATTTACGATGAGTATTTTCATTATTTAGATATTTCGTTATACAAATTTTCTATAAAACTGTGAGCCGTTTCATTGCTCTTCTTAATCTGCTGAAGGGTCGTTGGTAAATACCAGCCTTTTCCCTTTACAGAGAGGTTTTCGCAATAGGCTAATACCTCTACCTCGCAGCAGTCCGTAAACCAAATCCATTCATTTTTTATGCTTTCAGGAGTAGTTTTAGGACTGCCTATTACCTCTACCAATGCGATCACTTTAGCTCCATGGCGCACGAGTACCCTATCTCCTTTTTGAATTTTATAAAATTCTGCAATGGGCTTTCCACTGCACCCAATAAGGTTTTGAGACAGTATATTCCTGATTTCCTCTACTCCCCAATTCATCTTATTGGGATGAAGCTGTATATGCCAGTAATTCATTTATTCGATAAAAAATTTATCATACTCAACTCGCAAATTTAGGAAAGATTATTTTTAGCATTAGATAATAAAGAATACTATTTTTAAACAAAAAAATTATTCAGATAAAATACTAAACTTATACAAATTCTGTTAATGGATTTATAAATTCAGATATAATGAAAAAGGTAATGATAAGCCTTGCTATGTTTTTTATGGCACAATTATTTCATAGCCAAGCATGGAATGGCGCAGGAGACCAAAAAGCACAAGCAGGTTTCAGTGCCTGGGGTAATGGAGTAGGGATTACGGGAACTTATGATTATGGCTTGTCCGACCTTATTTCCGTAGGTGGAGGTCTTAATCTCTACTTTGATAATAAGAAAGATAACGATTTTTTTATTTTCGGGAGAGTAAATTTCCACCTTCAAGATGCACTCCAACTTTCTGACCAATTAGATATTTATCCTGGTGCAGATATAGGTGTATTGGGTAATTCTTTCGGTTTAGGTGTACATTTAGGCGTGAGGTATTACTTCACTGAGAAATTTGGAGCCTTTGCCGAAATAGGAAATAACGGAAGCATAGGCGTTTCCATTAACTTATAGAAAATTTTTAAAAAATTATAAATTATGAAAAAAAACATTTTTGCAGTAGCTATCGCGCTATTCGGGATGCTAAGCATCTCTAATGTACAGGCACAGTCTTACAGAACTTCTTTGGGGCTTAATATAGACTTGGGAGATGGAGGTACATACGTAGGGCCACAAGTAAAACACTTCTTTAATAAAAACAGTGCTCTTGATGGTCAGCTCCTCTTCGGTAAGGGTATCTCTGCATCTATTGGAGTAAACTATACCTATAACGAGCCTATACCTGGTGCAAGAGGTCTGGCTTGGTATGTGGGTATCGGACCTAATATTTCTTTTCCAAAAGGTGGAGGCAATGCATTATTCGCTCTTAGACCGCAAGTGGGCTTAGAATTTAAAATCCCAAGTGCTCCCCTTGCAATGCACTTTGACTGGAAACCTTTGTGGAACCTTTCGCAAGAATCTAACTTCATTGCAGGAAGATTTAGCATAGGGTTTAAATATGCTTTTAAATAACTTTTTACTTTTAACATTAAATCAAAACACCGCTTTAAAATTTAAAGCGGTGTTTATTTTTTATTTTTTCTTTTCAGCTTTTGGATCTGCTTCTGGGAATCTCGCGAGTGTATATTCTCTGGATATGGCAGCCTTTTCAAATTTCAGCTTTCCAGAAAGGGTTTCTATCACTACACCATCTTCCTGTATCTGGGCTATTCTCCCGTGGAGCCCTGAGGTGGTAACCACTCTACTCCCTACTTTTAATGACTCTTGGAAGGTTTTCTCCTGCTTCTGCTTTTTCATCTGTGGGCGAATCATCACAAAATACATAAAAGCGATAAACGCTACAAAAAGGAAAATCATCTGTGCTCCGCCTCCCGCTGGCTGTGCTTGTAATATAGATAACATTTTTATTTAATATTTAAGGTTTAATTACATTCGCTGTAAAACTAATCATAATAGGCGAGCGCTCTACATTGGCAAAAATCTGCGCCTGTTTTTGCTGTGCTCCTTCAAAATTGGAGGAATTAAATTTTAGGGTAATCTGCCCTTTCTTTCCAGGGAGTATGGGCTCTTGGGTATAAGCTGGCGCTGTACAACCACAGCCTGGCACTACTTTAGAAATCACAAGTGGGTTATTTCCAATATTGGTAACCTCATAAGTATGCTCTACGCTCTCGCCTTTTTTCACATCACCGAAATCGTGGCTGTTTTCAGACAGCGCAAGAGAAGTAAGCTCGGAAGGTTGCTCCATATCATTAACCTCAGCTTCTTCCTGCACCATTTGCTCTATAAGTTCGGAGCTGTCCATTTCTACTTTTTCTTCCTTTTTGCAAGCGGAAGCACTGAGCAATCCTAAACAAAGTATAGTTAAAATTAATTTTTTCATTTTATATAATAATTAAACTATTCTATTGATATCTTTTATGTATTTATCCAATATTCCATTAATAAATATATTGGAACGGTCTGTGGAGAAGACTTTTGATATTTCAATATATTCGTTGATAATCACTCTACTTGGCGTAAGCGGGAAGGAATCTATCTCCGAAATCGCTACACTGAGTATCACTTTATCCATTGTGGAGATTCTTTCCAGCTCCCAGTTGAGGAGTCGTTCTTCTAATTTTTTCTCCGTATTTTCCAAGTTGTTGAGGGTATCTCTCAGCAGTTTTGATGCAAATGAGCGGTCTTCGTCGTCTTTTACCATTTTGATCAGCGTATGAGAAGCTTCATCTTCTTTCATAAAGCCAAGGGTTTTCTGCACCATAGAGTTTGCGATATGTATATCATCTGCCCAAGAGAGCTCCCGGTCCTCTACATAAGTATGGAAGTCGCTATTCTCTGCCACATATTTTAGGAAGAGCTTCCCGATAAATTTCTGGTCCTCTTCAAAAGAGTTTTCTGCAGACTTCATATAGTCGTTATATCGTTTGCCTGCCACTATCTTTTGGAAAGTTTTTACGAGGAGATCGTCGTGCAAATCCCATTTCAAATCCTGGTGAGAGCCTGTAAATACAAGGCGTTCGGTATTAGCTTCCAGCTGTTCCAGCACTCGGTTGTCTATAAATTTTCGGTTGGGGTTGAGCTCGGTTTCAGATTTCAGGAATTTATTCCTGCCGATCTCCAATTGCTGTTCTGCCAGTTGCTTTAAGCCCACCAAAAAATTCAGCTCATAAATGTAGAGATTAAAAATTTTTTCAATCTCTGTAAACATATTCTTTTCCAGTGTACTAAACTGTATTGGATTTTGGAAATAGGCATAGACTGCCATCACTACTTTTTCCCTAATTTGTCTTCTTCCTAACATTCAAAGAACTTTTTTAATGCCGGCAAAGATATCATTTTTTAATAAACTCCCTTACCGAGCTGTCAGTAACTTTTTTATTCGTATATGATTTTTTATTAATTACTCGCTTTTTTATTTTGGCGACCAATTCACAACTATTAATTGCTCGACTTTTTATTTTGGTGGCCAATTCACAACTATTAATTGCTCGCTTTTTTATTTTAGCGACCAATTCACAACTATTAATTGGCTCACTTTTTATTTTGGTGACCAATTCACAATTATTAATGGTCATTTTTTATCTTGGAATGATATTTTCATATATTCGCGCTCGTTAAATAAAAAACTTCACAATGAAATTACCAAAGAAAATTGCCCTTACAGCAGCCGCAGGATTCTTATTCCACCTCGGTTTTGCTCAGAGCGTACAAGAAGGAATTCAAAATGTGGATAGCCACAAATTCGGGAAAGCAAGAGAAATTTATAATACAATGATTTCCTCTTCCCCAAAAGATGCAGATAACTATTTCTACCTTGGTAATACCTACATCACACAGTTTGAACCCAATTTTTCTAAAGCCGAAGAATATTTCAAAAAAGGTCTGGAAATCAACTCCAAAAACTATCTGAATAAAATCGGTCTTGCGAGCATCAAACTCGGGAAAGGAGATAAATCTGCCATTACAGAAATACAAAACATCGTAAAAGACTCTCGCGAAAAAGACACCGAAGTGCTCTACAGAGCTGCCGAAGCCCTTACAATGTATGAGAAAAACAATGCGCCTGACTTAGCGATAGACTACCTCAACAAGGCAATTGAGAAGGCTCAGAAAAACGGCATACCTGCTCACTTCTACTACACTCTCGGTGATGCTTACAGGCTTAAAAAAGATGCAGGAAAAGCAATGACTGCCTATGATAATGCTGCTTCAGTAGCTAGGAACAAAGCCTCTGTATTTACCCGTATGGCTTCCCTGTGGATGGCAGCTCAGCAGTGGCAACAAGCAAAGCAGAACATCGATAAAGCGATCTCTGCCGACCCGTCTTACGCTCCTGTATACAAAGTAAAAGCGGCTTATGACATCAGATACCAGCAGAACCAATTGGCGACTCAAGACCTCATCAACTATGCTAAATACGCAGATGAAGACCCTTATACCCAACTTGAAATCGCTAAACTTTTCTTTACTAATGAAGATTATACGAACTCCAAAGCTACACTCAATAAGGTGTTTGACAAAGTAGATGATGTAATCAAATTCAAACTCAAAGCCTACTTAGACTACGCAGATGGAGAGTATGCCTCTGCAAAGCAAAATATGGAGAACTTCATTTCCAAAGCAGAGAAAGAGAGAATACAACCCAGCGACCAAGGGCTTTTAGGGCTCATAGATGCAGGTTTGGCAAAAGACGAGAAAGACGAAGCTAAAAAACAGCAACTCTTAACCGAGTCAAAAGCAAAAATTGCCATTGCTAAAAATGCAAAAGACACCACCCTCAAATGGGATGAAGAGCTCATAAAACTCTCTGGCTCTTCTGCTGCTAATGAAGCTGCTGCCAACGCTGGACCTTCCTCACCAGAGATTGAGGACTTAAAGAAAAAAGTAGCTGCCAATCCTCAGGATACAGATGCGTTATTTAAACTTGCCAATGCTTACCAAAATGTAAAAAACTGGAATGGTGCCGCATTTACTTGGCAGAAGATGATTAATCTGCTCCCAGACTGGGCTCCTGCTTATTACAGCCAGGGCTATGCTTATCAGCAAGCGAAAAACAATGAAATGGCAAAACTCTCCTATGAGAATTATATCTCAAAAATAACTCCTGCGGAAGTAGCTGCCAACAAAGAGCCTCTTTCCTACGCTTATTTTGCAGTAGCATATATGGTAAAAGACTCCGATCAGCAAAAGGCAAAAGCCTATGTTGATAAATCTCTTGAGCTCAACCGTACTTATCAAGATGCTATAAACCTGAATCAACAATTGAATAGTTCGAATAAGCAATTAAATAAATAGATTAAACACTGTAAAAAACTTTCTCCCTGTGAGGAAGTTTTTTTATCCATTCATTAAAAAACAACCCTTATGAAAGTAGATATTTTAGCCATAGGTGCCCATCCAGACGATGTAGAATTAGGCTGTGGAGGCACACTTGCAAAGCTCATCTCCGAAGGTAAAAAAGTTGCAATTATAGACCTTACTGAGGGAGAATTAGGAACTCGTGGTACCGCCGATACCCGAAAAGAAGAAGCTGCTAATGCTGCGAAAATATTAGAGGTATCTGCAAGGGAAAACCTCAAGATGAAAGATGGCTTTCTTCAAAATTCTGAAGAATATCAGCTTCGCATCATTAAAATGATAAGGAAATACCAACCCGAAATTGTCTTTGCAAATGCGATAGACGACAGGCACCCAGACCACGCCAAAGCAGCAAAATTAGCTTCCGACGCCTGCTTCCTTTCAGGATTGATTAAAATTAAAACCTTAGACGACGGAGGAAACCTACAAACCTTCTGGCGACCAAAACAGGTTTTTCATTACATCCAATGGAAAAACATAACTCCTGACTTTGTAATAGACATCTCGGACTTCATAGATAAAAAAATAGAAGCCTGCCTTGCCTACAAAACGCAGTTCTACGACCCATCTTCAAACGAACCAATGACACCCATCGCTACAAAAGATTTTTTAGAAAGTCTTACTTACAGAGCTCAGGATTTAGGGCGACTATCGGGTGTAACTTATGCCGAAGGTTTTACGGTAGAAAAAACCTTAGCATTAAAAAATTTTGATGGAATAATTTTGTAGTTATACAAAAAATATTATATTTGCACTCGCAAAACGGTGATTGTAGCTCAGTTGGTTAGAGCGTCAGATTGTGGTCCTGAAGGTCGTCGGTTCGATCCCGATCAGTCACCCAAAAAAAGAAGCCTTAAATTTTAAGGCTTCTTTTTTTATCGATAAATGATTTCCTCCACAAAAAAAAGCTGAGATACATTATATCCCAGCTTTTTATCTTTTTATTCTATTCGCTTATGATTGCTTATCATCTCTCTTTCTGAAATAGATTTTATCATTAAGCCACTCTTCAATAGCAAAGGAAGTAGGCTTAGGGAGCTTCTCATAATGTCTTGAAATCTCAATCTGCTCTCTATTTTCAAAAACCTCTTCCAAAGAGCCATTATGGTCTGCAAATTCTTCGAGTTTCTTACGAAGGTCTTCTCTCATATTAGCATTAATCTGCTCTGCTCTTTTCCCCATAATCACGATAGCCTCGTAGATAGAGCCTACCTTTTCCTCAATTTTATTCTTGTTGTAAGTAATGGTTGTAATTTCTGCTTTATAATCTTTCGCACTCATTGTAAGTGTATTATTTAAGTTTTAAATAAAAAAGTTTTGCAAAGATAGATATTATCTTCTAATCTTGAAAGTTGTTGAGCTTTTAGTCTCCGTACTCACTTCTTCTTTAGTGCTTAGATTCTTCTGCTCTTTCTCGGCTTTTTTCTCTTCCTGCTTCTTCTGTTCGGCTTTTTGTTTTTCTAAAACCGTTGCTTTATGAGCTTCTACCTCTGCTTCGAGTTTTATAAACTTTTCTTTTTCTCTTTCTAACTTCTCTCTTAAAGCCACTGCCGTTTTTGAATATTCAGTATTTGGGAGTTCTTTTTCAATAAACTTGGTATAGGCCTCTGCATTATTTAATCTTTCTTTCTTTAAATCAAATTTAGAATTTACTGCCAGTTCATATTTAGACTTTAAGATATAGTCATAAATCTTAGGGCGGAGTTTCGTAGCGGGGAAATCCTCCAATATATTCTCAAAAGCGATATCAGAAGATTTATAAAGCCCCATTTTAAAATACTGCTTTGCATTTTCATAGGCTTTAAACTCCTGCTTATACATTAGCTCTTCTATTAGCTGATTGATATTTTTTGAGCGCTCAGAATTAGGATATTTATTAATAAAGTCTTGAAGCTCATTAATCGCCAAATCTGTATTCGTCTGGTCTAAATTATAATCCAAAGAGCCTTCATAATAGCAGAGTGCTGCCATATAAGAGGCTTCCTCACGCCTTGCATCATCTGGATAAGAGGCTGAAAAATTCTTAAACTGATGCCCTGCTAACCTGTAATTCTTTTGATAATAATTCGCATACGCAGAATTATACACCACATTAGGCGCATCATCTGTACCTGCTACTAAATTTGGCAATCTATCGTAGAGCGAGAGCGCCTTGCCCCATTTCTTCTTAGCAAAATACTCATTCGCCGTTTCAAGAATAAAATCCTTATCAGCGCTTTTCATTGCTTGGTTCATCCTGTTATTACAAGACGAAAGCCCTAAGGCTACGAGAAGTATTATACTGAACTTCTTCATATATCAGTAATACAAAATTGTTTTAATAAGATGCAAAAATATGATTTTTTTATTATATAGCCATAGGCTTTAGGGGGTAAGCAGTGGCTGGCTTTAGCTATTAGCAGTGTGCGATAGTTCGTAGTAAGTACCTGCCGCGCTGTGATTACATCTCTAGCTATAGACTGTTTATAACCTACTGCCTAAGGCTTATTACCTACTGCTTATACCCCAACTGCAAGAAGATGGTTTGGTAGAGGCTCTGTCGTATTTTGATTTCTGCTTCGGAGAGGAAATTCTCTTCGGTGGCTTGTGGGATGTATTGCTCATAAAACCTTTTATTCCTAATGACAAAAAGCACACTGCCTATAAGTATCGTGAGGAGGTCTTCTGCATTTGGCGCGTAGAGGAAAACACCAGTGCTTATACCTTGCTTTATGATTTGGTTTAATTTCTCTACTACTATCGTATAAAAGTCCTGCAGCTCCTCATCCATCAGCTCTGTATTTCGGAATTCCTGCTTTACAAAACCGTGGAAGTATTTGTATTTAAACATCTGCCCGATAATAAACTTTATCACTTCCTTTACTTGCATTTGGGGCGTACCATCTTTAATGGTATGAGCAAATTCCGCAAAGGTTTCTTTAGCTCTCTGAACCCTATACTGGTAGAGGTAGGTGAGCATCTTCTCCTTAGAACCGAAGTAATAGGAAATCATTGCTACATTGATGTTCGCTTTCTGGCAAATGTTTCTAACGGTGGTTTCTTCAAAGCCTTTCTCGGCAATAAGCTCTTCGGCGGCTTCCAATATTTTTATTTGCTTATCTGTAAATGTCATCTGCATTGCTATTAAATCTCGGATATATTTAAAAGTGAAAAATATCTTTTGCTTTGTTATAAGCAGCTTCAAAGTTGAGAAGATTGAGTTTATGCTCTATCTTTTCGTGCATCAGGAAGTTAATCATTTGCTCTGTGGGCATATTGCCTACCAGCTGGTCTTTTGCCATTGGGCAACCTCCAAAGCCTTTAATCGCCGTATCAAAACTTCGGCAACCTTGGTTATAGGCTGCTTTGAGCTTAGTATAAGATTCTTCGTATTTGGTATGAAAATGCGCCCCAAAGACTATAGAAGGGAAAGCATTGATAATCCTTGAGAATACCAATCTAATACTCTCATTCGTTGCTACCCCTATGGTATCAGAGAGGAGGATTTCCTGAACTCCAATCTCGCTCAACCGCTCTACCCAAAAATAAATATCTTCTGACTTCCACAGCTCTCCATAGGGGTTTCCAAATGCCATAGAGAGATAAACCCTCAGCCCCTTCCCTGCCCTCTGAGTATCTTGGAGTATTTGTATAATCTGGCTAAATGCCTCCTCCTGCCTCTTGTTTGTATTTCTAAACTGGAAGGTTTCTGAAATGGAAAAAGGAAAACCCAAGACATCTACTTTTGAGTGTTCTAATGCCCGCTCTGCACCTTTAAGATTGGCAATGATAACCGATACTTTGGTCTTAGCTGCAGACTTATCTATATTATCCAAAACGGCAGAGGTATCCGCCATTTGAGGAATGAGCTTTGGGGAGACGAAGCTGCCGCAGTCCAATACATCAAAGCCTACCTGCATCAGCGCATTCAGGTAGTCTATTTTCTGCTGGGTAGGGATAAACTCTCTCCAGCCTTGCATAGCATCTCTCGGGCATTCCGTTAGTAGCATCTCCTCTAATTTTAGCCGTCTAAATATAAAACTTTTTTCCCAATACCCTAATAATGGCTTAAAAACATTAATTTTGTTACCTCAATTCAGTTATCAACGCTAAATAATTTCAATAATTAACAATATGCAGACAATAGAATTCAATCACGAATGGAAAACGAAGCTCCTAAACCGCTTCCTCACTTATGTAAAAGTATATTCTACCTCAGACCCAGAGAATGAAGCCTGCCCATCTACCCCTCAGCAGTGGGATATGGCTCACCTCCTCTACGAAGAACTGAAACAGCTCGGGCTATCCGATGTATCTATTGATGAGCACGGCTATGTCTTTGGCTTTGTACCTTCTAATTTAGATAATGATGATGAGCCTACGGTAGGTTTTATTGCACATTATGACAGCTCACCAGACTTCAATGGAAAAGGAGTAAATCCTCTCATCTGGAATGATTATAATGGACAAGACCTCCTCCTTAATAAAGAAACGGGCTTTACCCTCTCTCCTTCAAAGTTTGAAAGTCTTAAAGACTATGTAGGGCAAACGCTCATCACCACAGATGGCACTTCCCTGCTCTCCGCAGATGATAAAGCAGGGATAGCAGAGATTGTAACTGCAGCAGAGTATCTCCTTGCCCACCCCGAAATCAAGCACGGAAGAATTGCCGTAGGCTTTAATCCCGATGAGGAAATCGGCAGAGGAGCGCATCTTTTCAATGTTGAGAAATTCGGTGCCGAATGGGCGTATACTATGGATGGAGGCGAAGTAGGCGAGCTCGAGTATGAGAACTTTAATGCTGCAGGTGCTGTGGTAAAAATCAACGGGCTGAGCGTGCACCCAGGTTATGCTTTCGGTAAAATGCTAAATGCTTCCCTACTCGCAGCAGAATTTATCCAGCTTCTCCCAGCGAATGAAACTCCTGCCACCACAAAAGGCTACGAGGGCTTCTACCACCTTACGGGAATGACCTCTGAGACTTCGGTTGCCAAGCTGCAATACATCATCCGCGACCACGATGCAGAGAAGTTTGAACAGAGAAAACAATTCCTCACACAAAAAGTAGAAGAATTTAATAAGAAATACGGTGAAGGTACAGCAGAGCTCGAAATAAAAGACCAGTACCGAAATATGAAGCAGCAGTTTGAGGGCAAAATGCACATTATAGACATTGCTAAACAAGCGATGAAAGATGCCAATATAGAACCTAAGATAAAAGCCATAAGAGGTGGAACCGACGGAGCTACCCTCTCCTATATGGGGCTCCCTTGCCCAAATATCTTTGCTGGAGGGCTAAACTTTCACGGACCTTATGAATATGTTCCATTAGAAAGTATGGAGAAAGCGGTAAAAGTCATCGTAAATATTGCTAAAGCGGTTAAGAAAAGATAAGCCAACCTAAGAAAACTCCTCTCATAGAAGGGGAGTTTTTTCACATCATTTAAAATAAACCCTCTTATGAAAATCGTTATTTTAGGCTCGGGCAATGTAGCCTATCACTTGGCAAAGGCACTAAAACAGTCCAGCGCTGATATCATCCAAATCTTTGGGAGAAATGCTGAGTGCCTGGCGCAAATCTCCTCCGAGCTCGGTATCCCAACCAGTACTACCACCCTTGCGGATGCAGATCTGTATATTATTTCGGTTTCCGACAGTTCAGTAACTGAGGTCTCAAAACTTCCCAAGAATCCCAATGCGCTTGTCGTCCATACTGCGGGCTCGCTCCCTCTTGAGAGCCTACAAGGCAATTACAGGAAAGGTGTATTCTACCCCCTCCAAACCTTCTCCAAAAGCCGAGCTTTAGACTATTCTCAGATTCCTTTTTTCATCGAAGCCGAGCATAAAAGCGATGAAGAAATACTCAAAAGCCTCGCCCTTAAAATCTCGGATAAAGTAGCTGTTGCCGATTACCAAAAGAGGAAATACATCCACCTTACTGCGGTTTTTGCCTGCAACTTTACCAATCATCTTTTTACCAAAGCCAAAGAGATTTCGGACAGCCAAAGCATACCCTTTTCATACTTCCTGCCGCTTATAGACGAGACGGTGCAGAAAATCCACATCTTAGAACCTAAACAAGCACAGACAGGCCCAGCGATTAGAAATGATATTCCTACCCTTAGCCTCCAAAAGCAGCTCCTCGCTTCCCTTCCCAGCCATCTCCTCCTCTACGAAACCCTCTCGCAATCTATTCTGGCAATGAACAATAAATAATTAATTTCTACTGGTTTTTCAATCCACAACATAGTACCTTAATAGATACTTGCAACTAAAAAATTTTCACCATTTCACTTATCTTTGCTTTTCAATAGAAGAAAATGAAACTATCGGGACAAGTCAAGAAAATGAGCACGGTACTCGCAGAGCCTGTGCAGTATTACCTCAACCTATCCGGAAATCTCCTCTGCATCAATCAGCTCCTCGAGAGAGAAATCCTCATAAAACACATAGGCTACCAATGCCTAAACTGTGGGGAGAGCAAAGAAATATTCAGTATGGGGTTCTGCAAGCAGTGCTTTTTCGAGAGCCCTTATGCAGGCGAGAGCATCATTCGCCCAGAGCTATCTACCGCACATTTGGGGATTGAGGACAGAGATTTAGCAGTAGAAAAAGAGATACAGCTGCAGCCACACATCGTATATCTCGCCCACACGGGAGGAGTAAAAGTAGGCGTAACCCGAGAAAGCCAAACCCCAACCCGATGGATAGACCAAGGCGCTACACTCGCCCTGCCCATAGCCCGCACAAACAACCGCTACGAAGCAGGAATAATAGAAGTAGAACTAAAAAAACGCCTGAGCGACAAAACCAATTACCGAAAAATGCTCGCCGAGGGAAACAATGACGAAACCGACCTATACGCCGTGCGAGAGAAGATAAAAGACCTGCTCCCGAAGGATTCTCAAAAGTTCTATTTAGCCAATAGCGAGGTGCTAAGCATTCATTTCCCGCATCAGCCTGTGGAGAAAGTTACGACCATCAGCCTCGAGAAACAAGGGGAGTTCGGTGGCATTTTAAAAGGAATAAAAGGCCAATATCTCATTTTTGAAGGTGGAGGAGTTATCAATATCCGCAATCACGAAGGTTTTGTTATAGAAATAGACATCCATTAAAAAAGACAATCGTAGCAATTGTCTTTTATTTTTTTTATTCTCTCACTTCCTTAAATAAGGTTTGGTACAAGCTATAGACGACAGCAGTGGAAAAGAAATAAGTGAGCAATATCCCCACACCGAACACCAGCGCACCAGAATACCTGAACACCAATGACAACAAGAGGCATACGATAATAGGGATGAAATATACCTTCATCACTTTAAGATTAATTCCTATAGTTCTAAACAAAGGCTGCTTCATAAAGAAGATAAGCGGCGCCGAAAACAGCGTAAGCAATACCCAAAGCACCGATAAAAACACAAACGGAGCACCATAAGAGAAGAGCATATACCAAAATAAATAATAGCCCACGAATATAAAGAAATTAGCCCCTGAATAGCCGATAAATAAATCCGAAATGGTGGGGCTCTCATTTAAATCTATCTTCCTATATATATGAAGGAGACCTATCTGTAGCGGAAAGAGGAAAGCCTTTACCCCCACTATAATAAGCGCAAGATGGAGGTAGCTCGAAGTTTGAGAGAGTTTTATTAAATCTTCCTGCAGCTGCTCCCTGTCATTAGTATAAGTATTAATAATCCTGATGTACTCATCTAGGATACCATACTTCTCCGCAAAGAAAAGAATAACAAACAAGAGTATGGAAAAATAAATAACCGATGAAAGGAACTGATACGCCAAAGTCTTCTTCCAATAGTAAAACGCTCGCGATAAGATATTATCTATCCCCACCTGAGTAGATTCAGCCATCGTTATAATGATTTAGGTAAAAAGACTTCTGCAAGCATACATCTTGCGCTCCCTCCGCCATTAGTTTCTATCGTATTGAGGTCGGAGTAGATAATCTCGTTATACTTTTCAATATTCTGAATTTGCTCTTGCGAGAGGGACCGATAAGCAGACTGGCTCATCACTAAAAACTTTTCTCCAGCAGTATTCTGTACTTGGAGCATATTCCCAGCGAACTGCTGCAATTGAGCTTCCGTTATCTCGATAATCTCTTTATGGGTGGAGAGAATGGTGTCTGCCACTTGCTTTCTTTCTGCTTCATCATCTATGCAGTCTAAGCAAATCACTACATATTTATCCGCCACGCACATCATTACATTGGTATGATAGATAGGGAGCCTCTCGTTATTTGCCGTTTGAAAAGAATGGAAAACTATGGGCTTATACCCGATACTCTCGCAGTATTTTCTGAATAAAGCCTCATCAAGCCTGAGGGAGACAGAACCGTAAGCGATTTTATAATCGTGGTCAAAAATCATACTTCCCGTGCCTTCCAGAAATATATTTTCTGCTTCGTAGGTAGACCAGTCTTCTATAGAATTAATCTGAAAGCCCTCGTTTTTCAAGAGTTCAAAGATATCGTTTCGCCTCTCATCTCTTCTGTTTTGAGCGTACATTGGGTAGAGGAATACTTTACCCTCTTTATTAAAGCTCACCCAATTATTCGGGAAGATGGAGTCTGGCGTATGAGGTTTTAGGGTATCCTTTATCACCACTACATTTACTCCCCTACTCCTGAGTTTGGAAACAAAATTTTGAAATTCAACCAATGCTTTTTCTTGGGTTTTATCATTTTCGGAATTTACCTGAAAGTAATTGTTTTTAGCGGTCTCAGCATTATAGCCAAATGCAATGGGCTCTACCATCAGTACAGTATCTGTTGTCTGCATAGTTTTTAAACGATTTTCGGCAAAAGTAGAAAAGAAAATCAAAATAATAAAACTAAAAATCAACAGGTTTACTTGTGTATTCAAAAATAATTTATACTTTTGCAGACCGAAAAGTAATTATACGATTTGTGAGTAGAGTATAATTATTTGAATAATAAATGCTTCCACATTCATTATTTAATTAATTTTTAAACAAAAGAAATGGCTAAGAAAGTCTTTAAAATGGTAAAACTTCAGGTGAAAGGAGGTGCTGCTAACCCTTCCCCACCAGTAGGTCCAGCTTTGGGTTCTGCGGGTGTCAACATTATGGAGTTTTGTAAGCAATTTAACGGAAGAACTCAAGATAAGCCGGGACAAGTACTACCAGTAGTAATTACTGTGTATGAGGACAAATCTTTTGAATTTGTTATCAAAACTCCCCCTGCAGCTATTCAGCTTATGGAAGCGGCTAAAGTCAAGAGTGGATCTGGTGAACCAAACAGAAACAAAGTAGGTTCTGTAACTTGGGAACAAGTACAAAAAATCGCTGAGGATAAAATGTCAGACCTTAACTGCTTTACCCTCGATTCTGCTTTGTCTATGGTAGCAGGAACAGCTCGTTCTATGGGATTAAAAGTAACAGGAACCAAACCAGAAACTAACGCTTAAAACTTATTGAGAAATGGCAAAATTGACTAAGAAACAAAAAGAAGCTTTAAGCAAAGTAGAAAAAGGAAGATTATACAATCTTCAAGAAGGTTCTGCTCTTGTAAAAGAAGTTAATATCGCAAAATTCGACGCTTCTGTAGATATCGCTGTAAGATTAGGGGTAGACCCAAGAAAAGCCAACCAAATGGTGAGAGGTGTAGTATCTCTACCTCACGGTACCGGTAAAGATGTAAAAGTACTCGCTCTTGTAACTCCTGATAAAGAAGCAGAAGCAAAAGAAGCAGGTGCTGATTTTGTTAAGACATCGACAGGGTTTTCTTCCGGCGGGGCAGTCGTTGAGGATGTTCGCCTCATGCGGGAAACAGTCGGAGCGGAAATGGGCGTCAAAGCATCCGGGGGGGTGCGGAGTCGTGCGGATGCCGAGGCAATGGTCGCAGCGGGAGCTACGCGGCTCGGAACGAGCAGCGGCGTTAAGATTGTTGCTGGACAAAAGGAGGATGTGATATGAAAATTGCGGTGATTGGCTCGAACATGGTGGACCTAACCTCCTATATTACACGTATGCCGATCTTGGGAGAAACGCTGGAGGCGCCTGATTTTACACTGGGATGCGGAGGAAAAGGAGCAAATCAGGCAGTTGCTGCTGCGGTCTGCGGAACGGATGTCCTCATGATGACCAAGGTTGGCAGTGATATTTTTGCCGATAACACGATCAATAACTTCAAGAAATACGGTATCGACACGTCGTATGTGCAAAAGGTTCCTGGGGTGTCCAGCGGGGTTGCGCCGATCTTTGTGGATGAGAAGGGCCAAAACAGCATTTTGATCATCAAAGGTGCAAATAATAAGCTTTTGCCGACAGATATTGATGCTGCGGAAAAAGACCTTAGGGATTGCCGGCTGATCATTCTTCAGTTGGAAATTCCGCTTGAGACCGTCTACCATGCCATTGCGTTTGGAAAAACAAACCATATCCCTGTTCTTTTGAACCCTGCACCTGCAACAAAAAATCTTGATATAAAAAAGGTTTGTGAATGTGATTTCTTTGTTCCAAATGAGACGGAGCTGGCTATTCTCACTGAGATGTCGACAGAAACAAGGGAAGATGTGGAAAAAGCGGCAACATCTTTGATTGTGCGCGGACTGAAGAACGTAATCGTCACATTAGGTGGGCGAGGAGCACTTTGGATGACGGAGACAGAGAAGAAATATGTCGAAGCCTATCAGGTAAACGCTGTTGATACCTCCGGTGCGGGGGATGCCTTTATCGGCTGTTTTGCCAGCTGCTATGTTCAGGCCTTTGATGTCCTTGCAGCAATGCAGAAGGCAAGTGCGTTTGCGGCCCTCAGCGTTACGCGGAAAGGAACGCAAATGTCCTATCCGACGCCAGATGAATTGGCTGATTTTCTCAAAAAGAATCCTCAGCCTCAAATTTCGTGATAAAAATGATATTCATAAGAACAACATTATATTGACAATTCTAAAAAAAATAAATAAACTAAAGCTGTAATCGGTTACAAATTTTATGGATCCCCTGTGTATATTTTCGATGTGTAGCAAGATTACCATCCAAAAGTGTCCGGGATTCCCTAAAAGGAGCCGCAGCGATGAGTGTTAATATCTATGATGTTGCCCGATGCGCAAAAGTTTC
>ERZ773072.680-NODE-680-length-18063-cov-6.808696_pt1 | contig 18063 bp, 17 predicted proteins | sample MGYA00580617_ERZ773072 | MGnify/ENA primary metagenome ERZ773072 (study PRJEB29015, sample SAMEA2737970) | human oral metagenome | biome: human oral; feature: human-associated habitat; material: dental | place: China | collected 2122 ...
CACCGCCTCCTCGGCCCCGGTCACCCACTCCCAGTTCACCCGCCCAACTCTGCCACCCCTCGCCCACTGATCGGGTCGGACCATTCCATGAAACCGGTTGAGCATGGTCGCGAGGAATGAGCGACCCGAGATGACGCATATGCTCAGGCTCGCTGCATGCCCGGCAAAGCAGTTCCAGCTCTCCAGATTCGTCCCAATCCCGATCTTCAGGTGGCGCTCCTAGCCGGGCTGATGTCTCCTGGGCGTGTTGAACGACATCACCGCCGGACAGACAGCTGCGGTCTTCGCTCATGCACGCCAGCAATGGATCCCGGTTTCCATGTGGCGCACTAGGCGGCAGCGTGGACACGACCACAAGGCCAGAGTGACCTGCACCGTGGCGTGGCCCTGATCGGGATCAGCTTCACGTCTAATCTAGCCGCGGGATCTCACTATGTCGCTGTGTGTAATGATCCATTTCGATGGAATGTATCGATGATCATGCATGGCCTGGCTGGTGTCACTGGAACGGTCGTAAGGATGTCAGCCTTCACACTGATGCTGACACACCTGGGGAACACAAGTATTCCAGGAACCTCTTAGACCACCTACCCGAATGACCCGATCAGATGATCTTTTGAGGAGGGCTCGTACGATTAGCGGAGGCAACTCCTCCAATGGTCATAGACCGTGAGATGAAATCGGCGGACCAGCGAGGTTCATCTTGTTGGCTATGGGCAACGCGCATTTAAGCTTGATGTATGAGCGAGAACTGGGGGCGTGGATGGCGCGGCGATATGCTCGTCGCGCTGGCGGCGATCCTGGTTTGTATCCTCATGGGGCTGGTCGGGCAGCCTGACTGGTGGTGGTCCGCGATGATGGCCGCAACGCTGGCACTGCGGAGAACAGCCCCTGTCGCGATGGCAACGGTTGCTATGTGCATCTCTTTGGCACACGTGCTCGCGGAAGCGTCGTTCCTCTTGCCCGGCGATGCAATACTACTCGTGGCTGCATACTCAATGGCAGCCCATTCACGCGAACAGCATTCCATCATCGGACCGATACTCGGCCTGACGTTTCTGACAGTGTTCACAGGACGGGCGATCGCCGGTGGTCAGGTGCCTGCTCACAGCTCTGCCGTTCTCATCATCGGCTTGGTTTCCGTAAGTTTCGTTGCCGCTTGGTCTCTTGGGCTGCTACTGCGGCACCGTGCCGATGCTGTACAACAGGCAGAGTATCGACGACTGCTATCCGAACGTGACGCTGAAGCCCGCTCGCAACTCGCTGCCCTTGAGGAACGTGAACACATCAGCGATGAAATACACGATATTCTGGCGCACACGCTCACTGGTATCGTAATTCAAGCAGAAAGTGGGCAGACCATCGCACCAACGAGCGAGGTCTACGATCTGTTCGCGCGAATCTCTGGAGCTGGTCGATCAGCGCTTACAGAAGTGCGCTGTCTACTTGCGCCGGCGGACTCTGAAAAGACAAGCCCTTCGCCAAGCCTGGAAGACCTCGACAGACTTCTCCAAGGGCTCCGTTCCTCAGGGCTGCGTATTAGCTACCAGGAAGACGGCGATCCGGTCCCGCTGAGTCCTGGCCTGTCACTGGCCGTCTATCGGGTGCTCCAGGAGTCGCTGACAAACGTCATCCGTCACGGTGCTGAGAGCAGCGTTCAGCTTGTCTTCAGCTGGACAGCAGAGAGCCTCACGGTCACGGTATCGAATCCCATTGAGGCCGAGTCTGTGAATGCTCCGGTGCGTGAACACCGCGGCATCGCTGGAATGAGGCGCCGCTGCACGCTCTACGGCGGTCGTCTAACCTACGAGGTACACGACTCCTTTACCCTTGTCGCGATATGGCCATTGACTGCGGCAGGTACTACGGTGACGGCGCGATGAACGATAGTAAGCGGGACCTCGGTGTGCTCGTCGTCGACGACCAATCGCTCGTCCTTGACGGGTTCACTCGCATCGTCAATGCTCAACCAGACATGCATGCCGTGGGAACAGCTCGTAACGGCAAGGAAGCAATCGATCGCGTGCGTGTGCTTAAGCCCGATGTGGTCTTGATGGACATCAGGATGCCGCTCCTCGATGGCATCGAAGCGACCCGGACGATCGTCAACGAGCAGATCAACCCGACCACACGGATCCTCGGGTTGACCACATATGACACCGACGCCTACGCCATCAGGATGCTCAAAGCCGGTGCCATCGGGTTCATCCTCAAAGACAGCACTGCGGGCGAGCTCGTCGATGCGATCCGCGCGGCCCATCACGGGACATTCACCACCGCGGCGAGCACAGGGAAACGCCTGCTGGCCCGACTCACAACAGAGGAGCCGAAAGCGACTGCGAGAGCCGGGGCATTGACAACACTCACCGAGCGCGAGCGAAACGTGTTCGACCTCGTGGTCACCGGGCACTCCAACCCAGAGATCGCCCGACAGTTGTCCGTCGCGGACGTCACCGTCAAAACACACGTAGGGCATATCCTCTCCAAACTCGGCGTCCGTGACAGGGTGCACCTCGTCATCTGGGCTCATAGACAGGGACTGGCTGACCCACTGATCACGCTTGCAGCGAGAGATGAAGGCATCATCGACGAAGCACAGGGCCCCCAGTCATAGGTCTCCCACAATGGTATGAGGTGTCGGGCAAAAAATTTCCCCCTGCGGCACGATGCGTAACAGGCCCGGCACCGGGAAACTTGGAAGCATGCTGCACACCAAGTCGAGCGCATCATGAGTACCGTCATTGAAACTCGAGATCTGACGAAACAGTTCAAGGGTCACACAGCTGTCGACAGTCTTGATCTGAGGATCCCACAAGGCGTCGTTTACGGATTTCTCGGCCCAAACGGTTCGGGAAAGTCGACGACAATGAAGATGCTGCTGGGCCTGACCCAGCCGACAGCCGGTGAGATCGAGATCTTCGGGAAACGTCTCACACCTGCCTCACGTGGTGAGCTACTGCCATTAATCGGTTCGATGATCGAAGCGCCCCCAGGCTATGGACATCTAACCGGCTGGGAGAACATGCAGATCGTCCGCGACATGCTCGGTCTCGCTGTTCCACAAATCGAGGAAGCTCTGAAAACCGTGCGCCTCATAGAGCACAAAGACAAGCTGGTGCGGAACTATTCACTGGGAATGAAGCAACGCCTCGGCATCGCCATGGCCCTCGCACGTAATCCCGCACTACTAGTGCTCGACGAGCCTACAAACGGCCTCGACCCAGCCGGTATCGAAGAAATACGCACCCTCCTTATGGATCTTGCAAACAAGGGCATAACAGTGATGGTTTCCAGCCACCTACTCGACGAAATCGACAAAATGGCAACCATCTTAGGTATTCTTTCATCGGGGAAGATGATCTTCCAGGGCACACGCGAGCAATTATTTGAACACTCCGTGCCTGATCTGATCATCAAAACTTCCCGTCCTAGAGATGCTCGCCGGCTCGTCGATGGCGCGACCATTACCCCCGAGGGCATTACCGTCAGCGGACTGGACAAGGAACAAACCGCCGCAATGGTAAAAATACTTGCTGCTGCTGACATCCCAATCCACGAGGTGCGGCGTGTGCAGCAGAGCCTTGAGGACGTTTTCATGGATCTCACCGGCCGAGGCGGTCTCATATGAGAAACAACATCTGGCTGGAATTCCGCAAGATGCGACGTCTACACACATTACCACCACTCATCGGACTGATCGCCGCTGTTGCAGCTCTTAGCTCAGCTTCACTGTTCTCCGGTAGAACGCACGAGATGTTCGATAACCCAGCAGCACATCCGTGGGCCAGCCTATTACTGAGTTACACGATGATGGCTGCAATGACCTCGCCGATTCTTGTCGCCGTCTTGGCCAGCCGTCAAACAGACATTGAGCACTCCGGCGTCGGCTGGACACTAGCCGCAACAGCAGGGCACACCCCGGGAACATTGTGCCGCGCCAAGCTCGCTGCCCTTGCAATCTTGCTCCTACCCGCCGTCCTCGTAGAGACGCTTCTAGTGATTGGCATCGGCCGGTTAGCAGGCATCCAGGTACCGTTGGAGGTTGCGCAATGGGCAGGCTACACTCTGCTGCTTTACCTTGTGGACGTCGCCTTCTGTGCCTTACACATTTGGCTTGCCGCTCGGATGGAAAACCAACTCGTCAGTGTCGGCGTTGGAATGCTCGGGGCGTTCTTGGCCGTGTTCTCTCTACTCATACCCGCTGACATCACCAAGGTAATCCCATGGGGCTACTACGCTGTGATCTCTCATGTTGGCCAACATAATGGCAATGTCTCTTATGTTACCGTCGCCTACGGCTGGGTCGCCGGATTCCTTGTCATAGTCGCGCTCGTCTTCATCTTGGTCACTCGGCATTTGGATCACGTCGAAAGGTAAAGCTCAATGTTCAGGGCAGAACTTACCAAGCTCAAACGCTCCAGCACCTGGATCATCGCATTCGTCCTCCCGATCCTCGCAGTCACCACTGGCACGATCAACTTCGCAGGCAATAGCAACGCACTCGACTCAGGATGGGCCTCATTCACATCCCAGGTCGTCCTGTTCTATGGCCTACTATTTTATTCAATGGGCATCAGCCTGCTTGCGGCGACGGCCTGGCGCATGGAGCATCGCGGCACCAACTGGAATTTGTTGTTAACGGCAACCGCAAAACCTTTCCGACTCGCGGCCGCCAAGGTTGGTGCGGTTTTTATCCCAGTGACACTCATGCAAGCCGTCCTCGTCACAGGAACCGCCTTCTCGGGAATCTTCGTCCTTCACCTAGAAGGACCTTTCCCTTGGGGGTTTGCAGTCGTTGGATTCATCGCACTGGTAGCCGCTCTGCCATTGATCACCGTGCAATCTCTGCTTTCAATGCTACTGAAATCCTTCGCCGCGCCAGTAGCCTTGTGCCTGCTGGGGTGCGTGGCCGGGGTAGCAGCCGTCACTTCCACTACACTGAAGCCCATCGGATATATCCTCCCGCAGGCCATCAACACTCGCGCTCTCAATCTCGGTTCCATCGCAATCGCCGAATCCGGCGGACTCACCATCGGCGACGCCGCGTCTCTCCTGATCACGAGCCTCGCACTCACAGCGGCCCTCGCATGGATTACCGTTCCCCTCATTCAAGCAGTCAAGCTTCGTTGACATCACGCGAGGCCGGCATTGTCAACGACGTCGCGTAACGAAAATCAGAGAAGGCATGGATGAACGTTCAGACCTCTCATATCAATAGCAGAGCTCTAGACTTTTGTAGATGGCAGTAAAAAACTTGGATTATACTCCAGACCTCCGCCCGATTTTCCTCAATTGCCAATAGGCTTTCTTCGGCACGCACCACCCGAGCAAAAAATTGAAGCCCAGTCTGATCGCCTTCAGCCTTCAGCCTTCAGCCTATGATGCCGCCATCTTTGATCGCTTTTATTCTGACAGAACTCCCGTTGGGCAATTCTATTTTCTTGCAAGCGGTGTTGAATGATATCTACTGCAGCACTGGTCGTAACACATCCCCGCCATTCCTACCGAAGCATTAGGGGCTCTTCACAGAAGTGAGTGGATGAGGGGTTTGAACCTGCCCGCGTTGAGGAGGCGCCGGGCGATGTAGTTGACGATGCTGCAGAAGCTTTTGGCTGTGCCGTGGAGGTGTTCGAGTAGCCCATTCACGGCCTCGGTGGGGCCGTTCGACGTGCCTGGATGGTCAAAGAACGCCAGGATGTCGTCACGGCGTCGTTTCATCGTCTGTCCCAGCGACCGTAACTCCTCGAGGCTGGCCGGGACGTCGCTGTGGATGCTGGTGATGAGCCGGGTCATGATCTTCTTCCCTTCGGCTGGCTGGTCGGCTTGGTAGGCCTCGATCACGCTCTGGTAGAGACTCCAGGTGACCTCGAACGCGACATGCCGCTCGTCGGCGAACACCTTCGCGAGCCGGTGCTGCTGCTTGGTGGCCAGCAGCACCGGCCCGGGTCCGGGCGACGCGTCGGATGCCGTAGAGCGGGTCACCGGAACGCCCCCGATGCCCCAGCGTCTCTTGCTGGACGCGCTGCCGGCAGCGGTCGAGCTTGTCCCCTACCAGGGCCACCACATGGATAGGGATCCATCACGGTGGTGACGGTGTCGATCGTTTCGACCGCGGCGATCTCGACCCGGTCCCGGAACGCCGTGGTCTGGGCTTCGAGCCAAGACACCGATCGTCTGCTTCGAGCGGCCCTCGACCACGGCCAGAAGGCGTGATGGGCCGGTTCTGGTCCTTGTCGGGGTCAGGTCGATGATGACGGTGACGTACATTGTCGCCGTTTCGGGTGTGCCGCCAGACGTGCTCATCGACCCCGACCGTGGTGACACCATCAAACCGGTCTGCGCTGTCGACCAGCAGCTCGGCGCCGGCGGCCAGGAACGCATCCGAGGCGGTGTTCCATGCCACGCCGAGGGCGGCACAGATCCGGGCGATCGACATCCGCATCGACCACGATCGACGTGACCGCCACCATGATCGCCTCACGCGACAGCTTCCCCTTTCGACGGCGTCGCCGCCGTGATGCTGTGACGCCAGATCCGTCGACACGGCCAGCACCGGTAACGAGGAACCACCACCTCCAGGATCGTCGGCTTCCATCCGAGCGGCACATGCACCAACCGGCGCAACACCGCATCGTGTCGGACCCCCGGCCTGGCGCGCCCCGGACACGGAAGCGGCGGTGTCGTGGGACAGCAACGCAGCACAGTGTGGTCGGGTTCGACGCGCTGGGCGGTCACGGACAGCCCGAGACAGTCCAGACAGCAGAACGTATCAAGGCACGGTGGGGTAGCGTTTCACACAAGGAACCTTGGGTTTTCAGATGGGCGTAGACACCCTCATCCTGCCAACCCGAGGGCCCACCTTACGTCACCAGGCCCGTCCGAACTCCAGCACCATCACCCACCGCCTTCTGCGAAGAGCCAGATATGTAGCCACTGGCCACTGACGACGCCACAGACCCGGCACACACAGACCGACCGAGACCAGCAGTCCGGTCCCCAGCCACAGGTGCCCGGGCACCGCACCGAACTGAATCGGCAAGTTGTAGGCGAAGATCGCCAGAACGAGCATCAGATCACCCAGTCGCGGATGCAGCTGGAGCCACGAGGACGTGCCGCCCGAGAGCGTCGGTGCGTCGATCTCTGTGGGATCCTCGGCCTCACGAGTTGCTACGGCATCCATCCATCTCCACGCTACCGGGGCAACCGCAACGCAAGAGTTCGCCGTCGATTCCACAAGTACCTGCTGCGGACTGTGGCGGCTGGTGATGGTGACCGTTCGCTCTCGACTTCGCCAACCCGCTAACTAAGCCGAGGCGGGTGCCCCGCCAGGACGCTGGCTCGGTTCCGGCGTCACAGCTCTCGGGAACAGTGAACTCACTCCTGGATCCCGGGTCTCGGAGACGCAACTTCAGTTGCTGGTGGGGATGGGCGGGAACCGTTCACCGGCGATCGTCGGGGGGCGCCCATCCGCGTGCGTGGTGCGCCCTCAGCCCTCATCATGTCCACACACCGGCGTTGGCGTCGGAGTCCTGCCGGTCATCCGAGCCGCGTGTGCAGCACGCCCCTCGAGCACGCAGAAAAGATTCCCGGCGGGATCCGCTAGGACTACCCACCCCTCCTGTCCGGACTGCCCAATATCGACATGTGAGGCGCCAAGCGCCAACGCGGCCGCCACCGCGTCACCTTGGTCATCAGGCCTGAGGTCGAGGTGGATGGCCCCCGGGGCTGCCTGCCGTGTGGCCGGTTGGATCAGCAATGACGGTCCGTTTCCTTCGAGGAGCACGGAGTCGGTCAGGTTGGGGGCCACTTCGTAACCCAGCAAGTCCCTCCAGAACGCGGCTACCGCTTGTGGCTTGGTTGTCTTGATGGTGATCGTCGCGATGCTGATCATCCAGGCATCTCCATTCATGGTTTGAGCGAACTACTTTGGGAAGAACGTTCTGCCTCGCGGATCACTGAAGTGGTGAGCATCAATGGGGATACGGCGGCAAGGCCGTCATGGTTCATGAGGGTGTCACGGAGGACATACTACTGCGTTACGTCTCGGATGGTTGGTCTGATTAGCCTGTAATTTTTCGTGATGACTGGCCTGAGGGCTGGCGCTGGCAACGATGTCCGTCCAAGTGTCGCGCGGTCGCAAGAAGTCCCGACCTTCACCCTTGTCCTGAGACATCACACTCGCAGGCCGGCTCAACCAATTCCGGGGGAAGGGACCCCAGCTGGTTTCGGACTTCCCGGTTCAGCGGCCCGTGAAGGTGCCGAGCAGCGACGCCACCAGCGGCACCACCCCGATGAGCACGAAGGCGGGCAGGAAACACAGCGCGAGCGGCTGCACCGATTTCACCCCCACCGACCTGGCCCGTTTGGTTTCCTGTTCGCGACGGCGACGGCGCGCCTCGTCGGCGTGGACGCGGAGGCAATCCACCAGGCTGGTGCCGGAGCGGGCCGAGCGGGCGGCGTCGCGGGCCGGCGGCCCCCAGTCGGGGTGGTCGGCGAGGCTGCCCCAGGCGTCCTGCGGGTCCCTGCCGACCTGCAGCTGGGCGTCGATCCCGTGCAGGATCGCGGCCGTGGCGGGTTGGCTGACCGCGGCGACCGTGGCGATGGCGTTGGTCATGGGGGCTCCGGCCTCCAGGCAGACGGCCAGCAGCTCCAGGGTTTCGGGGAGTTCCCGCACCACGGCCCGCTCCGTCTTCCTGCGACCGCTCCGCCATGTCACCACCCGTCCCCACGCCTTCCCCACCCAGCCGGGCAGCGGAGAGGACTGGTGGTCCAGTCTGCTCAGGGGCGGTGGGGCCCACCATGCCAGGACGGCTGCGGCGACGAGGAAACCGACCAGAATCGCGGTACTCATTGCTGTGCCGCCAGTTTCTCGGTCCACACCACCCCGGCGGCTGCCAACCCCACCCCGGCGAGCGCCAACACCGGCCCGAGCGGATTTTCCAGCAGGAAACCGAGGGGATTGGCCCCGACGAAGGAACCGAGCAGCAGGGCCCCAAACGGCAGGAAGGCCATGATCCGGGCGCTGCCGCGCGCCATCGCCAGTTCGGCCTCGACCACTCCCGCGAGTTCTCGTTCGGCCCGCAGCCCCTCCGCGACCTGCAGCAGCACGGAGGCGACGGGCGCGCCGGTGCGTTCCGCCACCCGCCACGCCCCGGCGACCCGCGCCAAGCCCTCACGTCCCGGGGTTTGTGCCACCTCCTGCAGCGCGGCGGGGACGTCCCCACCCAGGGTGGCGACGGCTGAGACGGGGGCCAGGGCCTCGCAGTCCGTGGCGGCCTCGGCGAGTGCCGCCGTGGGAATCTGTCCGGCGCGCAGCAGCATGGCCAGGCCCACCGTCACCCGGGTGGTTTCGTCGGCCCGGTTGCGTCGGGCGCGTTCCGCGGCGGCACGCCGCAGCACCCACGCGGCGGTGCCGACGGCGATGACGGCGACGAGACCCCAGCCCGCTGCCTTGATCCCGAACACCACGGCCACCGCCACCAGACCGGCTGCGAGGACGATCACCACGGGCCGGGACGTCTTCCTCACAGCAGCTGCGCTGTCACGTCCCGGTCCGCGACGAGCCGGTGTTTCCAGCCTCTCCACATTCTGCTCCTTACCGACGAGCAGCGCAGCAGCGAGGGCAAAAAACAGCACGCAGATCAGCATCGCGACCACTCCAGCCAGTCGCGCACGAGGTCCGCTCCCGGCCCCCAGGTGGTGGTCCCGTCGGCGATGGTCATGGCGGGCACGATCCCGACCAGCCCATCCGCGCCCCGCCTGAACGCCCCCACCTCCGCCAGCCAGCGTTTCCCGTCGGGGCCGCGACGCAGGTGCAGCACCAGTCGTAGGGCCGCGGCAAGTTGCGCGTGACAGGCCTCGCGACCCAGTCCGCCGAGTGCGGCGAGGGCTTCCAGCCGGGCGGGAACGTCGGCGACGGAGTTGGCGTGGACGGTGCCGCAACCGCCCTCGTGTCCGGTGTTGAGCGCCGAGAGCAGGTCGGTGAGTTCCGCGCCGCGCACCTCACCCAGCACCACCCGGTCGGGCCGCATCCTGAGGGCCTGCCGCACCAGGGTGGTGAGCGTGATCGCTCCTTTGCCCTCGTTGTTGGGGGGTCTGCCCTCCATGCGCACGCAGTGCGGGTGTCGGGGGGTCAGTTCCCGGGCGTCCTCCACCACGACGATCCGTTCCGTTGCCGGCACCTCGGCCAGCAGCGCCGCCAGCAGGGTGGTCTTGCCGGTCCCGGTGCCACCGGAGATCAGGAACGGCACCTTGCGGGCGATCACCCTCCGGCACAGCTCCAGGGATTCGTCGGTGAGCGACCCGGCGGTGTGTAGCTCCTCCAAGGTCAGGCTCCGCGACGCCGGGACCCGCAGCGAAATGCACGTCCCCGGGCTGGCCAGCGGAGCCAGCACCGCGTGCAACCGCACCCCGCCCGGCAGCCGACCGTCGACGAATGGCTGGGCGTCGTCCAGGCGTCTGCCCGCGGTGGCTGCCAGCCGGATCGCGAGCCTGCGGACCGCCTCGTCGTGGATGAAGCGCACGTCTGCGGCCTCCAGTCCGGCGCCGCGGTCCACGAACACCGCGTCCGGGCCGTTGACGAGCACGTCCGAGACTCCCGGTTCCCGCAGCAGCTCCTCCAGCGGCCCGGCCCCGACGGAGTTGCGGCGCAGCTGGTCCATGGCCTGCCTGAGGGCCGTGTCGGTGACCACCAGCCCCATGCCGCGCATCGCGGTGGCGACGTCCGCGGCCGTGTGGGGGCGGCCGAGCCTGCCCAGCCTGGCCTGCAGCTCGTCCAGCATCACAGACGCACCTCCTTCAGCAGCCGCGCCGAGTCCCGGCGCAGCCGGGCCGCGGGCCGCGATCCGACGCTGGCTCCCTGGGCCGCGAGCCGCGGCACTTTGGGGTCGTCGCGCACCACCCCGGCCAGCGGCAGACCCAGCGCATCGGAGACCGCTTCAGGTGGCAGCCCGCGACCCTTCCCGACCCGCACCACCAGCAGCGCCCCGGTCAGGTCGATCCGGCGGGCCCGCATCCGGGCCGCGGCCACCGACCGCACGTCCGCGCCGACCATCAGCAACGGGACGACGCGACGTCCCAGCTCCGCCAAACGCGTGCCGTCGCCCGTGTCCACGACCACCAGGTCGTGGCTGCGTTCCAGCGACCTGAGCACCGCTGACAACGCCGCCTCGTCGGGGGAATCACCGTGGGGTCTGCCCAGCGCCAGCACCGAGACCCGCTCCGCCGGGACCAGATGTGGCGTGAGGTCGCCGATCTCACCGACGGCGTGCCGCAGCTCCTCCCAGGTCATGCCTTCCTGGGTTTCGGCCCCGAACAGCAGATCCAGGCCGCCGCCGCAGCTCGCCAGCTCCACCGCCACCGAGCGCAGTCCCGTCTCTGCGGCCCGTGTCGCCAACGCCACCGCGAGGGAGCTGACCCCCAGCCCGCCGGAGGCCCCTGTCAGCGCCAGTGTCTGCGCCGCGTCCCGGCCCGGCAGTTCGTTGGAGAGGACCTCCGCCAGGCGCTGCGACTCGTCAGGCAGCAGCAGCGCGGGCGCACCCAGCTCCGCGGAGGCTGGCAGCAGCTCCTCGGAATCGAAACCGACCACCCACACCCCGGGCACGGCACCCAGCGTCGCGGCCCTCGACGCCATGTCCGCACCCACCAGGCGCAGTGTTGCGGTGCGCCAGCGGCGCCTGAGCTCTTCCCGATCCGTGATGACCTCCAGATCGACTCCGAGGGCCAGCGTGGTGGCGAGCACGGAATCCGCGAGCGCGGCTTCCCGCGTCGCGAGCAATGGACCGGTAATCTCCGATGTGTTCACGTTTTCACTGTGGGAACCGATGGGGTTGATTCTCCGTTTCCGCTCGAGGGTGTGGATAACCTGTTTGATGTACCTGAAGAACAACCCGAGAAGAGATGACCACCACCGATCCCCTGCCTCCTGAAGCACTGACCTGGCTTGCCGTCTGGCCGGGGGTGCGGGGGTTGACCTTTGGGGGCAGCCTGCTGCCCCAGCGCCTCGAGGAGGCGGGCCACGCCGTCTTCGCCATGGCCGACACCGACCGCGACATGCGTCGCCTGCTCGCCCTCCAGAACATCATCCCCTTCTGGGCGCGCCCCGAGGCCATCCCGATCGATCCCTGCCAGTTCGACGTGGTGTTCGCCCACCAGTCCTTCCATCTTTTCGATCCCGGGCAGGCGCTGTCGGAGATCGCCCGTGTGCTGCGTCCCGGTGGTTGTTTCTCGGCCTCGTACATCATCCGCGACGACTCGGTGCCGTGGGTGCGGCGCCTCACCGCGCTGATGCGTCACTACGACCCGATGGCGATGCGCGGCGACTACGGCCACGCATCCCTGGCCGCCGTGGACGATTCGAAGTATTTCCCGGAGGTGGAGCACCGCGCCTTCCGCATCTGGCAGACCGTCAGCCTCGACGATCTTCAACGGCTCGTCGCCAATCAGCCGTTGTCAAAACGACTTTCGGAGCTGCAACGCAAGCGCCTGGCCGACGAGATCAAGGATCTTTTCGAACACGCCGTCAGGCCCGGGGAGAACCTGCGTCTGCCGTTCCAGTTGCTGGCGTGGCGGGCCTGGGTGAATCACGACGAACTGACCGAACCGGTGTCCATGCCGGAAAGTGGCATCGAGATCGACATGCAGGTCGCGACGCCCCTGCGGTAGCCGTAGGCTAGGGGTACCGGCTGCGCCGCAACCGGTCGGACGCGAAAGGAATACGATGGCCCGTCCCACACCGTTCCAGTTGCTCCGCGACGGCCTGATGGATTTCGTCGCCCGCGAAACGGAGCTGGCCAAGGCCGAACTCATCCCTGCCGCGAAACAGGCCGGCATCGGCTCGGCCTTCGTCGGAGCCGCCGTCACCTTCCTGCTGCATTCGCTGTGGATGCTGGTGATCGTGCTGGCGTTGGCCCTGAGCTGGTTGATGAGCCTCACCGGTCTCAACACCGTCGGCTGCCTGACGCTGGGGTTCCTGGCAGCGGCGCTGCTGTCGATCGGGATCGCGGTGCTGCTGATCTTCATGGCCCGCGCCCGCTTCCGGAAGGTCAAGGCCCCGACCGCCACCATCGAGGAGGCCAAGGCCACGTTCGTCGCCCTCACCGACGCCGCCCTCAACCGGTCGACGGAGGTGGTGGTGAGGGAGGAACCATCCCGCCCCGAGCCTCTCCACGGCTGAGAAACCGGCTCAGCCGGCCTCGGGGGCCAGGTTCCCCACCCATTCGCGCACCGGGCGGAGCCTGTCCGCGTACACGGGCTCAACCTGGAGGGTCTCGACGCATCGCCGGAGGATGTCCAGGTCGTCCGGCGTCACGCGGTCGCCGATCCCGGAAAGGTGACGCTCCGCTTCCCCGGGGGCATCGGTGAGGCAGGCGTGGAGCGCCGCGGCGAACCTGCCGCAGGGGGTGTGATCGGCGAGGTCCGGGCGGAGATGCAGGGCGCAGAGGATTGCGGAGACGTTGGCCTCACCGATGAATTCTCGAACCATCTCGTGGGCCTTCCCGGGGCTCTCGGTGACGGCATGGGCCTGCTCGGCCGAGGACACGGTGGCCAGGTACAGCAGGCCCTCGATGCGTGTGAACTCCCCGTGCTCGATGTGCCCGGAATCCTTGTCGGGGAGGACGTCCCGGGAATCTCGATCGGCTTCCGCGTCGGACGGGTCGTCGGTGACCCGGGCCGGCATGTCGTCCCATCGCGCAGTGGTTTCCTCGACGACCCCGCGCTGCAGGTCGACGACCTCCTGAGCGGCGGCCAAGGCCCCCGGGGAATTCCCCAGCTCCGTCAGCTGGGCGGCCAGAGCGCGCAACGGCATGGCCAGAAGCGGTCCGAGGCCCCTGCGGAATTCTGCGGAAAGCTCCCGATACACCTCGATGGCTTCCCGGTGAATTCCTACGGCCTCCCGCAGCACCTCCACGGCCTCCGAGGAATTCCCCGCCTCCACCAGCCGGGCGGACAGACCGGCCAGCCACGGAACCAGGAGTGCCGATGAAGCAGTGTGGATTTCTCCGGCGAGCCGTCCGTCTCCAGCGAGCCGATGATGAAGTCCCGTGATCTCTCGGGTCACTTCCAGAGCGCCCGCCTGGTCCCCCGCCTCCCACAGGCGTTCAGCGAGATTCTTCAGGGGTGGGATCAGGCCTCGTTCACGGTGAATCCTGACGGCTTCCCGGGCCGTTTCCAGGGCGCCCACACGATCCCCCGCTTCGGACAGGTACATGGACAGACCGAGCAGATCCGCCAGTCCCCGGGATGTCCCCAGGACACGAGCGAGTGCCGCGACCGCAACACCACGCAGGGCCGGATCCCCCGGCCGGATCGCGGCGAGAACCGTGATGGCGGGCAGATCCGTGCCGTCCTTCAGCACCTCCTCCAGCGCCGTGACGAACGGGCCACCCTGACGCTGCGCCACATCGAGGGCGGCCACCCACAGCTGTGGCCGGTGACGCAGCACGGAGCATGCGAGGCGCACCGCGGCCGCATCGCCTCGGGACGTGTACCGCGTGACCGCGTCACACACCCATTCGTCCCGGGCGTCGCGGACCGGGCGGTCGTCGTCGCCCGTCAACGCGTGCCTCACGTCCAGCCCGGCGACGATCCCCCTGATTCTCTCAGCACCCAACATCCCTTGATGTTAATGAAGCAGGAGGTCATTCCCTTTTTGAAACCGGCCCAGCCGGGCCACGACGAAGGAGCGGCCCGAGTCGAAACCACCCATCGGGCGGACGGTACACGGACACGCGCCGGCGACATACCCGGATTGTTTCTTCGTGTCCCGAAAGCCGGCCGTGTGACCCACCTGCCGTTCAATAATGAGGCGCATGTCCCAGACACTCGACGACGACGTCCGACGCTCCCTGGCCCGGCGGGTGGCGGTCCTCAGGGTGTCGCGTCTCAGCGGGTTGATCACCCTCGTGGCGGCTCTCGTCCTGACCGTGGTGTGGTGGAACGATCCGCTGCCGTTGAGTGTGCTCCTTCCCTGGGTTCCTCAGTGGCTCATCCTCAGTGGTGGCCTGTTTCTTTTCATCGGGTTCATGATCGCCGCGTTCACTCCGCAGGGGCTCGTCCCTTTCTTCGGCATGTGTGCCGTGGTCCTGGTTCTCCTCCAGGGTTTCCTGTGGTGGTGGACCTTTGAGCATTCCTCGTTCAATGTCGGGGCTCTGCTGGCCCAGGCGCTGGCCATGCTGTCGGTGGGGGTGATGATCATCAGCCACGTGATGCTGCGATGTCTGGGTGAATCGCTCGGCATCGCCTCCGACGATCCCACGTCCCCGGCTCGGATCCGCTCATCCCCACGGCCCGGGGAAACGGGCGATGCCCCGGAGCGATCCGCCGCAGCGGTGTGGACCGCGCGACCCGCACCCATCGGGCAGCGCGCCATCCCCCTGGTGCCGGCCATCGTGTTCGTGATCGCAACCATGTCCCTGCACGCCGTGGCGCAGCCCCACACGCAGACCCACGCCTCCACGGCCTCGGCCGGTCCGTCCGGGCATCCGGCGCGCATCGGCACGGCCGTCGCATGGCAGCAGGATCTCCCGGAGTTGCAGGAGGTGGCCGCCGGACCCGCCGGGCCGCTGATCCTCACCGACACGGGAATCACCGCTCTCGATCCACGGGACGGCACCGCCCTGTGGAGCTACCACCGTCCCGGATTCTCCTGCGCCACGTTGCCGAACGGTCCCTTCACACGGAAGGACCTCGTCGGCTCCCGACTGGCCCTCAGCCCCGACCGCGCCCACCTGGCATGCCGGCTACCGACTGTGGGGAAAGGCGACCACGACGCCCTGACGATCGTTCTCGACGCCCGCACCGGTCAAGTCACCGGGCAGCACGCCTCCCACTCGACGTGGGCCCTTCAGCTCACCGACTCCGTCCTCCTGGACGGCGCCACCGCATACGACCTGAACACCGGCGAAGTCCGTTGGACCCTGCCGAATCCCGGGAGCCTGACCGGCGGCGACGTCAAACGCCGCGACGTCCACTCCGGGGCCGCGGGGCACAGTTCCTTCGTCCTGCTGTCCACGCCGTCCGGCGACAACACCGGTCTGCGTGCCACCGCCACCGTGGTTCTCATCTCCGACTCCGAACCCGATGCCACGGCCAAGGTGTCGGACATCGCCGTCGATCCGTTCACCAATCGTCTCGCGATCATCGACGGCTGGACCGTCCAGTACACGGGAAGCTCTGCCGCCACGGCACAGGCCGTCACCCTCGACTCCCTGGCGGGCCGGGAGGAAAAGGCCGCCGTTCCGCTCGGGGAAACATCGGGTCCCAACACCATCGCCTCCACCATCTCGGACACCATCACCACCTACCCCTCCTACTCCCCACGGACCCGCGACGAGGTCGTCGCATCCCATGGGCCGTGGGCGGAGACCGTCTTCGACCCCGGCACCGGGAATGTCACCCCGGCTTCCCGATATGCCGGGGTGGCGACCGCCACGGTCGACTTCACGAGGATCGCCACGGACGACACCCTGGGATGGGCGTTCACACTCCGACCCAGCGACGGTTCCGGCGGCGCAATCGTTCCCCTGGACGAACGGGCAACGTACAGTTCACCCACTCTGATCGCCGACAAACTCACCAGAGACGAACCGCTCCTGCCGGGCCAACCCAACCCGGCCAGCCAGTTCGGAGAGGCCCTGACGTTGCTGCAGGCCCCCGGTGCCACCGTCGTCGTCCTCAACTCCGCGTACGGATCATCGTCCGGCCACGGCCAGCGTGGCCCCGAAGCCGGACACGCGTACCGCCTCCACGGCCTACCGGAAGGCGTGTCATGAGCCGGCATCGGATCTTCCGCCGGACGGTGGTCTCCTCGCTGCTGTGGACGCTGCTCCTGGGAGTGGGGGCGTGTTCACCGTTCGAACCCCGGGCCGGTGTCAACGACGCCGGGGACGTCTCCGATCTACTGACGGTGTCGCGATCCGGCGACGCCGACCTGGTCCTCAGCCCGGGCGACAAGGTCGTGGGCAAGCCCCGCAGCCAAGGGACGGCTTCCAACCCGCTCATTCTCCTCGACTCCGTACGGCCCGGGGCCCACATCTTCCACGAGCAGCCGGAATTCACCCTCAAGACGACGACGATCGTCTCCCTGAACCCCGCAGACGGGTCGGTGCGATGGGCCCGCCGGGCGGACACGAGGATCGACGAGGTCCACTACAGCCCGGACATGCGGTACATGGCCTTCGTGCTCCACCCGGATGAACTCTCCCGGGGCGACGGCACCGAATCCGTGGATCACAGCGTCGAGGCCCAGCGCATGAAGATCAGCGTCCTGGACACCGCCACGGGAAGGGAGGTTCGCTCCGCGGAGCTGCCGGGGGTCAACATTCTGGGCTTCGAGCTGACCGACACGAAACTGGTGGTCGAGACCTCCCGGGGGCACGCACCGGCCGAGGACGGGACCATCAACGTGTTCTCCCTCGACGATGCCCTCGGTTTCCTCCCCTCCACCTTCCCGACCGATCAGTGGCTCGTCGGCGCCACGCCGGATTCCGTCCTCCTGTCGCCCCGGAAAACCGGCGGGGGATGCATGACCCTCACCAGGGCAGGCACCGGCGGGGAGGTCCTGGGCGTCGTTCCCTGCGTTCACGGTGTCAAACCGGGCGGCTGGGTCATCCGTTTCACGAATCCGAGGACCGCGGCCGAAGCCCTCGCCCGGGAGGAGACCTCCACGTCCGACGTCCTGGCGCTGCCGCGCGAACTGTTCAACGTCACCACGGGGGCGGTGATCGACGTGACCGGCATGTCCGTCGACCACGTGGACCTGCCCGACGGTCCGGGACTGCTCCTGCAGACGGTCGCCACGACCGAAGAGGGGAAGACCACCAACACACCCGCGGCCTGGCTGAGCGCGACCCCGGACAGCACACAGGCCCGCACCGACGACATGACCAGACTGCTTCTCACACCCGAGAGAATCTCCCGGAAGACCGTCCGAATGGGAGAGGGGGAGACGTGATTGCACACCACCCGGCTGCGCCAGGCAACGCCCCCTCCCCTGAAAACGATTGAGCCGGGCCGGGACAAAGGAGCGGCCCGATTCGAAACCACAGGAAACCGAAAAGCAGA
>ERZ773072.682-NODE-682-length-18045-cov-5.558477_pt1 | contig 18045 bp, 24 predicted proteins | sample MGYA00580617_ERZ773072 | MGnify/ENA primary metagenome ERZ773072 (study PRJEB29015, sample SAMEA2737970) | human oral metagenome | biome: human oral; feature: human-associated habitat; material: dental | place: China | collected 2122 ...
GTACGCCTTGCGGCTCGCCGCCTTGTCTCATTTTTATTTTAATCCACTATATTTTTAGGGTTGCAGTCAAAATTCTGCCAAAGGTGCGTGCCTGCGGGGTGTTTCATCGCCCGAAAGCAGCCTGCACTTCGTTTTGCAGCAGCGCCAAATTGCGCTCCGCCATTTCGTTGCCCAAACGGACGGCGAGTTTGTACCAATGTTTGGCGCGCTTGATATCGCGTTTCACACCCAAGCCGTTGTGATAAAGATTGCCGATGTTGTTGCAGGCTTCGTCGTGGAAGCTGCCGGCGGCGGCGCGGGCATACCATTTCAGGGCGCGCTTGTAACTCTGGCGCACGCCGCGTCCTGTGTCATACAGAAAGCCGATGGCGTTTTGGGCATCGGCATCGCCCAGCTTGGCGGCACGGCGGTAATATTTCAAAGCAGCCTGCACATCTTTTTTGCCGCCCAACCCGTGTTCGTACAGACTGCCCAAACGAACGATGGCAAACGTCGCATCCCTGCTGCATTGCGCGGCGGCGCGGGCATACCATTTTCGGGCACGGCGGTAGTCGGGTTCGGCGGCCGATTCATACAGCCAGCCGAGCGACTGCTGTGCTTCTGCATTGCCCAACTTGGCGGCTTTTTTGTAGTATTTTTTGGCGCGGCGCAGATTGGGTGCGGTGCCGTAGCCGTATTGGCAGCATTGCCCCAAGCCGTCCCACGCGCGGTGGTCGTGCGGATGGCTGCGTACGATTTTGCGGTAAACGCGGTAACAATAGCGGCTGTATTCGGACAACATGCGGTGGCAATACAGATATTCGTGCAGGGTGTCCAAATAAACTTGGTCAAGATTCATTCGATTTCTTTCTTTTTGTGCCTATCCGTATTGTGCAGCATTTTCCCTACCCGAAAGCAGCCTGCACTTTGATTTTCCTTCTGCTTCACCGTTTGCCCTGCCGCACGGCAAACTGCAACGCCGCTTCGTAGCCGAACGTTCCCAGCCCCGCCACCACGCCGGCCGCCTTGTCCGACAGATAAGAACGGTGGCGGAAATCCTCGCGCGCATACACATTGGAAATATGCACTTCCACAAACGGAATCCCCACGCCCGCCAAAGCATCGCGGATGGCCACGCTGGTGTGCGTGTATGCGCCCGCATTGATAATCACCCAATCAACCGTGCCGCGCGCCGCCTGAATCTTGTCCACCAGCGCGCCTTCGTGATTGCTCTGGAAGCAGCTCAGCCGCACGCCCAAATCCGCCGCCAGCGCGCCCAGCTTCGCCTCCACGTCTGAGAGCATTTCTGCGCCGTAAATATGCGGCTCGCGCAAGCCCAGCAGGTTCAGGTTCGGGCCGTTGATAACCAAAATATTCATTGTTCTGTCCCATCCGTTCGAAATAAAACGATTGTAACGCGAAACGCGCGCGCAAGCCGCAAAAAAGCAGCCTGCACTTCAAAAACGAATGTGCAGGCTGCATTTGGAGACAGGCTGAAAATCTTAATGGTTTGTGTAGCGCACTTCCGGCAGCTGGGCAGACACTTTCTCGCCCACATACAAATACACCACGGGGTCTTGGTTTTTGCTTTGGATGCGTTCGCTGCCCACCTGTTGCAGGTTAGGAATTTCGCCGTGCGAAGGCTGCTGGCGGACAAAATAATCATTGTCCTGCGCATACGCAGAAACGCTCAATACGGAAGCCAATGCCAATACTGCTAATTTTTTCATGTTATTTCCTTACATTATTCAAAGAGGGTTAAAAATGCAAAACCGTTCAAAAACGGATTGAATCGATAATGTTTTGCAGAATGTGAATGCATTCTATCGCCGCCTATCGCGGAAATCCAACCCCATTTAAGTAAAATTAAATTTCTTATCAGGAAACAAAAAAACATAAATTGATTTAAATATTGCAAAATAGAAAACAATAACGTAGCAAAGCAACAAAATACACAATTCGGCAAAGAAGTGCAGGCTGCCCCTTTCCTTTCAACATGAATTATTTTATAGTTGGCAGACATTATTCATTGCCCGAATCTTTATGGAAAGCATTATCGAACTACGCCACTTGCGCACACTGCTGGCCTTGGAAGAAACCGGCAGCGTGTCTTTAGCAGCGCAGCGCGTGTTTTTAACGCAGTCTGCCCTGTCGCACCAAATCCGCGTGCTGGAAAACCATTTCGGCACGCTGCTGTTTGAACGCAAATCCACGCCGCTGCGCTTCACGCCCGCCGGCGAACGCCTGCTCAAGCTGGGGCGCGAACTGCTGCCCCGCGTAGCCTCGGCAGAACGCGACCTGATGCAGATTATCCACGGCGATGCGGGCCAGCTCCGTTTGGCGGTGGAATGCCACACCTGCTTCGACTGGCTGATGCCGGCCATGGGTGTGTTCCGTCCGCAATGGCCGCAGGTGGAACTGGACATCGTATCCGGCTTCCAAGCCGATCCGGTCAGCCTGCTGCTCACCCACCGCGCGGATATCGCCATCGTGTCGGAAGCCGTGCCGCAGGCAGGCATTGTGTACCAGCCGCTGTTTGCGTATGAAATGGTCGGCATTTGCGCGCCCGACCATCCGTTGGCGCAAAAAGACGTGTGGCAGGCGGAAGATTTTCGCGATGAAACGCTGATTAGCTATCCCGTGCCGGACGATATGCTCGATTTGCTGCGCAAAGTCCTGCTGCCGCGCGGCATCAACCCCACGCGCCGCCACAGCGAGCTGACGATTGCCATTGTGCAGCTGGTGGCCAGCAAACGCGGGATTGCCGCCCTGCCTTATTGGTCGGTCATGCCGTATGTTGAAAAACAATATGTCGTGGCGCGCACGCTCACCGACACGCCGCTGCAAAGCGAACTTTATGCCGCGCTGCGCGCCGAAGATGCCGACCGCGCGTATTTAACCGATTTCTGCAATATCGTCCGCAACGAAGGCTTTGCCACATTGCCCGGATTAAGCGCGCTGCATATGCAGAACGAACGGGGCGAGACCGCGTCCGAATAACCATCCCACCAAAGTGCAGGCTGCTTTTGACATGAAAAAACACACCAAACACTTCCCTTTTTTAGCCATTCAGCGGCAACGCTTCTCGCTGGATTACCAAAACCGCAGCAGCGCCGACGGCCTGCCCGACGAGAAACAGTTTTACCGCTGGATTTGGCACGCACTGAAATCCCACTACCGCCGCGCCGAATTGTCGCTCGTGCTGCTTGATGAAGAAGAAGCCCGCGCCTACAATCGCGATTATCGCGGCAAAGACTATGCCACCAACGTGCTCAGTTTCGCGCTTAACGAAGGCGAACCCATGTTCGCCGACACGCAGGACACGCTATACGGCGACCTCATCATCTGCCCCCAAGTCGTTGCCAAAGAAGCGGCAGAACAAGGCAAACCGCTGCACCACCACTTCGCCCATCTGGTGATTCACGGCACGTTGCACCTGATGGGCTTCGACCATATCGAAGACGAAGATGCCGACCAAATGGAAGCCCTAGAAACCGAACTGCTCCGCCAGCTCAACATCCCCAACCCATACTGAATCCGCAATGACCACAGACAACCAACCCCGCCTGTTCGCCCGCCTGCGGCAAAAATTTTCAGGCAATATTCTGCAAGACATGGACGCATTGCGCGCCCTGCTGCAACAATCGCATACCCAAGGCATTATCGACCAAGATACTTTGTCGCGCCTGGAAAACGTCTTGAATTTCAACCAAATGCACGTTCGCGATGCCATGGTTAGCCGCGCCCAAATGGACGTGCTCAAAACCACCGACAGCATCGAACGCATTATCGCCTATGCCGTGGACACCGCCCATTCGCGTTTTCCCGTCATCGCCGACGACAAAGACCACATTATCGGCATCCTGCACGCCAAAGACCTGCTCAAATTCACGCTGAATCCGGAGCAGTTCAAGCTGGACAACATCATCCGCCCCGCCGTGTTCGTGCCCGAAAGCAAGCCGCTCAACACGCTGCTGAAAGAATTTCAGGAGCAGCACAACCACATGGCGATTGTGGTGGACGAATACGGCGGCATTTCAGGATTGGTCACGTTTGAAGACCTGATTGAAGAAATTGTCGGCAAAATCGAAGACGAATTCGACGAAGAAGAAAACTATATTTCGCCCGTATCCGCCGAACGCTGGCGCGTGCATGCCAAAACCGAAATCGACGACATCAACCAATATTTCGGCACGCAATACAGCAGCGACGAGGCCGATACCATCGGCGGGCTGATTATCCACGAACTTGGGCATCTGCCCGTGCGGGGCGAGAAAGTGCAACTGGGCGATTTGCTGTTCAACGTTGCCCGCGCCGACAACCGCCGCCTGCACACATTGATGGTAACGCGTGTCAAAGCATCTGCTGAAACCACCGAACCCTAAATCTGCAAAACAAAAAGCAGCCTGCACTTCCATTTCCAAAGTGCAGGCTGCTTTTTATTCAGCCGTTTATTCGGCCGCAGGTGTTTCCTGTGCCTGATGGTACATAGCGTCAAAATTGATCGGCGCCAACAATACCGGCGGGAAGCCCGCACGCGTAATAGTGGAAGACACCACTTCGCGCGCATACGGGAACAGGATGTTCGGGCAGGCAATACCCAGCAGCATTTTCAAATCTTCTTCCGGCACATGCTCGATGCGGAAAATACCCGATTGGGTCACTTCATTCAAAAATACCACACGGTTGTCCGCCAATTTCGCCGTCACTGTAACGGTCAGATTGCAATCGTAAAAACCTTCTTCAACCGCTTTGGATTCTGTGCTGATGCGCATATCCACTTCCGGCGTTTCCGCTTCCAGAAAAATTTGCGGCGCATGCGGCACTTCCAACGACAAATCTTTCACATACAGTTTTTCAATGCTGAACACAGGTTGGTTTTGCTGCGCAGGTGCAGGCGTTTGAACTTGTTCTTCGCTCATAATCATACTTCTTTCGATAAAACGCTATATTTTCATAGCTGGTTGGTAAATTTATTCTGCCGACAAAAGTGCAAGCAACTCGCCCTTCTGGTGCAAAGCATATAAATCGGTAAATCCGCCAATATGCGTCTGCCCGATAAAAATCTGCGGCACAGAACGCTGGCCGGTAAGCTGCTGCATTTGGGCAAACTGTTCCGGTTCTTTATCCACGCGGATTTCTTCAATCTCACTCACACCCACTTGACGGAATAATTGTTTTGCCATGGTGCAATACGGGCAAAAAGCACCCGTGTACATTTTAATGTGCGGCATATTGTTTCAATTTCAATCATTCAAATACAAAAAACCAGATTCCAAAATAAAGAATCTGGTTTTTCTTCAATTTATTTCACAACACCAGATAGTGTTTGAACAATCTAAATCAACGAACTTCTTGAGTTACCAAAGAAGTGATGTGAACGTCTACGCGACGATCTGGCTCGATACAAGCGATCAACGCTTGACGACGTTTAGCTTGAGATACGCGACGACCCAGTTTGTTCACTTCAGCTTGGCAAGAAGCAGTCATGCGAGCTTGGCTTTCGCCCAAGCCTACAGCAGAGATTTTGCTGGCAGGAACACCGCGTTCAACCAAGTAGTTAGCCACTCGAGTTGCACGACGCTCAGACAATGCTTGGTTGTATTGCTCTGAACCCATGAAGTCGGTATGGCCTTCAACACGTGCAGATTGTACATTGCTGTCACCCAAACGTGCGGCCAATTGGTTCAATGTCTCAATTGCTTCAGGACGCAGAGTGTCTTTATCGAAACCGAACAGGAAGTTGCTGTTCAGAGATACGGTTTCAGTTCTGTATTGTGGTTGTCGAACCACAGGAGCAGGCGCCTGTTCAGGAGCACGGTCGCCACATTCCACCAAGCCGTTTTCAGCTTTGTTCAGGTAAGTGTTTTCCCAGCATTCGCCGTAGTTGTTACGAACAACTTCACCAGATTGCTCGCTAACAGTGTAACCGTGGGTTCCGTGCGCCATAGCACCGGTAGAAGCCAACAAAGCTACAATCAGTGCGCTTGCTTTAACATGTTTAGTCATTGTTATTCCCTCATCAAAAAAAATGATTAGTAGCAAATTTGGATTTGCCACTGACATAGATTCAGGCTTCCGCTACATAAAGCAGATAAAGACCCAAATTTAAACGTTGCCTACTATAAAGAATTTACGGCGGTGCTGTCAATAGAAAGACGGTTTTATGCCATAAGTCGTTCGGCTATAATGCCCAAACTGGGTTGCTTTGTCATATATTATTGCGTTTAACTTATTTTTTTGTTGCAAATTTGCGACACTTTAACAAGCGACCTGCCATTTTGCTTTATTCGGGGCGGCATGCTACATTTACACCCCTTGATTTTGGGATATTTACGCTATGAAATTGCAGCAGTTGCGCTATGTGGTGGAGGTGTTCCGCCGCAATTTGAACGTGTCGGAAGCCGCGGATGCTTTGTTTACTTCACAGCCGGGCGTTTCCAAGCAAATCCGTTTGCTGGAAGACGAACTGGGGGTGCAGATTTTTATCCGCAGCGGCAAACGCATTGTTGCGGTAACGCCTGCGGGTTTGTCGGTGCTGGAAATGGCGGAACAGGTGTTACGTCATGTGCAGAATATCAAGCATATCGGCGATGAATTTTCGGATGCGCATCAAGGCGTACTGAATATTGCGGCAACGCATCACATGTTGCATTTCCGTTTGCAGGCTGCTTTGCGGCAGATGGCGGAGCATTATCCCGATGTACAGCTTTCCATCCGCCAAAGCACGCCGGCGCAAATGGCGGAATGGGTGCGCAACGGCGAAGTGGATTTCGCCATCGGGCAGGATATGCCGGCGGGCATACACAATCTGAAGCTGCTGCCCTGCGGCACTTGGCGGTACGGGTTATTGGTGCCGGCCGGGCATGATTTGTGCAGGCTGCCTGCGGTGGCGTGGTCGGATTTGGCGGCACATCCTTTGTTGGCATACAGTTTCGCGTTCCAATCCACTTCGTCTGCGGCACGCGCGGCATTAAAGGCTCGGATGCACGATTTGCACATTGCTTTGGAATCGGACGATGCGCAACTGCTGAAAGATTATGTGCGCTTCGGTTTGGGCGTGGCCTTAATCGACGCGCAGGCCTACCTGCCGGAGCAGGACGGCGATTTGGTGCTGCTGGACGTTGCCGCCCTGTTCGAGCCGACCGAATACCACGTTGCCCTGCGTGAAGACGCACTGCTGCGCCATTACCAATACGATTTCCTGCAATGGCTGCATCCGGATTTAACGCACGACCGCGTCCGCAAACTCCTGTTTGCCCCTGCGGTGGAGGATTTTTCCATTTGAACGCGCCGCACAAAAGCAGCCTGCACGGCTTCCTGCACCGTTTATGGTGCAACACGCCCTGCCGCTTCCTGCGCTTCGTCTCGCAGCGTTTCAACGAAGCCAACATCCTGCAAACCGCAGGCAGCCTCACATTCACCACGCTGCTGGCGCTGGTGCCGCTGCTCACCGTCATCCTGATTGTATTGGCCGCCTTCCCCATGTTCGGCGACATTTCCGCCCACTTCATGGATTTGGTTCACCGCATCATCGTCCCCAGCGGCGCGTCTGCCATCGCGGATTATCTCGACCGGTTTAAAGAGCAGGCCGTCCGCATGACCGCGCTCGGCATTGCCGTGATGACGGTTACGTCATTGCTGTTGATTCAAACCATCGACCAAACCTTGAACCGCATTTGGCGCGTCCAGCGCGGCCGCCCGTGGTGGATTAGTCTGACCGTTTATTGGGCGCTGCTCACCATCGGCCCGCTGTTGGTCGGCATCAGCCTGTCGGTGTCTGCCTACGGTTTGGCGCAAAACACCGACTATTTCTTTTCAAGCAGCCTGCACTTTGTCGGCAACATTCTGGGCAACGCAGTGTTCCTGTTCTTGCTCTACCGCCTCGTACCCAACTGCCACGTCCCCCTGCTGCACGCGCTGGCCGGCTCGCTCATTACCGGTGCGCTGCTGGAAACCGCCAAATACGGCTTCGGCATCTATATCAGCCATTTCAACAGTTATGCCCCCGTGTACGGCGGGTTTTCCATCATCCCGATTTTTCTGGTGTGGCTCAACCTGCTGTGGCTCATCATTTTAAGCGGCGCGCTGGTCATCGCCTGCATCGGCGACTGGCATAGCCAACAAGACGAAATGCAGCAGCCGGACCATGTATTCAACCAAATCATCGCCATTTTGCTGCTGCTCGCAGACGCGCACCAACACGGCCAAACACCCACCATCCGCGCCATACGCCAACAGCTTGCGATTGACCGCGTCCAAATCGAAACCCTGCTGCTGCGTTTGGCAAAAATGCAATATGTGGCCGAAAGCAAGAACGGCTGGCTGCTGAAAACTAACCCCGAACAAATTTGGCTGTCCGACCTGTTCCGCCATTTTGTTTACCGCGACAACGCCCTGCCGCACAACGCGCTGCTCAACGAGCGCATCGCAGAATGCCGCCAGCCGCTGCATGTCAATATCGCGCAACTTTATCGGCAGGGATAATACGGCGTGCAGGCTGCTTTTACACTTCCACGCACGCCCCAAAAGCAGCCTGCACACGAAAAAACGATGGCGTTCCCATTGGAAAACCATCGTTTTTCTGTCTCAACCAAAGTGCAGGCTGCTTTTTATTGCGGCGGCCCGTCCAAAGCTTCCGCAGCGGCAAAACGCTGCGCCACGCCGGCCGTAATCCGCTCCAAACTGTTGGATTGCGCCTCGTGGTACGCCTCGTCCAGCGCATAAGCAAAGCCGACTGCATCCGTGCCGCCGTGGCTTTTAATCACCACGCCGCGCAAACCCAGGAAAATCGCCCCATTGAAGCGGCGCGGATCGAGCCGTTTCTTGAAGCCGCCCAACGCAGGCAGTGCACCCAGCGCACCGAGCTTGGTCAGCCAGTTGCGGTTCAACTCTTCTTTAATCGCACCGCCGATGAATTTGACTGTGCCTTCCATCGTTTTCAGCGCGATATTGCCGACAAAGCCGTCCGCCACCACCACATCGACCCGGCCGCTGAAAATCTCGTTGCTTTCCACATTGCCGATAAAATTCAAAGAACTGTTTTTCAGTAGGCCGAATGCCTGCTTCACCATTTCCGTGCCTTTAATGTCTTCCGAACCGATATTGAGCAGGCCGACCCGTGCAGGCTGCTTTTGCGGGTGAAGCGCATTGAACAATTCGCTGCCCAGCACGGCAAACTGCCACAACTGTTCCGCACTGCAATCCACGTTCGCGCCCAAATCCAGCATCAGCGTTAAGTGGCCGCCCTGCGCCGGCAGAAATTTGGCAATGGCCGGGCGTTCGATGTGCGGCAGGGTTTTGAGCACGAAACGCGCGGTGGCCATCAGCGCGCCGGTGTTGCCCGCCGACACGGCCGCCTGCGCTTTGCCGCCCTTCACTTGCTCGATGGCAATGCGCATGGACGAATCTTTTTTGTTTTTCAGGGCGTGTTGCGGCGCTTCGTCCATGGCCACCACTTCGGTGGCATGCACGATTTCGATGCGGTCCAAAGGCGCGCCGGCCGATGCCAAAGCAGCCTGCACCTGCTCTTGATGGCCCACCATCAGCAACCGCGCATCCGGTTGGCGGTTCAAAAATGCGGCGGCGGCAGGAGCGGTCACATCCAAACCCACATCGCCGCCCATTGCATCAACGGCTAACGTTATCATAACTATCCATTTTGTTTTTTATCAATCCATTACGGCTGGCGGTATTCTTCGCAACCGTATTCTTTATCAGCATTGCCGAATGCGGTGTCGCGCACGGAAATAATCGTGCCGTCCGTGTCGGTTACAACGATACGGTAGGTGTGCTCCCCCGTATAGTGCTTGTAATTCTGGTAATACTGCACATTGCCCTGCTGGCCCACATACGCCTGACGGACATCGTACAGCGCGACACGCCAAGCATACAGATTGCGGACTTCTTTGTTCTTCACACAGTTATAGCGCACAATATCCGGCATACGGCCGGCGCGCTCCACAATAAACTCGCTGACATCTTTGCCGCGCCAACGCACGGTGTCGTGTATGCGGACGGTGGTGGCGCAACCGCCCAGCAGCACCACGGCGGCAGACAGAAGAAACAACCGTTTAAAATTCAGGGCATGAGCGGACACGATACTCTCTTTTCTTAAATAACGGGACAATTTTGCACAAAAGCAGCCTGCACTCTGCAGAACAAAGTGCAGGCTGCTTTTTTCACATCAAGATTCTGCCTGCGAATGCTGGGCGCGCGCATTGTGCGCCTCGATATCGGCAGCGTCCCAGGGATAGTTAATCCACAAATCGTTCACTTCCAGCCCGGCAAAATAATGCACGCCTTCGGGAATAGAGCCCTGTTTTTCTTTCAGTTTGTTGTGAATCACCGCAAAACCGATTTCGGCAAACCCTTCTTTTTGCAATTCGGTCAAGACAAAATCCGCCGTGATGCGGCTGTCGTCCACCTCGTCCACCACCAGAATGTTTTTGCCGACGATGTTTTCGGGAATCGGGTCAATCCATTGCACTTTTTGGATTTCGTCCGCCGTTTCATCGCTCGTCTCACCCAAATAATACGCTGTGCTGACCGCATAAATCGGAATATCCAAAAAGCAGCGCAGCATGCGCGCCGGAATAAAACCGCCGCCGCCGATGGCAATCATGGCATCGTATTTCACGCCGCTGTTTTGCACTTTTTCGGCCACTTGTTTGACCACTTTATGGATATCGTCATAGGTGTACCAAATTTTCTTAACCATTGCAGCACTCCTTCGCATTCAAACCGCAAAATCCAAACAATAAAAGCCAGACGATAGTGCAAACGCGCAATCGCTGGCTTTCGGAATCATCCGATTACTCGCCTTTGGCTTTCATCACTTTACGGCCACGATACATGCCGTTTGGCGAAATGTGGTGCGGGCGGTGCACTTCGCCGGTGGCGCTGTCCACAGACAGTGCAGGCGCAGTCAAAGCATCGTGCGAACGGTGCATACCGCGGCGTGAAGGGGATTTTTTGTTTTGTTGAACAGCCATGTCAAGCTCCTAAAAATATAAAGATGGAATATAAGGTTAGTCCGATTTTTTCAAACCTGCCAAAACGGCGAAGGGATTGGGTTTGCTTTGATTGACGGTTGCCGAATCGGCATTGCCGCATTGTTCGTGCCGGGGTGAAAACGGCAAAGCCATCAGGATTTGGTCTTCAATCAGCGAAAACACGTCCAATTCGTCGGTGGAAAGCATGCCTTCCAATTCTTCATCGGCCAGCATGGCTTCGTCAAGCTGCGCTTCGGTGGGAAACAGCACAATCTGCACGTTTTCGTCCAGCTCGAAATTTTCTATCGGCTGCATACAGCGTTGGCACTGCAACGGTACGCGCCCCGATAAAGCCAGCGTGAGCACGGGGCGTTGCCAGCGGTCGGTCGAGCCTGTCAGCGTGTATGCCAGCTCGGACGACAAATCGGCAATATCGTGCGACCATGTCCGCTCGTCCAAATCCCGCAGGGCAACCGTGCCGTGCAGACGTTCTTTTTTGAGCGCAAACGCTTGGGGGTCAATCAATATTCGGTTTAACATAAACGAGGAATGATATAATTTTATGGCTTTTCAGTCAATCTTTTTACGCGATTTATCCGCAGGCAACCGCCCAAACAGGGTGCAGGCTGCTTTTGTGCCCACCGCACCGTTCTCCAGAAAGGTTTCATGATGAATACACCGATTATTTTGGCGTCCACTTCCGTGTTCCGTCAGCAGCAGCTGCGCACGCTGGGCATTCCTTTCACCGCGGCCAAGCCGATGTTTGACGAAACGCCGCTGGCAGGCGAATCCGCCGCCGACACGGCGTTGCGTTTGGCCGAAGGCAAGGCGCGTTCGCTGGCGGAGATTTATCCGCAGCATTGGATTATCGGGGCCGACCAAGTGGCGTGGTGCAACGGCCGGCAGCTGGGCAAGCCGATGAGTGTTGCCAATGCGGAACAGATGTTGCGCGAATTATCGGGGCGGCGTATTGAATTTTACAGCGCGGTGTGCGTGCTCGACACAGCAAAAAGCAGCCTGCACACGCATGTGGACACCACCGTGGTGCAGATGCGCGCGTTGTCGGACGAACAAATCCACCGTTATCTGGCGCGCGAACCCGATGCCATTTATTGTGCGGGCGCGGCAAAAAGCGAAGGCTTGGGCGCGGCCTTGCTGCGGCGTATCGACAGCGAAGACCCGAACGCGCTGATTGGCCTGCCGCTGTTCTGGCTCGTGTCCTGCCTGCAACGGTTGGGGTTTGATGTGCTCACCGAAGGCGAATAACCCTTAACTCAATATATAGTTGATTAAAGTTGCAATGATACGGCGTTGGCTCGCCTTGACGTACTACTTGTACGCCTTGCGGCTCGCCGCCTTGTCTCATTTTGATTTTAATCCACTATAAAAAATACGGCTGAAGATATGCCGGATACAAAAAAGCAGCCTGCACTTCATTTTCCAAGTGCAGGCTGCTTTTGATTCGGGAAACTAACCGCCTTCTTGTGCCACGGCATTCATATTCGGTTGCAGCACAATCAGCTCATCCACCGGGCCGATGGCTTTCACATCTTTGTTCGGATAATCCAGATGGTGCAGGAAATAACGGATACAGTTCAAACGCGCGCGTTTTTTGTCGTCCGATTTGATAATCGCCCAAGGCGCGTCTTTCGTGTGCGTATGGAAGAACATGGCGTTTTTCGCTTCGGTATAGGCATCCCAGCGGTCAAGCGACTGCACATCGACCGGCGACAGTTTCCAGTGTTTCAGCGGGTCGGAATAGCGCGATACAAAGCGGCGCAACTGCTCTTCGCGCGATACGGAGAACCAGAATTTGAACAAATGCACGCCGCTGGCCACCAGCATTCTTTCCAATTCGGGCGCTTGGCGCATAAACAGCAAATATTCCTGCGGTTCGCAGAAGCCCATCACGCGCTCGACGCCGGCACGGTTGTACCACGAACGGTCGAAAAACACCATTTCGCCCGCAGTGGGCAGGTTTTGGATATAGCGTTGGAAATACCATTGGCCGCGTTCGGTTTCAGTGGGTTTTTCCAATGCCACCACGCGTGCGCCGCGCGGATTCAGATGCTCCATATACCGCTTAATCGTGCCGCCCTTGCCTGCGGCATCACGTCCTTCAAACAGGCTCACAATGCGCTGGCCGCTTTCTTTCACCCAGCTTTGCACTTTCAAAAGCTCGATTTGCAGCTTTTTCTTTTCTTTTTCGTACACGCGGCGGCTCATGCGCGTTTTGTACGGATAATCCGCAGGCAGCGGTGCGGAATCGCTGTCTTCCTTGCTGACCTGGCCTTGGTATTTCAGCACCATTTCCTCAAAGATTTTGAGGCTGCTTTGCTGGTCGCCCAGTTCTATTTTTTCAAAAGGTTGGAGTTGCTTCTCACTCATGATGTTTCCTCAGGTTGGTTAAATCTTGCAAATAAAAACCGATATGTGTTGTCGGTTATAGTTTAACCTTTTTTTACATCTTTAAACAGGGAATCACCCCGTTTATTTGCGTTATATCAAATAAAGCAGCCTGCACTGTGGCAATGACGGTGCAGGCTGCTTTTTTCTGTTTACAATTCAAAATCTTCCAAATCTTCCGTTTTCACTTCCGCATCAATCTGGCCGATGAGGTAGGACGAAATCTCCACTTCCTGCGGCGCCACTTGCACATTGTCGGACGAAAGCCATGCGTTAATCCACGGAATCGGGTTCTGCGTCGATTTGGGGAACGCCACCGGCAAGCCCACCGCCAGCATACGGTGGTTGGTGATGTATTCGACATATTGGCACAGGATGTCTTTGTTCAGCCCAATCATCGAACCGTCTTTAAACAGATAGCTGGCCCATTCTTTTTCCTGTTCGGCGGCTTTCACAAACAAATCGAAGCATTCCTGCTGCAAGTCTTGGGCGATTTGTGCCCATTCCGTGCCTTCCGAACCGCCGCGCATCAGGTTGAGCATATGTTGCGTGCTGGTCAGGTGCAGCGCCTCGTCGCGTGCAATCAGTTTGATGATTTTGGCGTTGCCTTCCATCAGTTCGCGCTCGGCAAAGGCAAACGAGCAGGCAAACGACACATAAAAGCGGATGGCTTCCAGCACGTTCACGCACATCAGGCACAGATACAGCTTTTTCTTCAATTCGTGCAGCGAAACTTCCACCGTTTTGCCGTTTACCGTGTGCGTGCCTTCGCCCAAAAGGTTGAAATATTGCGTGTATTCAATCAAATCGTCATAGTAACAGGCAATGTCTTCGGCGCGCGCCAAAATGTATTCGTTCTGCACGATGTCGTCAAACACGACCGACGGGTCGTTCACGATATTGCGGATGATGTGCGTGTAGCTGCGCGAGTGAATCGTCTCGAAAAACGCCCATGTTTCAATCCATGTTTCCAGTTCAGGAATCGACACCAGCGGCAAAAAGCCCACGTTCGGGCTGCGCCCCTGAATGCTGTCGAGCAGCGTTTGGTATTTCAGATTGCTGATGAAAATGTGCTTTTCGTGCTCGGGCAAGTTGGCATAATCGATGCGGTCGCGCGACAAATCGACCTCTTCCGGTCGCCAGAAAAAGGAGATTTGCTTTTCAATCAAATTTTCAAAGGCAATATATTTCTGCTGGTCGTAACGCGCCACGTTCACCGGCTGGCCGAAAAACATGGGCTCGGTCAAAGGGTCGTTGGGATTTTTGCTGAAAGTGCTGTACTGCATGACCAAATGTTCGCAAGACATGATTTGGTTCCTTTCCTATTAATCATCAATCTTTTGATAAATTTTAACGCTGTTTTACACGCGCCTGACATTGTGTGCAGGGCGGAATATAACACATTTCGAATGAATTTTTAATGCAATTTGGTTGGCCCTCAAAGCAGCCTGCACCTGCACGGAAGGCGGATTTTCGCGTACAATAGCCATTTTTGTTTCCCACGGGAACTGTTTAAAAATGTCGAATATCGAACCATTATTGACCAAACAGGAAATAACCGAACTCAAAGCGCGCGCCCACCACCTGAATCCGGTGGTGATGGTGGGGCAAAAGGGTTTGACCGATGCCGTGATTGCCGAAACGCGGCAGGCTTTGCACGCCCACGAACTGATTAAAGTACGCGTGTTCGGTGATGACCGCATGGAGCGCATCGCCATCTGCGAAGCATTGTGCGCGGCCACCGGTGCGCAACTGGTGCAACACATCGGCAAACTTCTGGTGCTGTTCCGCCGCCGCACGGAAGACGATGCCGATACGGCGCAATAACCGAACCGCCGCCTGCTGAAGTTAATGTGCAGGCTGCTTTTTTCACTCCCGACCACCCGCCACACCGCCATGTCTGTTACCAGCCACACCATCGTTACCCCGGAAACCTTCTCGTTCGACGCCCCCTTCACGCTGCAAAACGGGCAAACCCTGCCGCGTTTCGAGCTGATGGTGGAAACTTACGGCGAACTGAATGCCGACAAATCCAACGCGGTTTTGATTTGCCACGCGCTTTCCGGCACGCACCACGCCGCCGGACGGCACAGCGCGGACGACAAATATCCGGGCTGGTGGGACAACATGATTGGCGCGGGCAAACCCATCGACACGGACAAATTCTTCGTGGTGGCGCTGAACAATTTGGGCGGCTGCGCAGGCAGCACCGGGCCTTTGAGCACCAATCCCGAAACAGGGCGGCAATACGGCGCGGATTTCCCGATGGTGACCGTGTCTGACTGGGTGAAAAGCCAGGCACTGCTGACCGACCGCTTGGGCATTGCGCAATGGGCGGCCGTGGTGGGCGGCAGCTTGGGCGGCATGCAGGCGCTGCAATGGACGATGACCTTTCCCGAACGGGTGCGCCATGCGCTGGTGATTGCCTCCGCACCGCGTTTGAGCACGCAAAACATCGCGTTCAACGATGTGGCGCGCCAAGCCATCCTGACCGACCCGGATTTCCACGAAGGGCATTACGCGCAACACGGCACCAAGCCGCGCCGCGGTTTGCGCATCGCCCGCATGATGGGGCACATCACCTATCTGGCGGAACACGGATTGGGCAAAAAATTCGGCCGCACCCTGCGCGACGGCAGCCTGCACTATCATTACGACGTGGATTTCGAAGTGGAAAGCTATCTGCGCTACCAAGGCGACAAATTCGCCGACCGCTTCGATGCCAACACCTACCTGCTGATGACCAAAGCCTTGGACTATTTCGACCCCGCCGCCGAATACGGCAACGACTTGCAGGCTGCTTTGAGCCGCGTCCAAGCCGATTTTTTCGTGGCCAGTTTCAGCACCGACTGGCGTTTCCCGCCCGCACGTTCGCACGAATTGGTCAAAGCCCTGGTGGCCAACCGCAAAAACGTGCAATATATCGAAGTCGAATCCGTCCACGGGCACGATGCCTTCCTGATGGAAGACAAGCCCTATATCGAAGGCGTGCGCGCGTATATGCGCAACATTAAGGTCGGCTCATGAAAAACACATTCATCGGCATCTTCCTGCTGGCCGCCATCGCCGTGGCCTATACGCAAATTCCGTGGCAATGGCGGCGCTACAAAGACATCGAAAACGGCAACACCCTGATTCAAAAGCTGGAAACCTACCGCCGGCAGCACAACAGGCTGCCCGAACCCCACGAAGAAGCGCTGCTGATTCAGCTCGGCTTCCACAAAAACAAACAAGGCTGGCAGCCGAACTACCAAAAAACCGGCAGCAACGGCTACCTCATCATTTATAAAGACGGTTTCGCACCGCCCTATTTGCAGTACCGCTCCGACATAGACAAAGCCGAATGGACGCTGGCCGAATAACCCAAAAGCAGCCTGCACCCCCATGGTTTTGCAGCCTGCTTCAAATGCATAACGCATACCGTATGAAACGCTCCCTATTGGCCGCCGTCCTGCTGGCCGCCTGCACCCAGCCGCGCTTTGAACACCATCCGTCCGGCAGCACGGACTGGATGACCGGCTCATTCCTGCGCGAACACGCCCAATGCAGAACCGTCCGCTCGGACGGCCAACCCGATACGGAAGCACCCTGCCTTGTTTACTACCTACCGCCAATGCCGGACGCATCACCCGAAACCGCACTGGGCCGCCATTTTGTGCAAATTGAATTTTCCGACCGCCGCCGTGTGCAAATCCCGCTAAGCGCCGACCGCCGCAACCAACTGTCTTTCCAAACGGGCGATGGTGTAGCCATACAGCCGCAAGGCAACGGCTGGACACGCTTCCGGCTGGCCGGTGAAGACGGCGCGCACACCGTGTTCGACAGCGACACACAGATATTGGATTATCTGAACCGCAATCGCTGAAACCGCAGTTCAGGCAGCCTGCACCATCCCGAAAGCACACCATGACTTTAAGAGACGACCTACAACTCATCTATGACTGGATACCCCAAAACGCCCACGTGCTCGACTTGGGCTGCGGCGACGGCGAACTGCTCGGCGCACTCATGCGGCACAAACACTGCACCGGCTACGGCATCGAAATCGACCCCGACAGCGTGCAGGCCGCCCGTGAAAAAGCTGCGACGGCCTTCTACTTGGTCGTTGACGAAGAGTTTCCGCGATGGCTCGCCTCGCTAGCCGGTGAGGAGGCCCCCGACGAAGCAAAGTGGCGGTGGCGCGAGAGGCTTCGCAAAACCGCCACTGGGCAATGCGACAGACTCGTCGAGTCGGTAGCGCCGTCGGCGTATGCCGGCCGGGCGGATGGGAATCGCCATATCGATGTCGGAATCTCGCTTGCCTGGTTTGAGGCTTCAATCCGTGAAACTCTCCCCGCCCACCCCGATTCGCAATCTGAATCTAAAAAGGACTGACAATGAATGCCACAGAAACTCAACCCGCCAGAGATACGCCTCCTTCTAGGAGACGAAACTTGAGTGAGACTGCTGCTGCCGTCGAACGCCGCATTGAAAACTTGCAAAAAGGCGTCTTGAACGACAAAGCGCAGGCTCGCGCAGCCCTCGCAAAACTGCGTCGAGGAATAAACGCGAATCCGGGCGAGATCGCTGACATTTGGGACTATACGCACGTGGGTGCCGTTCCAGACAGCGCTTCCGACGCTCCGACGCCGGAAGAGACGGCCGTTCATATCGCCATGACTCTGTA
>ERZ773072.687-NODE-687-length-17966-cov-9.216236_pt1 | contig 17966 bp, 10 predicted proteins | sample MGYA00580617_ERZ773072 | MGnify/ENA primary metagenome ERZ773072 (study PRJEB29015, sample SAMEA2737970) | human oral metagenome | biome: human oral; feature: human-associated habitat; material: dental | place: China | collected 2122 ...
ATGAAACAAAAGACTTGGCAGTTGAATGGGAAGAAGTTCCAGCAGAAAATCTGACCAAAGCAGGTCAATTTACTGTAAGAGGCCGTGTCCTTGGTAGTGACCTCGTTGCGGAGTTCACTGTACGAGTGACAGACAAACTTGGTGAAGCTCTCTCAGATAACCCTGACTATGATGAAAATAGTAACCAAGCCTTTGCTTCAGCAACCAACGATATTGATAAAAGCTCTTATGACCGTGTGGACTATATCAATGATAGAGATCATTCAGAAAATCGCCGTTGGACAAACTGGTCTCCAACACCATCTTCTAACCCAGAGGTATCGGCAGGTGTGATCTTCCGTGAAAAAGGTAAGATTGTAGAACGGACTGTTGCGCAAGCCAAACTTCACTTCTTTGCAGATAGTGGAACGGATGCGCCATCTAAACTTGTTTTAGAACGCTATATCGGCCCAGAGTTTGAAGTGCCTACTTACTATTCAAACTACCAAGCCTATGAATCAGACCATCCATTTAACAATCCAGATAACTGGGAAGCTGTTCCTTATCGTGCGGATAAAGACATTGAAGCTGGTGATGAAATCAACCTAACATTTAAAGCTGTGAAAGCTAAAGCCATGAGATGGCGTATGGAGCGCAAGGCCGATAAGAAGGGTGTTGCGATGATTGAGATGACCTTCCTTGCGCCAAGTGAATTGCCTCAAGAAAGCACTCAATCGAAGATTCTTGTAGATGGAAAAGAACTTGCTGATTTCGCTGAAAATCGTCAAGACTATCAAATCACCTATAAAGGTCAACGTCCAAAAGTCTCAGTCGAAGAAAGTAATCAAGTAGCTTCAACAGTTGTAGATAGCGGAGACGATAGCCTTCCAGTACTTGTTCGCCTTGTTTCAGAAAGTGGAAAACAAGTCAAGGAATACCGTATCCAACTAGTCAAGGAAAAATCAGTTTCTGAGAAAACAGCCCCTGCTATTCAAGAAGAAAATCCAAGTCTTGAGGTTGTCGAAAAAGAACTTGCCTTCCAGACTGTTGAAAAAGAAGACTCCAGTTTATATGTAGGTGAAAGCCGTGTAGAACAAGAAGGACAAGTTGGTAAGGAACGCATTCTTACATCTGTTAGTCCAGACGGAACTCGTGAAGAGAAACTCCGTGAAGTGCTTCAGACTCCTGTTAACCGGGTTCTTCTCGTTGGAACTAAACGTGGTACAGCCCAACCACTTGATGGGGTCAGAGATTTAGTTCATCACAAACCAGAACTACTAGTAGAAGAAGAGGAGGTTGATTTCCAAGTTCAAGAACGTAAGACTGACAAACTTTATGTGGGTGAAAGTCGTGTTCTTCAAGAAGGTCAAAAAGGTGTTCGTGTCCACCTAGTAGAAGTCGAAAACGGTAAGCGTACATCGAAAGAAACCTTTGATAAGATAGTTGCGCAAGATCGTATCGTGGAAGTAGGAACTAAGCGAGGTACAGCCCAACCACTTGATGGTGTCAGAGATTTAGTTCATCACAAACCAGAACTACTAGTAGAAGAAGAGAAGGTTGATTTCCAAGTTCAAGAACGTAAGAATGATAAACTTCCAGCAGGGCAAATTCGTGTAATCCAAGAAGGTCAAAAAGGCGTTCGTGTCCACCTAGTAGAAGTCGAAAACGGTAAGCGTACATTGAAAGAAACCTTTGATAAGATAGTCGCTCAAGATCGTATCGTGGAAGTTGGAACTGCTGTAGCGCAAGGAGAACCAAATCCGCAAGTTCCTGTCAAGCCAGATACGCACCAACCGGCTCAAGCGGGAGGACGCTCTCAAGAAGAAAAAGCAACACAAACTGAAAAAGATCACCTTCCAAATACAGGAAGTGAGTCTCAGATGTCAGCTTTAGCAGCGGGCTTGGCTCTCTTGGGCTTAGGTACAGGCCTTGCAGCTACTACTCGCAAAAAAGAAGATTAAGTTTAGTTACAAGCTAAACTGAACAGGAAAAGGCCAGATTGACGCTCTGGTCTTTTTCGTCTGAGTTGTAATAGTAAACAAATGTTTAGAATAGTCAATCCCATTCCAAATGGATTTTGCCCAAATTTCATAAGGTACCCTTCACGCTTATAAAAAGAGAGGTCGTGTTTGAAAATAATTGATAAATATGCTACAATAGTAGGCACTGGTAATTTTTATAAATGATTTTTTAATGAGAAAAATCGGATAAAATCCATTCAACTTTCGAAGAATCATGATCAGATGAGAAAGCGTAAAATTCCTCACCCTTTAGGAATTTTGTTATGGAACTGATTTTTTAGATGTCAATCATGGTGACAAAATTGATATACTTATAAAAATTTTAAGGATTAAGTAAATCCGTTTATGCATTTGATAATGTTCAAATAGAAAAAATGGAAGAACAGGTGTTCTCACATGAAAATATTCAAGGATAGAAGAGAAGCTCCAAGTAGATTTACACTCATGAGGTGCTCCTATATTTCGTAGGCGAAATATCATGGTAAGCCAGTTAATCCTATCTTGTTTATCAGTGGGATGAGCCTGTTTTCTTGGGTTACCTTGCTGTTACGATGGTGCATGAACATTACTAGAGAACAATTGCAAGGTTTGCTAAATATAAAGAATAAAGGATGACAGATGAAACATTTCGGTCTTAAGAAACAGAAACGGACAAGTATTTTTTTCCGAAGAGCAATTTTTACAATTTTGATCATCGCGATCTATTTACTCGGTCGCCATATTTTACTTCCAGGATACAATGGCAATACAGGCTTTTCACAAATAAGTGATCAAAATCCCTTGGCCTATTTGTATTCCTTAGCAGGAGTAGATGTCTCTCAGATTTCCATGTTTTCTTTAGGGTTAGGCCCTTGGATTACGACCATGATTGTCTGGCAGGTTATCAATTTAAATAAAAGTTGGAATATCCAGTCCTGGTCATTGAAAAAAGCGGATTTTGTCCAAAAAATTCTCACTTTGATTTTTTCCGTGTTACAGGGGATAGCTGTTATGTACACAGCTCGTTCGGAAAATGGACGCTTTTTGCTTCTTGTAGATGATTGGATTTATAATATGGCTGTACTAGCAACTGTTGTAGCAGGAAGCTTTGTTATTATCTGGTTGGCTGGTTTGAATGTTAGCAAGGGAGTAGGCGGACAGACAATTATTATTATTTCAGGAATTCTGCTACAATTTGCTAACCAATTAGTGGTATTGATAGGACAATCTGTTTTGTCTAAAGAAGGACTGGCCTTTCTAGTGGGTGCGGCGATCTCATTTTTGATTTTGGGCTATATTGCCGTGGTCTGCGAGAGAGCTGAAATTCGTTTGCCTCTAAATCGAGTTATGTTAAGTAGTCGTTACTATGGCAAGTCTTACCTCCCTATCAAATTTCTTCCCTCTGGGGGAATGCCTATTATGTATGCCTCGAGTGTTATTATGTTGCTTCAGTTGGTATTAGACTGGTTTGGACATGGTTTTACAAAAAATTTTGGTAGTTTATTTGACTTTACAAAACCCCTAAGTTTGGCCTTTTATCTACTGGCTATCTATCTTCTTGCAATTTTATTTGCCTATATCAACTTAGAACCAGAAGAAACAGCGAAACGTTTACAACGTCAAGGAGAATACCTAGATTATATCCAGCCTGGGAAGGCAACTTTAAAAGTTTTGAAACATTACATTTCCTTACAGTCTAACGTAGGAGCACTCTACCTGATCGTTTTTATTGGTTTACCCTATTTCATTAATTTCTTCCTACCTCTTCCAAATTTGCTTTTGACTATACCAAGTACATTGATCATTTTAGTTAGTATGCTCTTGCCTTTGCATGAAGAAATACGTATCTTGAGAATTGGGACTTACTACCACAAAGAATTAGAATTTAAAGGAGAATAGAGGGATATGTTTTACTTTGTACCATCTTGGTATAGACAAGATCGGAAATGGTATTCTACCACTCTGCCTTTCTATTACGTGTCTAAAAATATGATGTTTGATGATGCGGTGAATTTGCTGCGAATGTTTCAGCAATCAGGAGAGGCAAATACCACTCTGATTTTGAACTATTCACCACATATTCGAACCTTTCTTTATCAGCAAAGAATATTGCCAGAAACTGTATGGAATCTATTTGATACCATACAAGGTCTGACGGATGTATCTGTACGTAAAATTCGTCTGGAAGATATTAAATGGCCTCAAGGAGTAGAATTCTTCTATACTCCTTTTATGATTGAGGTATATTTAAATCAAGAGCACTATGCTAAAATTAACTTTTCACAAACAGGTAATTTCTTTGATATTACTTATTTTGAGGGTGGACAGACAAATCATCAGTTAATTTTTGATGATCGTGGATTTGTTTCAAGTATCATCTATTTTGAAAATGATCAGCCTTACTACCAAGATTATTTAAATTTACAAGGCACATGGCAGTTTAGGGAATTTTTGGGTACAGAAAATCATCAAGTACTTATCAACCCTGAGGCACAGGCAACATTTGCAAAAGAAGTTTACCAAGATATTGAAGAATTGATCAATGAAAAATTAGATCAGTATCTAACTTCTGAGCTAACGAAGGATGATACGATTGTGATTTCGTCAGATGTGCAGCACAATCATTTTTTCCAAAAGATTAAGGAAAATCATCATGTTATTTTGTCTTTTTTTGGAGATCGCTATCCAATCACAAACCAAGAGCAGCTGTTAACGGATTTGACAGACACGCCGTTCTTCGTTGTGGATAGTTTAAATAAAATTGAAACGATAGCAGCTAATGTGGATCTAGAACAGTTGCCGGGCTTTTATGAGATTCCGCCCTATGATACTCATCTAAACCTAGGGCATAGTCAAAGAAAAAAAGAGTTGATTGTTTACGTCAATTTCGACAATCTACCAGCAGATCAAATTCAATATGTGTTTACGACTTTATTTGAAATGATGTTAAAAAATGAATGGATTGACTTGCTGGTCGGAACAAAAAGTCAGGATTTTGGTCGAGAGGCCTATATAAAACAAGTGTTAGAAAGCTATCTATCACTTAAGCCAGAATATGAACAAGACTTGATTTTTGTTGATAAAGAGAAAAGAGCGAGAGGTGAGAACCGAGTTCTTGATGATGAAGAGGAGATCGTTCGCGAACGGATTGATATTGAGACTATTCATAGCGACACAGATTTGATTAAAGTTCTGAAGTACGTTCGTATTATACTAGATTTGGGGACTCCAGCTGATGTCTTGACTCAAATCGCTGGCATTAGTGGAGGGATCCCTCAGGTTAACTTGTATAGTTCTTCTTATGTGAAGCATGGAGAAAATGGTTGGATTCTAGAGGATATTTCAGATTTTGAAGAGGCACTCTTATACTACCTCACAAACTTAGAACATTGGAATCAATCTCTAGTTCACTCAGTCAAGAAGATTGAACAGTACACAAGGGGTGAGATTGTCGATATGTGGAAAAATACCATAAAGGAATTAAAAGGAAATGAAAAAAATTAGTGTTTTGCAAATTGCTGATGAAAATTGGCAGGAGCAATATGAAATTCCTAGTAATATAAAATGGACATTTGTCAAACCAGAAGACATCGTTTCTTTATTGCCAGAAGATATCGGGATCCTAAATAGAGAGGCTGAGGCGGAAAACGGAAAAAAAAAGAAAAAGAAAAAAGTAGATAAACCGTTTGATGTCGTGCTGGTAGATACCGCTGAATATTTAGAGTATGTCACTATCTTGGATCAGAAAATTCAGGTTTACCGTCTGTTCTATCATGAGCGTTGTCGAATCACTACGAAAACATTGGAACGATTTCTTTTGCGTAAAAAGGCCGTGAAAACAAATTTTGAAAATCCAGAGCAGATGCTACATATATTTTCACGTGGTTTTTTCTCTAAACAAAATGGAACGAAACTAAGTGTTAATCATCTAGTCGCTGCACCATCTTTTGAGGGTCAAATCAGTTATGAAGGGACAAACTACCTTCGTTTGTGTGGCCAATATGGCGAGGATTATCAGACCATTGCGACCTATCAGCATAATATTTTTCTGAGTGGGGAGATGCCCTTAGATTTGTGGCCTGAGTTCAGAGTTTCAGAAGGTTGTTCGATCCGCTACGTTGTTAAAGGTTTTCCTGCTGGAAATTCTCCTATGCAAGAATGGATTTATGATGAAACGAGTTTTGATCAGTCTCTGACGTTGGATGTAAATGATTCTTATTATTTGAGTATTAGCATTCAAGCAAAGGGACAAGGGATTGTAAAACTTGGTCCTTGCCACTATCGAGACTCCCATCTGGGTTATGGAGACTTGTTAGTCGGAGGAAAAAGAATTAGCGACAAAAATCGAGAAGAGCTGATTTATTTTTTCCATCCAGGAGATTTGAAACCACCGTTGAACATCTATTTTTCAGGGTACCGTCCCGCAGAGGGATTCGAGGGATACTGGATGATGAATAATTTGGGATCGCCATTCTTACTGGTAGGGGATCCGCGTTCAGAGGGGGGCGCTTTCTATCTTGGATCGGAGGAGCTAGAACAAAAACTTCTCCAAGTGGTTCATAACTGCTTAGATGAACTTGGTTTTACGAAGGAACAACTGACCTTGTCAGGTTTATCAATGGGGACTTTTGGCGCCCTTTACTATAGTTCTAAGTTGGAACCTCATGCCGTCATTGTCGGAAAACCTCTTGTTAACTTGGGAGATATGGCAGAAAATGAGTCAACTATTCGTCCGGGAGGATTTCCAACGTCACTGGATTTGGTGTATCGTACAATAGGGGAGTTATCAAGTGAAGCTACAGCTCAGCTTAACGAACGTTTTTGGACGGCTTTTGAGTCAGCTGATTTCTCAAAAACAAAATTCATTATCTCCTTTATGTATCAAGATGACTATGATATGTCTGCCTATCCTGATATGCTGGATGAGTTAGGACAGCGAGATTACCGCGTCAGCGTTATCAGTAAAGGGTTGACTGGACGACACAACGATGATACACAAGGTATTGTTGAATGGTTCTTTAATCAATATAAAACGCTATTAATAAATAGTTTTGAAAGGGAGTTTAAATCGTGAGATACAAGGAAGAAGTCTATTTTGCTTATTGGGATATCCAAAGCGTATCTCAGTATCTATACGGTTCATCTGTCAGACTGTTAGACGGTGGTCATGTTTTGTATGAAAACCAGTTCATGCCTTCGGGGACAGTTATTCATGAATGGCACTCACGGGCAAACTATCAGGCTTTACGCAATACGAGTCAGCTTCCTGAATTGAAACGTGGGCAAAACTATATCTTTGGCAGTCATATAGAAACCATTCCAGAAAATTCAACATACTTAAAAGTTGAATTTATGGATGCTCGAGATGAAGAAATTTCGAATCAAATCATTAAACAGGGAGAGAGAGTGAGCGTATGCGTTCCAGATAGTACACAATATTATAAGGTGCAGTTAGTCAGCTCTGGCTGTCATCGCTTCCTGTTTGAAGGGATTTATGTTGCTGAGGAGCAGATAGCGGATTATACAGTGGATCGCTACTGGATATCTGATTTACTTCATCAAGATTCCGAGAAAGAAACGATGTATGTTTGCTTTACTGAACCCGAACTCAATCGAACAGGTTTTATCCCAGAACATGTTCGTGAACATTTCTCAAATGTATTGATTGTTAATTCGTCTTATAGAGAAGCGCTCCTATACATGGAGGAACATTTTTACGAAACCTTGCTTGAAACGATTGAAGAATTAGCGCAAGAGCATCTTTTTGAAAAAGTGGCTTTTGTTGGTTACGGAGCGATTTCTAATATTGCGGCCCTGCATTACTCCAAACAATTTGGAAATTCATACGCTCTTGTGACGGATGAGTTTTTAAGTGAACTAGATTATCAACGCTTGCTTGAACGTTACCGTAATCGAGTAAATCCGCCTATTTTTAAAGAATTATTGCTACAGCAATTTGATCCGACAAAAGTTAAGGAATATGCGAACTTGAAGACTAGACCACGTGAACTAGCAAACATTGAATATTTATTAGATAAGTCATTTTTACTTCAAGCGATTGACTTGGAAAAGATTGAAGAGTGGATGAGAGAGAATGAAAACTAAACGATTCAATTTGACCAACTCCTATAAACTAATGCGTTACAAAAAGATTTTGGAGAAGGTTAATAAACTATCTGATAGTTATGCAGCTATGTCAAATGAGAAACTGCAAGCTCAGACAAAATGGTTTAAAGAACGCCTTTCTGGAGGAGAAAGTTTGCAGTCCATTTTGCCAGAAGCATATGCAACCATTCGTGAGGCAGCCAAACGTGTATTAGGATTATATCCTTACGATGTTCAGGTTTTAGGGGCCTTGGTTATGCAAGACAATCAGATTGCAGAAATGAGAACAGGGGAAGGAAAAACCTTGACAGCTATCCTTCCTTTATACCTAAATGCCTTGACGGAAAAAAGTACGATCTTAGTCACGGCCAATGAATATTTGGCAGCGCGTGATGCTAAACAAATGGCACCTGTTTTTCGATTTTTAGGAATGACAGTTGGGGTTGGTGTCTCGGAAGATCCGACAAAAAAACTTAAAATTCCTCAAAAACAACAAATCTATAAAAGTGATATTGTCTATACAACACATAGTGCGTTAGGGTTTGATTACCTGGAAGAAAACTTGGCGACATCTCAATCAAAGAAGTTTTTGCCAAAATTTTATTTTTGTTTGGTCGATGAAGTAGATGCAGCCTTGCTAGATAGTGCGCAGATGCCCCTAATCATTTCAGGTTCTCCTCGGGTTCAATCCAACCTCTTTCTTTCGTGTGATGAGTTTGTGAAAACTCTAAAAGAAGGGGAAGACTTTAATTTAGACTCCACTCGGACGTCTGTATGGTTGACGAGAAAAGGAGTAAAGGAAGCAGAGGTTTATTTCCGCGTTCAGAATGCCTATGATCCAGATAATTACCAGCTCATTCGCCAAATTAATCTAGCTTTGAGAGCCAACCACTTATTTGAAAAAGATCGTCAGTACACGGTGGATAATGGTGAAGTTAAACTGATGGATGAGGCGACAGGACGTCTCTTGGAAGGAAATAAACTCCAATCAGGATTGCACCAAGCACTAGAAGCCAGAGAACGTGTGAAAATCACATTGGAAACGCGTTCGATGGCCTCTATTACCTATCAAAATTTATTTAGAATGTTTCCAAAATTAGCAGGAATGACGGGTACTGGTAAAGTTTGTGAGGAGGAGTTCAGAGACGTTTACGACTTGGGAGTCGTAGTTGTTCCTACACGAAAACCCAATTTACGAATTGATTATCCAGATGAAATCTATCTCACGATTCCTCAAAAATTATATGCTTCATTGGAGTATATCAAAAAATTACATAAAAAAGGTCAGCCAGTTTTAATTGCGACAGGATCGGTTGGAATGTCTGAGATTTATTCTATGCTCTTACTCCAAGAGGGAATCGCCCATAATGTGTTGAACGCCCATAATGCAGCAAAAGAGGCTGAGATGATCGCACTGGCTGGTAGACGTTCTGCAGTGACAGTAGCAACATCAATGGCAGGTCGTGGGACAGATATTATCTTGGAAGATGGAGTTGCTGAGTTGGGTGGACTCGCTGTTGTTGGAACAGAGAGAATGTCCAGTGAGCGAGTGGATTTGCAGCTTCGCGGTCGTGCCGGACGACAAGGCGCTCCAGGATTGAGCAAATTCTTTATTTCTCTTGAGGATGATCTAATTTCCAAGTCTGGTAGCAAATGGATTAGTGAGTACTATCACAAAGAAATTGCAAAACCAGAGGAAAAACAAAAGATTCATTTGACCTCTCGTCGTATTAGATATGCGGTTGAAGAAGCTCAGAAGAATAGTGATAACGCGTCAGCGGCTTCCAGACGTTCAACGGAACGATATGATGAAAGTATCCGTATTCAGCGACAGATTATCTACAATAAGCGTAATAAGCTCATCTCCCATCCAGACTTTGATTTGACCTATTTTTTGTCTACCCTATCGGATGCAGTGGATATTTATACAAGTAAAACACCGTTTAAAGAGCGGACGGATTTGTTTCGCTTTGTTTTGGATAACATTAGTTATTACTGCGAGGATATTCCAGATGATCTAGATGTCACGGATTTACGGCAAGTTAAAAAGTTTTTATCCGACCTCTTTGTTTCAGAGTACCAGCAGAAAAAAGATAAAATCAAGGATTCAGAGTTGTTCAATCAATTTCAACGAACTGTCGTTTTGAGAGCGATAGATGACTGTTGGGTTGAGCAGGTTGACTATTTACAGCAATTTCAAGGTTTGGTGTCTAGTCAAGGGTATGCCCAAAAAAATCCTGTCTTTGAGTTTCATAAAGAAGCTTTTAAATCATACAAAAGAATGAATGCAGATATAAACCTAAACATTATAAAAAATATGGCATTGAGTTACATTAATATTAAGCCTTCTGGGAAGTTAGAAGTTTTCTTTGGCTAATACTTTGACAGATTCTGTTGTAGACTTTATAATGATGATATAACTGTATTTTTGGAGAAAATCATATTATGAGTAAAAATAATAACAAAGAGCTAAAGGGATTTAAACGTTTGATATCAAAGTTTAAGCAAAAGGGTAGGGAAGATAGTGATTACCGTAGCCTAGATGCAACTAAATCAAAGCCCGTTAGTCAAAAACTCAAAGAGCAAAAGGAAATTATTCTGAGTGCTAGTGAAGATCTCGAGTTACCAACAGAATCAGTTTCTGTTATGGAAGCCTTAGAAGACTTTCAGGAAAGGAACAGTTTGGGGGTAGCTGACTTGATAAAGGATGTTAGTCAGAGTTTGTCAACTAGCGCTTTAGCTTCCCTCAGCCTTTCTGTTGCAGATTCGTACAGTGAGTCGTTTAGCCAGAGTATATCAGCAAAAGGACTCTCGCTTCGAGAGTCCATGTCTGAGAACTACTCATTAGCAGTCTCTTCTTCAGAATCTGAATTTGAGTCTCTTTCCTTGGTTGATAGTCTCTCTATTTCTGAGCATTTGACAGAGGAGTCCCTTTGTCAGGATACGGACGCATTCTCTTTGAGTGAAAGTATTGCATACTCAGAGCCTCTTTCTTTGAATGAATCAGAGCAAGCGAGTCAGAGTGTTTCCGAGTCCGAGTTCTATAGCCTGAGCCAGAGTGAGTGGGAATCCGTTTCAGAATCCCAAAGCATTTCAGAATCAGAGTGGTGGAATTATTCCGAATCGGAGCAAGCGAGTCAGAGTGTCTCCGAGTCTGAGTTCTATAGCCTGAGCCAGAGTGAGTGGGAATCGATTTCAGAATCCCAAAGCCTTTCAGAATCAGAGTGGTGGAGTTATTCCGAATCAGAACAAGCAAGTCAGAGTGTCTCCGAGTCTGAGTTCTATAGCCTGAGCCAGAGCGAGTGGGAATCCGATTCAGAATCCCAAAGCATTTCAGAAGCAGAGTGGTGGAGTTATTCCGAATCAGAGCAAGCGAGTCAGAGTGTCTCCGAGTCTGAGTTCTATAGCCTGAGTCAGAGTGAGTGGGAATCCGAATCCCAAAGCCTTTCAGAAGCAGAGTGGTGGAGTTATTCTGAATCAGAACAAGCGAGCCAGAGTGCCTCTGAGTCCGAGTTCTATAGCTTGAGCCAGAGTGAGTGGGAATCGATTTCTGAGTCTCTTTCCTTGAGTGAGATGATTTCTCATCTACTTTCTGAGTCCGAGTCGTTAAGTTTGAGCGAAGTCCTCTATCTCAGTGAGTCTGAATCCTTAAGTCAAAGCCAACAAATATCTGAATCCTTAAGTCAAAGTCAGAGTGTAGCTGATTCGGTGAGTTTAAGGAAAGCATCCCTATCTCAATCCTATAGTATGTTAGAATCAGAATTTGGTTCCTATAGACAGAGTGTGGCGGAGACTGAAGTATTCGCGCATGACCTGCATACTTCGGAGCGCCTGTATAAGAGCCTCTCTGAACTGGATATGAGCCCTCTAACTCACCAGCAAAAAGTGCAAGAAGTGATGACACCTGAAATTTCTGAAGAAGGATTGTCTCAAGCACATATTGTTGAGGAGCAACAGGAGTCTGAAAATAGAGAAGAATTGATAAAGAATGTAGATTTGCAAGACTCTCTGAAATATCTGTCTCACTATTCAGAATCAAATGGTACAAATTTAAGGATGACAGAACGCCAACTCTACCACCTACTCAAACCAGGTTCGCAGCCTCTAGCACGTGACTTAAGAAATGTTGCAAGTGAATTGTCTGGTTTGGCTGCTATTACTCAAAAAAAGGAAGATGAGAAATCATCCTAAATAGAACTTGCAATCATTAACTAGAAATAATAAAAATCAAAAGGAGTCGCTATGATTAGAAATATGATGTCAAATAGTAACAAAGGTTTGGGTACTACAGATGTGCTACCAGTTGACCAATCTCGGATAGAAGTTTTGAATGGAACAGTTGACTACAAAAATGTACCTTTAGGATCTTATGATATCCTAGGGAGATTTGCTTCAGCAGGTCAGAGAGATTATACGGAAGAACTGAATCTGATTCAATCAATGGGTTTTAATGCCTACAGAATCTCGATCTCTTGGGCACGCATCTTTCCAAGTGGTGAAGAGTTGCAGCCGAGTGAAGAGGGGTTGAAATATTATGAAGCAATCATCGATGACGTATTAGAAAAAGATATCGAACCGATTTTGACCTTGAGTCACTTTGATCTTCCGCTGAATCTATACGAAAAATATGGAGCTTGGAAAAGCCGCAAGATGATCGAACTCTTTGAGCGTTACTCAGAAGCTGTCTTTCAGCACTTTAAGGACAAAGTGAAGTATTGGATTACCTTCAATGAATTCAACGTTTTGCACCATTTGCCGTTTCTTGGTGGGGGATTGTCTTTTGGAGCAGATGACAATCAAGAACAGGTGATTTGGCAAGCAGCTCATTACCAATTAGTTGCTTCTGCACGTGCAATCAAGCTCGGAAAAACAATCAACCCAGAGTTTCAGTTTGGTGGGATGATGGTTGTTAGTAAAAACTACAGTCAGCAAAGTGAAAATGCTATTGATGTAATGGAAGCAGAAGTCAAAGATAGGGAAAATTATTTGTTTACAGACGTGCAAGTTCGTGGATACTACCCAAATCACTTTTTGCGTCGTTTGGAACGTGATCAAATCGCCTTGGATATTGAAAACGACGACCTCTTTGTCCTAAGAGATGGGAAAATTGACTTTGTCAGCTTCAGTTATTATGCATCAAGCAATTCCCAAGAAGTTTTTATCAACAAATATGTAAGTAATGGTCAAAATCGCATTGATTCTGTAGGACTTCGTCTCGTGATGAACAATCTTTACGATCGTTACCAAAAACCGCTTTTCGTCGTGGAAGATGATGTGGTCTTGGATGATCCAAATGGTGTAGCAACTGAAGAGCTGAAAACGAACATCCAAGAGATCGTGAAAACAGTCGAGTATGATGGTGTGGAATTACTTGGCTATACACCACTTACTTTTACGGAACTAAATTTTTAAAATAGGAAGTAATAACTCGAATCCTTTCTGGTTTAAAAGTAGCGTTCATGTTTTGACTTTTGAAAATGTCTGATCTGTCAATCAGACATTTTTTTAGAGATGGATGAGCTTTAAGCTAAGTTCGGGTTTTGCTTGATAGCGCTTCAGGATATTTTCCTTATTTGGAGCTTAGAAAAGAATAGCAATTTACGCTATTTTATGCTACAATGAGGGGTAGTGGTGTAAATCAGAATAAGTAAGGAATAGAGGGAGCAAAATGAGACTTAAGAAAACATTGTTCGGTAACTACCGTGCTAAGGAAGTCGAAGATTGTATCGAAGCATTAGAGGAAGGATTCGATCGTGAAATTCAAAAGAAGAATGAAAAAATCGAATCCTTACGTAAAAAAATCGACTCTATGAAGAATCAAGAAAAAGAGATTGGTGAAGCAGTCATTTATGCCAAATCTCTTGTTATTGAGGCTCATGATAGGGCTGAAAAAGAAGCTAAAGAAGTTTTAGAAAAAGCACAAAAAGACTACTTGGATACGAGAGAATCTATTCTCGAAGAAATCGATGCTCTGACAAAAAAACGGGCAGAGGCTGAGAGATTGTATAATTTACAAAAAGAAAAAATTAAAAATATTATTAGTCGAATTGATGATTTTCTAGAACTGGACGATATCGATGGTAAACCAAAAGATATCAAAAAAATTCAAGAATTACGTAAAGAACTTGATAGACCAGAAGAAGTTGCTAAGGAGAAAGAAGAGGTGGTGCCTGAGAGAGAGAAAGTCCATCTCGAACAACCCCTTGCAAAAACAGGAACAGATAGTGCCATCTCTGTCAGCTACATCACGTCACGTCGCGCAAAACCTAAAAAGAAAGACGAAGATAAGTTAGATGATGATAAGGGCAAGAGAATCAAACGTCTTTCGAGAATTAAACGAGATAACTTTTTGTAAGAGGATAATCAAATATGACAATTTATAACATCAATTTGGGGATTGGTTGGGCGAGTAGCGGTGTAGAATATGCACAGATCTACCGTGCAAAATTGCTTCGTAGTGTTGGCTTAGAAGCGAAGTTCATCTTTATGGATTTTATATCTGCTGATAACATTGAACATTTGACAAAGAATATTGGCTTTGAAGATTCTGAGGTTATCTGGCTTTATCAGTATTTTACAGATGTTAAAATTGCACCGACGACCTATACGCTAGCACAGGTCTTGGCGAGTTTCGATAAAGAGCCCCTCGAAATTATTCGGGACACCGATATGAAGACGATTCGACTTGTATTTGGTGATGGTGATTTTGTGACTTGTTATGCCTGTGACATGGACAAAGAGTTGATTGAGCGCGCTGAAATTGTTTCGCGTGGTTGTTTGATTCAAAAAGAGTACTATACTTATACGAAGAATTTTATCGAGTATTTTAGTCCGATGAATGGTCATGCGCAATTATATCAACGTACCTGGCTCAATGAAGATGGCAGCGTGGCTTATGAGGAAATCATCAATGAAGTCGATGGTAGGCAGGAGACGCAAGTCTACCGTTTCCCAAATCATGTTTTCTATTCTAAGCAAGAGTTTGTCGCGCATTTTATAAGAAGTTTGTCTCTAACGGACAAAGATTTATTGATCTTAGACCGAGAGACAGATATTGGTCAAGCTATCTTTGCTAATAAGGGTGATGCAAAGCTAGTCGTAATCGTTCATGCAGACCACTTTAGTGAAAATCCTGCTGAGAAAGACTATATTTTATGGAATAACTATTATGAGTATCAGTTCGAATATGCTGACGAAGTGGACTATATCATTAACTCGACCGATGCGCAAACGAACCTACTCAAAGAACAATTCGCTCAATATACAACCATCAAACCAAAGGAAATCTTGACTATTCCGGTGGGAAGTTTGGATCAATTGCGTCATCCAGAAGGAGAGCGCAAGCCGTTTGGATTGATTACAGCTTCGCGCTTGGCAAGTGAAAAGCATATTGATTGGTTGATTCACTCTGTAGTGAAGGCACATGAGCAATTACCTGAAATCACTTTTGATATCTATGGTACGGGTGGTGAAAGAGCCATGTTGGAGCAGTTGATTCATGAGTTAAATGCAGAAGAGTATATCCGTCTGATGGGGCATCACCACATGACAGATGTTTATCGAAATTACTCTGCTTACCTGTCTGCCTCCACAAGTGAAGGATTTGGTTTGACCTTGTTAGAAGCGGTTGGCTCTGGTCTGCCAATTATTGGTTTTGATGTACGTTATGGAAATCCAACCTTTATCCGTGATGGAGAAAATGGCTACTTGATTCCTGAGGCGCGTCCAGATGATTTGGATGCAATGACAACGGAATATGCAGAAAAGATTGTCCAGCTATTTACTCAACATTCCCAAGAAGATTTATCCCGTGTGTCCTACGAGGTGGCAGAACCATATCTTGATGAACATATCGCCCAGCGTTGGTATGATCTTGTTCAATCTGCACAGCATCAGTAGGGATTCGAAAAGAAAGGCATAAACACTATGATTTGTTTATTTGAACGCTATGATCAAGCGAGTTTTGATTTGTTACGTTCACTTAAGGCAGCTGGGTTAGACTGCCCTGTTGTCGTGATCCGAGACGATGGCTACCTCGCACCTGATGTTGAGTCGCCTTACAGTTACTTTACTGGAGATGTGGCTTCAGAGGACGATCTACCTCTTTATTTTAACCTTGTTCCAAAGCCTCATTTGTGGGAAATCCGCTCGAGTAATGTTAATGGTGAAATCTTAGATATGGGTAAAAAACGTGCCAATATCTTTTACCGTCAACCAACACACGAACGTCGCGTGCGTGCAGTCGAGTGGTTGGATGATCAAGGCCGTGTACGTGCTGCGGACATTTACAATCGCAAGGGACGTCTCTTTGCACAGATTACCTATGATGATGCCCAACGTCCAACTCATACACGCTACTTTAATCAGGATAACGTAACGGTGATTATGGAAAATCATCTAACAGAGGATATTGTCTTAACTCTTGATGGGAAACGCCATATTTTCAATTCTAAGCAAGAGTTTGTAATCTTTTACTTGCGATATCGTGGATATGATACAGATCGTATTATCTACAATTCTCTAGCAACACCATTTTTAGTAGCCGTTGGTCTGACTCCGAAAGAAGGACGAGCAGAGGATATTCTTTTCTGGCAGGAGCCGATTGGAGAGGAGTTGCCGGGTAACATGAAAGCAGCGATGCAGTTGCCTCATCGCAACATCCGTATTGCAGTACAGGATAAGCAAGTTTATGAAAAAATCCTCAAGCTTGCGACACCAAAAGAGAAAACTTACTTCCGCAATGTCGGTTATCTCTATCAATACCATCGCCTCAATAATATGAATCCAGAAGCCTTGATCCTGACGAATAGTGACCAAATCGAGCAAATTGAGTCACTTTTGACTCAATTACCAAATGTTCATTTCCATATTGGAGCGATTACTGAGATGTCAAGTCATTTGATGGAATTAAATCGCTATCCGAATATTTCCCTCTATCCTAATATTCGTCCAGCTAAGGTGAATGAACTTTTTGCTCGCTGTGACTTGTATCTGGATATCAATATCAGTGATGAAATTCTCAATGGTAGTCGAACAGCTTTTGAGAATAATATGCTGATTCTCAGTTTTGAGACGACTTGTCACAATCATCGTTTCGTTGCAGAAAGCCACATTTATCCGGTAGAAAATGTATCAGCCATGGTAGGCAAGATTCAGGGAGTCCTCTCTCTTCCGTCTGAAATGGAGGCTGCTCTTGCTAAGCAAAAACAGGCGGCGAATCAGGCTGATCTGGAAGCCTACAAGGCAATTTTATAAGCTAATAAGACAAGGGCTTGCTTTCGATGAAAGCAAGTTCCTTTCTATCAACAGAAAAGGAGGAGCACATGTCTAACAAGGACAATGGAATTTTACAAGAACATATACGAGAACAGCTAGATAATCGAAAGAAACCCCTAAAAAGGGAGAAGCAAGATTTTAGTATGATTGCTGTGTTGGGCGGAGTTCTCTTTCTCGTCACCCTTTTGGTCACGCTACTCATGCAGTTGGGACGCTTTTTCTAGGATTTTTTCTGGATGGAGGGAGGTCTCTAGAACAGATGAACCTTGACGATTTGCTCGTCAAGGTTTTTTTGTCACTATCTAATTGAACTAGTGTGAAAGGGGGAGGGATTTCGAAAGTTAATAAAACGTTTTCAATGATTTGAGCCTTAAAAGCGAATTTAAGGTGAAAATTAGGCGTTTTCATTGGTCATTTCGAGTATAAAAGTTTGAAAAGGAGGAGCCGTTTTGGTAGAATGGTAGATGGTATATACTAGATAAAAGCAACTGGTATATCCCAGATGGGATCTGCCTTTTCTGAGTCAAAGGGATAAAAACTGAGACTGACTACGGCTTTTATTGGCTTTGGTTTTGAGAGGGCAGCGCAACTACGCTTTGTTAATGA
>ERZ773072.688-NODE-688-length-17955-cov-6.052849_pt1 | contig 17955 bp, 17 predicted proteins | sample MGYA00580617_ERZ773072 | MGnify/ENA primary metagenome ERZ773072 (study PRJEB29015, sample SAMEA2737970) | human oral metagenome | biome: human oral; feature: human-associated habitat; material: dental | place: China | collected 2122 ...
GGGGCGTTCGAGGGCGGTGTGGGAGAGGTCGTAACCGCCCCACGGCGAGTAATGGTGCACATGCCGGGTGCCATAGGAGTCCCGCTCGGTGATGATCGGCGCGCCGGGAACCTGCATGTGCTGCGGGTAGCGCTCGGTGATCCACTTCATGGCCAGCTTCGACAGACTCGAGCCGCTATCTCGGACGCGGATCGTCGCCGGCAGAACAGGCAGGTCACGCCAACCGGGCACCGCGTGATCGTGCCACTGCTCGATGACGGAGTTCTCATCACCGATCACGTGCCACTCGCACGGCTCGCAGACCATCTGCTCCAGCATTCCGCCGGGGCCTTCGTGCCCGTCCTCGGGGCCGAGCTCGGCGCCGAAGATCTCGCCGCGGTGCCCGCCGAACTCGGTGCCGGTCCCGTTCCAGCCTTCCCGATGCCACATGTGGCTGCGCTTCCAGGAGCCCAGGGAGCCGTTGAGGAACTTCCAGTGCTCGAACGCCTCATCGAGCTGCGCGGGCGGGAAGTAGTCCCGCGTGAACCCCAGTGGTGCACCGTCCCATTCGTCCAGGCGTGCGCGCGCTTCCTCGCGGGCCATCTCGTCGAAGTCGAACGCGAGCTGCCCCTCGATGTGTTCTGCCATGATCCTGCCCTCCCTCTCGAGGGCAGGTACGCAACAAGGGGTCAGCGCACCGATGAGCCGGTTGGACGCAGTCGCGCTTCCCTGTGTCAGCCCGGATTGGTAGAATGTGATCTAGGCGATACAAGTTAGCTACGCTGCCGCACCAGCTGGATGCGGTGGTTGACAGTCCAGGGGAAACCGGCCCCCGGCACGTCCCTCCCGAAGATGAGTCGCCTCCTGGGAGGACTGAGCCATGCTCCGCACCATACTCGTCACCAGCATCCGTACCCGCGGCATCCTGCGGGCCTGGTTGCCCAGCAACATTCTGCTCGACCTCATCCGCACCCGTGCGGGTTTGAAGTGGGGCGTGCCGGCCATGCTCATCGCCGCGCCCTATCTCGCCATCGCCCAGTGGGCCACCACCACCATCGAGCACGGCGGTCCCGGCTTCCTGCACCTGGTCTTCCTCGTGTGCGTGTGGTCGGCGCTGAAGTTCCTCATCATGGGACCGATCAGCCTGGTCACGCTGATCGTGGTGCGAGCAAAGGAACATGGCCGTGGTCGGCTCGACGATGTAGAAGGCTCTGCCCCTCGCGCTGCCGGGGATCGGGGCGGAACACTACCCGGTGAGCGGTGGGTGCCCTAGAGTCGGAGGCATGGACTTCGCAACGGCCCGAGACGAGGAAGTCGTACGTAATCTCGCCAGCAGGGCGTTCTCCCGGCACGGGGGGTTCGACAGCATCGGGGCTCTCGATACCGAAGGGGCGGATGTGCTCCGGCAGAGCATCGTCCGTGCCTGGGAGCAAGCCGGTTCCCCGGTAGGCGTGCTCCACCGGGCGGCGGTCCTCTGCGCAGAGCTTCCTCGACTGGTCGCCGAGAACCAGCTTCCCGTCGACCTCGAAACTGCGGGTATCTCCCGCGAGCGTGAGATCGCCTTAGCCAAGCAGGCCTCCGTTTTTCTCGCCGCGATTGCGGCCGAGGTCGACACGGCACCCGATATCGGTTCGGCGAGGTCGTAAGCGTCGACTCCAGCACGGCGTGATAAGGCATGTTCAACCGTTATGCGCTATCGAATAGTCGCTCAGACGGTTCGCGGGTAAGACATAGGCGACAGCGCTGCTAGTGTCGCCACGCCCCAGGCGGAGTGCCGTACTCCGCGCGAAAGGCCAGATGTAATCCGACTGAACTCTGGTACCCGACTTTCCTGGCTATCGCATCCTGCGACAGGGTGGTGGTTTCAAGCAGGTTTTTGGCGCGAGCCAGACGCTGGTGCCTGAGATGACGGGCCGGTGTTTCTCCAACAACATTTTTGAACGTCGTAGCGAAGGACGCCCGGGACATCTGCGCAAGGCTTGCCAGGTCGGAGATAGTCCATTCTCGGTCGTAGTGCTCGTACATGGTGATGAGTACTCGCCCGATGGCTGGATGAGCAAGCGCTCTGCTGATCGGGATGGTCGTGCCCATAGATTTCAAGGCGCTTCGTAATCCAAGCACGTAGATCAACTCGAACAACCGCAACGAGACTGCTCGGGTGCTGGACTGCCGTTGATCAAGTTCGGTGGTGAGTGAGGTCAGCACGCTCGACAAGGTCATGTCAGCAGCGATCGCTTCAGCATCGACGAGCAACAGATCCGGGAGCGTCCTGTAGAGGGGGTACGCTCCCGCGGCTTCGTAGTCCAAGCCGGCGCACAGCATGCGCCCAACACGATGACCAGCGCCGAGATCCAGCACGTCCGCACTGCCCGGTTTCCGATCGGGCAAGAGGCGATCGATCAGTTGCGGCGTGGCATCGTCACCTTCAGCAACGACATGCGCCGCACCCTTGGGGAAGATCGCGAGGTCCCCGGCCTGAAGCCGCTGAGAGTCCTGTCCGGCGAGGCGGATTGTGGCGTTGCCAGCCCGCATGTAGTGCAACAAGGCACGTGGCTCAGGTTCCCCACGCACACCCCACCCTCGGTGCAAGTGCCAGTCCGAGACGTATGCCCCCCTCAGCCGGAGAGGTTGGAGGAGGTGACTGAGTGTGTCGTCTGGATCCCACATGGATGAATCATAACCATCTCGCGCGGTTTCTTTATAGATTCCGCCAAGCCTACGGGTGAGGATCGAGGAGAAGACGATGAAGGACTCAAGCCGAACGGAATCACATGCCACTGACAGAACAGGCCCTGACCGGGGTCATCGGAGCACGCGGCGTCCAGGGCTCAGCCATCGAGCAGAGCTTGGCCGGGCAGGGGGTACGCACCCGCGGGTTGGGCCGTAGCCTGCCCAGCGCCCGAGTGGACCGGGAGTACGCCAGCGCCGATCTAGCTGAGCCACACCGCCTTGCGGAGGCGTTCGCCGGTCTCAGCGCTTTGTGCTTCACAATGCCGTTGGTCTACGACACGGATCTCACCCGCGCCTACGCCCAGAACGTGGCGCAGGCGGCAGCCGATGCCGGGATTGACCGGATTGTGCTCAACAGCAACACTCGCATCCCTCAGCACACCACCACGGTGGCCGGGTTTGAAACTCGCCGGGCCACCGAAGAGATCTTCCGAGGATCCGGGGTGCCGGTGGCCGTTGTCCGGCCCACCATCTACCTGGAGAACCTGCTTGCTCCACCGGTGGTAGCGGCCGTGGAGAGAAACGGGGTCCTGCCCTACCCAGTGCCGGCCGAGATGCCCGTCGCTTGGATGAGCGTACGGGACCTGGGCTCGACGATCGCCAACGTCCTCAGGGCCGAGTCCTTTCCCGAAGAAGTCATCGATGTCGGCGGACTCGAGATGACGGGACCTGAGCTGGCTGCGGCACTGGGCGAGAGCCTCGGTAAGGAGCTGTCGTTCGTCAGCCTGGACCCAACGGACTTCGAGTCCGGCCTGGCCCAAGCTCTTGGGACCGACTCCGCTCGTGGAGTCGCCGGTCTTTACCACTGGCTGAACGCCAATCCAGAGAGTCAGCTCATGAGTGAAGCCCCCTCGCGCCCAGTGGGCTACGCCGCAGAGCCGATCTCAATCACAGACTGGGCGGCCACCTCGTGGCCGTAGTCATGAACACCCCGAGCCGTGAGGCTCATGCACCGAAGGACACTCCCATGATGGACGTCGCTATCCACTACGACATCACCCGCATTCAGGTCTCGGACCCCTTGGAAGCTGACGACCTGCTGAAGCAGTTGCCGGTGATGAACGATGCCAAGGATTCAACCGGTGTCGCGGACCTCCTGCGAACGCTCAGCGCTCGAGCGCTGAGCGCGACCTCACCAGGACTGCCCGAACCGATCGAAGGCATGGCAATGATGCGTGACCTCGGTATCGTTCTCGGGTCCGTCAAGCGTCACGGAACCGAGCCCCTGGACGTCGTTCCGGAGCTGACGCCCCTGCTGCTGGCTCTGGGGCAGCAGACCGACCAGGTGCCCCGAGACACGGTGCAGCACTACACCTCGTGGAACCCGCCGGGCGAGCGTCGACGGACCTACACCACCGACGAGCAGGAGGTATGGCTGCAGGACGCCGTGCGGCGCGTGTTTCCGGAGCTGAGTGCTTCCCTGTCTATCACCGAGACTCTGCTCCAGTTAGACCCGCGCGATGCCCGGTTCGCTCCGACAGCCGTTCAGCTCACGGGGACGGTTCAGCCCATGCTGGAGACGATCGACACGGTGACCGCGCAGGTCTCTCCGGTCTTCTTCGCCCAGCAACTGCGCCCCTACTTCGAAGAGATCACCGTCGACGGGGTGGAGTACTTGGGACCTGCCGCCGCTCAGGTGCCGCTCTGGCTGGTAGATCTGTGCCTGTGGGCCTCTGACCGCAACGGCACGGCGTACTCCTCCTTCCTCAACGATTCTCTGCCCTATGCCCTGCCGGACTGGCGAGATTTCCACGAGCGTCACCGCGATCAGAAGTCACTGGTCACTTTGGTCAGCGAACTGCTCACCGAATCCGCGGGGGAAGACTCGTCTGCCCTGCAGGCTAGCGCGGTCGCGTTACGTGAGCTCCTGCGCGTGCTCAAGACCTTCCGAGGCCGTCATATCGGAATCGCGAAGAAGGCCTACGACGAGCAGGTGCGCCTCTACGACGCTGGCAGTGGTGGCGCACCAGTCGCGTTGCTGAAGGAAATCATCGATCTCACCCGAACCAACGAGAATCTTCTCCGGCCCAGCAAGCACACAACGACCCCGGCGGCCACTTCATGAGCGGGATCATTATCGCCGGTGGCGGCATCGCAGGGCTGACAATGGCGTTGGCGCTTCACGCTGCAGGACGGGAGGACATCACCGTTTTGGAGCGGAGCCGCTCCTTGGAACCGTTGGGCTCAGGGATCAACGTGATGCCCCCGGCTATCCGCGAGCTGGACCGCCTCGGCGTGCTCGAGGACCTGCGCGAGATTGCAGTAGAAACCTCACACCTGATCTACGCGACCAGCCGAGGAGAAACCATCTGGGAAGAGAGCCGCGGACAGTCCGCAGGCTTCAGGTGGCCTCAGCTGTCCATCCACCGCGGATGGTTGCAGAACGAACTGGCTCGCCACGTACGTGCACGACTGGGCGAGGCAGCCAGCAAACCGACGGTAAGGCCAGCAAACCGTGCCAGCGGCGCCGGGGTCAGGCCCGCCGGGTTGAGGGGTCGCCGCCGTGGAGGAACTTCGCGGCGATGAAACCACCGATGGCGCCACCGAGGTGTCCTTGCCACGAGACCCCCGATGCGCCGGGCAGCACGCCCAGCAGGATCGAGCCGTAGAAGAAGAACACGGCCACCGACAGCGCGATCTCCCAGAAGTTGCGGGTGAAGAAGCCTCGCACCAGCAGGTAGGCGAGGTATCCGAACACCAGGCCGGAGGCACCCAGGGTGATGGTGTTGGAGGGTGCGATCAGCCAGACGGTCAGCCCGGAGGTGACGACGGTGATGAGGGTGACTGCCAGCCAGCGTCCCGGACCCGCCAGCCAGGTGAGCAGGCCGAGGATCAGGAACGGCACCGAGTTGCTGATCAGGTGCGGAAAACCGAAGTGGAGCCACGGGGCCGTGAGGATGTGGGGCAGTGATCCAAGATTCCGGGCGATGATGCCGAGCTGATCCAGGGCGTGGAAGGACGCGCTATCGATGATCTCCAGCACCCACATGAGCGCGAGTAGACCACCGACGACCACGACACCGGGCTTGGCCCCTTCCAGGGACCGACGATCAGCAAAGGTCTGGGTGCTCATGCCTCCAGTGTGACAGCGTGTTCAAATCTTCCACGAAACGTTCCCGGACGGGCCGCGGAGCCGTCCCGTACATCACCCCGGCTTCTGTCCGTGGGCGCACATTTCCCCTCCACAAGCCGGCTGAGCCGACCCGCGGGCGCCCTCCCCTCCACAAGCCGGCTGAACCGACCCGCGAGCGCCCTCCCCTCCACAAGTTGGTTGAGCCGACCCGCGAGCGTCAGCGAGCAGGGCGAGTCGAAACCATCTGGCGGCCGGGCAGGGCCTGTCACGGAGACCCTTTGGTGCTCACGGCATGGTTTCGACACGGGCCGCTCCTTCGTCGCAGCCCGGCTCAACCAACTTCAGAGAGGACGGCCCCGGCACGGGCCGTTCCTTCGTCGCAGCCCGGCTCAACCAGCTTGGGGAGGGCAGCCCTGGATTCCGCGGAAGCCCTAAGCTTGACCCTCATGGCGAACCGACTCGCAGATTCCTCCAGCGACCACCTCCTCCAGTACGCCCACCAGCCGGTGGACTGGTGGCCCTGGGGTCCCGAGGCGTTGGCGCACGCCGTGGAGACGGACCGGCCGATCCTGCTCAGCATCGGTTACGCGTCATGCCACTGGTGCCACGTGATGGGGAGTGAATCATTCGAGAACCCGGAGGTGGCGGAGTTCATCAACGCCCATTTCGTGCCGGTCAAGGTGGATCGCGAGCAGCATCCCGTCCTGGACCAGGTGTACATGACGGCCACGCAGCTGATGAACGAGGGCGCGGGCGGCTGGCCCCTGACCGCCTTCCTCACCCCGGAGGGCCGCCCGTTCTTCACGGGCACCTACTTCCCGCCCGAACCGCAGCCGGGACGCCCGTCGTTCACGCAGGTGCTGCAGGCCCTGGCCGACACCTGGGAAACCAACCGGCAGACCCTGGTCGCGGGTGCGGACATGGTGGTCGGGCATCTGGCGGCCCTCGCCACGGCGCCCCTGACGGACGACGCCCCCGAGGTCCACACCGCCGTCGAGACGATCGCCGCCGACTTCGACCTGATCCACGCCGGTTTCGGAACCGCCCCGAAGTTCCCGTCCGCGACGACGCTGGACGCGCTGCTGGTGCGCGGCGACGCCCGCAGCCTGGAGCTGGCTCAACGCAGCCTGGAGGCGATGGCGCGCGGCGGCATCTGCGACCAGATCGGCGGGGGTTTCCACCGCTACGCCGTCGATCCGGGCTGGGTGGTGCCGCACTTCGAGAAGATGCTCGACGACAACGCCCTGCTGCTGGGCACCTACATCCGCGGCTGGCGCCGCACCGCCGACCACGACGAGGGACTGCGGGCGCTGCTGGAACGCACCGCCTACGGCATCGCCGGTTTCCTGGAACGGGAGCTGCGCGACGAGAACGGCGCCTTCATGGCGGGCCTGGACGCCGATTCCTGCGACATCCGCGGTGCCGTCTTCGAGGGCATCCACTACCTGTGGTCGCCGGAGCTGATCATCGACGCCCTGGGCGAGGAGGACGGCGACTGGGCCACCCGGGTTTTCCACGTCACCGCAGGCGGCACCTTCGGTGAGGGGCTCTCGACGCTGCAGCTGCGCGGCCGCCCCGATTTCGACAAGCTGGCGGAGGTCTCCGGGAAGCTCCTGGCCGAGCGGGGGCGCCGGTTCCCGCCCGCCAAGGACCGCCTGATCGTGACCTCGTGGAACTCCCTGGCGATTTCGTCGCTGGTCACGGGCGCCCTGATCTGGAACGAGCCGCACTGGCTGGAACTGGCCCTGGACGCGGCCCGCTACCTGGTGGGCACGCACCTGGTGGACGGCGAGCTGCGGCACTCGTCGCGGGCGGGGCAGGTCGACGATTCGCCCGCGACCGCCGAGGACCACGGCACCTTGGCCGACGCCCTCGCCACGCTGGCCGGAGCAACGGGTGAGGCCACCTGGCTGCGTCACGCCGAGGTCCTCTGCGACCGGGCGGTGGAGCTCTTCGGGGCCGGTGACGGCGGGTTCTTCGACGCGGCTGCGGGCGAGTTGTTCGTGCGCCCGCGGTCCCTGACCGACAACGTCGCCCCGTCCGGGACGAGCGCTCTGGTGCGGGCGCTGCGACGGGTGGGGTTGCTGGCGGAGCGCCCCGACCTGCTGGTGCGGGCCGACGAGGCGGCCGCCACCACCTGGGCGACCGTGGCGGAGAACCCCCGGTTCGCGGGCTCCGCCCTGGAGGACCTGATGATCGCCGACGAGGCCCGCCGCGGCCTGAAACCCGCGATGGTCGTCGTCGCCTCCGACGATCCGTTCGACGAGCTGGCCCGCGCTTCCTGGCGGCTGGCGCCGGCGGGGTCGGTGATCCTGACCGCCCCGGCAAGCGCACAAGGTTTCGGTTCCTGGCTGGAGGGCCGCGAGAAACGGGCCGTGTACGTGTGCCGCGGGGAACGCTGCTTCGACCCGGTGACCGACTACACCGAGCTGAAAACCCCCCTCTGGCATCGGGCATGACCCAGTCTCTTTCCCCTGGCGGCCAGGAAGCACACGAGGGAATGAACCTGAACCGCACCGTGGCAAGCCTGCTGGGTTCCCTCGTGGTCTGGGGTGCCGTGGCGGGGGTCTGTTTGTGGTTCCTCGACTACCGGAGCCTGTTCCTCGGGGGGTATGAGCTCGTCACGTTTCGGCACGCTCAGCTCGGGCTCGCAGCCTTCTCAGGGTGGCGGGCACTCGAGGCCCTCCGTGAACTGCTGATGCCTCCCGAGGTGGAGTCACCGATCCGACGCTGGACACGGTGGATCCCCCTCACCTGGCTGAGCCTCCTGATGTGTCTCGCATCCTTGCTGGCGATGCTTCACTTCCCCGAGGCTTTGGTGGCGGCCAGCTGGTTGCGCCCGACCAACAGCTACAAATCCCACCCCTTGCTGCCGCCCTTTTTCATACCTGTGATTGAACTGACCATCGGCTCGCTCGGTTTGGTCTGGATCTGGAGCTGCACTTGTGGCATCAACCGGCCCGTGGCGGCGCCTCGACGCGTCATGAAGAAAGAGGAAAGGCTCAGGGATTTCCTTGTCACCTCGCAGAAGGTCCGTTTCGCGGCTGCCGCGATGATCGCGGGCGCCGTCGCCCTGGGAGCCACTCTGATCGGACCGGTAGCGAGGTCTGCGGGACCGTTGGCGAGTCTGTCGGCGCCCTGGCCTGCGAGCATGTGGTTTCTGGGAGGCGTGGGCATCGCGGCAATGCTGGTCTCAGCGATGTGGTTCTTCTGCCGCACTCGGCAGGGACATGATCCCTATCTGGTGGTGAAGTGGGTCGATTACTTCGCCATCATCGCGGCGATCGCATCACTGCTGACGGTATTCGCGCTTCTGCCGGAGGCGTGGCGCCTTTTTCCGCTCACCCATGTCTAACGGTGTGCGGTCGCGAAACGTTTCGCTTTACCCTGGCGCGTGATTCCGGATACGTCACCGATCATCTGCCCGGTGGCGTCGCTCTCCCACGTTGGATGGGTCACGCCCTGGCTGGCGCTGCCACCACAGGAATGGCGTGTCGCTCGGGTTCAGAACACCGCCAGTCCAATTGCGACCCCGTGACAGATCGCAGCCGCGATGGTGCAGGCGTGGAAGACCTCGTGGAATCCGAAGAGGCGGGGGTTGAGACGCGGGCGACGGGTGCCGTAGGCCAGCGCCCCGAGCGAGTAGACCAGGCCGCCGGCAAGCATCAGCAGTACCACCGCGGGGCCTCCCGCGGTCCAGAACTCACCCAGCCAGCCGAGGGCTGCCCACCCCATGGCGACGTAGAGCAGCGTGTACAGCCAGCGCGGCGCACCCACCCAGCAGATCCTGAAGACGATCCCGAAGGCCGCGATCCCCCAGATCAACCCCAGCAGCACCCAGCGGGATCCACCGTCGAGGAGGGTGAGGGTCAGCGGGGTGTAGGTGCCGGCGATGAAAACGAAGATGTTGGAGTGGTCGAGACGACGAAACACCGCCATCGTCGGCTCGTTCCAGTTGCCGCGGTGATAGGCAGCCGAGGTGCCAAACAGCTGCACCCCGCTCAGGGTCCACACGGCGCAGCCGATCCGCCCGGGAAGGGTTGGGGCCAGGGCCGTCAACACCAGGCCGGCGATCAGCAGGGCGGGCGCGAAGCCCAGGTGCAACCAGCCCCGCATGAGGGGCTTGCGGGGCCACTGTCCGCCGTCACTCACGACGGCGACGCCTTCTTCGGGCTTGTCGACTACAGCAATCATCACACATCTACGCTTCCGTAACTTACGCCTCCGTAGGTTACTCCCGGAGGGCCCGGAAACCAATCCTCACACCCCGACTGGACCGGTTGTGGAGGGTGGGTCTCGCTAGAGTGACGCCATGGCACGCCCCCTCAAAGAACTCATCGCCCCCGACTGGGCCGAGGCCCTAACCGACGTGGAGAACCAGATCCACGCCATGGGAGATTTCCTCCGCCAGGAGCTCGCGGAGGGACGCAGCTACCTGCCTGCCGGCGACAACGTGTTGCGCGCTTTCAGTCGGCCACTGGCCGATGTGCGGGTGCTGATCGTCGGGCAGGACCCATACCCGACCCCGGGGCATGCGGTTGGTCTGTCGTTCTCCGTCGCCCCCGATGTGCGCCCCATCCCCCGTAGCCTGCAGAACATCTACCAGGAACTCAACGACGACCTCGGTATCCCACCCGCCCCGCACGGCGACCTGAGCGCCTGGTTCGAGCAGGGCGTCCTGCTGCTGAACCGAGTGCTGACCGTCTCCCCCGGCAAGGCTGGATCGCACCGCGGCAAGGGCTGGGAGGCCGTCACCACCGCCGCCATCACCGCCCTCGCGGAGCGTGGCGGCCCGCTGGTGGCGATCCTGTGGGGCCGCGACGCACAGTCCACCCGTTCCCTGCTGGGCCAGACCCCCGTCATCGCCAGCGCCCACCCATCGCCGCTGTCGGCGCGCAACGGGTTCTTCGGGTCGAAACCGTTCAGCCGCGCGAACGAGGCCCTCGTGTCGCAGGGTGCCGAGCCCATCAACTGGGACCTCAACAACACCTGAGAATCGGTTTCGGCGCATCTCAACCGGTTTCAAGGCATGTGGGTCATCCGGCGAGGCCATTGCGGTGGGCCCACACCACCACCTGCACCCGGTCCCTGGCGCCGATCTTGGGCAGGATCCGGGTCAGGTGGGATTTCACGGTGCTGGTCTCGACCACGAGTTCGGTCGCGATCTCCGCGTTCGACATGCCCGTGGCGAGGAGTTTCACGATCTCCAGTTCCCGGGCCGTCAGTTTCCGGATCTCGGTTGTGTTTCCGGCGGGCGCGTGACGGCGGGCGAACTCCGCGATCACCCGGCGGGTGACGGTGTGGTCCACCAGCCCGTACCCGGCGGCGAGGCGACGGACGGCGTCGACCAGTTCCTCCGGTTCGCAGTCCTTGAGGATGAATCCGTCGGCCCCGGCCTCCAGCGCACCGAAGACGTCGGCGTCCAGGTCGAAGGTGGTGACCACGAGCACGGCGGGGCTTCCGTCCTGACGGGAGGCGACGATCTGCCGGGTGGCCGTCAAACCGTCCCCGGCGGGCATCCGCAGGTCCATGCACACCACGTCGGGGCGTTCACGAGCCACCACGGCGACGGCCTCCCGACCGCCCGCGGCCTCACCCACGACGGCGATGTCGCCGTGTTCCTCCAGCAGAACGCGGAACCCCGCCCGCACCACCGCCTGGTCGTCCACCAGCACCACTCGAATCACCGTTCCTCCTCGTCCTCCCCGCCGATCACCGGCACGACGAGCCGGACCCGCCAGCCGCCTTCCGGGGTGGGACCGGTCTCGAGGGTTCCCCCGGCCGCGACCGCCCTTTCCTGCATCACCTTCAGGCCGACACCCCCTGTCCTGGACTCCCCTTGACGCTGCGCGGAACCATTGACGATGGTCGTCTCCAGCTGGTCGCCGGTCTGCGTGACCTCGATCCGCAGCCACGCTCCCGGGGCGTGTTGCAGGGCGTTGCTGATGGCCTGTTGCGCCACCCGGTAGACGGCCATGTCGACGATCGGGGACAGCGTAGGTCGCGGGAACAGAGGAATGAAGGACACCTCGACCCCGAGGTCGCGGGTGGCGGCGATCAGCTCCGGCAGGTCGTGCAGGCCCGCCACGGGGGTGGCGTTCTCGCGCAGCAGGCCCACCACCGACCGCAAGCCGTCGAGGGTTTCCTTGCTCTGTGCTCTCAGCTGTGCGGCGGCCTCCTTGGCGGCCCCGGGGTCGCGGTCGATGAGCCGCCCAACCGCCGCGGACTGCACGACGATGCCCGCCAGGTGATGGGCGGCGACGTCGTGCAGTTCCCCTGCGATCCGGCGGCGTTCGTCGATCAGGGCCAGGTCGAGCTGGTGCCGGTGTTCGCGGGCCTCCCAGTCGCGCTGCTGCTGCATGCGCTGGGTCCGGCTGGCCAGCATCACCCCGCCGAGCACCGGGAGCAGATAGGAGGAGAGTTTGCCGAGCACGAAGGTGACGCCCTCCGCCCACCGCCCGGGGTCCGGGGACTCCCGCATCGCGACGACCACGACCTCGGCCAGCCCCAGGACCCCCACCAACAGCCCGCCCCGCAGGGGTGGCAGCCGGAGCCCGATGCCGAATCCAGCAACCGCCTGCGCCACCCCGGCGAAAGTGGTTCCTCTGGGCATCAACACCATCACGGCCAGCTGCGCTCCCCAGACCAGGAACTGGCACGCCACGGGGTGGCGGCGCCACAGCACCAGCGCGATCCCCTGCACGCCTCCCAGGCACACCAGGGCCGCATAGTTCTCCCGGGGCAGGGAGCCATAGCCCAGGGCCAGCGCAGTTGCCTGGAGAATTCCGCAGCCGGCGGCCAGCAGCAGGTCACCGCGACGGATCGGGACGGGGGTGTTCACGGCGTCATTCTTCCGCACTCGGTGAGGAAAGCTCGGGTCACCTCGTTGATCCTGGTGTGCTGCTCGTGATGAACGTAGTGGCCGGCATCGAGGGCCTCGGCCCGGTGGCACTGGCCCTCACCCGCGTACGCACGCAACGCCTCCCCGCCCTCCCGCTTCTCCCGGTCCCTGCTGGCAAACACCAGCACCGGCAGGTCCTGGGTGAACCGAAGCTCCTTGGTCTGCTCGACAGCCTCCTTGAGGCTCTTCCTCTGCCGCACCATCTCCGGCGACATCGCATTCCAGCTGGTCAGCATCGCCTGCTTGTCCACATTCTCCCTGCTGTAGCCCTGCTCCAGCAAGGACGAATCCACGCCACGAATCGCCTGCGCCACCCGCACGCCACCAAGACGCGCCAGAGTGGTCAAGACCCCGGAGATAAAATCGTCTTCCGGTGGCGAGGCGGTGACGGGATTCGTCGGGTCGAGACCCACGAACCCGCTCACCTCGCCGGGAAACGTCTCGATGAACTTCTGGGAGTACAAACCCGCGAGCGAATGCCCCATCAGCACGTACGGACCCGGCACCCCCGCGCCGTGCAGGGCGGTGTGAACATCCCTGGCGACATCCCCCGGCAGCATCGGGGAGTCCGACCCCTCGCTCCATCCATAGCCGAAGGGCTCCACAACCGTCACCCTCGCCCACTGCGACAACTCCTGCGTCAGGGGTTCGAAATCAAGCACCGGCGCCGGAACACCCAGCCCCGGGAGCAACACGATGCTGGCCTCACCCTGGCCGACGGTGTGGACATGCATCCTGCGGCCGCCGACATCAACCATCACCCCCGGGGCTGGATTCGCCGCCCGTTCGCTGGCGGTCATGGCCATGTCCGTGACCTTCATCACCCCAACGAGCAGCGCCAGTACCATCACCGTCACATCCAGCGCCCGCACGAATCGACGCCGCTTCCGGGGCCTCCCGGAGTTCGTGGCGTCCTCCTTCTCCGCGACCAGCCTGCGAGGGGCGTCGCCATTGTCCGCGTCAGACACAATTCCTCTACCTTTCGTCGTCGGCCACCGCCGGTTCCTGGGTCTTCTCATCCGCACCGGGGAGCATCAGATGCTGATGTCCCAGGACAAAGCGTTTCCGGTCCACGCCCACCACGCCATGCCGACCAGACCGATCAGCAGGAGCGATGCCATGACGATCCGGCGCCACCCGGCCCTGCGTTTCACGGCACCGAACAGGTCCAGGATGGCGGGGATGATCGCCGCCACACCGAGCCACTGGAGCGCCTGGACGGGTCGCACGACCCCCGGGGTCGGCAGAGCCGTGACATTCAGCGTGAGCACGAGAGCCAGCCATCCGGCCACGGCACCTATCGCCAGGACCGCACCAATTCTGGCCATACGTCCGGCCCGGGGCAGCGGATCAGCTGCCTGTCGCCCGTCACGAATGGCCCAGCGCCGACGCAGCGCCCCGATGGGCCAGGCAACGATGACCAACAACAACACCAGTGAAGAACCAACCAACACCGGCAGCAGGGCCTGCTGCGCTGGGGTCTGCGGGATGAAGGAACGAACGGTTGCCCCGATTCGCACCACCTTGCCGTCCTCAACCTGCGCCGCAATCCGGGTGGAGCCATCGGTCTTCTGCCACACCCACGGCTCCACCATCACGTACTCATCCTTGCCGACCATCAGGTGTCCATTGTCCAGAGCAGTGACCGCGGTGCTCCCCATCATCAGCCACGGCATCATCCAGGTAGTGAATGACGTACGAGTCGTGATGTAGGTTCCCGCCACCTGCTGGGCATGGTGTTTCGCCTCATCACGTGAAACCCGTGGTTGGTTCTCGTCCCCCGGGTAGTAGCGATCAGCGAATCCCGCCATCAGATCGGAGCGAATGATACTGGTAACGGTCCCGTCGCCTTCCCCATCGCCGTTGAGCGATATGAAGACCCCCGTCCCCTCGTCGGGGTAGATGTGAAACATGCTGTGGTACGGAGGAATATCACCACCATGCCCGACGATCCTGTGACCATTACGACTCTCGTCGTAATACCCCAACCCCATAAAACTGGCCTTGGATAGATTCCCGAGCGACTCGGCCCCCAGCCCGGGAGACCACATCTGTTCCCACGTGCTCTCCTGCAGAAGTTTGGGTGAGCGTTCCAGCTGGGCGATCATGAACGTGGCCATGTCCAGCCCCGATGTCGTCATGCCACCTTCCGGTGCCGCCGCGGCCGTGAACGCCGAACTCGGCCCATCAGTGGTCTTGTACCCACGAGCCAGACGATCCTCCAGGCCGGCCGGAAGGGGCTGCTCAAACGTCGAGGAATCCATGCCCAACGGTTCAAAAATGTGGCGCTGGATGTACTCCTCGAATCGCTCGCCGCTGACCTGCTGCACGATGTGACCCGCCAAGGCCATGCCGTAGTTCGAATAGGCGGGGGTGGTTCCGGGAGCGAAGACCTGCACCGGAGGATCGGTCGTCACAATTCCCGCCAGATCATCGCCCCGCTCAGGAGCGAGCAGAACCCCGCCATAGCGTTCCTCGAATCCAGCGGTGTGGGTGAGAAGATGCCGCAGCGTGATGTTCCCCGGGAACCTCCGATCGATCTTCACATCAACGTAGGTGCTGATATCGGCGTCGAGATCGAGTTTTCCCTGCTCGACGAGCTGCATCACCGCGATCGACGTGGGGATCTTCGAGATCGACCCCGGGCGGAACAGGGTCCGTTCCGCATCCACCGGCTTCGGTTCCCCACCATCGGCGCCGGTGTCGGCGTAGCCGTAGCCCCGATTCGTCACCACTTGACCGTCGTGAACGACCGTCACGATCGCCCCCGGAATCTTCCCATTGTTCAGGGCTGCCGGGATCTTGCCGTCCAGCCAGGCGTCCACGTCCGCCTTGGTCAGATCGTGCTTCCCTTCGGGGGCCGTCACACGGGGACCTGGAGCTGTCGTTCTCCCGGAACTGCACGCCCCCACGAGCACCGTCGCGGCGATGAGAAACCCTGCCGCCACACGTCTCAACACTCTCATTGTCGCTCCTTTTCACTCACGTCTCCATGCTTGCGGTGCTGACGTGAAAGCCGCTACGTGCCCGGGAAGGAACCTCACCTGCGACCTGCGACGCAAGAGCTCCTCCCCCGGCAGGCACCACCAGGTGATCCGGAGTCTGCTGTCGTGCACCGAGTCCCGGGCCAACTACGCAGCGGTCCTCGACGACTGCTGAGATGCGGATCTGCTGGGCCGACGAAACGTGGGACGACCACATCTCGTGGCAGGCCCAGGACCGCCGGACCCTCACAAGCGTCAACTCCCTGATCCGGGACATCGCTCGCAACGGAAACGAGGGACTGGGCAAACCAGAAGCACTGCGACACCACCTTTCCGGCTCCTGGTCCCGGCGTATCACTGAGAAGCATCGACTGGTCTATCGGATCACCGACACCGAGATCCAGATTGCCGCATGCCGGTACCACTACGGCCGCTGAAGATCCCCGCTCCAAGTTCAATTCACCCGGTTGCGCAGCACTCAACTCCGATTTTGCCACCACATAGCGGGTTGAGCGCGTTGAGTGATGCAAAACCGGGGAACTCCGCGTTTGCTTCTCGGTTACCAGCGGTGGTTTCGACACGGGCTGCTCGTTCCTCGCAGCCCGGCTCAACCAGCGTCAAGGAAGACGTGCCTCATAGACTGACTTTCATGGAGATTGATGTCCTCGGATGGCTCAGCGGTCGCCGGAACCCTCAGCTCGTGACCGCCGACGACGCCCTGCCCGGGCGTGACACGCCTGTCCTGGGCACCATGCCCCGACACGCCGTGCTCGGCCTGCGCCTGGACGAGGTCCCTGAGAGCTGTGAGGTCGCCTATTTCGCGATGGGGTGCTACTGGGGTGAGGAACAACTGTTCTGGAGCACCGACGGCGTGGTCAACACCGCCGTCGGGTTCATGGGAGGCTTCACCCCAAACCCCACATATCGCGAGACCTGCACCGGACGCACCGGACACACGGAAACAGTTCGAGTGGTCTTCGATCCGTCACGCATCAGCTACGAGGACCTGCTGAGGATCTTCTGGGAGAACCACGACCCCACCCAGGGCTTCCGGCAAGGCAACGACATCGGCACCCAATACCGGTCCGCGATCTTCCCGGTCGACGCCGCCCAGCACGCAGCAGCCATCGCATCCCGCGATGCCTTCCAGACCCGCATGACCGAAGCGGGATTCGGCGAAATCACCACAGAGATCACCGATGGCGCCACCTTCTACCACGCGGAGGAGGAACACCAGCAGTACCTGCACAAAAATCCGGGAGGCTATTGCCCGAACCACGCCACCGGAGTCGTATGCACATGATGGTTCTCACCCCACAGAATGACCTCGCACAGGACATGGGTTTTGCGACCCGATCCAGCACTGCCCCTAGAATGAACCGGTGAATCTGCGCCGCGTCATCGTCATCGCGATGGTCGTGCTGCTCGCAGGATGCGCGTCCACATCTGATCCCGCCCCCTCGCCGACCCCATCCGTTGCCATCTCCGTGAGCGCAACCCCGGATGCGAACGTCACACCGACACCGACGGTGGCCTTCCCAGTACCGATGAGCGTCACTCAGGACCTCGCTACGGGCGGTGCGAAACAGATCGTGCGCCGCATGATGGAAATCACGAACAACCGCCCCGCATTGAAACTCGATGTTTCGACCTCCGAGGTGACCCTCACGGTGCTGGACACAACCCAGAAACCGTTCACCCTGCGGTGGCGCGCCAATCAGATCACCCCTGCGGATTCCGACATCCAATACCTGGGACAAACCACCTTCCGCCCAACCGATTATCCACTGGGGAACATCAACGATTTGTTCGATACCGCCACTCGCATGGGAGCGACAGGGATGGAAAAGATCATGCAGATCGTCGAGCAGCGCTCCGGCGAGGTCTACCTCACCGTCACCACAATCCCCGAGACGAAAACCGTGTTCTTTGAGAAGGACGGCACCCCGGTGCGCAACCTCGGCTACACATCCGTGGCGGACCTGACTGACGGCCTGGCTGCCGTCATCGCTGGAAGCCGCGCCGCCACACAGATCGGTTTCGGACCCAACACCGGGTACTGGATCGACCTGCCGGCGAACAACGGCATCACCGAACGACGCATCCGCTCCGCCGCACTGCCGGTGTACACGACCAGAATCAAGGAGGCTTCCTCCCTCACCCCCTTCGATCCGACCCAACTCGACGCCCTGGTGTTGGCGCGTTCGATTCAGAAGTTCAATTCCGGTTCCAAGGCGGAGTGCAAAATCGAGGTGGACAACCGCTACAGGCGCAAAACACCGATCATC
>ERZ773072.694-NODE-694-length-17874-cov-35.063303_pt1 | contig 17874 bp, 14 predicted proteins | sample MGYA00580617_ERZ773072 | MGnify/ENA primary metagenome ERZ773072 (study PRJEB29015, sample SAMEA2737970) | human oral metagenome | biome: human oral; feature: human-associated habitat; material: dental | place: China | collected 2122 ...
CGGGGCCGATGCGACAAGCATCGGCCCCGCCTTCTTTAGCTGGGAGCCGCCACCATCCGTGATGGCGGCGGCCGCGTCGCTATCTCACGGCTACGCCCTGGCCTGCGCGTGCGGCGGCACGTTCTCGAGCAGCCGCGCATCGTTGGAACCCTCCCCGCGATCGGGGGCGTCAGCCATGGAACCGGGGCGCGTGTCCTCGGGGCGCACGCGGTCCTCCCAGGAGGGCGGCAGGCCCTCCTCGATGAGGCGGCGATCCACGTCGGACACGAAGCGCGCGACGCGGCGACGTTTACGCGGGGCAGACTCACTCATCGGCAGGCTGTTCGGTGGTTGAGGCCTGCGCCAAGGCCTCGCCGTCGTTCCGGTCGGCAGTGTGCACGGTGCCCGCAGGCTTCGTGCGGCGCACGACGTTGCCCAGGACCGCGTCGGACTGGAAGCCGCGGCGCGTGATTCCCAGGGCTTCACGTAGCTCTTCAGCAGCCTCCAGGTCCGTGCGCTCGACACCGTCGGAACGCACCCAGGCTGCCATCTCGTCGAGCTGGTCGTCGGAGTAGGCGGCCAGGGGCAGGCCCTTGGCGATGGCGGGGCGAGGCCCACGATTCTCCTCCGAGCCACGTTCCTTGCGCTTGATGGCCAACAGCATGCCGGTCGTATCCTCGTCGGCTTTCTTGCGCCGTTTGGATTCCTCGTCGAGGCCGTCGTCGAGCATCGGCATGCGCGGGGTGGCAGGGGTCTCGCTGTCGTCCTCTGCCCCATCCGAGGCACCGTCCTGTGAAGCGGCCTCTTCAACTCGTTCTTCGACGGATTCGTCGTCAACGCGCTCCGGAACGACCACGACGGGCTCCTCCTCGACGGCGCGCAGCTTATCGAGCGCGTCCAGGACGGCGTCCACGATCGCGGAGGCTTCCTTCTCCGGGTCGATGAACAGGGCCATCGACAGGGCCGTGTACACGGCCCATCCCTGCTCCTCGAGCCAGCGGGGACGGGCGCGGTCGCGCACGCGCTGGCTGGGTTCGGACAGGTACTCCTCGTCATCGGTGAGAACGGCCAGCAGCAGGCGTCCGGGCGAATCGGGGTGTCCGATTGCCAGCGGCACGCGCATGCCGCCGGGGATTCCCACGTTGGCGACGACCTCGAGGCCGCGCGAGTACAGGTGTTCGGCGAGGTCGACGAGCAGGCGGTCCGGCTCACCGGCCAGGACCGGCCAGGCATCCATGCCCTCTCCCGCGTGCCCCTCGGCGATCTCGAGGAGGTCCACGAGCATCCGCGAGCCTTCGTGCCCGAGTCGCTCTCGGTCGATCTGGGCACTGTGGAGCGCGCACACGAGCGTCAGGTCGCCGCGTACCGCGCGCAGGATTTCGGCGAGAGTGTCGGCGCCGCGCTCGGTTGAGAGGACACCGAAGTCGTGGATGACACGCCCGTGCGGCGTCTTTGCAAAGCCCACGGACACGATGAGCGACTCGCGCGTGAGGCCGACGGCCTCGGAGGGGCCGACAACAACGAAGGGCTCGGGGGTCGCCGGGTCGAAGAACGAGGCCAGGCCCGGTTCCTCAGCGCGCACGGTCTCCAGTGCGTCGCGGATGCGCCCGGCGTGACGATCGGAGAGGGCGACGACGGCGAGGGAACGCTCGGGGGACTCCACCGCATGCTCGATGACGGCGTCGACGACGGCGCGCACCTCGGCGGCCGTCGATTCGATCGCGTGAGCGCCCGGGGCCGGCATGCCCGTCGCCTCGACCCAGCGGGCCGACACGGGCGCATTCGCGGCTGTCCACGGCACGGGAATACCCGCGTGCTCGTAGCCGTAGCGCGCCAGCAGGAGCGCGACCTGGTCGTTGAGACGACGCGGGCCGGGCTCGACGTGCAGGACCGGGAGGACACCGGCGAGTTCACGGGTCGCACCGCCCTCGGTGGCCGCCGCCAGATCGTCGATGACGACCAGCTGGTGACCGCGCGCGATGATCGGCGTGAGCTCGGCCAGGGACAGCCCGTCAGCACCGTCCAGTACGACGACATCGACGGTTCGTCCCGTCGGTGCCAGGGTGGGCACCATCGAGGGAACCGTCATCAGGACAGGCAGGAGATGCCGCACAAGCGGGTAGGACACGAGCAGGTCCAGGTCGGAGGGCTGCGTGCCATCGGCCAAGAGGGAGCGCAGCTCCTCGTACTGGCTCGGACGCGCCGCGAGGGCATTCGTCCGGATGCGGCGCACGCCCGTGATGGCCTGCGGCACAAGAGAGGCCACCTGCTCCTCGTCCAGCTCGCGCCCCTCGCGAGCGAGCTCCTCAAGCGCGGCGGGATCGACGCCGCCGAGCGCGGGCTGCGAGGAGAGCATGGCGCGCAGCAGCGAAGCCCACCACGCGAGGTCAAGCTCGGCATCGATGGCGCTGTCGTCGACGCCGCGACCCGCGAGATCCTGGGCCAGCTTGTCGAGGCCGCGCTCGGCAAGGCGCGCGTGCATCGCCAGGCGAGCCGGGACCTCGCGCGCTGCCGAGGTATCGCCCGCCCACCGCTCGATGAGAGTGGTCAGGCGCTGCAGGTGGGTGCCCACCAGGTCCGCTTCCTCGGCGACGAACACGGGAGCGATCGCATCGAGGTCGTCGCGCACTGCGTCGGTCAGGGCCGAAATCTCGCCGATCTTTGCCGGGAGGATCGGCCAGGAGTCCTCGCCGCACACGGCGCACCAGGCGTCACGGCGCTCCTGGACGCGAATGAGGGCGCGATGCAGGTCGGGCACGTGCACCCCGGGACGCACGAGGTCCTGGGCCTGCTTGACGAGGCGGTTGCGCTCCGAACGCCCCATCGAAATATCGTGTTCCTTGCGCCACTGCTTGGGGGCCGTCGCGATCACCATGTCGGCCGCGCTGCGCTCGAACACACGGGGCTGGAAGACGTCAAGGACGTCCGCGATGCCGTCGAACATAGCGAGCTGGCGGTCCCACTGGGCCAGAGTTCCGGCGGGCTTAATGCCGGCCTCGCCTGCGACAGAGGCGATGTGGACGCGCAGTTCAGGCAGCGACTTGGAGAGGCGATCAACGCGCAGCAACACATCGGAGGTCTGCTCGTCGGAGGTCAGGACCGCGTTGCCCCATGCGGAGGACGAGGCACCCGAGAGCGTGCCCGAGGCGATGGCCTCACGCAGGAGTGTCCGGGCGCTCTCACCCTGGTCCACCGCGATGTCGTAGAGGGTCTGTTCGGAGAGGCGAACGCGCGTCGTGGGTGCGTCCTCACCGCTCGTCAGGTCCGTCAGGGCACGCAGGGCATCGGCAGCGCACACGCCGAAGCGGCCGTAGGGTTCGTGCAGGGCGACAGCGTAGGAGGACAGCGCAGAGCGAACCTGGCGCAGGCGGGCACGCATCTCGTCGACGCGGGCCTGATCGACGACGGGCGAGGTGTCCTCCATTGCTGCGCTCGCCCGCGCTGCGAGGGTCTTCCGGGCGTCGGAATAGCCGTCGATGTTTGCAACGACATCGGTCAATCCAAGGTCAGACAGACGCGTGTACGCGGCGATCGAGCGCGACGGCGAGGTCGACACGTGCAGGACGGAACGACCTGTCGCCGCGGCATCCGCAAGAATCGCTGCGACGACGGAAGCATCGTCGCTGTGGGCGGGAATATCGACGAAGACGCTGTGCCCCTCGGAGACCGCTTCCACGGCGTCCTGCTGGACGGGAATAAGGTCCCCAACACCCTTTTCCGCCCACGGATCACGATCGCAGGGGTTGGGTTCGTGCGCGTCGACGCGCAGGTCGTTGCACGCGTCTTGGTCGCCCGCGAGTGCACGAATGACCGCGGAGTCCTCGAATGCAGTCACGTCCTGCCGAAGGCTGGCCGCGAGCGCATCGGCAGGGTGACAGAACAGGCCGATGACGAGCTCGTCGTGGATGTCGAAGCGCGGCAGCGCGGAAGAGAGCTCGCGCAGGGCGCTCATCGCCTGCGAAGAGGAGAAACCGTGGGTTCCACTAGCCTTGGCCAGCACGGTCTCTCCATCCACGTCGACCCCGTGCTCGTGTAAGGCGTCGGTGAGCTCGGGGGCGAGTGTAGCTCCCCGACCCAGGGCGATGAGAACGTCGTCGTCGCGGCGCACGAGACGCACCGGGCGCAGTAACGCGGGAACGGTCACCGCATCGATTCCCGCGCCCCACGAAGCGGTACCGATCCCCAGGTGGATGGGGCCGGTGCCGTGCGCGTTCGCTCGCTGTTCGGATCGAGCGATGAGCGCTCGCGCGCGATCGAGGGCGCGTCCCAGGGCGATGGGCTCGCGGATGAGCAGGCTCAGCCGGACGGGGTGTTCGGTGTACAGCTGAGCGAGGCCTCCGGGGTGCGCGCCCGACAGAGACAGAGTCGGTAGAGACACACTGTCGGCGGCGATGTCCTGGTCGAGGCGTGAGCGCCACGACTCGCGCGCCTGACCGACAAGAGTGGTCGGGTGCGTCGACGTAGACGAGACCTCGGTAGCCTCGGGCTCGGGTGCTGGACGGCGCGAAAAGATACTGGGAACCACGATTTAACCCTACGGCAGCACCGGCCTGTTAAGTGACGCGGCGCGCCCGGAGGAGGTCGACGACGGAAATGGTCACAACCGCTCCCACGATGAGGACCATGCCCACAATGTCGATGCCCGTGTATGAGGTTCCCATCATGAGAGCGGAAAAGGTGGCGGCAGCGATGGGTTCGAGGCTTCCGATGAGAGAGGCTTTGACGGGGCCGATACGGTCCACTCCCCACAGGTAGGCCGTGAAGGCGACGGCGGTGCCGAGGGCGACCGTGATCGCCATTGCGAGGCGCGGACACCAGTTCCCGGTGCTTGGGCGAGACTCCTCGCGAGCGGGCCAGGACGTAGGCGAGTGTCAGAAGCCCACCGACGGTCATGCGGAAGAAACTGATGAGAGTGAGCTCGACGCGGTGGCGGCTCATGAGGTACTCGGCGGAGACGCCGGAGGCTCCCCAGCACAGGGCGGCCACGACGGTCACGAGATACCCTCGAGCGTTGCGCACGGCGTCCTTCATTTGTGCCCCCGAGACGATTCGAACGTCCGACACCCGCTTTAGGAGAGCGGTGCTCTATCCCCTGAGCTACGAGGGCGTGACAAGTTGTCCGCGCCCACTGTAGCAAAGTGCGCGCAGCGCCGCCCCCTCACCCACCCTCCGGACGCGGGGTTCACACGATGCGATACGCGCGGTACCGACGGACGAGGCCGAGGCCCCACCTGGTAACCTCGGCCTCGCTTGACGTAACAATCAGCGGCGCTCCCAAGCGGTGTGGACCGCAGCATCAGCTTCGCCCAGGTGGGCGGAGGGAACGATCATGACCGGGCAGGTCGAGTGTCCGAGCACGGTCTGAGAGGTCGAGCCAAGCAAGACACCGGCGAGGCCCCCACGGCCTCGGGTGCCCACGACGATCAGGTCGACGGCGGTCGAGAACTCGATGAGCAGCGAAGCGGCGGAGCCGTCGAGGGCGTGGCGTGCGACGTGCACGTCGGCACCGTCAAGGGCCGCCTTGATCGCCTGGTCCATGCCCTCGCGCACCTGCGCAAGAAGGGCCGAGTGGTCGACGCCGGTGGGCGTCCAGGTCATGACGGAGGGGCCGACCGCGATCGGAACTGCCGATACCGCTGTGACGCGCGCGTCCCACAGGCGAGCCTCGGAGATCGCGCGTTTGAGGGCGCAGGAGGGCTGATCGGTTCCGTCCACGCCGACGACGATGCGCTCGACCGGGGTGAACTTCTTACCAGAGGTGTGGCGCGGGACCACTACGACCGGGCACTTCGAGTGCGCGGGTAGAGCCGACGAGACGGTACCGAGAAGACGGTCGGCAAAACCGCCGCCCCCGCGCGAACCGACGACAATCAGGTCAACCTCGGCGGAGAAGTCAATGAGTACACCCGCCGGATCTCCGGGTTCGGTAGAGCCGGACACATGCGCCGCGCCGCGCTCGCGCGCCAATGCCTCGGCCTCCTCGACGACCTGTTCGGCCCCGGCCTTCAGAGCCTCATCATCGAGCACGGCGTAACCGCCATCGAGGGCGGCAGCTGAGTAGGAGGCCAGCGCGTAGGTACACAGGCAATGGATACGCGCTCCGGTGCGCGCGCCGCGATCGGCGGCCCATTTGACGGCGGCAAGGCTCTCCGTCGAGCCATCGACACCGACCAGAATGACTTCGGTAGAACTCATGATGTCCTCCTCGTGGTGGCAGTCACTTATATTGTGCCGCATTTTAACGATCCACGAAAGCCCAAACCGAGCACAAACAGCGATCCCCGCAGCCCGTAGGGGCTGCGGGGATCATCAGCTATGTATCGCAGGCTCAGTAGCGCACGTAGGTGGCGCCAGCGCGAACCGGCGAAACCTGGGAGAGACGGCCGGGCACCGTGGCCTCAACCATCTGACCGCCGCCGATGTAGATGGCGACGTGACCGGGGTAGGACACGATGTCGCCGGGCTGCGGGTCGGACACGATGGTGCCACCAGCGGCCTGAGCGGACGAGGAGTGCGGCAGGTTGATGCCAGCAGCCGCGTACGCGTACTTGACCAGGCCGGAGCAGTCAAGACCACCAAGGGTCTCGCCACCGTAGACGTAGGGGATACCGGTCAGGCCGAGGGCGACGGAGACGATGTTGCCGCCGGCCGCGTTCAGGCTGGCCTGACGGGCGGAGGTATCGGAGGTCGCGTCGGAACGGGTCTCCGAGCGAGAAGCAGCCGAGTCGGACTGATCGGCGGCGGGGGTCGCTGCGGCGGGGGCCGGCGCGGGGGCCTCAGCGGTCGCAGAAGCGGTGACGTCCTCTTCAGCGGTCCACTCAATGTCCGGGACCTCAACGGTGGTCACGTCATCGACGGCAACGGTCGTCGTGTTGAGGTCAGTGCTCTGCGGCTCAGACTGGGGGGTCGCCGGGGCGGCGTTCGCAACGCCGGCGGCAATCGCGGTCAGCGCAACACCGGCGGCCGACGCGAAAGCGATCGGACGAGCGGCGCCGGAAACGTTCACACCCTCGACCACGGAATCGGTCAGCGGGCGACGTGCCATGCGGTGACGCGGAGCAGGCTTAATAGTCTTCACTCATGTTCTCCCTGTTTCCCTGCGAGGTTAGCTGTCGGGTTCGGACGGGAGGTCCGGCTCGGCGTGCGAGCTTCACCCCAAGACTCAAGGAGCCACATCTGGGTTCCCCGCGTGAGACGATTTTTCCGCTCCATTCGTCGTCTCACTTCGGGTTCCGAATGGGCGGGCGGTCTGATGACCGACAGCAACTATACCTTGACCACCCAGCCAATGTCACGTTCTGGTAACAGTGACTACCCTCATCGTTACCATTCCGTGACATTTGCGTCCCGCAATCTCAGGAAAAACCCCGCCCCCTCACACGTTTCGAGATTCGAGACACACCCCGTAGACGACAAAAGCCGGGGCTTATCGCCCCGGCCTCGTCAATCGTCAGCGCTCACTCATCCCGCACGAAAAGGTGCGCGGCCAGCGCCATCGGGATCGTCAGGTAACCGCGAACCTCGCCGGCCTCGTCGAGAGCGGCGACACGCACGACGTCACCGTGCGCAGAGAGGCCCACTCGCGCACCCGGGCGCAGGCCCAGCTCATCGAAGGAGCCAAGCAGCTCCGCGTCCGCCTGAATCGGCTCGCCAATGCGCGCCAGCGTGAGGGCCCCCGCCTCGAGCGAACGCACCGCCAGCTCGGCAGAATAGGCGCCCTCCGGCGGCGCACAGCCAGGCATAGGGTTGCCGTAGGGGTCCACGCACGTATTGCTGAGCAGCTCCTCCAGGCGCGCCTCGACGGCGTCGCTCATCACGTGTTCCCAGCGGCACGCCTCGTCGTGCACCTGCGCCCAGTCCATGCCAATCACGTCAAGGAGGAGACGCTCGGCCAGGCGATGCTTACGCAGCACCTCGGTGGCGCGCGCCCGGCCAGTGTCAGTCAGCTCGAGGCGACGATCGCCCATAACATGCAGCAGCCCATCGCGCTCCATGCGCGCGACCGTCTGCGAGACCGTCGGGCCGGAGTGCCCCAGGCGGTCGACGATGCGCGCACGCAGGGGGGTGACCCCATCCTCCTCGAGCTCAAGGATGGTCTTGAGGTACATCTCGGTGGTGTCGATCAGGTCTGCCACGTCGGCCTCCTTCATCAGGCAGGTAGTAAACACAGAATAGGGTCACCTTCCTCCCCGCAAGAGCAACGACGCGTTGATGCGGAAAAACAGGCGTGTCGGCGTGGGCGCCCTCACGACAATTCGATTAATGAACGTGATGGAAATACCCTGCCCGAGAAGACTAGGCTGTTGCCATGGTGGCTTTCCCCAACATCCCCCAGGCCCTCTTCCCCGCTGACGGACGCTTCGGCTGCGGCCCCTCCAAGGTGCGCACCGCACAGATTGAGGCGCTCTCCGCCCCTCTCCTCATGGGCACCTCCCACCGCGCAGCCCCCGTGCGAGACGTGGTTGCCTCGCTGAAGGACGGGCTGCGCACCCTTCTGTCGGTCCCCAGCGACTACGAGGTCGTCCTGGGCAACGGCGGCGCCTCCGCATTCTGGGACGTGGCCTGCGCGTGCCTCATCTCTGCGCGCGCGACGTTCGGCTCCTGGGGCGCATTCGGCGCAAAGTTCGCCTCCGAGGCCGCCCACGCACCTCACCTCACTGCCCCTCTCATTGACGAGGCCGCACACGGATCTCTCGTCACCGTCTCCCCGCGCCGGGCTTCAGAGGGCGTCGACGTCTACGCCTACCCCCACAACGAGACCTCCACCGGCGTCACCTCCCCCGTCTACCGGGTCGAGGCGCCCGACGCGCTCACCCTCGTGGACGGCACGTCGATCGCGGGGGCTGCACCCGTCGACCTGACCCAGGTCGACGCCTACTATTTCTCCCTCCAAAAGGCCCTCGGGTCCGACGGCGGCCTATGGGTCGCGGTCCTCTCCCCCGCCGCCATCGAGCGCACCCGCCGCGTCGAGGAGAGCACCGACGGGCGATGGGTCCCGCAGTTCCTCTCCCTGTCCGCAGCCATCGACAACTCGCGCAAGGACCAGACGCTCAACACTCCCGCGCTCGCAACGATCGTGATGGCGGAGCGCCAGGTCCGCTGGCTCCTCGAGCGCGGCGGGATGGACGCGGTGAGCGCCCACTGCGCCCAGGCCTCGTCCCTCATCTACGACTGGGCCGAAGCGAACCTGGCCGCACGCCCCTTCGTGGACAACCCGGCGTGGCGCTCCCCCGTGACCGCCACGATCGAGATCAACGAGGCCGCGAGCGTCTCCGAGCTGGCCGCGCACCTGCGCGCGCGGGGGATCGTCGACATCGGTGCCTACCGCGGCGTGGGCACCAACCAGCTGCGCATCGGCACGTGGCCGAGCGTGGAGGTCGACGACGTCGAGGCTCTCCTGGCGTGCATCGACTACTGCCTGGAGCGCGTGCTCTAACGCCCTCGACGCCCCTCAGGTCGGGTCGACCGAACGACGCGGCGCGTCCACGGAGGAATCCGCCTCGATGCCCACCCACGGGAACGAGCGGCGGCGCACGACGCGCCCTTTCCAGTGAATCATCGCCCACGCTCCGCAGATAAGCGCGATGCCGAGGGAGGCGATGCCGCCGACCAGGATGGACCAGCGCGCGCCGAACGTCGTGCCCACCCATCCGATGAGCGGCGACCCGATCGGCGTCGCTCCGAGGAACACGAGGGAGTACAGGGCCATGACGCGCCCGCGCTTGTCGGGATCGGTGCGCGTCTGCACGAGGGCGCTCGCGCTCGTGTTCATCGTGAGCATGCCGAAACCCGTCGGGATCGACAGGAGCGCGAACCACCAGTAGGAGGGCGACAGGGCCAGGAGAATCTCGGCGGTCCCGTAGAAGGCGGCGCCGATAAGGATGATGCGCAGGCGGGGAGCGCGGCGCGCGGCGCCCGTGGAGCCGAGGATCGACCCCACCGCCATGAACGTTGAGAGGATGCCAAAAGAGCCGGCGGCCTTTCCGAACACCGTCGTCGCCATGAGGGCGCTCGTCATCTGGAAGTTCATACCCAGCGCGCTCACAACGAAGATCAGCGCGAGGATGATGCGAATGTCGGTGCGGCTGTGCACGTACGCGACGGACTCGCGCAGCTGCCCCGGGGCGCGCGGCACGAGGGTGCGCGGATAGAGCTGGTCTCCGCGCATGAGGGCTAGCGCGATGACGGGGGCCATAAACATGACAGCATCGATCAGAAAGACCGGACCAATACCCCACCAGTCGATGAAGAAGCCCGCAGAGGCCGGGCCAATCAGGCGGGCGGTATGGAAGGCGGTAGCGTTCAGGGCAACGGCGTTCGCCATCTTCTCGTGGGGCACGAGCTCGCCCACGAAGGCCTGACGCGCCGGGGTATCGACGGCGGAGATCGTCCCCGAGATGAACGCGAGGACGTACTGGTGCCAGAGCTCACCCGTCCCCGTCAGGACGACGATACCGATGATGAGGGACACGAGGCCGACGCCGACCTGCGTGCACTGCAGGAGGCGGCGCCCCGGGATACGATCCGCGAGGACCCCCGCCCACGCGGAGAACAGGATGATGGGGAGGAACTGAAGCGCCGTCACGAGGCCAACCTGCGACGCGTCATGATCGGTGAGGACCGTCAGGACGTACCAATCCTGTGCGACGCGCTGGAGCCACACGCCCGTCGACGCAATGAGGGAGGCGACGAACCAGTACCGGTAGTTCACGTAGCGCATGGATGCAAACGTTGCCGACATGCCGTTCCTCCCACTCTCACTTCGCGCACTGGACGAGGCAGGGGCTGGCGGCGCTGACCGGCCCCATCGGTGCACCTTCCCAGGATACGACCGCCCCGCCGGAGGAAGGCTCCGGCGGGGCGGGAAGGGCGTGAAGCGTGACGAATCAGCCGACGCCGAGGAGGCGCTGAATCGGGCCCATCAGGAAGTAGATGATGAAGAGACCGGCGACCAGCCACATGAGCGGGTGCACCTTGGCGGGCTTGCCCTTGACGAGCTGGATGACCGCATAGGTCACGAAGCCCACGCCGATGCCGACGGACACGGAGTAACCGAAGGGCATGAACGCGATCGTCATGAAGGCGGGGATCGCGACCTCGTCAGACTTCCAGTCGATGCCGGTCACCTGGGTCATCATGAGGTAGCCGACGAACACGAGGGCCGTGGAGGCGGCCTCGGTCGGGACCAGCTCAACGAGGGGCGCCAGGAAGGTCGACAGCAGGAACAGGATACCGGTGACCACGGAGGCCAGGCCGGTGCGAGCACCCTCGGCGACGCCCGAAGCGGACTCGACGTAGGAGGTGTTCGAGGAGACACCGCCGACGCCACCGGCCACGGCGGCCAGCGAGTCGACGATCAGGATCTGGCGGGTCTTGGGCGGGTTGCCGTCCTTGTCCAGTAGGTGGCCCTCGGCACCGACGGCCACCATGGTGCCCATCGTGTCGAAGAAGTCAGCGAGCATGAGGGAGAAGACCAGCAGGATCACGGACACGATGCCGAGCTTGCCGAAGCCGCCGAAGAGGTCAACCTTGCCGAGCGTATCGAAGACGGGAACGGCAATCGGGGAACCCTTGAGCTCGGGGACGGTCTGGCCCCAGCCGGTCGGGTTGGTCTCGGAGATGCGATCGATGTGCGCGAAGGCCTGAACGATGACGGCGAGGATCGTGGAAGCGATGATCGAGATCAGCACACCACCCTTGACGCCACGCACGTACAGGATGAGCATGAGGAAGAGGCCGAACACGAAGACGAGCGCCGGCCAGCCGTCGAGCGAGCCCGAGATGCCGAACTGGACGGGGGTCGCGCCGGTGCGCACGATGCCCGCGTTCACGAGGCCGATGAGCGCCACGAAGAGGCCCAGGCCCACCGTGATGGCAGTCTTGAGGGCGGCGGGAACCGCACGGAAAACGGCCTCGCGGAAGCCCGTGAGGACGAGCAGGAAGATGAGGATACCTTCCCAGGCGATGATGCCCATGGCCTCGCCATAGCTGAGGCCGGCACCGAGGACCAGGGTGAAGGCGACGACCGCGTTGAGGCCGAGGCCTGCGGCGAGCGCCAGGGGGTAGTTCGCGACAACGCCCATGAGGATCGTCATGATGCCCGCGACGAGCGCGGTGCCGGCTGCGATGCCCTGGGTCGTGATGGAGCCGTCTTCGGGCACGGCATTGCCCAGGATCGCCGGGTTGACGACCAGGATGTATGCCATCGCGAAGAAGGTGACAATTCCACCGCGGATTTCGTGACTAATAGTCGAGCCGCGCTTGGAAATCTGGAAGAACGAATCAAGTGACTGTGCGAAGCCGCCGTGGGACGGGGCGGTCTTTTCTTGTGTGCTCACCGGATAATCGTGCCTGTTCGGCCGCCCGCATGCAAACAAACTCACCATTTGCCCACTTGCTGAGAAAGCACCCGGGGCTCAGTCCCGGGTGCTTTCTGTCAGTTTGTAGCGGAAGGAAACGTCAGCCTTCCTGTTCTTCACCCGTCGGGGCCTCGGCCTGGGCGGACGTCACTTCGGCGACCACGGCCTCATCCTTCTTCGCCTCGTTCGATGCGCGCGGCATCGGCTCGGCGTCGAGCGCCCCCTCGTTCACGCGCGAGGGACGCACGGGCCATGCGGTGCCGTTCTTGGGCACGTCGGTCTCCGAGTGGGAGCCGCACGTGTGGTCCAGTGAGACCACAGCGCCGTCGTCGGTCGCCCACTCGTTTGCACACACGCCAAACATCGTGCGCATGTCGCCGCCCATCTTCACGAGGAAGCCGCACGTCGAACACGTGTTACGCGGGCGACGCCCGGACTTCGGGCCGCGCTCCGACTCGTACCAGCGCTTCGCGGCCTGGCTGTGCCCTTCCGGCGAGAGGACGCGCACCCTCCCTAAACCGAGCTCTCGCACGACCGGCAGGTCCGGGTCCACGCTCGTGTCCTCGAAGCTCTGCACGAGACGCTCATCGTCCGCCTTGTACGGCAGGACGTCGTCGCGAGAAACATCCGAGGGACGCAGGCGATCCTCCCACGGAACCCACTCGGGGGCCAGAAGCGCGCCCTCACGGGGGGTCATACCGACTTCACACACGGTGGCGACGCGTCCGCGCGGCACGCGGGCGACGGTCACAGCCCAGCACCAGCCCACGTAACCCGCGTCGGTCGACGCGAAATAGTGGGTCGCCAGGCGCTCCGACACCATCTCGAATCCGACGTGCTCGCCGACGGGACGTGGGTGCGCGACGGCCTCGGCACCGGCGCGCGCGACGTCGACGGCGGCCTCGAGGACGGCGTCCTTCTTCACTGCCCGCAGGCGGGCATTAGTCTTAGGCATCAAATTCCTCTGCGACGGCGCGCAGCACCTTCGCGATCTTGGTCGCGTTGTCCGGGTAGGAACCGCGGCGCAGCGCGGCGCTCGAGGAGTCGAGGAGCTTAATCAGGTCCTCGACGACGGGCACCATCGCCTGCGGCTTGCGGCGCTTGGCTCGGGCAACGGAAGCTGTCTCCTTGAGGAAACGCACGCTCAGAGCCTGCGGTCCCTTTCGCCCGTCGGCCACCGAATACTCCACGCGAGCGCCCACTCGCGGGTTGGCGTGGTCGGCCGGCAGCGCGGACGAGTGGAGGAAGACATCAGCGCCGTCATCTCCCGCAATGAAGCCAAAACCGCGATCTGCGTCGAAGAACCTCACTTTACCGGTGGGCATGGTCCCCTCCTTCTCTCAATAGTCTGAAAGCCCCTATGGGCTCTCCCTATCATAGGGCCCTCTTCCTCCGCGCGCGGGGAAGCGGCCGACGCCTGTAGCGAACAGCACCGCTGCCCCCATTCCATCCGAGCTTTCACGTAGACTGACCCCACGGAAACAATCACCGATGCCGCGGTGCGTCACACGCTAGACGCACACGGCGCACATGGTGTATGTTGACCTGTTCGCCACATCGCAGGAGGCCCCCGTGACACGAATCCGCCGTTTCAGCCTCATCGCTGTTCTCACAGCGATACTGCTTGCGCTGGGCCTTCCCGCGCTCGCAGCGTCGCCCATGTCCATCAGCGATTCGGTCACCGATCCCGACAGCTGGCTCTCCAGCGCCGACCGCTCATCCATCGAGTCCTCGACGAGCAGGGCCGCCTCCTCGGGCAAGCCCGTCAAGGTCGTCGTGGTCGCAAACTTCTCGGGCACGGACGCAGACTCCTGGTGCAAGCAGACCGTCGAGCGTTCCTCCCTGACCAACGGCACCGTCGTCTACGTCATCGCATACTCGCAGCGCCGTGACGCGGCGTGCTCCTACAACGGCCCCTCGAGTTCCTCTCTCCAGAACGCTGTGCGCGCCTCCGAGGCCCAGTTGACGCCCAATCCTCTGACCTCTTCCGCGGTCGCCAACGGTGTCAACGCATTCGTCAATACCCTCGTGAGCGGTACGTCCAGTTCGGCGTCCAGTTCCACGAGCTCGAGTCACTCGACCGCGTCCGGCGCGACCAACGACGACACCGGATCACTTTTCGGCATGTTCGTCATGTTCCTGCTGCTCGTGGGTGGCGTCATTGCCGTCGCCATCGGAGTTGCGCGCTCGTCGCGGCGCAACAGGCTCGCGGCCCAGCAGGCCGCACAGGTCGATGCCCAGAGCGCGGCGCGTGCCGCTCAGGAAGCGAATCGACAGCTCCTGTCCGCAGATGAGCAGGTGCGTACCGCGACGGACGAGCTCAACTACGCGCGCGCGCAATTCGGCCTGAGCTCCACGGACGAATTCGCCCGAGCCATCGAAGCTGGTAAGGCGGCGGTCTCGCGTGGCTTCAGCGCCCAGGGGCAGATGAACTCCGCGACCCTGCCCGCCGAACAGCTCCGCCTGGCGACCGCGATCATGCGGGATCTGGGTGCCAACATGAACCCGCTCAGCGCCATCCAGGCGTCGTTCGCAACGAAGCGCGCCGAGCAGGCCTCGCTCCCCGAACGAATCGCCGAGGCCCGCGAGCGCCTCGCGGAAGAGCTGACGGATCTGGAGCGCGCGAAGTCCGAGCTGGCCAGCATCTCGGCGCTCTACCCTGCGCAGATGCTCGCCTCCCTTCAGGACAACCCGGAGCAGGCCTCGGCGCTCCTCACCTCGGCGCGCACCGCGCTCGACACCGCAGAAACATCCGCGTCCACCGATCGCGCGCACGCCGCGAGCGCCCTCGACACCGCCCTGCGTGCACTGACGATGGCCAACCACCAGACCGACGCGATCTTCTCGGCGAAGTCCGACTTGGACGCAATCCGCGATCGCCTCGTCGCGGCGATCAGCTCGATTTCCTCGGACATCACCGATGTCAACGAGCTGCACACGGATCCGGCTGTGTTTAACCCGATGGTGGCCGACGCTCACGCGGCCATCGCCGAGGCCCAGGCGGCCCTGGCGAACACGGGCGATCCGCTCGCAGCCCTCGAGCACCTGCGCATGTCCGAGGCCACTCTGGACGCGGCACTCGAGCCGCTGCGCACCAAGGAGGAGGCCTACGAGAAGGCTCGTACGGCCGCTGAGGCGCAGATTTCGCTGGCTGAATCCGCAGTCTCCCAGGCTCAGCGCTACGTGCAGGGCCGACGTGGAGCCATCGATCTGGAGCTGCGTTCGACCCTGAACAACGCTGAGAGCGCCCTGAGCACCGCTCAGCGCTCACTCGAGGATGATCCCGAGGCCGCGTCGACGCACGCGATGAACGCACGCGCCCTCGCGGACAGCGTCATGGCGACCCCCATCCAGAACTTCGGCGGGTCGTGGGGGCAGCCCACCACGGGCAACGGGTCCTACACGGGCTCGTCCCTGGGCGACTTCCTCCTGTGGTCGACGCTGTTCTCGAATTCCGGTTCGCACCACCGAGACGACTTCGATCCCTTCCACAGCGGTTCCAGCTCGTCCGGATCCGGCTGGTCCTTCGCTTCCGGCGGCGGCTCCGACTGGGGCTCGAGCTCGAGCAGCTCCGACTGGGGTTCGGGCGGCTGGTCCTCCGCTTCCGGTAGCTTCTAGTCCACCATCCACTTCCAAGACCTGCGAGGCTCGTTCCTCGCTCACAACACGCGCGCACGCGCAACAACCCAAACCGCGCAGATGCGCACCACCCCTCAAAGGAGAACATCATGGCCGAAAAGCAGACGATCATGGGCCGTATCGCTCAGCTCGCCAAGGCGAACATCAACGCCCTCCTCGACAAGGCCGAGGACCCGCAGAAGATGATCGACCAGCTCATCCGCGACTACACCAACTCGATCATTGAGGCCGAGAACGCAATCGCTCAGACCCTGGGCAACCTGCGCATGGCCGAGCGTGACTACGAGGAAGACGTCAAGGCCGCTGCTGACTGGGGCCAGAAGGCCGCCGCCGCTTCCGCGAAGGCTGACTCCCTGCGCGCCGCCGGTGACGAGGCCGGAGCCGACAAGTGGGACAACCTGGCCAAGGTTGCCCTCGGCAAGCAGATCCAGTTCGAGAACGAGATCAAGACCGAGGAGCCCGCTCTCGCCACTCAGCGCGACGTCGCCGAGCGCCTCAAGAACGGCCTCGCTCAGATGAAGGACAAGCTCTCCGAGCTCAAGACCCGCCGCGACCAGCTGATCGCCCGCGAGAAGACCGCCAAGGCTCAGGCCCAGGTGACGGAGGCCCTCGGCTCGATCAACATCCTGGACCCCACGAGCGAGCTCGGCCGCTTCGAGGACCGCGTGCGCCAGCAGGAGGCCCTCGCCCAGGGCAAGATGGAACTGGCCGCTTCCTCGCTGGACGCCCAGTTCGCTGAGCTCCAGACCGACTCCTCGCAGGTGGAGATCGAGGCTCGCCTGGCCGCCCTGAAGGGCAACAACACCCAGGCGTGAGCGGATGCGGCAACGCCGCTCATAGACAGGCCGGGCGGCCCCGCGAGGGGCCGCCCGGTTCGTCGTGTCGGTGGCAACGCATCCACGCGCGGACGCGGGGCCAGGGTTTACAGGAAGGACATCGGATCGAAGTCGTCGATGTCGATGATGTGGAGCCTGGGCAGGCGCACCTGGAAGGCATGCACATCGTATTCGAGGTCGATGATCTCCAGGCCTCGCTCCTCCAGCTCGTGGAGCTGGGAAGAGAGGAACTCCTTGAAGCACATGACCGCGACGCGGCGGCCCTGGTCGAGGAGAGTCTCAATCTGGGGCAGGAAGTCGGCGTCGTGGCTCGCCAGGATGACATCGCCGCTGCCGAGCTGCGCGATCGCTTCCATGGTGCGCTGGAGGCCGACGTCGACGACCTTGATGTCGGCCGGACCCGACAGGGGGATGACCGAGTAGTCCATGGCCGTGAGCGCCTGGACGAAGCCCATCGGCAGGAAGCCGGAGGAGCCATTCAGGAAGAACAGGCCCTTGGCCTTCTGCCCCCATCGGCCATGCGCGCACTCGAGAACGCGGTCCCAGCGGGGGCGCTCCTCGGGGTTCGGGCGCCGATCAAGGACAGAAAGGCCCAGCGTGGCATCGATATTTTCGCCGTCTACGACGAGATATGTTGTTTGATTATTAGGGTTTTCCATGGGAATAGAGTAACTGACGATTGTCCATACCTATGCGGCCTTGAGTCCTATGTTTAACCAGAGAGCGAGGCCGGGACCGCTTCACGCAGCCCCGGCCTCGTCAATCTCTATGGGGCGACAATCACTTCACGTCGTCGTCAACCCAGTCGAGCGTACGCGTGACGGCCTTCTTCCACAGGCGGTAGGTACGGTCGCGCTCGGCCGGCTCCATGGACGGCGTCCAGCGCTTGCCTTCCTGCCAGTTGGCCACGACGTCGTCGGTGCCCGACCAGTAGCCCACGGCCATACCGGCGGCGTAGGCCGCACCCAGGGCGGTCGTCTCGATGACCTTCGGGCGAACGACATCGACGCCGCACAGGTCGGCCTGGAACTGCATGACCAGGTCGTCGTGCGTCATGCCGC
>ERZ773072.695-NODE-695-length-17871-cov-4.201055_pt1 | contig 17871 bp, 12 predicted proteins | sample MGYA00580617_ERZ773072 | MGnify/ENA primary metagenome ERZ773072 (study PRJEB29015, sample SAMEA2737970) | human oral metagenome | biome: human oral; feature: human-associated habitat; material: dental | place: China | collected 2122 ...
GTTGCCGGGGTTGACCCAGTGGAGGTTGTCGAAGCGCGCAAAGTCACTGTCGAAGGAGCATATGCCAGTGCCGTATTCGATGGCGAGGGCGGCCAGATGGGCGTCCGTGACGAGGTTCCCGTGCAGATCGCCGTCGATGAGGAGTTGCCCGAGGATGTCGCGGTGACGGTTCCCAGGGGTGGGAACCCACGCCTGGTCTGCATCTAGCCAGTCGGTGATGCAGCTCCATGCCTCTACCGGTGTCAGAGGGTTTGCGGTCACTCGAGGATGGGTGATGATGCGCTGAAACGCCGTCAGTGACACCCATGGCAAACCTACGCGTTCGACGCCGTTCATCGACTTCTCCAGCCACGTCCGAGCGGGAGTGTGGAAGTGGGACGTACTGTCGACAGCGTAGAGCAGGACGTTGGCGTCGACGATCACCGGGCGTCCTCGGCGTCTAACTGGTCGAGCAGCTCAAGTGCGTCGGCGATGTTGGTGGCGTCAACCTTCAATCCGACCTCTGCCGTCCGCTGCTGGAAGTGCGTGGGCGTGTGCTTCAGGGTCAAGCCCGCGCGTGCGAGCTCGTTGACGGCTTCACCCAAGCCGATGTGCCGTGTCCGGCGCAATTGCTCGGCTGCGGCCACGACCTCAGGGTCGAGGCGTACCGTTGTTCTCATGACGCCAGTGTAGCACCGTAGATTCATAGTACGTGCATCACTGATGCCACTCGATACTGGCGGAGCGATGCGGTGCGGTCTAAGACTGCGGCCTACCTCGAAGCACCCCCCCTTTTGTATCTGCAGTCACAGTTGGGAACGGCGACCTTTTGACTTGACGTCGTTGGAAGTTGGTGGCCGGAGAGGTTGGAGGTGGCGTCGGTGGCGCTTGGCGTCAGGACGCCGAAAGGTGGTTAAATAGGGGCGGTGCTGGCCGGTCCCGCGGGGTGCTTGCGGAGCCGGTGGCGCTCCAGCCCCCGGAAGTGGCGCAACGACGCCGTTCCCAGAGGCAGGGGTCAGAAAGCACCCAACACCAGAAGGTGCATTAAGACTAGATGGCATACGCCGCTCGCTCGATAAGATCCCCGTCAGAAAGTACCCAGCACCAGAAGGTGCATTAAGACCCCTTCGGCTTGGCCCGACGCTTGACCTCAACGGCGTCAGAAAGCACCCAGCACCAGAAGGTGCATTAAGACATACCGTCGCCTGTAGTGCTGAGATTGTAGCCTGACGGGCAGAAAGCACCCAGCACCACAAGGTGCATTAAGACTGAGCATGGCGGTGTCAGCGCAAGAAACAGACTTGCGCCAGAAAGCACCCAGCACCACAAGGTGCATTAAGACGATGTTGGAATCTCTAAGATATAGCTCTCGCCTTGCGAGTCAGAAAGCACTCAACACCAGAAGGTGCATTAAGACAGGCTTGAAGTTGGTGACCAGCTGCTTGTATTGGCAGAAAGCACCCAGCGCCAGAAGGTGCATTAAGACCTGCCGGCCTGCTCGACGAGCGGCTGCCCACGGCAGTCAGAAAGCACCCAGCGCCAGAAAGTGCATTAAGACAGGACTACCGTCAGAGCCGCGGAGAATGTGCCAATCCAGTCAGAAAGCACCCAGCACCAGAAGGTGCATTAAGACACACACCAGGCCAGTGCCTGGGCTCGGTCTTGTCGTCAGAAGGCACCCAGCACCAGAAGGTGCATTAAGACGGAATCGGCTGGTGATCCAGGCCTGCATGTCGTCGAGTCAGAAAGCACCCAACCCCAGAAGGTGCATGAAGACGTGGTGGGAGGGGACATAGCATGGTCCCTTTCCTGTCAGAAAGCATCCAGCGCCACAAGGTGCATTAATACCTCACACCAATCGCGCGGTGATCTGGTAGGTGGCCGGTCAGAAAGCACCCAACCCCAGAAGGTGCATGAAGGCATATAACGGCACGTGCCGGGATACCGCATGCCGATCTTCTCCCTTGTCCGCCAGCATCTCGATGACTTCCTCACCGAGCTCTCCGAGTCCCTGCGCTCAGGAACCTACGAACCCGACCCGCTCCTGAGCTTCGGCATCCCCAAGGGCACCTCCGGGGAGGTCCGCACCCTGCACATCCCCTCCATCCGGGACCGGGTCGTCGAGCGCGCGGTCGTCAACGCGATCGCCCACAGGGCCGACCTCGCCATGTCCCCCTGCTCCTTCGCCTACCGGACGGGCATCGGCACCGACGACGCCGTCGACCACCTCGCCAGGCTGCGAGACGCCGGCTACCGCTACGTCCTGCGCACCGACATCGAGGACTACTTCCCCAACCTCAACATCGAGGACGCCCTGGCCACCCTCTCCCCCATCGCCAGCTGCCCGCGCACCATCGACCTCATCCGGCTCATCGCCCGGCCGCGGCGCGCCAGGGGCGAGCGGCGTACCCGCAACCGCGGCATCGCCCAGGGCTCCTGCCTGTCCCCGCTCCTGGCCAACCTGGCCCTGACCGACGTCGACCGGGCCATGGGCGACGCGGGCTACGGCTACGCCCGCTTCGCCGATGACATCGTCATCTGCAGCCCCCATGAACCCGACCTGCTGGAGGCCCTCGAGCTCCTCGACTCCCTCCTGACGCCCAGAGGACTCCGACTCAACCAGGAGAAAACCGCCATGACCAGCTTCGATGAGGGCTTCTGCTACCTGGGGACGGACTTCTCCCGCAGCTTCCCGCCCGTCGACCCCCGCCACGACATCAAGGGCCGTCCCGACCCGGACCAGGTGGTCTACGTCGGCCGCGACGGCGCCCGCGTCCACGTCAGCCAGAACCGTCTCATCGTCGACGGCGCCGACGGCCTGCCGCAGGTCTCCATCCCCCGACGGGCAGTCAGCCGGATCGTCCTCACCGGCGCCGTCGGGTTGTCATCCGGGGCCCGATCCTGGGCGCTGTACAACGACATCGACGTCATCTTCCTCTCCCGCCACGGCGGCTACCTGGGCCAGCTCGCCGGACCCCGCTCGACGGCCAGCGCCCGCCGGCTCCTGACCCAGGCGTCCTTCGCCACCGACGACGATGCCCGCCTCCCACTGGCGCGCGCCATCGTGCGGACCAAGATGCGACACCAGGTTTCCGTGCTGCACCGCACCGGCCGGCGTAGCCAGGGAAGCGACGTCGAGACGCCTTGCACCACCATTCGGCAGCTGGCCGACGACACCGAGCAGGCCGCAGACGTCGATGAGCTCATGGGGTTGGAGGGCGCCGCCTCAACGGCCTACTTCGGCTGCCTGTCCGGGCTGGTCCCACCGGAGGCCGCCTTCGACGGGCGCAGCCGCCGCCCGCCCAAGGACCTGGCCAACGCCGCCCTCTCCTACGCCTACGCGATCCTGCTGGCCGAGTGCACGGGAGCCCTGCTCGCCGCCGGGCTCGAGCCCTCGCTCGGGGTGCTGCACGCCTCCACCGACAAGCGCCCCAGCCTCTCCCTCGACCTCATGGAGGAGTTCCGGCCGCTCCTGGTGGACCGCACCGTCCTGTCCCTGCTGCGCTCGAAGCGGCTCCGCCCAGAGCACGCCACCACCTCTCCCGACGGCGAGGGCGTATGGCTGAACAGCAAGGGCAAGAAGACGCTCGTCGACGGGTACGAGGCGACGCTCCAGCGGCAGGTCAAGGGCGCCATGCCCGGCTTCTCGGGCACCTGGCGCCGCCACATCCACCATGGTGCCCAACTCCTCGGGCGAGCCATCACCGAACCCGGCTACGAGTGGACCGGTGCGTCATGGCGATGATCGTCATCCTCGCCTACGACATCGCCTCCGATACGCGGCGGGCCCGCCTGGCCGCCGCGCTGGAGGGATGGGGCTACCGGCTGCAGGAGTCCGTTTTCCAGCTGCGGCTGGAGCCCGCTGAACTCGACGAGGTGCGCCGGCAGGTCACCGAGATCATCAACCAGGCCGACGACGTCATCCACCTCTACCCGCTGTGCGACTCCTGCCTGGCGCGCAGCGAGGTCCACGGGACCGCGCCCGCGCTCGACGACGCCGGACTGTACCGAGGGGTGTGGTGAGCCGGCGGCACGCCGAGTACGCGCAGCTCACCAACGCACCCCGCCCGGCGACGACGCCCGTATCTTGTGCGACGATCAGTGCCGCCGGCCGTGGTGATGAGTGTTGCCGTGATGGCCGCCTTGGCGCCCTCCACGATGCTGCCGGCCCCCGTTGCGACGCTCGGGCTCAGGAACCTGAAGAAGCTTCGTGTCTCCGTCCCCGAACATGTCGACCGGGCTCAAGCCGCATTTAGGATCTCCGTAGCGATCGACCTTGTTGTTCTCCTGGTTCTCATTGAGCAGCATGTGACGGACAGGCCTGCCGTCCGAGTACCCGAAGGACGCGCGTTGGAAAGCCTGAACCCACGGCAAGGCGGCCGGGTTGATCTTCAGCGCGAAGTCCGCAGGACGATGCACCGTCTCACTGACGCCCAAGCAGCCTGACAGGTTCTGATATGCCTCAGTAAGATCGTTCTCACCACCCACGCTCACGGCTCGAAGCCCGTCCTTCGCCATGCGCACCTCAACGGCACCGAGACCCAGTGGTTTCCCAAGTCCCACGCGAAGATAGCCGACCTTACTCTTTTCCGCGTTCTGCTCCGACGCCGGGACAAGATTCGCAGGTTCCAACAGCCAGACCAGGGCGGCGAGCTCGTTGCGAGACAGGTTCTCAAACCGCATCCGGCACCGCAGGACGCTTCCGGGACGAATCCATGTCTTCACCACCGACTGAATCTGAAGATTCTCCCCTTGGGCCACACCTTCCTGACGGGGAGCCTGCGTCGCCGACGCAGGGAACTCCTCCGAGCCCACAATCGAGCGATGAACCGGGTGCACCGCCACACCAAGGTGCTGTCCGGACCTGAAATACTCAGAGCGCCGTAGAACCTCCCCCGCGTTCCGAGGAGTCCGACCATTCCTGTCGGTCAGGAATCTGCGAGCAGAAGCCGGTTTGGGGGAGAGAAGAGGCGCGATGGGCGTCTCCTCTCGACTCAAGACAACAGAGGAGGTATCCATCTGCCCGAAGATGAGCCGCCCCCTGGAGGCGACGTCACCGTCTTCAGCACCTTCACGCGTGTCGGGGACGACGTACCCGAAGAGCCTGTCGGCGGCTGACGCCTCTGCGGCGGCCCCAAGAGGAGCAACACGCTGCTCCTCAGCAAGACTGCGGGGACTCATGCAATACGAGCGACGTCCCGCCATGGTCGGCACCAGCTCCTCCACGACGGTCTCATCGTCGGAGAGGACGGCGTATGCCAGGGATCCCACGTGAAGGAGAGATTCGGAGTCCACACCCGTGAAGCGGTTCGGATGCATCCCAGGCTGGAGGTCGTTCTCCTCACGTTGCTGCGCATAGCTGTCGACGACTCCGCGATAGGCCCCAACGACACTCCGGTCCACTTCGAGCCTTTCAGGACTCTCAGAGAGATCGAAGAACACCCGTTCATCGTGCTTCCGAGGAAACACATCTGAGGCTTGATCCCCGTCCCTCGCTGTGCGATAGACGTAACCCGTCACATCATTGCGCTCATCCACGACGTCTATATCGTTCCGCACATCGAAGGCGCAGACGGGATTCCCCTGGCCGTCGTACAGGCCTACCACCTGCCAGTACGCATAATGACCTCCCCGTGGATGCAAGCACAGTGCCAGATCGCAACGCACCTTGTTCTCATGCCTCGTCATCGCACGGAACTGTGTCTCATTGAATCCACTCCCACGTTTAGCATGCCCTCTTCCTCCGTCCTGGAGGGAGGCGGCGAGCATAATGGGGAACGGGCGATCATCGAACTGATCCTTGTACTCCGCCTCCCCGTCCCCGGTGCTGCCGCGCAACAGCTCAACAATGATTCCCCCATCGTTGTCCTTCACCTCCACGACCCGTACCGGGACGAGGCGCAACGCATCAGCGACATCCGCCCTGTAGGTGAGCGGCTTGGCGTGCTCCTCGAACACTCTGAATCGGGACGCGGTCAGTACCTCGTAGGCACGCGACAGCATTCCCTTGACCATCGTCCCCGGGAACACCACGCGACCCTGCTGATCCGTGGGGATCTCGACCTGGGTACCGCCACCGGGGTTTCCCCTCTGCTCGCCGTAGACGAGAGGAGTCCTCACCGTCAGCTCGAGATCGATCGACCCCGACCAGCGCTCCGACGACAGGTGATCGTGCGCCGGGGGCTCCTGGTCCCCGAACAGGTCGACGGGCAGTGCCTTTCGATCCACAAGATCAAGGACTTTTGGTCTGAGAACCGGAATCCGGTTGACGGCGGAGTGGAACGGTTGGAACGCGGTCATGTCAGCCCCACCTTCCGGTCATGAGCTCGTCGGTGAATACGGTGTTTCCGTACGTCTCCTCCACGGTGAAGACCTCGATGCTGTCCATGACGTCGCCTTTCTCTCCGTGCTGGAGGTAGCTGTTGTCCCGAACCCAGCAGTCGCTGCCGCCCGGGACACTTTCGCAGGATTCCCCGACCATGATCTCCGCGGCCCCACTGCCGTTGAGCCACCGCAGCTCATGGGCCAGGACGCCGTCCTCGCCGGCGACGTTGCCGCCGTCGTCGGTCTTCTTGCCCATCACCCGCCACAGGCGCAGCTCAAAGACCGTGTCCAGGTCGATCTCCTCCTCCCGGGAACCGGCCTGTCCATCCTTCTCGATCAGGGTGGTGAGCCCGGAAGCCCCCGCTCTTCTCACCGAGTAGGCGCCGCTGGTCGTGTAGGCCACGCCGTTCATCTCGCCTCCCAGGTCCTCGGCGCGTTCAAGAACCCGTTGAAGCTCAGCACCCCCGGGCTGCTCCGCTCCCACGCCGGGTATGTCTTTCCAAACCGCCTCTCGCAACGGCTCCGGCTCCCACGTCTTCTCAGGCATCCCGCTCCTCCTTGTCCTCAAGCGGCCTCTCGCTGCTGCCCACCAGGTAGGAGGACCATCCCTCCCAGCCGGCTCCGGCTCTCGGATTCCTCTCGATCCCGGAGTTCACGTCTCTGAGCCCCTTCAGAATCCGCCGAGGAAGCGACTCGCCCGTCCCGTCCTCCGAGGCCTTGAGGGACCAGTTCTCGATTCCCAGGCCCTTGCCGCCGGTCACGGCAATGGCCTTGACCTCGACCTGCCCCATGCCCCGGGTGCCGCGGCTCCCCAGCGGGAGTGTCCCGGCGGCCAGCTCGGCGAGCACCAGCCCCAGGAGGCAGAAGGCGGCGCGGCTGCGGTCCTCGCCCTGACTGTCCTCCTGCCCGTCCGGTTCCTCCAGGCCCGCCTTCGCGTTGGTCAGAAGCCGGTCGAGGTCGAGCTCCAGGACGATGCTGTTCCAGGTGGAGTCGTAGACCTCCTCGCTGTAAAGCAACCCGTCCGCGACGCCGCCGGTCCACCGGTCGCCGGCGTTGTGCGTGACCTTGCGGCTCGGGCCGTCCTCGGCGGCGAGCGTGTCGAGGACCGTCAGCGCACCGCGGTGCGTCGTCGACCCGAACAGGTCCCGCACCAGGCTCGGATCCTGCGCGAGCTGCTCGTGGACGCCGGCATCCGACCAGTCGGCCTCCGTGCTCGGGTCCTTCTTCGCCAGCAGGATGGTGCGGGCGATCCGCGTCGCCCGGGTCCGCAGCGCGCCGCGGACGGAGCTTCCGGGCAGCACGATCGGGTCGGTCTCCTCCGGGCCGGCGCGCAGGGGGCGGGCCGGCTTCGTCTCCTCAGAGTCCGCGCCCTCCGCCTCTCCCGGCGATCCGTCTGCGGCCCCGGCGTCGGAGTCCTCCTGGGAGCCGTCCTCCTGGGGTGGCTCGGCCACGAGGATCCCGGTGGGGCTGTCCCAGGTGATTTCGATCCGCATCCGGCCGCTGCCCCCGCAGTCCACGGGGTCGACGTCGACCGAGCGGCCGCCGGCGCCGGAGAGCCACTCCTCCAGTCCTGCCCGGCTGCCCGGCTCCGCCTTGGTGAGGGTCCAGGCCTTCTCCGAGTCGCTGAGCGCTACTCTCCCCCACCCGGCGTTCTGCCGGCCGCCGAAGGCGACCCTGCCGTCCTTGATGAGCCCGATGATGAGCATGAAGAGCTTTTCGACCTGTTCCGGCCCGGGCGGGGCGACATCGCCTTGAGGTACCTCGACGCCGTCGGGCAGCCCGGCCTCCGCGGTGATGGTCAGGGCGAGCTCCTTGCCGCGGGGCAGGTACTCGTGCTCGAACAGCGCGGTGTCGCCGGCCGAGCCCCAGTACCGGTCAATGGCGTTGCCCATCCGGGTCGGGAGCACGATCTTGTGCTCCTCATCCCCCTGACAGCCCTCGGTGGGCAGCTCGACCGTGTGCACGGTGATCGCTGAGGCCCGCAGCGGCGCCGCCGAACCGGCCCCGCGCGTTCCGTCATCTCCCCACAGCTGCCGCAGCTCGCGCTCCGTCAGTCCGACGGCGTCGCCGTGCTCCTCGCGGAACCTCTGGCAGGCCGCTCTCAGGGCGCCCTTGACGGAGCGCCCAGTGAGGACCGGACGGCTGTGACCGTCACGAGCGAATCGCCGGGCAACGGTGGCCCTCTCCTTCGGGTCGCGGCTGCGGTCGACCACCTCGTCGATGCCTCCCGAGTGGAGGGGCGCGTCCGTCACCAGGTGGACGGTGAGCTCATAGCGGGTCACGCTCATCGCTGAGCCTCCTTCGTTGCCGCAGCACCATCAGCGATCGGTGCGAGGTCCTCCCCGTGAAGGCTCCTCAGTGTGAACGTCTCCTTCTCCAGCAGGGGGTGCCCGACGACGAACCGTCCGAAGCCCTGTGCCCGCAGCTCCCCGATGCCGACGGTCGCCAGAGCGGCCAGCTTCTCCGGGGCGGTGGTTCTCACCTTGAGGACCGAGCCGGCCTGGATGGCCATGCGGGTGGCCCGGGGCTGGTGGCTCGCCGCGGACCAGGAGTCCACGCGCCGGTGCCTGACCCCGGCGTTGAAGCGCGTCCCGTCCGCCTCGGCGAGCTCAATGGGGGCACCGGCCCGCTCAAAGGCGGCGAGCAGGTCGGTCAGGCTCCCGCCCGGGCCGAGCCGGGCCGAGCGGGCCAGCACGTCGGAGGTGAACCAGATCGTCGTGTCCGCGGCGTCGACCACCTGGGGCGCCGTGCTCGGTGCGAAGGCCGAGAGGGTGCACTCGGTCTCGCCGAAGGTGCCGCTGAGGCGACGCGCCCCGAGGCGGGCCCGGTGCCCGGTGCCGGCGAGGGCCTCCAGCTGCTCACCGATCCGCTGGTACAGGCGGGTCGAGACCGTCACCGTCGCCTGGAGGCTCAGGCCCGCCGGGAGCGCCCGCACCAGGTAGAGCTGACCGTCCCTGGCCGCCCCGGTGGCGGCGTCGTGCGCCGTGGACTGCCGCCCGATGAGCGCCGGGGCGCCCTTCGCGCCGGCGGCCGGGAAGACGTATCCGTTGCGCAGCGGCTTGTGGACCTCGTTCTCGGGCTCCTCGGCGCGCATCCGGTTGCAGACGCACATCTTCTCATCGCCCTCGCCCTCAGCCGTCTTGGGATCCTGGCTCGTGGCCCCTTGGCCGACCTTGGGGCTGGAGAACACCAGCGGCATCGGCAACCCGCGCTCCCCCTGGTAGGAGACGACGCCGTCGGAGACAAGCAGCTCCCCGTTGACGACGGCGTCGCGGACCTCCTGGACGAGGGCCTCCGATGCGCCGGGGGCCTGGGCGACGGTGCGCGTGATGAGCCGGTGCACCCAGGGCAGCAGCACGGTGCCGCGCAGGAAGTCCAGGGAGCGGATCTCGTTGGACATGGGGACCTCGTAGGAGACCACCGGGGTTCGCAGGTCGATCGTCAGGGTCGCCTCGTGGAAGGCGCCGGCGTCGGTGGATGCAGGGCTTGCCTTAAGGACCGGGGCCGCCGCAGCGGCCGCGTCCGCCGCGGGAACCTTCGGGGCGCCGAGCCCCTTCCACCTGCCCAGCTGTGTGCGGCACCAGTCCTTGACGGCCCGGGCGTCGCCGGGCTCGTGGTCGGCGTGGATGAGGACGTCGCAGACGCCGTCGCCGACGGCCCGGTTGGAGCCGATTGCGCGCACCAGCAGGCCGGAGAGGGCCAGGAGGAGCTCGGCGGCGTCGCGCTGCTCGTCGCTCCAGGTCAGGGGGCGTCCGTCCTTGTCGACGTCAGACAGGGTGACCTCGCCGCGCAGCCGGCAGGCGCCGACGCGTTCGAAGAATCTCAGGAAGTCCTCGCGCGCCGTGCCGGTCTTCTCGTCGATGGACAGGGAGACGACCTCGTGGATGAGGTCGGCGGGGTCGGCCGGCGGGTCGATGAGCCTGGCGTCAGAGAAGACGACGAGCCGCGGCGCCAGGTCGGAGCCGAACAGTGCGGAGGCGAAGGCGCGCCAGGAGCCGCCGGGGTCGCCGTCGTCGAGTGCTTGGGCCGCGAGGAGCGACTGCTCCCGCACGACGCCGGCGAGCACGGTCGCGCGCACGATCGGCAGGCCGCGCTCGTCCTTCTCGACGACGGAGTCCACGCCGCCGGCGACGCCGGTTCCGGTGGTGACGCCCCAGTCGGAGTGGAAGGTGACCGACAGGGGGAAGGAGGTCGGGGATGAGGGGCTCATTCGGTGGCCTCCGATGCTGCGTTGATGTTCTTCCCCAGGTCAGGGAGGGAAAGCTCGAAGAAGGAGGGCGGGAGGAGGTCGGAGAGCTCCAGGAGGTCGAACACGGCGCCCAGGCCGACGAGCTCGGTGTCGATCCAGTCGCCGACATCCTCGCGGGCCGCCTTCCACTCGTCGTGGGCGCGACGGAGCGACGGAGTCTCCCGGTCCTCCTTCTCCTCAGGCGTCTCGGAGCCTGAAGTCTCGCGGTCCGACGCCTCAGCGGTCGGAGCGTCCGTCGCGTCGTCGTCACGATGAGCGGCTCGTTCCCGCACATCCGCGGACAGCAGGCCGCGGATGCGCGCCGCCCGGGTGCGTGGGAACGGTTCGAGGTCGGTCTCGTTCCGGCTCTCGTCGGTGCTGCCGAGGGGCACCCCCTTGAACCGGGCGACACGCCGGCAGGTCGCCTCCCAGGACTCGTGGCGAAGGCCGTTCGTCGAGGAGTCGGCGGATGCGCTGCCCTCACCGTCGCCGGAGCCTGCAGTTCTAGAGCCGTCATCGCAGGTGCACGGGGCCGACGGCGTCTCGTCGTTGAGCAGGCGGAAGGGACGGGTGGTGAAGCGCTCGTAGCCGCGTATGGCCTCGTCGGGGTCGAGGACCGTGGTGTCGAACAGGACGTGGTAGTCGAGTGTTGAGCACGGCGGCTGCGTCGTCTTGCCGACTTTCTTGGCGCGCTCGACCAGTTTCTCGGCCAGCTCGTAGGCGATGTGGAAGGGGAAGTTGCGTTTGACGATGGCGACGCCGGCAGCGGCGGTCATGGGGCCGGTGTCCTGGCCCTCGGGCGGGGTGAGGTAGCGCAGGATCGGGTCGTTGCCGGTGGCCTCCTCGTAGTAGCGGAGGTAGGCGGCGGCGAAGGGGAGGGCGTAGTCGCCGCTGGTGATGACGGTGACGTCGTCGCCACCGAGGATAACCGGGACGACGGGGATGGCGGTGTGTTCCCGCCCGGCCCGTTTGTCGTCACGGTGTGACAGCTCGTCGATTCGCGTCCACGCGGCGGCGAAGGCGTGCTCAACCGCGTTTTGCAGGCGCTCGTTGACCGCCAGGAGGAAGCGACGCAGGGCGTCGGGGTCGTCGCGGTCGCAGCCGATCTCTTCCTGGAACTCGGCCGGCGCGACACGGTCCTTCGAGTCATTGAGATCCTTCATGATGCCGCCGACGCCGTTGCCGTCGATATGGATGACGGCGACCTTGGACAGGAAAGTGTAGCCGCCGGAGTCGGTGTCCGGGCTGGCGGTGCTGCTGGCATCCGGGTTGGTCTGGATGGCGCGCTCAAGCGGGCCAAACTCCTTCGCCCCTCGCGCGATACTCTCCTCGGGTGACGGCCTGCCCTCATCGCCCACCGGCTCGATGCCCTCAACGAAAACCTGATGGAGCTTCTTGGCCAGCATCGTCGGGTCGCGGATGAGGAGCGCCTGCTTGTCTGAGAGGTCCGGACTGCGATTGACCCCCGTCTTCAGACGATCGAGCCGTGCCTGGTACGCCCGGTAGCGCCGGACGCGCGAGGTCAGCGACAGCGCGTCCTGGCGATCGTCCTTGGCCTCGTCCCGGGTGGCCAGCGGCGGGGAGGCTGGCAGGGATGAGTCCTTGGCTCTGGCGAGGAAGGGAAGCTGGGCGAAGCGCGCCTCGGCGGGCGGGCGCTGGAGGGCGTAGCGGGCGGCTTCCGCGTGGATCTCCTTGAGCGCGCTCTCGGTGACGTAGACGGAGCCGGGCTGCGGATCGGAAGGAGTGGGCAGGGAGATGAAGACGCCGGAGACGTCCATGCCCGGCGCCTCGGCGAGAGCCGTGCGCGTCACGGCGCCGATGACGTCCTTGGCCTGTTGGGCCGAGTCCACGAGGAAGATGACCTTGCCGGAGGACTTGGAGACCCATTGGGACTCGTGCGGTTCCCAGTCGTCGGGCAGTCCACACGCCGTGCGCCAGGCTGCGGTCGCACCAGTAGCGAGAAGCTCATGCGCAGTCCATTGTTCGAGCTTGGTCAGCAGGGAGGAGGCACCGACGCTGTCCCGCAACCGCGGTGAGGAGAAGATGAAGCGCTGATTCCCGTTGGTTTCAAGCATGACAAGGTGCATCGTCAACTCCGTTCGTACGGCGGCGCAGCTGTGGGCCCCGGGATAGTCTTACCAGACATCCGGTTGGCGTGGCGAGTGTTTGACCAGAGAAAAAGATGCTCTTGACAAAGATCGTTATGCAGGTTTAACGTTACACTCTTTTGAACACCAGCGACGACAATAGGTGAATCGTCAACTTTGCAGAAGTTCTGCACGATCGCATCAAATGTGACACTCTTACGGGGCACCCATCACCTTACCAGGCGTCTGCAAACGGAAAGAACAAGGCAATGACGACTATCATTCACCCAGTTGGCAATGGTGACTTAGGGATCAACATCACTCATATACACCGCCCCGAAAGGCTGACAGCCCAGAAGAACGCCGAAACAGAGATACTTCAGAAAATCAGATGCCGCAACACTCTCGACTTAGTTTCAGTGTTGACGAAAGATCAAACGCGCACCGCCCCTACACCGCTGGCACTAACACTCGCCTCCCTTGAGCGCCCACTCCAAGACGTCCATATCCTGCTCTACGGCACCAATCAAGGAGTATCAGGAACCGAGACCAACACCATCGCCCACCTCCTGGAAAAGGCGATGAATCTCCCGGAAGTCAAGAAAAACATAGAAGAAAAATATGGACTCAGATTCGACGTCCAAGTTATAGGCGACGGCGGTTTACAAGAAGAAACCCGAACCAGCAGCCTGGACGAGACTTTACGAAATATACCTTCAACTGAAGACGTCATAGTTAATGGAATATCAGCCGCAACAATGACTGTACTATCAATCATGGGAACAGTTGATCGGTTAGGTTTCAACTGGAGGTTGTCGGCATCTCCGGGAATGACCGAGAACAAGGCCATATTCGTTAATAAGGAAAAAATCGAAGAGGCACCCTTTTATTGGCTCAGATCGCTCGGCTATCTTATCGAAGCCAAAGATTGGAAAACGGAACACAACAAAATCGACCTCACAATTACAGCACAACACAAGTCTCTCATAAACATAGCCAACAAATTTCGCGACACCCCACAAATACTCACGGAGGACGAGCTAGCTCAAATCGTTCGCCTAGATATGGCGCGCGCTGACATCGGAGCAGGATTGGCACTCCGAGCATGGGTCGAAAAACACTACGAAACCCTTCTCTATCAAGAGCAAGACACTCTGAAGTATAACTTACATCATAATTTATTCGCAAAGGGAGACAAAAAGAAAGCCCCCACTTTAGGGGAAGCCATCAATGCTGCAAAACAGTTAAAGGACAACCTTAGAGAAAAGTGCCCAAAGTCAGCAGATTGGTTGTCCCTCCAAGGAAATCTCAATGAGATTGGAAAGAAAACAGTACATGGCGGGGAAACTCTAGACTTCAGTGATTTCATTGCGGTGAATGCGATCACAGAACTGCCTGGAGAGTTCCCAGACTGGCTTTCCAGGCCAAATGATTGCTCTATATTATATATATTTGGATGCGGATTCTCATCTCGAGGTGACTATATCCCCGAACGAGTTCTCAAAATCCCGCCCAAGAAAGACATACTGGCAGCCATTCCAGGACGACTAAAGAACTCCCCCGAGCCAAGGGCAACCTTCGTCGCCTTACACTCCAAAGCAGAAAAATCCAAGCAACTAGCAATCAACAGCAACGAAGCGGCAAAGTCAACAAATAGGGCTCTCGGTTGGAGTGAGAGCACGCCATCAACTTTCGAATTCAAGTACGAAGGGTCTAGTTCTGACGAATACTCCTGTACACCAGAAGTCCTAGATAGCGCAGAAAATATAGTCAAGAAGGCGCTCAACATTACGTCCCCAGCCGCAGTGGTAATCGTTGGGACCGGACAGAAGCCGGCTATATACGGAGCACTGAAAGCCGCGCAACAATGGTGCGCAGAACATGCTAGTCCGTTGTTTATCACCACCTACTTTGATATCGACGACGGTCAGACTCAAACCCAGTTTCACCGAATCGCCCTCCATAGCGACGCGAAAGGCGCTCTGCGAGACGCGGCATCAGCCAGTCTGCGCAACTTCAACCTAATAAGCGCGGCCCGGGTATTACGAGCAGGCGACCAGGAACTTATCAAACGAGCTGAAGAATGCGATCGTTTGAAGGAGGAGTATCAAACCGCAGTCAAAGAACCGTTACCGGAGAACTGTGCGGACTACCATGCTGGCACTTTGATATCGATTCTGCGTGCAATAAATTTCATCATCGATCAAATCGGAGACGGAAATATCGACCCCAGGCTTGTTGTGATTGCAGCTGAAGCAGTTAAGTTCAACCCCAGACCAGCAGGGACGACACTCTTTCATGAAGGCTCAAATTTTAAACTAATTAGTCGATTGAAGCCTGAGGACACGCCCCCGAGATCTCGCAAACTTAAAGACTTACCTAGAGGCGATTATCTGCGAATATTAGCCGAAATTCGTAACCGGCTAGTGGTTACGCACGGAAATAACCCAACTTCTGTAGCAACCCAGGATACACTGAACGACTTTGCAATTACGACACCTCAACTGCATTCTTACCAGGACGTCCTTCAGTGCACCATCGACTCCCTTGAGGATGCAGCCGTAGCTTTAGGTGTTTCAACTGAATCGGACTGGTACACGCGATTCATGAGCCTCATTATCTGGACAGAATAGAGACCACATCAATGAATCAGATCGATAAGCGCACGCCGACGGAACTCATGGAGATCGATGCCGAGGATGACAATGCATTACGTGTCATCGTCGTCGTGCCGTGGGAGTTGCCCGGACAGTGGGAACAGTGGCGATGCCTCTTCGCCCCAGGCCCGGTACCGATCACCGGAGGAGTGGGCCGGACCGTTTTCGACGGGGCATCTCGCCGGCTGCGCGAGCCGGTGAGGAAACGGATGCTCTCCGCTGAGCACCGCGGCCACTATGTCTACGAGGACCTCTCACCCGTATTCATCAGCGAGAAGAACCGGACTAGCCACGGCGCTGCTCCTCTCGCGGCCTTTGCGTGGGATGTTCTCAGAATCGAGACCGTGAGTATCCCCTCCGGCTCCTCCGGCAATCGTCCCGCCCCGAAGACGGCAACGAAGGTGCTTATCGCCATACATCTGGTTCTGCGCGACCCGTCAAGCCCTCAGGCGTTCTCCTGGGTCCGTAACCTCACGCAGGAGCCAAGGGGGAGAAAGGAACTCGTCTATGAGGTGAGTCGAGTCCTCTCCCTCCTGTCCGGACATGGCCCGGACGACGTCGGTCATGGCTTCGGCGCCACTGACGTGAACGGTCACGAGGATATCGACCCCTACACCATCACCTACGTGCCGTACGACGTCGTCGCCTCGGAGCAAGGAAAGGGCTTCGAGCTGGACGACTCTGACGCGCGTACCGAGCAGGAAAGGACTGCGGGTGAGCAATACCGGGGGCTCAGGCAGTCCGTCACCGATCCCGAATCGGGCATGACGAGGGAACGCATCATCATCAGTTCGTGGCGGTGGGGGCACCTTCCTCGGCGCACCGACGAGACCTTCCAGGATGGGCTCTTCGAGCAGCGTGCTCAGCAGCTCCACCGGCTCTCACAGACTTGGACGGCATACGCGGGATCCCATGGGTGCTCCTTCTGTCAGGTTCAGCAGGGAGGGTTCTTCCCTCTGGCCCAGGTTGAGGGGCGTTTTATCGAGGCGATTCTGCTCATGCTGCTTCAGCGCTTCCGGGCGTCCTCGCTCATGGCTCGTCTGGCCGATGTGCAGCCGCGTGCTGCGGATGAGGTGGATCGTGTGATCGAGCTCGACTCGGAGGCGGTCGGGTTCGTCGTCTCCGAGCAGTGGACCATGATGACCGACGCCGACAGACAGCTCGACGCCTTCCTGACCTACCTGCTGGACACTTACCGGATTCCTCTACTGGTCGAGGAGGCCAGAGATCAGGCACACAGGCTCCGCGAGAACGTACTGATGCGCATCGGCCGCGCCGACCAGAAGGCCGAGGAGGAGCGCGCCCGCTCCACACGGGTCATGGAGATCGCCTTGGCGGTTCTGACCTTCATCGGCCTGCCGCTGAGCGTGTTCCTGGAGATCTGGTCCAACTGGGAGGCCGCCAAGGGTATCGCGGTCCGGCACCAGCGTATCGGCGGCTGGGACGCGGGATGGGGGTGGATTCTTGGCTTCGGTCTTATCGGGTCGGTCCTCATCGGCGGTGGGATCTGGCTGCTCGTCGACAAGCTGGGCAGCCGGGCGGCTCGGCGGGGGAAACATTCCTGACACCGAGTCCAGGGCCCGGTTCCACCTCCACCACAGCGGGTTGTGCCTGCAGTCACAGGTCGGAACGTCGATCTTTTGGCTTGACGTCGTTGGAAGTTGGTAGCTGAAGGCGCTCGAAGGGCCGTCGGTGGCGCTTGGCGTCAGGACACCGAAAAGTGGTTAAATAGGGGCGGTGCCGGCCGGTCCCGCGGGGTGCTTGCGGAGCCGGTGGCGCTCCATCCCCCGGAAGTGGCACAACGACGCCACTCCCAGAGGCAGGAGTCAGAAAGCACCTCGCACCAGAAGGTGCATTAAGACGAGCCTTGCTGTTCGTGTTACCACCACGCCCCATCCGTCAGAAAGCACCCAGCACCAGAAGGCGCATCAAGACACTTCCTGCCGAGCACTTTGTGCACCCCAGCCGAGGAAGACTGAAGTCCCACCCGTCCGACGACAGAAGCAGGACGTGTCGACAGTCATATGCGGGAACGTCGACCTTTTGGCTTGACATCGTCGGAAGCTGGTGACTGGAGGCACCCGAGGGCGCGTCAGTGGCGCTTGGCGTCAGGACACCGAAAAATGGTTAAATAAGGGCGGTGCCGGCAGGTCCCGCGGGGTGCTTGCGGAGCCGGTGGCGCTCCAGCCCCCGGAACTGGCGCAACAACGCCACCCCCAGAGGCAGGAGCCAGAAAGCACCCAACACCAGAAGGTGCATTAAGACAGGGTCGACTATCCTCATCAGCTTCCTTTTCCAGGCGGCCAGAAAGCACCCAACACCAGAAGGTGCATTAAGACAGGGCAACTCTCGCCCTTGCAACCAAACTTCGAGCGCCAGAAGGCGCCCAGCACCAGAAGGTGCATTAAGACCACGGGATAACCTCCGCCGTTGACGCCATCGTGAGTTGCCAACAGGCCGGCGGATGAGCGGCGACTGGTGTCCACACAGCGGACATGAACGCTGACGAGACATCGGGAGCCGGGCGAGAACCGTAGAATTTCAACGCTTTCCACCAGTTGCATAGGCTGCCGAGCCGGCCATGTCCGTTGTGTGG
>ERZ773072.704-NODE-704-length-17764-cov-11.414422_pt1 | contig 17764 bp, 19 predicted proteins | sample MGYA00580617_ERZ773072 | MGnify/ENA primary metagenome ERZ773072 (study PRJEB29015, sample SAMEA2737970) | human oral metagenome | biome: human oral; feature: human-associated habitat; material: dental | place: China | collected 2122 ...
CTTCCTTCTGATCTTTACGTGTTACTTGTACCATACTGCAAACATTATAACAGATAAGAAAGTATTTGCCAACTAGGTTTAGTTAAGGTTACCATAAATAATCTTGAAATCCACTTCTTGGCTACCGTTGACATCTATTACCGATATAGCATACACCCCGCGTATTGGGTAGAGCTCTCCATCTGGATATCTCTCAAGTGCTGGGCACGTGAATTCATACGACTTATGATTTCTATCCTCTTCCGCATCACACCTCGTTCTTGATAAGTCTATAAACACCTCCTCAGGTACGAAACGCTCTTCTACAGACATTTCTCCTTCGTCATCTAGGAATGCTGTTGCTATAAGCCTTTTTGTATTAATTTTAACTGGAATAGGCTCATAACTATATGCAGTCATTTTATGTGCAGCCATTTCTTGTACAGATTTTGCGAATTCGTCCCAAGAACCAAATGGAACGCTCCCTAATAAGACGGTCTCTTTCCTAACGGTAGTTTTTCTAAGCTTTTCAGTCGCTTCCACGGCTAATGCGCCCATTGTTCGCAACTCACCTTCCGTCAAACCTTCTCTATGCCCAACTTCAGTAAAATTTTCATAGTTTCCCATATTACCACAACTCCTAAAATCACCCTCTACTTAAAAATTATTACTACACCATAATACACTATTCTACAAGTAATGAAACTATTACATCTAAGCCAAATATAGCGATCGCCCTGCAAGATTTAGGCGGACAAGGTGAGATCTGCGCCATACATAATCGCTAACACAGCAGGGTCGTTCATGACATTGTGAGTGTGGTTGTTTAAAATTCCATATAGTCCGACTTCAGCGCTTGTTGACTTAGGCTCACCATTCACAATACCGACAATGCGAGCCATGTCACGCATATTAGTCAAATGGCTACCTTCGGGTACAAATATCATAATATTGTTTCGGACATTTGGCGCGGCTTTCAATAAATCTTCTAATAAGCCATCATTACTTAAGGCAAAAGGATCAGTAAGGAATTGCTGGCGCCAACCTTGTTTCGGTAGAGCAAACTCGACACTTGACTCTCCTGAGAGTTTACCAACCTCCTCAATAACTTTAGGATCTTCTCTCTGCAAGAATTCCAAGCCCAGTTCTTTTGCGCTCAGACTCAATGATTTCTTGCCGTAACGCGTCAATTCCACGCCCTCTTTTCCTATGAAATTTGCCGCCAAAGCAACAAGCCCCATATTACGCGACCCCACCGGATCGAATAGTCGTAGCTCATTAACCTTAGATTCCATGCGAGCAACTGACGACGTCGCAACACGACCACCCAAAGAATGTCCACCAACACTAACCTCGTCGAAATCTTCCGCGACATGGTCAATTACTGGACCAACATATTCCCCTAAGCTACCGTAGCTACCAGTCTTTCGTATCTCCTTACGAACAGACTCGGGTAGCATCCCAGAATTGCCCACGCCCGGCATATTCACAACCATCATAGCTGTATTCGGATTCTCGCACGCCAGAACGGCGGCTTCTCGAATTGCGTTTGGATGACGGAAATTTCCTCCCCATCCATACAAAACAGCCTGAATCTTATTCGCATTTTCATTACCAAATATCGCGACTTCAATCCCAACTCTACCCAGTCCACTAAATACGCGAATATAGCGCGGATCTTTCAGCTGTTCAACAGTCTTATTCATGTGGTTTGAATTGTAAGATTCCTCAGCCAAGCGACGCATATCTTCCTGTGTAGCAAGCTGTATAGTCTTTCCCTGTCTTAAGCCACTATCAATCTCGGCGACCTGTAGACCATTCTCAAAGCCATAATCTGTAGGTTTAGATGACGGTACCCAAAGTTTTTCCGATTTCACAAGAACTTCACTCCAAATAAATTTAAACTATTGGATTTATTATACAATATATATCTAAGTAACGCAACTATTGCACCTAAGCTAAATGCAATAATCGCCCCTCAACAGACCGCATTCCCTGCCACTCATTTATGGTTGGCTGGAACCAAGCAGACACTTCGTCACCCACTTCACGGAAAAATTCTTCTGGCGCATTAAAAGCCAGCATCTGCAGCGCAACGTCATTCTTATCACGCAAAGTCAATTTTACATGTTGCCCATCCGCACCCATTCTCCTCACGCTCAAAACCGTCGCTTTGGTTATCTTCAATATAGGCTCCGCGTTACCATTGCCGAATGGCTCCATCTTTGCCAAATTATCAATCAGCTCCTCATTAATTTCCGAAAAATCGTCAACCTCAACGTCAGCTCTCGGCAGTAGATACAATTCTTGGTTTTTCAATTGCAGCGAATCGTAAAACTCATTCACTCGTCGTCTAAAATCGTCAATTCTCTCGGTCGCCAGTGTCACGCCTGCCGCCGCTCCGTGACCACCACCTTTAATAATGATGTCGTCAGCTGTACGAACCGCATCGGCCGCGGAAAAATCACCAAAACTTCGCGCCGAACCAGTGGCTTCATCACCACGCTCACCGATTATAAAAACTGGCTTTTTATATTTCTCGACCAATTTTGACGCCACAATGCCGATAACTCCGTGATTCCAATTGTTGCTATTCACCACCAAAACTCGATCATTAATCATATTGTCCGCTTGCTGGCAAGCTTCGTCAAAAATCTTGTCCTGAATGCTACGACGCTTAATATTCAATTCCTCCAACTTTTCACTAGCTTCCAACGCCTCCAGCCCATCACTCGCCGTCAGCATATCCAAGGCATATTGCGCCGTTTCCAGCCTGCCCGCCGCATTCATTCGCGGCCCCAGACCAAATCCCAAATGTCTGGCGTTAACCTTCTCCGGCTCAATTCCCGCCACTGACATCAATGCCTTCAAACCAGGACGCTTCTGCTTTTTCAAGACCTCCAAACCCCAATAGACATTCGCCCTATTTTCATCCGCTAACGTAACTATGTCGCAAACCGTCCCCAGCGCCACCAGATCCAATAGCCACTTCTCGTAACCATCTGGCAACCCGTCCAGTTCAGTTTGCAGAGCCTGAACTAACTTGAACGCCACACCCGCACCGCAAAGATCACGAAACGGATATTTATGACCAGGAAACTTCGGATTGACCGCGGCAACACTCGGCGGTGGAGTCTCAGCAACATTATGATGATCAGTCACCACTGTATCAATCCCCAAACTCGACGCATATTCAATTTCCGCATGGCACAAACTTCCCGTATCAACCGTGACAATCAAATCCGCGCCCATATTCTGCACTTTATCAACGGCGCCCATCGTCATTCCGTAACCCTCAACAAACCGATTCGGAATAAACGCATCAACCTCCTTAAAGCCAAACTTACAAAACGCATCCAACAAAATTGCCGTTGCACTCAGCCCATCAATATCGTAATCACCGTAAATAACAATTTTCTCACCCTCAGTGTACGCCTTTTTCAAGCGGTCCACCGCTTTTCTCATATCTGGCAATAAAAACGGATCATGCTTTACTGACGCGTAATTCGGATGCAAAAATTCCTCACGCGCCGCACGTGTAGTCAAGCCTCGAGCCGCTAAAATTTTCTCAAATAATGTCATTAGTCTTTATCAGCCATGCCACGCTTTGATCGCGCTGAATATTGCTGAGATTTAATCACCATACTTTGCAATTCCTTAAAAATTGGGAATTGTTTATTAGTGAAATACGTACGTGAGTTACCTTGTTTTTCACTCTGCAAAAATCCAACCTTTTCTAGTCGCTTCAATTCTCGTTGAATATTTCCAGGATCTTCCTTAATTAGCTTTGCTAATCCGCGAACATGTGTGTGAAAATCAGGATACTTAGCGTATACTACTACAATTTTTCGCCGCACCCTAGATGTAATAAAAACGTCTAACATAACCTCCCTAACGCATCTTTCTTAATTAAAGTTTATCACAATTTTACAACACCCGACAAGTTTTTTACTTCCAATTCAAAATAACCTGATTAATTTTCGCTATCGTTTCCTCTTTGGACGGCAATGTATTATCCTCATAATAATGATTTAATCCCATAAAATTCTCCTTCACGTCCAAGATGTGCATTTCATCAACCGTCATATGCAATTTATCCACCGCTGCCACACCACAAAACGGCACCGCAATCACCAATTTCTCAATCCGAACTGACTTCAGAAAACTCAAAGCCACATCCAAAACCGACAAATCATCACCAAAACCATCACTCGCCAAAATCACCACCCGATCCTTCAGCATATCCTTATCAATAATTCCACCATCGCCCAAAAGTCTATTCATTTTCTGATGAGCCTCGCGCTTTTTCTCTTCCAGATAACCGTGAAATTCACTAGTATATTCATTAATTTCACCGTCAGAAAATTGACTATTATACGTAAATTGCCCAGACTGCGACATCGCCCCGATGTTTAAACTTTCCCCAGGAATCTCAATCCCTTCGCTAAGCAACATCATGAGGACACAGTGAAGCTTCACTGCAATTTGCTCACCAATCAGCACGCCACCTTCGCCAATTGCAACCACTGCGCAGTTTTCATAGCGATACTTTTCCAGTACTTGATCAGCCAGAATTGCCCCAGCCTGCGAACGACTCTCAAAATACATATGCTTATTTTAGCATTTTTTTCGCGATATAATATAAACATGCATTACTATTTGATTTCGCCAACAAGAATCGTCCGCGCCGACGCAAGTTCGTTTACGTATTCTTCAGAAGAAAGACTGCCGACCGGAATGATTGTTGCTATAGAAATCGGCAAAATCAATGCTATTGGTGTAGTTCTACAAGAAGTTCGCCAACCCGATTTTGAAGTCAAGCCAATTAGTAAAATCGTTGAAGAATATCCCTTGCCAATCGAACTCGTTCAAACTGCTATATGGATGAGCAAATATTACGCTACACACCAAGCGACCGTCTGGCAAGCAATTTTACCCAGCGGATTATCTAAAAAACGTCGCTCAATCAACCAATCCGCCTCTATTAATCAAATAGAAAATCGAACAAAAAATGTATTCACTGATGAGCAAAAAGCGGCCCTCCAGGCCATCGAAAAACTCCATTCCGGAACAGTACTTTTACACGGCGTAACTGGCTCAGGAAAAACTTTAGTGTACATAGAAGCCGTAAAGCAAGCCTTAGAAGAAGAGCAATCGTCAATAATTTTAGTCCCCGAAATTGCCCTAACTTCACAACTAGTTGCTGAATTTTCCGCTCATCTGCCAAATGTCATAGTTACCCATTCTAAACAAACCGAAGCTCAACGATATGCAATCTGGAAAAGGGTTATTAGCTCAAATGACCCGATAGTAATAATTGGTCCACGGTCTGCCCTTTTTGCGCCCGTGCAACAACTTGGACTTGTGGTAATTGATGAGTGTCATGAACCGAGCTTCAAGCAGGAGCAATCCCCTCGATATTCAGCCCTCCGCGTCGCCTCAGTTCTTACAAATCAACATCGCGGCAAGCTAATTTTAGGTAGTGCCACTCCAGCAGTTGCCGACTATTACATTGCAAAAAAATCAAACACACCAATCATTACAATGACAAAACCAGCAAGACCAGACACCGTTCGTCCCAACGTGACGCTGGTGGATATGACAAAGCGCAATAATTTTACTCAACATCAATTCCTCTCTGATCCACTCCTGAAATCTATAAACATAGCATTATCAAAAAATGAGCAAGTCCTTATTTTTCACAATCGGCGCGGCACAGCATCAATCACATTATGTGACAACTGCGGCTGGCAGGCTGGCTGTCCACGCTGTTTTATTCCGCTCACTCTACATGCAGATAGTCATAAATTGTCATGCCACATTTGCGGTTTTTCGACTAAAGTTCCTACTAGTTGCCCTGAATGTAAAAACGCCGATATCATTCATAAAGGTATCGGAACTAAGCGAATTGAAGACGAATTACAGAGGTTATTCCCGAACAAAAAAATTGCTCGATTTGATAAAGACACCGATTTGAAGGCTACCGTAGACGAGCGTTACGATGAACTGAAAAATGGCGAAATAGATATAATTATCGGCACGCAAGTTATCGCCAAAGGACTAGATTTACCACATTTAACAGTCGTCGGGGTCGTTCAAGCCGATACTGGACTTTTCCTCCCTGACTATTCATCGCCCGAACGAACATTTCAATTGCTCGCCCAAGTCGTCGGCCGCGTCGGCAGGTCAAGCACACCAACAGAAGTTGTCGTCCAATCATATCAGCCAAGTCACCCATCCATCACAAACGGACTATCTCAAAACTATACAGAATTTTATCAAAGAACCATATCTCAACGACAAAAAACCAACTTTCCACCTTTTACTTACTTGTTAAAACTAACTTGCGTTTATAAAACCGAAGCCGCCGCCATAAGGAACGCTAAAAAATTGTCCGAACTATTAAAATCCAATTTTGACAACATTGAAGTTTTTGGACCAACGCCCGCTTTTTATGAGCGCGTCCGCGATACATATCGATGGCAAATCGTAGTAAAAAGTCCCAAACGACAAGAGCTTCTTGACGCCTTGAACCTCCTACCGTCATCACACTGGCAGTACGAGCTTGACCCTGTAAGTCTACTGTAATTTCTGGTATAATTATAGCAATGACAAAAGACGATATTATCACATTACCAAATCCACATCTTCGCCAAAAATCATCAAAAATCCACGTAGTCACTAATGACGTTGTAAAACTGGCAGACGAAATGACCGCAGCAGCACTAGATTGGGAAGATTCCAGGCCTCACGAGATTAGCGCTGCCCTGGCTGCTGTGCAAGTCGATAAATTAGAGCGTATTGTGATTGTTCGAGCTGACTTTGAAAGAAAATCAACTCGCAAATTCATCACCCTTATCAATCCAGAGATCGTGAAATATGAAGGCGAGATTGTTGAAGACTTTGAGGGGTGCTTAAGCGTTAAAAGCATTTACGGAAAAGTTCCTCGCTATAGTAAAATTCGCGTAAAAGCCATGAATTTAGATGGCGAAGAAGTGCGAATTAAAGCCGAAGGATTTTTGGCGCGCGTATTGCAGCATGAGATAGACCACTGTAATGGATTAGTTTTTATAGACCATATTAAGGATAAAAAAGACGCTTTTTATACGCTCGACAAGAAAGGAGAGTTGCAACCGTTAGATTATGACAAAGATATCGCCGAAAATAGTATTCTTTGGGACTGAAAATTACAGTCTAATTACTCTAGAAGCTCTCGTTGAAGAGGGTTTTAATGTTGTTTGCGTTATTACCAAACCTGACACCAAGCGCGGTCGTGGACACAAACTTACTGAACCTCCAGTAAAAACATTCGCTAAATCTCACAATATTCCAGTTTTACAGCCAAGCAAAGTCAGTGAAATTACCGACTACATAAAACAACTTCAGCCAGTAACGGGAGTTTTGGTTGCATACGGAAAAATCATTCCCCAGTCAATTATCGACTTATTTACACCGGGAATTATCAATGTTCACCCTTCTCTACTACCAAAATATCGAGGACCTTCACCTATCGAATCATCTATAGCCAATAAAGATACCGAAACTGGCGTATCAATAATGCAACTTGATAGTAAAATGGATGCCGGTCCTGTATACGCCCAAACTCGACAAGCCCTCACTGGAAAAGAAACAAAGTTCGAATTATACGACAAACTATTTCACGACGGCACTTCTCTGCTAATAAAAAACTTGCCAAACATCATCAATGGAAATCTTCAGCCCACACCGCAGGACGATTCCCAGGCTTCATATTGCCAATTATTAAGCAAGGACAATTCATGGCTCAATGCTGAGCGTATGACCGCCGCCGAGGCTGAAGCTCACGTCCGCGCACACCTCGGATTTCCGCGTAGTCGAATGACAATCGACGATCGAGATATCATCATCACGAAATCTCATTGCGACAAAACTCCGAATTCTCATCTTGATAGAAAATTCTCCGATAGCAACTATTTAATTATCGACGAACTCATCGCACCCAGCGGAAAAACAATGATCGCTGAAGATTATCTAAGAGGCTACAAATAAAAATAACCCCACATAAGGGGTTATTTTATCATTCGTATAAAATTACGCTTGGGCTGAACCCAAAATAGCATCTTTATTCGCTATAATTTCCTTTTTCAAGTCAGCCATCACTGCAGCTACGACGTCACGATAATCTGGGCGGTTAACCTCTAACCACTTAGTAGCCGCAAACTCATCCTTCAGACGCGGATCGTCAACTGGCAAACCTGAAGCTTGCGACATTCTCTGAAGCATTGGCTCCTGTTGATAATTAGGCGCGTATTTCATCAGAAAATCATCCACAGCACCAGGTGTTTTATCAATAATTCCCGCAAACTCCTCCAGCTGAGCATCGCTCATTCCTTGACTTAATCGTTCGCCAACTCGAAGCTCTAACTCGCTATAAATATGTTGCAACAACGATTTTTGCTGATCTTCCGGCAACTGATCCAGCCCTAATTCTTTAAGAAATTCCTCATTCAGTTGGAACATAGTCCTCCTTTTCTTTCGTCTATATGATTAAGTTAAATTATACCAGCAACTATTTAATATTACTATCCACGCACCATATTAAGCGCATCACTGTATAATTTTTGTAATTCAGCCATCGTCTCATTCATTGACGACTGAACAATTTCTGTTAAGTCAATGCCATTATTTACACACCAATTAAGCACCGCAGGAACATCATCTCCGTCCAACAAGCCCATAAGCTCATCCGTCCTGTCTTCGCCAACAGCCAACAAGATCTTCCTTGTAATCTTATCCTGGACATTGTTAGCGACGTCTTCCCTCATCTGTTCTTTTTTATCCGCAGGCAATGATCCAAAACCAGCCTGTGCTAAGAATTCGTCAGTAATTTCAAACATTTTTTATCTCCTTGTTTATTTTTATATTTTATCTATTAAGCGTATTTATTCAATACCTTCAATACGTCCGCAGTAGCGCTAGATCCATCAACTTTCATCCAAACTGATCCGTCAGGGTTATTAAACCACTCTACGGTATGACCGTTAGCCATGGCTTTATCGGCCAGATTATGAAGTTGATCCATTGCGTTTGCGTCACTAAACTTCTCAGCAGCCCAGTCCCAAGGATAGTCGTAAGAATCAAAATTTATTTCTGGTACATTTGGCGCCTCTGGAGTTGGCACACCTGTATCAACAGCCCCATTACCAGATTGCGGTACACTATCCTCAATACCAGATTGCGGTACACTATCCTCAATACCAGATTGCGGTACACTATCCCCAGTGGCGTAGGTAGAGCTCAGCCAATTTCCAGCAAGACCACCCAGACCAAAACCGATAGTATACTTAACCAAACCTGACCCTATTCGCCGATATAGATCCTCTTGACGCTTCACGCTCACGTCCTTCAATTCATCAACTGACATATCAACAGCACGATTCATTACATAATCAGCCTCCTTGCCAGCCATACCTTTAGCAAATGAAGAATCCAGGTAATCAGGGCGACCCTTGGCTATGCGATCTTCGCCACGACGCTCTTCAAGGATATTCTGCTTTAACGCGCCAGCAACTGCAAGTTTTGTGGCAACAAAAGTAGTTGTAGTAATAGGCCATCCAGCGAAGGCCACCGTAGTAGTACCTACCGCAAAGCCAGCACCACCAAGTTTAAGCCACTGAGAGACTTTACCGCCCTTAGTAAACCATTCACCAACCTTAGCGGCATATTTTTTGAACTTATTACGCCCATCAAGCATCTCATCATACCTCTCCGACGTCCTCTTTGAAGTTTCTTGCATATTTGCAAATGCCGCTTGAGCTATTTCCGCCGCCAGTTCAGCCTGCTTATCTGCGTCTTGTTTTGCTGCTTCGATTTCATCAGCAAACTTAATACGCATGTATTCCAATTCGCTCTGCTTCAATTGTTTGGTGGCGGCCTCTAATTCAGCTTGGCGCTTCTTTCCACCAAAGTGCTCCTTGAAGAAGTGAGTTTCAACGGCAATACTAGCCTTAGCGAACCTTTCTCTAGCAAGCTTAAGGGTGGTAGCTACCTCGTATTCCTCTACACTCATCTCTGTTTTTTCTGGATTTTTTTCAGTATCGCCATTAGTTTCAGTAGTAGGTGTATTGCCTGCATTGTCTACTGTAAATTGCCGCCTATTCTTCCACTTTGTTCTTTTAGGCTTGGGCGGTTCAGCTTCGGCGGCAGCCGCGCCTCCAACCACACCCCGACCCCGTCGCCAATTTCCAGGTATATCACGAGATGTAGTCTTGGACGGTTCAGTTTTAGCAGCAGGTGTATTGCCTGATTCTACAGGATGTTGACGACCGTCTGGTGTAGTGACAGATTTAGGGAGAGAAGGTTCAGGATAAACAGGATATTCAGGAGTAGTAATAACCTCCACTCCAAGCTCTTCCAGAGATTTCAATCGTTCCTCAGACGTAGGGCTAGTGTCGCCCGATTGTACGGGAGCCTTAGGAGCGATTGTGCCGGATGTATCGGATTTATCTTTAGCCTGCTCACCAGAATCCCTGCCAGTCATTGTCCTCCAAGTCTCTTTTGCCGCTTTCATTGCAGCCCGACCCATTTCTCTAAGCACAGACAATAACTTCTCGGGATTGTTCTCGGGATTGTTTTTGACGTCTGCACCGGATGGAATTTCTTTGAGTGTTTTGCTCATTTTGTGGTGGTTTCCTTTCGCCTTCTGTGCGCAGAATGGCAATAAACTTATGTATATCTAAGATACTATCATAAATACACAAAAAAGTCAATACTTAGAACAGTCTACCCCAGAGTTTTCTTCACTAATTCCCTAGTAAAGAACTCCAACCTATCGCCAATCTCCAGAGTAATCTTTTTGTTCGTTTTAAGACTTAATCCACACATTTCACCCTCAAAGACCTCTTTCGCCTCTTGTTGCTGACGCTGCACAGAAGAAACTTCAACCTCGGCAATTTGTTCTTCACCACGCTTTACTCGAGCCAAAAGATCCTTAGCAACCTTACCACGCTTCACTTCACCACCAGCGATTACCTCTTCACGCACAGTCCTAAACACACCCTTAACTTCCAGTTCACCAATCTCTGTTTCAACAACTTCTGGTGCCAATAACGCCTCCATTGAAGACTTAGCGTCATCCAATAACTCATAAATTACCTTAAAAATCCGCACCTCTACATGTTCACGCATCGCCAATCGTTTAACTGCTGGTGGCAAATCAACATTAAATCCATAAATTACAGTATTTTCACCAACAGCCAAACGGATATCATTCTCAGAAATGTTACCCACTCCAGTTCCAACAACATGAAGTTCAACTTCACCATTTGTATCAATAAGCTTCAAACTATCAACCACAGACGTCACCGAACCCTGAACGTCAGCCTTAATGATCACATTAAAATCTTCTGCATCGTGTTTTCGATTCATCATCTTAAGGATATCCGCACCAGTAACATTAGTTGTGGCTGCCATTTTCTCCTGTTCAATTTTAGCCCTTTGCGCCAAATTGCGAGCCTCTTTTTCACTCTTCGCAATGCTGAATCCATCGCCAAATTGCGGCAACTCCTTAAATCCAGTCATATTCACTGGCATACTTGGACCAGCATCCTTAACGGTTTTACCACGGAAATCTTGAAGCGTTCGGACTCGTCCATAAGCCGTCCCAGCAACCAGATAATGACCTGGCCTCAAATGACCATTTTCCACCAATAAACCAACCACGGCACCGCGACCAGTTTCCATATGGGCCTCAATCACTAGACCTTCAGCCGGAACATCTTCATCTGCGCGTAAATCTTCCATATCTGCCACCAATAAAACCATATCCAAAAGCTTATCTAAGTTCTGACCGGTTTTTGCGCTAACCTCAACCATCACAGTATCGCCACCCCATTCTTCAGGGTTCAAACCATGCTCAGATGCTAATTGGGTCTTTACCAGTTGCGGATTAGCCGCCTCTTTATCAATCTTATTAATTGCCACCACAATTTTAGCGTTAGCTGACCTAGCAAATCGAATAGCTTCAACGGTCTGAGGTTTAACTCCGTCATCTGCCGCTACCACAATAATAACCACGTCTGTAAGCGTAGCTCCGTGTTGCCTTAATGCCGCAAAAGCCTCGTGACCTGGAGTATCCAATAACGTGATAGTCCGTCCATTACGCTGTGCTTGATAGGCACTAATATGCTGAGTAATCCCCCCGGCTTCACCAGCTGCCGTTTTATTATCAAGAATCGCATCCAATAAACTCGTTTTACCGTGGTCAACGTGCCCCATCACAGCCACAATTGGTGGACGAGGAACTGCCTTATCTGACAATTTGTGCGCATGATGATGAATTTCTGCAGAAACCACCTTACGACTTAACTGCACATCTAGACCTAGCTCCTCAACAATAATCTGCGCAGTCTCAAAATCCAACCGCTGATTAATCGTCGCGGCAATACCATTCTTAAACAATTCACCAATCAGCGTAGTTACTGACAATCCCAGAGTTTCAGCCAACTCGCCAACCGTTACCGAATCTGCAATATTGACGATTTTTTCTGCCATAATAAGCTCCTCTCACCTCTGGGCGTAACTACGCTTCAGGGGATTTGTATTATTTTTTCTTTGATGATTTGCCAAGCGAAAGAGAAATCTTACGATTTTCCTTATCGATATCCAAAACTGTAAATTCTTTACGCTCGTTCAGCGTAAACACCTTTTCAGGATCAGTACCGTCACCGCCAAGCTCTGACACGTGAACCAAAGCTTCAACCGCTGGACTCAACTGTACGAATGCACCAAATGGAGTAATTCGAGTTACAGTTCCTTCAACTTTCTCGCCAGGCTTAAATTGCTCAACTTCATCCAGCCATGGATCTTTGGTCAATTGCTTCATACTCAAGCTCAAACGCTCTTTGTCGATTGCAATAATCTTAGCTTCGATAGTTTGACCAACCTTTACATAGTCAGATGGATTGTTAACACGCTCCCAACTAATTTCTGAGATATGAATCAAACCTTCAATGCCTTCAACGTTAACGAATACACCAAAGTCAACAACACCTGTAACAACGCCTGTAACTGTGTCACCGATTGCTAACTTCTGGAATCGCTCCGCCAAACCTTCTTTAACCGCCTCTTTTTCAGAGAAAATCAATTTATTAGCCTTGCGGTCAGCATCCAAGATTCGCGCTTGAATATCCCTCTTTACTAAGCTGTTTAATCGCTGCAAGATTTCGTCTTTGTCACTAGAACCTACACGAGGATAGTGTTCAGCTGACAATTGCGATACTGGCAAGAATCCGCGAATGCCTTCGTATTCAACTAGTAGTCCACCGCGGTTAGCGTCATACGGCACAACAGTGATGATTTCACCAGATTCCAGTTTAGCCATAACTTCATCCCAACCACGATCTTTCGCAGCCTTACGTAATGAAAGTAGCGAATAACCATCTTCCAATTCGGTATCAATTACGCTAGCAATTACTGAATCGCCAACATTGTAGCTCTTTGAAAGGCTAACTTCGCGGCGCGGAACCAAGCCAACACCCAAAGGTCCTAAATCGATTAAAATTTCATGCTTCTTTACTGATAAAACAGTACCGTCAACTGTTTCACCAACAGTAAGTTGCTTAACACTATCACCCGCTTGAGCCAGCAGGTCATCCATTGTAATTTTGGCATCTGCCATAAGTCTTCTAAAGACCCCTTCCTTAAAATTGATATTATTCTTTAGGGACATAATAAAAATATCCCCACAGATTATCACAATTATATCACAACAGATAGATAGAAGTCAAAGCTAGATAAGATAGCGAGATCGCTGATAAGCCACCGTTAAAAACGCCAAAATACCAAAAGCCACTGCAGAAACAGCTACATCTTCTGGTCCAGTTTTTGGTAATCCTCCATTAGATTGCTTAGAAGTAGTAGAAGGAGCTGGAGCTGGAGCTGGAGTTGTAGATGACGGTGACTGCTGAGACTGAGAAGGTGCAGGTGTAGGAGTTGTCTTCTTCGGCTCTTCAGTTTTCACGTCGGTTCGCGCCTCACCTCTTCCGCCTGATTGATTATTCGTTTTTTGATCTACAGACTGCTGAGATGTGCCGTTTTGTGAATTCTTATTACTATTCTCTGATGCTATCAAATCGCTAGAAATCGGTGATCCATCTTGTGATAAATTATTTTGCCTAATTCCGTAAAGAACAGCCAAAGATATAGCCACTAAAATAGCGCCTACTATTACAAAAACTCCAATTGATCCAGTCTGATTTGTTCGCTTCATATTACATCTCCACTCAAATTTTCTTTATTATATCATAATGACCTCTTATAAGTAAAGCTGGTGATATAATAAGAATATGATTATTACGGTTGACACAGGTGGGACCAAAACATTAGTAGCCAGCTTTGACGAGGAAAAAAATCCTAAGCATATCATTAAATTCCCCACCCCTAAAAACGTAGACCAATACATTCAACGCGTCGCCGATCAAATTCACCTGATTACGAATGATAAATCAATTGATGCAATTTCCGTGGCTCTGCCAGGAGTAGTTAAAGACGGCGTGGCAGTGTGGTGCCAAAACCTCGGCTGGAAAAATCAACCTATCCGTGAGCTACTTTCCCGATATTTTCCTCATACGCCAATATTCATTGCAAATGACGCCAATATGGCAGGACTGGCAAGTATACTCAGATTGTCCAAAACTCCCAGATGCGGTCTATACATCACCCTAGGGACCGGCGTTGGCACTTCCCTAATCCTGAATGGAAATCTACATAAAGAGCTTAGCGACTGCGAGGGTGGACATATGTCTTTGAATTACAATGGCAAGATTACTACCTGGGAAGAAATTGCTGCGGGTAGAGTTTTGCAGAGAATTTTTGGCGAATTATCATCAGATACATCTCTGGAAGTCTGGGAAGAGGTCGCCAATAGGATAAAGGCTGGATTACAGCCACTCATCGCCTTTACACAACCAGATGTCGTTGTTATTGGCGGGAGCGTGGGAGTGTTCACATGCTATTTTTCAGATATTTTAAGCGGTCTTCTGGCAGAAAACCTACCCGCAGCTATATCAGTACCAAAAATAATCAGCTCCCCTAACCCAGAAGAAATTGTATTATATGGATGCTACGACAATGCCATCAGTCAGCTTGCCTCAAATTGAACACGACTTTCCAGAACTGCAATTCAATAAGGGTGAAGTATTTTCCTGGAACCCTAATTCACAAATAGTCTATTACGAAAAATTAGATTCGCAAGAAGATTTAGTGCAACTTTTACACGAAATCGCCCACGCTAAACTTGGTCATAAAAATTATCAATACGATGTCCAGCTGATCGAGATGGAAAGATCCGCCTGGGAATATGCCGTTGATACTTTGGCTCCAAAATATGGCTTAACCCTCAGTATTGACGACGATAATATTCAAGATTCTTTAGATAGCTACAGGGACTGGCTACATAAACGTAGTCTTTGCCCTCACTGTGGCGCAGTTGGATTACAGACCACTTCCTCATCTTACAAGTGTATTAATTGCCACTCAGAATGGCGCGTAAATCAAGCAAAATCCTGCCAACTTAAAAGATATCAAATAAAATAAGCCTCTCATACGGAGGCTAATTTTAAGAGATTGGAGCGGTCTTATTCTGCAATTTTTTGTACTGTCTTTTTAGTACGGCGTGAAATGCGTCCGCCCTTAGCGCCAGCGATACGAGCCAAAGCTGGATTTGCAGCAAATCCACCAGTTCGACCATTTTTACCGCCCTTACGTCCGATTTTTGCATAAAAATCTGGATCACGAGCTAGATTTTTTTGAGCAGCCTTTAAGCCGCCAGCCTTTGTTCCTGCCATAGGAAGGTTTTCCTCCGTTTTTAAAAAAGATTTCCACATAAATTTAAATGGAAACCCTCACCTTTATATATCACACATGATATGTGCTATGTTTATATGCTAGCATATAACTAACACTTTGTCAATATTTACATAAGTAGTTTTTTATTGTGAATAAAATATTGCATTTTACTGACGCGTTAGCTATACTAATAAAGTCAGTTATTGACGGCACCTGTTGGAGCTTTAGAAATTATGAGTTCCACCACAAAAAATTCTCGTTTTCTGCGAGATTCGAGAAGAAAAATAGCTCATCACACAGGGGGCTATTTTTTATTGTAGATTTATTCTAAAACTCTCTTAATAGATTATCTATTCTAAGCTGAGATTCTTGCGTTAACTCATTTTGCAAACCAATCCAGGCGTTAATAGCCACAGTAAGCTTATCCCTAGCTATAGTAAACTGGTCGCTATCTTTCTTTTCGTTAGCCGACTTTAAATCACGCACAGCCAATAAAATAGTGTCTATTCTCTTCATCACTAACTTACGTAAATCAACCTCGTCTTCTCTGGATTCTAACCTCTTCTTTGCGCCAGTCCATATTTTCTCCATAGCAATAAAGTCATTTTGCTTTGTCTTCAATAATTTATCTGACACCGTACGTATTTCACCGCTCAACTCTTTATCAAACTCCATAAAGCCGATAATCTTCTCCATACTCTTTATAATTCGGTTCATCTTCTCTACTGATTTATTGCATTCTTCTAAATACTTTTTAAATCTATCATTAACATTTCTCTGCCAAGATATAAAAAATACTACATCGCAGCTTTGGCGTTTATTTTTTAAATCAACCAAATATTCGTTCAATTTTTCAACGGATAATTTGTCTTTTTGCAAATTAATAAACAGCAAGCTTTCTGCTTCATTAGTGTTTTTTGTTACGCTTTGAACGCTTTCCCAAGATTTCCAACTCATGAATCCATACGCCAATATCATTATCAGCGTTATAAAACTTATGACAATAGCTAATTTAAGTGTACGGTGATTTTTTATCAATTTCATAATTCTATCCCTAGCGTAGTTGACCATAATTCACTATTAAGCGGCCAAGGATTAAAAGCACACCCCTGTAAATCAATTGACTGCTGCTGCATAACCGCCGCTGGATTATTAGCTCCAGAACAATTCAAATGCCCATGCCCCAACCAATGCCCAACTTCATGATTAATTACCATATGTCGATAATTACGAATATCGCCACCCGCTTTATTCCACGCCTTAGTCGCACCAGACCATCTATTATCATTAATAATAACAGAGGATCCGACTCGACAGCTCCAATCCGCGTCACAGCCTGATGAGAACGAGGACATTAATTCAGCTTGCGACAGAACTAAATTGAAGTTTCCACCCTCTTTTACCTCTTTAAAAACAATTCCCATACGCGCCCAACCTCGATTGTCGTTTAAGGTTTCATTTACTAGTTTCGAGAATTCAGACAAGTTTGATCGGACATTGCCCTTTGTTGATATTGTATATGTGACTTCTTTTTTCACTCCAGAATTTGATTTTTTTGATGATTGAAGTGTGGAGTGCCAATCTGGAGTCTGGATATCTGGCACCTTAAAGCTGGATAGCGACGACGAAGATTTTATTTCAGAGAAAATTTTAGCACTAATTGCCTTCTTCGCATCACTCCTACTCTCATTGGGTGCTGTTATATTAACCGTTGGCGTTAAAGCAACAGCAATCGCCATGCCGCCGGTAGCCACCCTACACACTATACACATACTTATATTCTATCACTCGTCAAAACATACCACAAACGTTTTAAGACAAAGAAGAAAGCCACCCTATTAGGATGGCTTTCTTATAATTCGGCACCGTGCTAGTTTCCCACTTTCGCAGTATAATCGCCGCTGGGGAGCTTAACTTCTGTGTTCGGAATGAGAACAGGTGTTTCCTCCTCGCCATGGGC
>ERZ773072.708-NODE-708-length-17679-cov-3.603041_pt1 | contig 17679 bp, 8 predicted proteins | sample MGYA00580617_ERZ773072 | MGnify/ENA primary metagenome ERZ773072 (study PRJEB29015, sample SAMEA2737970) | human oral metagenome | biome: human oral; feature: human-associated habitat; material: dental | place: China | collected 2122 ...
TCTTTAAAATCATCTCTTCTGTTGCGAGCGAAAATGGGCAGACCGTCTATGCCGTGGGGGGCTATGTGAGAGATTTGCTTATGGGCAGAGCTGTGCCTACCGATATAGATTTCGTAACCGAGCAGAGCGGGATAGCGCTGGCAAAAAGCATCGCCGAGAGGCTCTCCCCAGACCAGAAAGTTTCGGTCTTTAAGACCTATGGTACAGCGATGTTCAGGTACGAAGATTTGGAGCTGGAATTTGTGGGAGCAAGGAAGGAAAGCTATTCTGAAGACTCGCGAAATCCCGCCGTAGAGCAAGGCTCGCTGGAAGATGACCAAAAGCGGAGAGATTTTACGATTAATGCAATGGCAATCTCCCTAAACCAAGAGAATTTCGGCGAGCTGATAGACCCCTTTAATGGTAGGCAAGACCTCGCGGATAAAATCCTGAGAACGCCGCTGGAGCCCCGACAAACCTATTCCGACGACCCACTGCGGATGATGCGCGCCATTAGATTTGCCTGTGTGCTCGATTTCCAGATAGAGGCACATTCGCTCCAAGCCATAAAAGAGGAAGCGGAGCGGATTAGAATCGTCTCAATGGAGCGGATTATGACCGAGTTTAATAAAATAATGCTCTCCGCAAAGCCTTCCAAAGGGCTTAAAATCTTGGAAGAAACAGGGCTCCTCGACCATATCCTCCCTGAGCTCACCGCCCTGAAAGGCATAGATGAAGTAGATGGGCATACGCATAAAGATAACTTTTTCCACACTTTGGAAGTGGTGGATAATATCGCCCAAAATACCGATAAACTCTGGCTCCGCTGGGCAGCACTCCTCCACGATATAGGCAAAGCACCCACCAAAAAATTTGAAAAAGGAACGGGCTGGACATTCCACGGGCACGAATACCTCGGCTCAAAAATGCTGAAAACTATTTTCAAGAGGCTGAAACTCCCGCTGGGCAATGACCTGAAATATGTGCAAAAACTCGTGAAGATGCACGCCAGACCGATTGCCCTCGTTACCGATAACGCTTCGGACTCCGCACTTCGCCGCCTTGTTTTTGACTCTGGCGAAGACCTCGAGGACTTATTCACCCTCTGCAAGGCAGATATCACCACGAAAAACCACGCGAAACAAACGAAATTTAAGAAAAATTACGAGTATGTAGCCCAGAAAATAAAAGAAGTAGAGGAGAGAGACCGCGTGCGAAACTTCCAGCCCCCGATTTCAGGCGAGGAAATTATGCAGCTCTTTGGCATTAAACCAGGGAAAGAAATCGGTATTCTCAAAGAAAAAGTAAAAGAAGCCATATTAGAAGGCGAGATAGAAAACAACCCCGAGCAAGCAAAAAATTTCGTACTGAGAGAAGGCTCAAAGATGGGGCTTATCGCCGTATAAGGGGCTTTATTCGCCTTAATATTCATCCATTTTATTGTAATTTTGCCGAATGAAAATAGTAGTTGGTCTCTCAGGAGGGGTAGATAGCAGCGTGGCCGCTTACCTCCTGAAACAGCAGGGGCACGAGGTCATAGGTCTCTTTATGAGAAACTGGAATGATGCCTCTGTAACCTTAGAAGACGAGTGCCCTTGGATAGAGGACAGTAACGATGCCCTTATGGTAGCGAAGAAGCTCGGAATCCCGTTCCAGGTGATTGATATGAGTGCGCTGTATAAGGAGAGAATCGTAGATTATATGTTTGCCGAATACGAAAAGGGCAGAACGCCCAACCCAGATGTGCTCTGCAACCGAGAAGTAAAGTTTGATGTGTTTATGAAAACTGCACTCTCTCTCGGCGCCGATAAAGTAGCTACGGGGCACTATGCACGAATAGAAACCAGCACGAATGAAGCGGGAGAAACGGTCTATCACCTGCTTTCGGGTAAGGATAAAAATAAAGACCAGTCGTATTTCCTCTGCCAGCTGAGTCAGGAGCAGCTGTCTAAGGCGCTCTTCCCGATCGGGGAGCTGGAAAAACCCAAAGTGCGAGAGATTGCCAAGGCGGCAGGATTAGTTACCGCCGAGAAAAAAGATTCTCAGGGACTCTGCTTTATAGGAAAGGTAAGCCTGCCAGATTTCTTGAAACAGCAGCTGAAGCCCAAAGAAGGTGAGATTGTAGAAATCTTTAGAGATTCACCGCTCTTCCAGCAAGAGGAGGTCTCCTTCTCAGCTGATGAAAAGCTCCGCGAGCTGGAATATCTCTCACAGAAAATCGATTATAAAAAATCCGATGGTAAGGTTATCGGGAAGCATCAGGGAGCGCAGTATTATACGATTGGGCAGGGCAAGGGCTTAGGTATTGGTGGGCATAAGGAGTCTTGCTTCGTTATCCACCGAGATATGGAGAATAATATCCTCTTTGTGGGGGAGGGGCATTCTTTTCCAGGTCTTTACCGAAAAGCGTTGAGGATTGATAATAGCGAGGTGCATTGGGTACGCCCAGATTTGAGGCTGAAAACGGGAGCGTCTATGCCTGCCAAGGTTCGCATTAGGTACAGGCAACCCTTAGAAAATGCTATGCTCTATCAGTTTGATGAAGGGCTTTTTATCGCATTTGAAAATCCACAATCGGCAATTGCAGAAGGGCAATTCGCTGCTTGGTATTTAGATGATGAGCTTATCGGCAGTGGAGTGATTTCTTAGGTTAAGCTTAGAGGGAGAGCTGCAAACCCGCCTTGATTCCGAATTTTGAGATGCCGGGTCTATCGAGATAGTTGCCCCTCCAGTTGAAATCTACACGGAAGAATCTAAAATTCCCCAGACCGATATTCTCAATTCCAAAACCATATTCATAATAGATATGTTCAGTAGGAGCGGAGTATTTCTTCGCTCCTATATTGATGTTTTTTGATGCCTCGCTGAGACTGCCCGTTGCAGCACGGAAAAACCCTACCTCACGAAGTTTTAGTTTTTTTATGAGAGGGATGTAGGAGAGGAATTTCCCATTAAAATGATGCTCATAGTGCAGGGTAGCATAGGAATCCGCCACAAATTCATAATAATTGAGCTGAGAGAAAGTATTTCTTGAAATAACATAACTCTCGTTTGCAGGGATGATGTTTTGCAATGCAAGAGGTACGGCATTGAAGTTTGTACCCGCCTCTACGGTGAGGTAAGATTTTCCCCAAGTGCTGATAATCATCGGCTGATAATACATAAACTGCAATTTGTCGTAATTGAAATCTGCATTAAAAAGCCCTTCTATCCCCCTTGTGTATTTGAGCATAAGGGTAGGCGAGAGGGTAGAATGCTCCTTTCGGTCAAGTCCTATTTTGGAATATTTAGCTCCAGGTTTTGCGATGATGCTCAGCGTAAGTTTAGCATCATTAACCGTCTTTCGGAGCTGCCCGTCTTTCAGGTACATCATACTGAACTGCTCAGGGTTTGCAGAAGTAATGCTCTGCAAAGTGCCATCTAACCTGAATTGGAGGTTTTTCACAGGTTCTATGGAGGTAAAGACATTGGTTTGTGTTACATTGCTCAGCAGTCCGTTCCCAGAGCGGGATACGAGAGAGGAGGCGAAGGAAGAACTCATAATCCCCTCACCTGTGGTAAGCCTGCTGCCGAGTTGTAAGATATCTCGCCTTGTGCCTATGCCTATGCTGAGTCTGTTGTTTTTATTGAGCATTATGCGGGCTTCTGCGCTGTATTTGAATTTTCTGTCTTTAAAGCCGTAGGCACCGTATCCTTCTATTCGCCAGGTATCGTTTTGAGAAAAGAAAGTTCTCCCCCCGAGCCTTAGCCTCAGTCCTTCTATATTGTTTTGTCCGAAGATGGAATAAATACTCCCTACATCTATCTTTTCGTTGATGTTGTAGTACCCTGTTCCGAGGGTTCTGTACGCTTTTAGGATGGCTTTAAACTTAGGGACTTCGTTGAGCCTGTCGAGCATTGTGTATATCCCTGCTTCGGATTTGCTGAGGGAATCTGTACGGGCGGTTTTCCAGTATTCATCATCTCTTGCTAAATCTTTGGTAGCGGTAGGCTCGTCTTTTTCTGTGAAGATTTTTGGGTCAAAATCTTTATTAAACTGATAGTCGGTATAGCGAATGCTCCTCTTGGTGATGAGCCCCTTTGCTTCTTTATTTGTCTTTGAGAATGAAAATTCAAACTCTGAATATATGCGATAGGGGAGGTAGGAGTCTGCATCTGGCGATGAAAATTCAAACTCTGCATACAGGTTTTTTACGAAGTTCATCGTAAGAGATTTTGGCGAGCGCAGGGTAACTTTTGCCAGATTATACCCATCTTTCACGATATAGATATATCCACGAAAGGCGAGCACATCTTTTCTTTTAGGTTCGTAGAGTATTCGGTAGCATTCGTTGCCGTCTATGGTAACATCTTCCAGAAGGTTGTAGTCATAGACCGAGAAACCTGTGGAGGAGATGGGGCTTTCAAAACCTATATTGAAGAAATTAATCGTATTGCTGAAAATATTGGTATCTTTAAAGAGGTTTTTTGCCATCAGTGCTACGACTTCGTTATCCTGAAACCCTGCTGTTTTCTGTGCGGTGAGTTTTCTTTTGGTTCGCTTTTGTGGCTGGTTTTCTCCGTAGATTTTATAGACGGCTTCGTTTAGGAAGAAAGGGAGCTTGAGCTTTCCGTTAGAGGTAGAGTCGGCATAATCAAAGATGAAATCCATCTTATTAAAGATTTTTTTCTTTACTAATGAGCTGTCTATATTATTGATATCAAACTCTATTTTCTCGTATTCGTCATAGCTATAAGTTTTGTATTTCTCCAGAGCGTTTTCTCTTTTTCTCTTCCAAACTTCCTGTAATATGGAGTAGGCAGGGTTGTCTTTTTTCTTTTTGTAGCGTTTTACTTTTGCTTTTATCACCACTTCGCCTATATCTTTTACCTTTTCATCATTTCCTTGCGAAAAGGCGAGGGTATAGATTAATGAAAAAACAAATAATAAAATACTTTTCACGCTCATTTTCTTTTTGAATGTTTGATAGTCCTCTTTAATGACAACTCAACCCAGTATTAAACATTTAAAACTGTTATTTATTGCACAAATATAGGATATATGTAGAATAAGCCAGTTGTCAGTTGCTAAAAGCTATCAGCCAGCAGCTAATTGCCTCCTGCTCTTGGAAAATCTGGTCGGGACATTTTGTAGTGGGTATTGGTTAGGGATTTTATAAAGGCTTGTAGAGCGAGGGATTCCTCTTTTGTCAGTCCGAGGGGTTTCATTAGCGGGTCGGTTACGGGGTAGAGTGGGTCTGCGGCTTTTTGTTCTTTTGTAGGGTTGGTGGGGAGCATACCGCTGTTATACATATTGATTACGCCTTGTAGGTCTTCCACGAGGCCGTTGTGCATCCAGGGTTTTGTAATCATCAGGTCGCGGAGGGTAGGTGTGCGGAAGCGCCCGATATCATCGGGGTTTTGGGTAATGTCATACCTACCGAGGTCTTGAAGCTCCCGTTTGTAGAAACTAAGCCCAATATTGTGAAATTTCTCATCGGTGAAGTGTTTTCCGTAGTGGCAGTTCATACATCGGGCTTTGGTTCGGAAGAGGTGTAGCCCATAGATTTCCTCATCGGTTAGTGCTTTGTAGTTTCCGTTTAGGAATTTATCAAATCGGGAGGGCGTACTTCTAATGGTCTTTTGAAATTCTGCAAGGGCAGTTCGTATTTTATCGTAGGTGATTTCCTCTGTGCCAAAAGCATTTTTAAAAAGCGGTTTATAGCCTTGGATAAGGCTTAGTTTTTTCACGATTTCGCTGGGGATGGCATTCATCTCGTGTAGGGTAGTGATGGGGCCGTCGGCTTGTTCTTCAAGGGTAGCTGCACGCCCGTCCCAGAAGTAGGATTTCCTATCGGCAGTGTTAAAGAGGGAGGGGGTGTTTCGCTTTCCGAGGAGGTGGTCGTGCCCCAAGGAGCGTTCGCGCCCGTCTGACCAGCCGAGCTCGGGGTCGTGGCAGCTGCTACAAGAGATTTGGTTAGAGCCCGAGAGTTTAGGGTCAAAGAAAAGCATTTTTCCAAGCAGGATTAGGGGCTGCTCCATCGTTTGCTCATAGTTTTCATCAAAGCTGATGGGCGAGAATTCTTCCCATTCCACGCCTTTATCTATCTGTGGTTTTTCCCATTGGCTTATCGGCTTGCTATACATTTGTCTGTACTTTGAGAGGTCTTGTATCGGGGTGCCTGTATGGGTTTTGGGTATTATGCCATCGGTGAAAGCATAGAAAATGGAGAGGATGAATACGGTGAATAATAACTTTTTCATTGTTTTGATTTAAAATTCTATTCCCAAGCCGAGCAGATAGCCTGTATTGGTCGCTTTTGGGAAGTATTGCTGCCAGAAATTGATTTGGGCAAAGATATGCTGTTTCTTGATAGGTTTCAGATGGTACTTTATTGAGGTTTCGGTTTCCCAATAGTTTTGGGAGCGGAGGTTGAACTTATGTTTCACTGCATTTTCAAGTGCTTGCACAGGATATTGATAACCGAAATGAGACCGAGCATCCAAACCATAGCGGTTGTTTAGGTTGTAGCTTATGCTGAGCAGTCCGCCATTGAGCATTGTGGTGTAGCGGGAGCGTAGCCCGAAGTATAAGCTCTCAAAATCTTGGTATATCATCGGTTTTTTATAGCTTTCTTTTGAAAAATGGAGGGCTACGAAAGGCATAAAATACCAAGCGGATGACGGTGTGCGGTATTCTATATCGGTAGAGAGGCTAAATTTCTGCTGCTGGTGGAGGTAGCTTTTGAGCCTTCCTATCGTGATGTAGTTATTCGTAGAGCGGTTATCAAAAATACCTTCGGTGCCGGCTCTATCGATAATGCTCGCCTCGAGGTTGAGCTTAAAATTAGAGTTTTTTCTTTCCCAGAGCCAAGAGGTTTCGCCGTGCAGATGGTTTTCATCAATAGACGAAGCGGTGAGGTCTGCAAAAGACGGCATCACTTTATCAAAACTAAAATTTTTATAGCCGAGATGGAGCATTAGCCCTTGTCGGTTTTTGGGGAGGAGGCTCAGGCTGGCTCCATAGCCTTGTCCGTCATAATAGCTTTCTAATTTATTACCTACAAGGAGGTTGTTAAATGTCCCCAAGCCTGTGAGGTGATAGATGGCGGTATTCCCTATTTTGTTATAGAATTTGATTTCGTTGTTTTGGGTATACCGTCTGTAAAAGGCATCTGCACCGATGCTGTAGCGCGCAATATCCCTTGCTAATCCTCCCTTAATACTGAAATCAGAGGTAATGTTATTCGGTCTGGGGTCTATTTTTCTGTATTGATTGGAGGCTCGGTAGGAGGTTTCTAAGCCGAATTGAGTTTTTCCTTTAGCCCTATTAAACCCGCCAGAGATGGAATAGGCTTCGTTTTGCAGGCTACCTCCTACGGCATCTGCGGAGAGGTAAGGGTAGAGGAGGTGGGCATCTGCGGTCTCATTCCAGATGATGGCTTTTTGCTCGCCGTTCTGGTAGTGCGCCTCTCCCCAGACGGTATTTGCACTGCTGAGCTTGAGGTAGGACTGGGTTTCTACCGAGAACAGGCTACCGCCACTTCCGCTCTGGGCTTCGTACCTCTCTTTCTCGGTCTTTTGGAGGGAGGTGGAGAGCGAGGAGAGGGAGATCTCCTTCCTCAGAAACTGCTGAGCGGGGTTTTTGTAGGCGGCACCGAGCCAGTTATTCCTGAGGAGGTAGTTTTCGTAGATTTTTGTTTGGATGCTATCCGTTTGTTGCTGTGCGCGGCAGAAGATGGCAGCAAACAGCATTAGGGCAAGGTTGTGTTTCATATTTATTCTAATAATGAGGGCTTAGACAGCGGCATGAAGTCTGCCGACGAGTTATTGGTATCTCTCAGCTTTGCTTTGCCTGTGCTATCGGTGTGGAGGGTTTTTCTTTTCACGCTTTTTCCGTAGCGGTTGTCATCGTGGTAGGTTTTTGCGGTGTAGGTGTAGCCGATGTCTAATGACGGCGCCGTTACCAACCACTGAAATTCGGTAGGGATGCTGAGGTTTACGGCATCTACTATCCACTCATTGGGGATGTAGTAGGACTTTTCGCTCAGGTTGAAGACATAGCCGTTATAGGTATAGGTCCATTTGTATTTATAGGTATAGTTTTTCAGATAATCTTCTTTGGAGACTCCTTTCGGCAGTCTGGAAAGGCTATATGCGGTATTTCCTTGGTTCTTCATCACCATTTCGGAGACGAGGGATAGGGTGTTCGGCACATTAGGGGCGTCTATATCGTCCATTCCTTCTTTGTAGAATTCAAAATCGACTTTGCTGAGGTCGGGCGAGTTCTCATTATACTCCTTATGATTAATCCCTGTATCGGCGATGAGGAAGTATTCGCCAGGTTTTACGGGGTGGTCCGTCCCCGAGCCGGGTATCATTATAATAGCGGTTACGGTAAATGCCTCGTTCATCTTGTTGGGCTCGTAGTTTTGCTTATCATCGGTGGTAAATTCGGACTGGCTTATCATTAGCCCATCGGCGTAGAGGGTTTTGTCGGTATTGTTATAGAGGCGGATGTACTTATCATCGTCATACTGCTTGCCCTCGTTCGTAAGGCTTCCTGCGAAGAAGATTTCGGAGATGATGAAGTCCTCCTGCCCAGAGGAGCGTAGGAGCTCGATGCGGATTTGGGTGTTTTCATTTGTAATGGCGCAGCTCGGTAGGTAGCCTTTCAGATGGGTAGTGTGGGTTTCGCCTGCGATTTCTATCTCTGCCGAGCCTTCTACTGCGATTTCATAGGTGCCTATTTCTAGTTTTAGGTTCAGCTGGTTTTCGTTAGTTTCTTGGCTAAAGCTATGCCCTGTATTGAGCTCTCTAAACGAGAATTTAAGGTTATTATACTTCAAGACTTGGGCATCTTTCCCCATTTCGGCGATAATGGAGGTATCGTAGAGGGGCGTGTAGAAGTCGCCCTCTTGTCGTGAGCAGCTTACAATAGCGAGGAGGATTGCAAGAGCGGTATATATTCTATTTTTTTTCATTTGATAAAAGATTATGGTGTTATTAATTTCTATTTAATGCAAGAATTGCTGCATTCTAGCGTCATCCAGTCTTCATTGAAGGAAGAATGCTGCATTCTAGCTCCACTTAAGCCCACTGCGTGGGGAGCACTTAAAATAATTGCCTCACCGGCTACGGTGCGTGGGGCGTTCTTAAAAATAATTGCCTCACCGGCTACGGTGCGGAGGAAGAAATGCGTGAATCTTGCCAATATTTTTTTCATTGGAGGAAGAAACGCGTGAATCTTGCCACTTTTTTTTCTCATTGGAAGAAAATTCGCGTGAATCCAGCTCCAACCCACCCACTGGCGTGGCACCTTGCAGGTGATGCACTTACCACCCATTAGCATAGGGAGGAAATATTTAAAAATAATCATCTCCTCCCCTGCTAAGAGGTTAAGGTTATTGGAGAATTACCTTAATTGTTTTTTGTTGGCCACTGTGTTGCACAGCTACGATGTAGGTGCCTGCTGGGAGCTGTGGCAAGTGTAGCTTTTTGGTGAAGAAGGTCCCGGAAGAGGAGATGGCTTCTTGATGCACTTGCTGTCCGCTCATAGAGAACAGGCTGATTTTTACAGGCTCGGAGCTGTGGTTTTTCAGGTTGAAGACGAGTTCCAGGGTTTTGTTCTTCGCTGGGTTTTGTGCGAGGTAGATGTTGTATCTATCTGCTTTGGCAGTGAGAACAGACATACTGAGGTCTTTGAGGAGCTCGGTTTTAAACGAGGTTTCGTGGCCATTGAACATATCTCTTAGGTAGATGAACTCTAATCTGTAAATCCCTTTTTTGTTTTTTACGAAGAAGTATTTATCATCGGTTAGTGCGATGTCTTCATCGTAGTTTTCATCATCAAGGGTATTCCAGATATGCCCGATGGAGGTAGCTTTGGTGCTATAATCGGCATCGGATACGCCATCGAGTTGGGTGTTTTCTGCTACTTTGGCTACAGAAACTTCTGGGCTTTGGAGCACACCAAAGAAGAAGAAGTAAGGTCCTGTAAGAGGGTTAGGCACTTCGAGTTTATCGTAGTATTTGGTAAGCATTAGGTCCCATTTATCGGCATCTGGGAGGAATTCTACGGTAGAATCGGTCTCGAGGTTGAAATAGGTATAGTCAGCACCCGCAGTATTTACAGGGATGGAAGCGGTTTTGGTCGGTTGCCATCCTCCTTGCGTGCGTATATAGACGGAGTAGGAGATGCTGTATCGGGCATTGTCTTTAAAATCGATTTTGATTTTGTAGTATTTCCCTCTTCTGTCTTGGAGGAGGAGAACTTTATTCCCTTTGATGCTGCCATCGGCTTGTTTCGTTCCCCACCCGAAGTCGTTGCTATCAGCAGGGTTTGCGTTTTGGGAGAAAGCACCGCCGCTGCCCCAGTTTTCTAGGTTGTCTATATACTCTTTAGCCTCTTCGTTTCTTACATCAGGCGGGATGGTGTAGTTCTCAATGTCTTGTACCGTTATTTTCGGGTAGTAGAGGGTGTTGCTACCGTAGCCATTCACTCGAATGTCTGTCTTGCTCGCATCTTTGGTGTAGAAACCGATATGCCAGGTGTAGTTATCAATGAGTTTCGCTTCATTGTCATTAAAAGTGTAGAAGGCGGAGTAATAGTAGTCATTCGCACCACCCTCTTTTTTGCCCAAGTCGATGGTTTTTGTTTTAGATTGGGCATTGCATAGCGCGGATACCATAGCCGCGGTGATAATAAAAAACTGTTTCATAAAAAACGATTTAAAAAATTAGTATTAAAATTTAAAGTTAAGTTCCATTCCAAAATAAGGGCTTGCCTTTGCTCTCCTGCTGAGGTATATGCCGTTTTGCTCGTAAGGAGAGTCGTAGTTAAAGAGATGATTAACGAACATTGCCAGCCTGTAATTCTTGTAAATGGTCTTGGAGACTTTTATGTTAGAGCTCATAGACCAAGGGGTTCTGTATCGTTTAAAAGCATCTTCGTTATAGCTGATGTTGAGCCATTGGAGGAGGGCATCTTGCTTGTCTTTTTCGGTGTAGATATGCTCCGAGCCGTCTGGTGCTATATAGGCGATGGGCGTACCGCTAAGGGGCATATCCTGCCTGATATGAAACCAGAGAAATTGCAGAGAAAGCGAGATTTCCATATCCAGATTGGGCAGATAGGTATCAATCGTGAGATTAGAGTTGAAGTTTTGCATATCATAGCCCTCCACGCTTTCGTAGAGCCCGAGGTAGGTCTGTGCTTGTCCGCTACTTCCTATGATTTTCTTTTGAGGTTCGCGGTAAATCGGGAGGCTGTTTCGGTAGATGGTATTAAAGAAAGCGCCATTAAGGGTAAATCTCGTCTTGATGGAGGGAAATCTTTTGGTCATTAGCTGGTATTCTACTCCTCGCTTCCAGGTTTCGCTACCATTGGAGTTGGTCGTGTATTTTTCTAAGCTGCTGATTTCTTTATAAGGCAGGCTTTCTATAGCTGGGGGAGCGGTGATGGTGTGATAATCTATCCCAGAGGTATCATATTCCCTAAAATCCATTTTCTTGTAGAGATATGTATTTCGGAAGCCTGTGCTCATCTTCTCATCAAAGTAAGTTACCGAAAGGGAGGTGCCAGCATAGGAGAAATCTGCCCTTAGCTCCCATTTTTTATTGATAGCAGGGCTGATATCGTAGTTGGTCGGATTGATGATATGCGTACGGATATTAATCCGCCTGTAATCAGGGTTGGGGTGATAGTAATTGAGCTGGGTAAAGTCCTTATAAATCTTCTCTGGATAGAGGGTGAGCAGGGTCGGAAACTTGGTTTGAAGCCCATAGCCCGCCGTAATGCTGGTAGATAGCTCCTTCCCGAGTATGGGGAGCTTGGCAAACTTCCACTGTAAGCTGATTCTTGGGTCTGCATAGTATTTCCCTTGCATCTTATATAATGAAGGTAGATTTAGCAATGAAGATGCTCTAAGCCCTAATGCCACTTTCGCCAAATGCTTCCCGAAAGGAAGGCTGGACTGGTTTTCTATAAAGAAAGACAGGTCTTGGTAGGCGGGGATATCTTTGTAGGCTCTTTTTCGGGTATCCATATCGGGAGTAGGTGGGGTGAAGACATCAAAGATTTGCCCAGAGCCGTTGTTCTTGGAGTAGCTCCATTCGGAACCGAGCTTTGTGGAGCTGAGAAACTGGCGAATGGAGAAATCAAAGTCTGCCATTACCTTGGTTCGGATATCCAGCGGTTTGCCGTCTACCACGAGATGAGAGATGTATTTAGGTTTTAGGAATACGCCATCGGATACCCCTTCTGTGAGGGTATTGGGAACGGCAGTGGGGCGGTCTAACTGCACAAATCGGGTTTGCTCAATTCTGTCGAAGTCCTGGCTGAGGTATTGCTCCCATTCTATCTTCTTGATGAGTTTTGAATCGAGAAATTCCCATTCTAATTGATTTCCAAAGCTGAGGTTTTTATTGGATGAGCGGTAGCTGTCTATACTCCCGAAATCATTGTCTGGGTCGGCTTTCTCATTATCTATGGTCTGGGAGAAGTCTATATTGGAATTGAGGCTGATTCTTCGGTGGGTATTCTCCCAAACTTTTTCCGATCGGGCAGATGCGGTGAGCCTCTTAAAGTTTTCAAAAGAATTTCGAGGGTCTGAAATAGCATCTAAATAATCTGCATCAAAATTGAGCTTCCAGTTTTTATTGAGCTCAAAACCTTTTCCTATAGCGAAGAGCTTGCTGATGCCATCGGCTTTGAACCTGCCAGTATAGGGAGTGTGCCCTTTCTTTCGGATGATTTTTACCAAGCCAGAGGTGAGGTCTCCATATTCTACGGAAGGGATTCCTCTGATGATTTCTACGCGCTCTATCTGATCGGTAGAGATGGTTCGCATATCTACTCCTGTGTGGGTATTATCCCTCCGCTTTGCTACCGAACCAGACGAGAGATTGATTTGGAAATCCTTACCTGTGGTGTATTGCATATTGGCATTGGAGTTTATTCTGTGCCCGTCCATAAGAAAGGCAGTGCCTAATGATGAGGTGTTGTAATTGTCGCCTTTTATGCCCGTTTCTCTTAATCGGATTTTATTAGAGGCGTTAAATATGGGGTCTTTGGTAGTGCCACCAGGGAGAAGTTCCAGTATATCCGAAAAGCTTGAGGGCTGAAGATGTTGCATAGCCCTCTTATCTATCACAGAGGTACTGCTAAGCCCAGTAGATTCTTTTGCAGTGATGACCACCTCTTGAATGTTAATCACCTTTGGAGATAGATAGACCTCTGTGCTGAGGTTTTTATCGATAGAAATAGTCTGAGAATAGGTTTTATAACCTTCTTTAGCGACTAAAAGCGCGTACGAGCCTTGTGGAATATTCTCTATTATCGCCTTGCCTTCTGAATGGGTTTTGGTACTGAACTTAATACTGCTCTCAACGGTATTCTTTAAGTTGATTGTAGCATCTGCCATTGCTTTTCTGTCCTCAGCAGATTGTACTTGGATTTTAAGGGAGTAGTTTTGCCCCTTACAGATGAAAATCAAAAACGAGAATACTATATAGAATAGATTTTTATTCAAAATGAAGAATTTAGGGCGGCAAATGTATAATTATTTTTGATAAAACTAAATTAAAAATAAACTTTATTCTCAGAGATATAAGAGGGGTTCTTGCTTAGAAAAGGTTTGTGATATTAAATTCATTTGTATATATTTGCGGTCTCATTTGGTGCAATTCATTGTTTGTTTATTGGTAATATATTGATAATTACACTCTTCTGATAGATGTCAGGAGGGCTGTTTTATTTGTGTATTTTCTTAGAATAGTCAATTTCTTGTTCCCAAAAGAGAAAAAATAAAAAATATTTTGCACTACTCCGTGAAAAGATATACCGGCGTTGCAGTTAGACTGAAAATGAATAACAAAAGGTAGATTACGGCAACGGCTTTCTTTACTATTTGCACCAAAATACTTATTGCCTTGCGATGCTCTTGTGCTTATTCAGCTTTTTGAGTCTGATATTTTTTAGCATAATCAAAATATTTTTTAACAATTAATTTATTCTTAAAATTTTTATGAGTAAAAAATCAGCTGAAACCCAGCAAAATCAAAGAATTAATTTCTCTTCAGTAAAAGGGAAATTAGTTGCTCCTGATTTCTTGGATTTGCAGATTGAATCTTTTAGGGAATTCTTCCAGCTTGATACGCTGCCAGAAAACCGAAAGAACGAAGGTCTGTATAAAACATTCCAAGAGAATTTTCCGATTACGGATTCCAGAAATCAGTTTGTATTAGAGTTTTTGGATTATTTGGTAGACTCCCCAAGATACTCTATTGATGAGTGTGTGGAGAGAGGACTTACTTATTCTGTGCCTCTTAAAGCGAGATTGAAGTTATATTGTACAGACCCTGAGCACGAGGATTTCCAAACGGTAATCCAAGATGTGTATTTAGGACCTGTTCCGTATATGACACCGAGTGGTTCGTTTATTATCAATGGTGCTGAGAGGGTAGTTGTTACGCAGTTGCACCGTTCGCCAGGTGGCTTCTTCGGACAAACTTATCACGCAAATGGTTCTAAACTATACTATGCGAGGATTATCCCTTTCAAAGGTTCTTGGATGGAATTTACTACGGATATTAACAATGTAATGTATGCGTACATTGACCGTAAGAAAAAATTACCGCTAACCACCCTTCTTAGAGCTATCGGATATGAGTCTGATAAAGACATTCTTCAAATATTTGACCTTGCAGAAGAGGTAAAAGTATCTAAGGCTGCCCTTAAAAAGGTGGAAGGGAGAACTTTGGCTGCGAGAGTGCTAAATACTTGGTTTGAGGACTTTGTGGATGAAGATACGGGAGAGCTGGTTTCTATTGAGAGAAATGAAATTATACTCGATAGGGAGACAGTCCTCGAACAGGAGCATATCGATATGATTTTGGAGGCTGGTGTGAAATCTATCCTGATTCATAAAGAAAACAGTGGAGAGTTCTCTATTATCCAGAATACATTGCAGAAAGACCCTACGAACTCTGAAAAAGAGGCAGTAGAATATATTTATCGTCAGTTGAGAAATGCTGACCCACCAGATGAGGAAACGGCAAGGGGAATTATTGAGAAACTCTTCTTCTCCGAGCAGAGATATTCCTTAGGTGTGGTAGGTCGTTACAGATTGAATAAAAAATTAGGTCTTAATATCTCAGAAGATGTAGAAGTGCTTACAAAAGAAGATATTATTGCTATTGTAAGACACCTTATAGAGCTCGTAAACTCTAAGGCTGAGGTAGATGATATAGACCACCTTTCTAATAGAAGGATTAAAACCGTAGGAGAGCAGCTTGCTGGTCAGTTTGGTGTAGGTCTTTCAAGGATTGCAAGAACCATTCGTGAGCGAATGAATGTTCGCGATAATGAAATATTCACTCCTGTGGATCTGGTAAATGCAAAGACCCTTACCTCTGTGATTAATTCCTTCTTTGGAACCAACCAGCTTTCTCAGTTTATGGATCAGACGAACCCGCTTTCAGAGGTTACCCATAAGAGGAGATTATCTGCCCTTGGGCCTGGCGGACTTTCCAGAGAGAGAGCGGGCTTTGAGGTGCGAGATGTTCACCATACGCACTACGGAAGGATTTGCCCAATCGAGACACCAGAAGGTCCGAACATTGGTTTGATTTCTTCATTGGGTATTTATGCTAAGATTAATAACTTAGGTTTCATTGAAACTCCATATAGAAAGACGGAAAACGGTAAAGTAGATCTCAATTCAGAACCTATTTACCTTAATGCTGAGGATGAAGAATCCAAGGTTATTGCTCAGGCGAATGTAGAGATGAAAGATGATGGAACCATCGCTACCGAAAGGGTTATCGCTCGTCTTGATGGTGATTATCCTGTAGTAGAACCTGCACAGGTAGATTTAATAGATGTAGCACCTAACCAGATTTCGGGTATTTCTGCATCTCTTATCCCATTCTTGGAGCACGATGATGCGAACCGTGCGCTGATGGGCTCGAATATGATGCGTCAGGCAGTTCCATTATTACAACCACAAGCACCAATTGTAGGTACAGGTCTCGAAAAGCAGGTGGCTGTAGATTCCAGAGTACTGATTAATGCAGAAGGAGCAGGTGTAGTGGAGTATGTAGATGCTTCTAAAATTGTGGTAAAATATGACAGAACAGAGGAAGAAGATTTGGTATCCTTTGATTCTGCTACTAAAACTTATAATCTTCCTAAGTTTAGAAAGACCAACCAATCGACTACCATTACCTTGAAACCTATCGTAAGAGTAGGAGATAAGGTAGTGAAAGGTCAGGTACTCTGTGGTGGCTATGCTACCGAAAATGGAGAGCTTGCTTTGGGTAGAAACTTGGTGGTTGCCTTTATGCCTTGGAAAGGTTACAACTTTGAGGATGCTATCGTAATCAATGAAAAAGTGGTTCGTGAAGACTGGTTCACCTCTATTCATGTAGATGAGTATTCTCTTGAAGTTCGTGATACTAAACTCGGTATGGAAGAGCTTACTTCTGATATTCCGAATGTTTCCGAAGAGGCTACTAAAGACCTTGACGAAAATGGTATGATTAGAATCGGAGCAGAGGTAAAACCTGGAGATATTATGATTGGTAAGATTACTCCAAAAGGAGAGTCTGACCCTACACCGGAAGAGAAACTCCTTAGAGCTATCTTTGGCGATAAAGCAGGTGATGTAAAAGATGCTTCATTGAAAGCAGATTCCTCACTTCACGGAGTTGTCATTGATAAAAAACTCTTCTCCAGAAATATCAAGGATAAAAAGAAAAGAACAGAAGAAAAACTTAAACTTGAAGAAATTGAAAATACTTACAAGGCTAAGTTTGATGAATTGAAACAAACCCTTATTGAGAAACTTCTTGTTTTGGTTAATGGTAAATCTTCACAGGGAATCCAAAATGACTTGGGAGAAGAAATCATCAGCAAAGGGGTTAAATTCAGCTTGAAACTTCTACAATCTATTGAAGATTATGTAAATATAGATGGTGCAGGCTGGACGGTAGATAGCGATAAGAATGAATTAATCAAACAATTGATTCATAATTATAAGATTAAGTATAACGACTTGGCAGGGGTTAAAAACCGTGAGAAATTTGCTGTTTCCATCGGTGATGAGCTTCCTGCGGGTATTATGAAACTCGCAAAAGTCTATATCGCTAAGAAGCGTAAGCTGAATGTAGGTGATAAAATGGCAGGTCGCCACGGTAACAAAGGTATCGTATCTAGAATCGTTCGTGAGGAGGATATGCCATTCTTGGAAGACGGAACGCCAGTAGACATCGTTCTTAACCCACTTGGGGTACCTTCTCGTATGAACATCGGTCAGATTTATGAGACTGTACTCGGATGGGCAGGTAAAAAACTCGGATTGAAGTTCGCTACGCCAATCTTTGATGGTGCAAGCCTTGAACAAATCACTGAGTACACCGATAAGGCAGGTCTTCCTAAATATGGAAATACTTACCTCTATGATGGTGGTACGGGTGAGAGATTCACTCAGCCAGCTACTGTGGGCGTTATCTATATGCTGAAACTTGGGCATATGGTAGATGATAAGATGCACGCTCGTTCTATCGGTCCTTACTCGCTTATTACTCAGCAGCCGCTTGGTGGTAAGGCGCAGTTCGGTGGTCAGCGTTTCGGAGAGATGGAGGTTTGGGCTCTTGAAGCATTTGGAGCATCTAATATCCTGAGAGAAATCTTGACAGTGAAATCTGATGATGTAATTG
>ERZ773072.710-NODE-710-length-17661-cov-5.347211_pt1 | contig 17661 bp, 15 predicted proteins | sample MGYA00580617_ERZ773072 | MGnify/ENA primary metagenome ERZ773072 (study PRJEB29015, sample SAMEA2737970) | human oral metagenome | biome: human oral; feature: human-associated habitat; material: dental | place: China | collected 2122 ...
TTTCAACGTAGATTGCTTGACCAACTTCAACTTTAACTTGTTTTCCACCAGTTTTTACGATTGCGTACATATTGCACCTCCTATATTTTAGACTAAGACTCGCCAGTTTAAAGTGCCGATTCCGGTCTTTTGTACTCTAATCCGAGCGGTTGTAGCTGTGGTGCTTCACAATTACAACACGACTATTTTAGCAAAAATGTACGCCCCCGTCAACCATTGTGACTAGCATCTCCGTAAGTTCCTTTTAAAGCTTTTGAGGTGAGAAACTACAGGCTCAAGCCCGTGCCTCGTTGCATATACTATAGAGAAATCCTCGAGGGTTCGTAGCATAACTCGCCTTCTCTATTCCATCCTCTTTTTTATAAGTGTTACCAAAAAAATTGTTCAAAACAGAGAACCCGAAGGATTTTATAGTAGCAGTAAATCCTTCAATGTTCGAAGTTTTTTCTACCCTCTCTATTCCTTCCTCTTTTTATATAACAACTCAAAAAAAGTGTTCAAAACGGAGAACCCCGAGGATTCCATAGTATTGGCAATGGGAGTAAGCATTCAAAGTGAATTATGGACTCTTAAAAATTTATTTTTTAGAGTCCATTTGAATCTTGAAAGAGCTTGAGACTTCGGCTCAAGCCGGTGCCTCATTGCATATACTATAGAGAAATCCTCGAGGGTTCGAAGTTTTGAACGAAGTTCATTTTTTAGTAAGCACCTTTCGGTGTTTTATTCCAAAAAGAAAAAGAGGGGTGAAAAAATTTCACCCCTCGTCCTTAGTTTACATCATACCCATGCCTGGATCCATTCCTGGCATTGGTGGTGCTACTGGAGCTGGTTTGTCAGCTACCACAGCTTCTGTTGTTAATAATAATGCTGAAACAGATGCAGCATTTTGTAGTGCAGAACGTGTTACTTTCGTTGGGTCAACAATACCTGCTTCAATCATGTTTACCCATTCATCTGTAGCAGCATTGTATCCAATGCCTTTTTCTTCAGATTTCAAACGAGCAACAATGACTGAACCTTCAAGACCAGCATTTTCTGCGATTTGACGTAATGGTTCTTCTAATGAACGAGATACGATTTTCGCACCTGTCGCTAAGTCGCCTTCTAATTCAAGAGCATCTACTACTTTTTGAACGTTCACAAGAGCGGTTCCCCCACCTGAAACGATTCCTTCTTCAACCGCTGCGCGAGTGGCGTTTAAGGCATCTTCAATGCGAAGTTTTTTCTCTTTTAATTCTGTTTCAGTAGCGGCACCGACTTTAATTACGGCAACCCCACCTGATAATTTAGCAAGACGTTCATGTAATTTTTCACGGTCGAAATCACTTGTTGTATCTTGTGCTTGTGCGCGAATTAAAGCAACACGGTTCGCGATTAAGTCTTTAGAACCTGCACCTTCCACGATTGTAGTGCTATCTTTAGAAACCACAACTTTACCAGCTGTCCCTAATTGCGCTAATGTTGCGTCTTTTAATTCTAAGCCAAGGTCTTCTGTAATGACTTGAGCTCCTGTTAACACAGCGATATCTTCTAACATCGCTTTACGACGGTCACCGAATCCTGGAGCTTTTACAGCTACCACGTTAAATGTTCCGCGTAATTTGTTTAATACTAATGTTGGTAAAGCTTCTCCATCTACGTCATCCGCGATGATTAATAACGCACGTCCTTGTTGAACGATTTGTTCTAATAATGGAATGATTTCTTGGATGTTTGACACTTTTTTATCTGTGATTAAGATAAATGGATTATCTAAAGTTGCAATCATCTTGTCGTTATCAGTTACCATGTATTGTGATAAGTAACCACGGTCAAATTGCATTCCTTCTACAACATCTAATTCTGTTTCAATCCCTTTAGATTCTTCGATTGTAATAACGCCGTCGTTCCCCACTTTTTCCATAGCTTCAGCGATTAATTCACCAACTTCAGCTGAACCAGAAGAAATTGCCGCCACTTGTGCGATGGCTTCTTTTGATTCGACTGGACGAGAAATGCGGTGTAATTCTTCAACCGCTGCTTTTGTCGCAAGTTCAATCCCTCGACGGATGCCTACTGGGTTTGCGCCAGCTGTTACGTTTTTCAATCCTTCACGAACGATGGCTTGTGTTAAAACTGTCGCTGTTGTTGTACCGTCACCGGCAATATCGTTTGTTTTGGATGCGACTTCAGCCACAAGTTTTGCACCCATATTTTCGAAATGATCTTCTAATTCGATTTCTTTAGCAATCGTGACCCCATCATTTGTAATCAGCGGAGACCCGAATGCTTTTTCTAATACAACATTACGTCCTTTTGGTCCTAATGTTACTTTTACTGTGTTTGCTAAAACGTCCACACCGCGAAGCATGGCACTTCTTGCATCTTCTGCAAATTTAATATCTTTCACCATTGTGATATCCTCCTTTATTCAACAATTGCGATAATGTCTTTTTCTTTCACGATGATATATTCTTGACCATCTAATTTAACTTCTGTTCCTGAATATTTCTCGAATACGACTTTATCGCCAACCGCCACTTGACGGTCTTCTGCAGCAGTGAATTCACTTGTCGCGATTACTTTTGCAAATTGTAATTTTTCTTGAGCAGTGGTTGGTAGGAATAATCCCCCAGCAGTTTTTTCTTCTTGCTCTACCATTTGAATAACAACTCTATCTTTTAAAGGCTTTAACATATAAAATCCTCCTTACTCTTTTTTAGCACTCGAAAACCATGAGTGCTAACTCATAGTTTTATAATACTCATTTGGTCAGGAAAAATCAAGAATAAATACTTGCTTATTTCTCAAGAATTATGTAAGATTTTGACAAGAAAGGATGATTGTGATGACACGAAAAAGTTTCTTTAGAAAACTATATTTTGAAATCATATTAGCTGTCTTCTTTATCTTTCTAGCAACGACGCATTATCCTGGAAATGGATTTGACTTTATCACATTATTCTGCTGTCTATTCGCAACGACAAGCATCGTAACAAGTATCAACATGCTTCGCACCTATAACGAGTTGAAAAAACTCGCCAACCTCATCGAGAAACTTCCCGATGACGAGGATTCACTAGACGATAAAGAACCAAAAGAAAAGCACTAATCACTGCATCAACGCAAACGATTAGTGCTTTTTATGTTTTTTAATCTTATTTTAGAGGAAAAGCTCTTATTTCTTACTGCCTATTTTTTATCAAGTCAGAGACTTCATTTGAGTATCCCGTTGAGGAATGTTCGAACTTTCCTGTATTCAGATTTTTAGTCAAACTAAAACTCACGCTTAATTTCTTATCGGAGTTTAAGTATATTTTAAAGCGAATTCCCCCCATAGGGTTATGCTGAATAGACTCAACATCAATTTCATAGGACTCAATAGCGCCGCCTTCTTCTAACGCTTTATGATCTAGATCTTTTAATTGATTCTCAATAAATTCTCTCACTTGCGCACTTTGAACTAAAGTGACCATTTCATGCTTCTTTACCAGATTCAACGTTACAAATCCACCGATGATTAACGCGATTACCGCAACGATTCCAAGCATTCCACTACTGAATTTCTTCATCATTATCCTCAGCCTCCCTTTACATTTAAAGGTTCTACTTGTTTTGTATAGTATATCATGAATTGTACTCGTTATAAATACTATCTCGATTCTTAAACAAGCACTAATCGCTCCGCAAATCGGATTGGATTAGTGCTTGTTTTTTATAGCTTAGTCATCTTTTTCAAAAATCGATATCTTGAAAAGAATCTGAACCCAGGAATCAGTAATCCTATGTAATAAGCTAATGCAACGGTCATAATGATTACTAAAATATGAAAATTCCATAAGAATATAAGAAAAGCAGACCATAAAGTCTGCTTTTCCGATTAAAATAACTCTTTAATAAAACTATTATGCGCTTCTTTTATAAACATATACTTTTGAGGTAATAATCCCTTCAAATCAGCAACTACATTACTACTAACATCTTTGCTATGCACCACCGTCTGTTTATGAACTCGAACAAACGAAGTCATACTATTTAAATTTAACGTATTACACTCTTTATCATCTAATCTAATATCAAACGTCGAATGGAGATTTTGTTTTATAGTTACACGAGATAAAGGCAAAGTGATTAAATCACAAGGGAAAGTGTCCTTTTCCGTCCCAATTACTAACATTGGACGTGCTTTAAAGTTAATTTCTCCTTTTTCAGAATTATAATATGGATATCGAGATATTACGACTTTACCGATTAAATCTTCAGGTTTTCTATTAGCCAATGCATCTAAACTCCTCTTCAGCATCATCAAATTCATCAATATACATATCAAATTGATGATCAAAAACATGTACTTTCTCAGCATCTTTTCGAATATCATCTATTAAAATTGTCTCGAATCCGTATTCTGAATTAGATAGCCCTTCCCTACTTTTTTTCCATGAATATTCTTCATGAGTCATATCACGTAGTTTCCATGCAGAAAATTGTCCATAAGAGTGTATAGTATTTTCGATAATATATTTATCAGTCTCTGATAAGGCATCCTCTTCAACAACTGGACTAGCCGTGTCAAAATAACCTCTTAATGATTTAAGGACTGGTCCATGTATCCAACCCTCAAAATTTTCATGAAATAGTGGCTTCCCCGTTAAAGCTAAAGATGTTTTTTGAGCAAAATACATTAATTTTTGTAACATGAGTTCACTATACTCAAATCTAGTGTCTGTAATTCTTTCATATGCATTAACAAGATAATTTGCAACTTGCAATTCCTTTTTCATGACAACTCCTCCTTGTTACAAAACTATTTTTCAAACTATTTAACTATTATTTTAATATAAAATTCTCTTTTTTTCAACTTCCTCTAAAAGTAATATTAATCAGTTATTAATTAACTACATTGGATACTAATCATCATATTATTTTTTTAATCTAATTAATCTTTACATTTTTACATTCGCACTTCATTCACAATCGCTGTCGTCAGCAATTGAGAGAAGTTAATGTTGCGTTTAACCGCCAAGTCATTGGCCCATTTTGGTATCGTCAGAGTTTTCTTGACGAGTTTTGTGGCATCTAAATAATTCTCAACATCGACCATCACCATTGATTTGAAGGATTGATCCAGATTATATTCTGAGGCTACATCTTCATCGTCTTTAAATGGGAAATCCTCTTCAAGTGTTAAATCATTGATTGCGGAGGCTTTTGGTAATTTTTCTCCTTCTTCAATGAGGCTCGTTGCCATCAATCCTAAATACTCACTGGCATTGCTCATTGCTTCAGAAATCGTACGTCCTTGTGTTGCTGAGTTTTCAAAGTCTGGGAAGTGAACAAAATACGGGCTATCCTCTTCCCTTGCAGTAAAATAAATTAAAGCTGGATACGTTAATAACATGCGCTATACCTCCTGCGTTTATTTTAGCACGTATAAATACGTATTCAAGTTTTATAACTTATTTTTCCACGAAAAAAGACACCCTGTACGGATGCCTTTCAACTGATTATTTTTGATTGTCGAGGAAATAGATTAGAGTTTGAAGTTCGTTTGTTAAGTCCACGTTTTGAACTCGAACGTTTTCTGGAGCGTTTAATCGAATTGGTGTGAAGTTTAAAATGCCTCGAACATTTGCTTCTACAATACGATCTGCTGTATCTTGCGCCACATCTTGAGGAACGGTTAGAATCGCTACTTGAATTTGTTGCACTTTTAATTGTTCAATCATTTCATCCATGCTATACACAGGAACTCCTGTTTGAATCGTTCCGACGATATCAGGGTTCACATCAAATGCTGCACTGATTCGAACATTATTGCTTTGGTGGAAATTGTAGTTTAGTAACGCTTGTCCTAATTTACCAACACCTACTAAAGCTACATTTGTTAAGCGATCTTGGTTTAACGTATGGCTGAAGAATTCCAATAAGTATTCTACATCATATCCATATCCACGTTTTCCTAAAGCTCCAAAATAAGAAAAATCACGACGAATCGTTGCGCTATCTACTTTTACAGCTTCACTCAATTCAGTTGATGAAATACGACGTTTTCCTGCATCATGCAAGAAACGTAAATAACGATGATAAATGGCCAAACGTTTTGCGGTCGCACGTGGCACTTCGATTTCTTTCATTTCTTTATAATCTTTCATGTCTAAGACTCCTTTTCTTTTACATCCATGCGTATTCTATCACAACGATGTGAATTTTCACAAATACTTTGTTTGCTCCTCACTTACTCCTATAAAATTCGCTTATATACAGCAAGGCTTGTACTTTTTTATTCACAACCTCTTAATTGTGAATGTGAATGCAAACTCGAACGCATTTCAATATTGTCCACCTCTTTTTTATGATAAAATGAGATGAATACTCACTGAAAGGACCTATCATGATACTACTACAAGGACAAGGACTCGCTCGAACTTTTGCAGATGAAGTCCTATTTGAAAATATTACGATTCATATTCAAGAAAATTCGCGGATTGCCATCGTTGGGCGTAATGGTACTGGAAAATCAACGCTCTTAAAAATGTTGGCGGGTATCGAAGAACCTTCAATGGGAAGTGTCTCAAAGAAAAAAGACCTATCCATCGGTTACTTAGACCAATATGCGGCCATCGATTCAACGAAAACCGTTTGGGAAGAGATGATTCATCTCTACGAAGACGTAGAAATTTTGAAGAAACAAGCACAAAAAGCAGCTGAGCAACTCGGTGATCCTGACCTTCTTGGAGACCCCGTAGCCTACGAACTTGCCTTAAAACGCTATGACCAACTGCAAGAAGAATTGAACCAAAAGAACGCGTATGGATACGAATCCGAAATCCGTACCGTACTTCATGGATTCCGTTTCTATCCAGAAGACTACGACCAACCGATTCAATCGCTCTCTGGTGGTCAACGTACTCGTTTAGCCTTAGCGCGTATTTTATTAGAGAAACACGACTTACTAATTTTAGACGAACCGACGAACCACCTGGATATTGAAACCTTAACATGGCTAGAGGATTATTTACGCTCTTCCAATTGCGCTCTTGTGATCGTATCCCACGACCAATATTTCTTAGATCGCGTGTGTAATGAAGTTTACGAAATCAGCCATAAAGCCTGTGAATATTACAAAGGAAACTACTCGCACTATTTAGAGGAACGTGAACAACGCTATTTACTCAAGCAAAAAGCTTACGAGAAGCAGCAACAAGAAATTCACGACTTAGAAGAATTCATCGCGAAAAACTTGGTGCGCGCCTCAACTACAAAACGTGCGCAATCCCGTCGTAAAAAATTAGAGAAAATGGAACGATTGGAGAAACCAAAAGGAGATCAGCGCTCTGCTCGATTTGAATTTACAGTGGAACGCGAATCCGGAAACCAAGTATTACAAGTAAACGATGCTTATATCGGTTACGACCACGAAGCCTTGAGCGGTCCGATTTCCTTCCAACTTCGCAAGCGTGAAGCCATCGCGATTGTAGGGCCTAACGGAATTGGGAAATCAACCCTCTTGAAGTCGATTACGGGTGAACTTCCTTTAATCAAAGGATCGATTGACTTAGGAGCTGGCGTTCAAGTTGGTTACTATGACCAAAACTTGGCTGGCCTTTCTACCAACCAAACCGTTCTAGAAGAGCTTTGGTCTCGTCACTCAACGATGCCTGAAAAAGATGTGCGTTCGATTCTTGGAAGTTTCCTATTCTCCGGAAGTGACGTTGAAAAAACAACCGCTCAACTCAGCGGGGGTGAAAAAGCCCGACTAGCCCTTTGCAAATTGTCACTGGAGCATGATAATTTCCTACTGCTCGACGAACCAACCAACCACTTGGATATCGACAGTAAAGAAGTATTGGAGGATGCCCTCATCGACTACGATGGTACGATTTGTTTCGTATCCCATGACCGTTTCTTTATCAACAAGGTCGCAACGGCCATTCTTGAAATCGAAGAAACAGGAAGCACACTCTACCTTGGCGACTACGACTACTACCTTGAGAAAAAGCAAGAAAAAGAAGAACTCGCCGCACTGCAAGAAGCCAAGAGTGCTGAAGCAACAGCTGAGCCGATGACAGAAGCTAAAGCTAGCTACCATGCCTCTAAAGAAGAACAACGTCAAATCCGAACGCTCACTCGACGTATCGAGCAACTCGAAACCGAAATGCATGATATCGAAACGGCGCTAGAACAAGTCCACGAGGCAATGACGCTGGAAGAAAACTATTCCGATCCAGATAAATCCGCTGCCCTCTCAACTGAAGAAGCTGCCCTTCTTGAACATCAAGAAACGCTTCTCGCCGAGTGGGAAGAAGCTTCACTAGCTTTAGAAGAATTTAATCAATAATCGTTTGAAATTATCATATATGATAATTTTCTACTTTCAGCCATTCAAAGAAGCGTAGACCCTTTTTATAGAGTCTACGCTTCTTTTTAGTTTAATGTTGCCACTGACTTTGATAGAGATTGTAGTAAAACCCACGTTGCTCCATCAAGCTGGCATGATTTCCTTTTTCAATGACATGTCCGTCTTTTAAGACGAGAATCACATCGGCTGTACGAATCGTCGACAAGCGGTGCGCCACAATAAAGCTCGTGCGCCCTTCCATCAAATGTTGGAAAGCTTCTTGAATCTTCAATTCGGTACGTGTATCAATAGAAGACGTTGCTTCATCGAGAATCAGCATATTCGGTTGTCCCATCATGACACGCGCGATGCAGAGCAATTGTTTTTGCCCTTGTGAGAAATCCCCACCGTCATCTGAAATCACCGTATCATACCCTTGCGGCAGACGGCTCACGAATCCATGAATATGGCAGAGTTTAGCGATGCGAATCATCTCTTCTTCGCTAATCGTCGGATTTCCCATCGTGATATTTTCACGCACCGTACCTGTTTGAAGCCATGTTTCTTGAAGCACCATTCCAAATCCATTTCGCAATGAATGACGGGAGATGTCTTCAATCGAATGGCCATCGATGGCTAATTTCCCACTAGTAATCTCATAGAAACGCATCAATAAGTTAATTAATGTCGTCTTTCCGCTTCCAGTTGGACCGATAATCGCCACGCGTTGCCCTGGTTTGACATCCAGCGAGAAGTCTTCAATCAGCGGTTGGCCTTTCACATAAGAGAAGTCCACATGGCTAAATTCCACCGCTCCATCAAAGGTTTCAGGAGAGACCGCACCTTCTCGTTCTGGACGTTCGGACGGTTGTTCCAATAGTTCAAATACGCGGTTGGCACAAGCAATCGCATTTTGAAGTTCGGTAATAACCCCTGAGATTTCATTGAATGGTTTCGTATATTGGTTGGCGTAACTGAGGAAGGCTGATAATTGACCGACCGTCACGCCACCGCTAATCACGAAGAACGCTCCGAACACGCCCACACTGGTATAGACGATGCTATTAACAAAGCGCGTTGCTGGATTGGTAATGCTCGAGAAGAAGATAGCTTTAAGCGATACATCTGTTAGGTCTTTATTAATCACCGAGAAGTCCTCGATGACTTTTTCTTGTTGCTGGAAGGCCGTGACCACTCGTGTCCCCTCAATCATCTCATTCATATAGGCGGTTTGGTCGCCACGAATTTCCGATTGTTGTTTAAAGAAATGATAGGATTTTTTTGCGACAAAGCTGGCCATTACAAATGATACTGGCGTTATCACCACTACTACAAGCGTCAATGTCATATTCACACTAAGCATAAAGAATAACGTTCCTAGAATCGTCATCACACCCGTAAATAACTGCGTGAATCCCATTAGTAATCCATCCGCAAATTGATCTGCATCCGCGATGATACGGCTCTCGATTTCTCCAGCTGGATGAATATCTAAATAACTGAGCGGTAATGTCTCGATTTTTTCAAGCGCGTCTCTACGAAGGTCTCGCACAACCGAGTACGTCATCTTGTTATTGCTGAGGTTCATAAACCACTGCGCAATCGCTGCCATGGATGTAAAGAGTGCAATCTGCCATAGGATGGCAAATAGTCCTTCATAGAAGACTTGGCCAGTGCCGAGCATTTGGTCCACGGCTTTCCCAACTAATTTTGGAATCATTAAGGTCCCAAATACATTCACACTTGCCAAAAGAATGGACGCTACAAAGTAAATCCGGTAGCGACGGATATAGCGGAGGACTTTACGGATGGTTTCCCATTGAGTTGTCTGTCTCATGCTTCATCCTCCTTTGGAAATTGTGAATAGTAAATTTCTTGATAAATTTCGTTATTGGCTAATAGCTCTTCATGCGTGCCTTTACCAACCAGATTTCCTTCGTCTAACACGAGGATTAAGTCCGCGTACTGCACAGAAGCCGCCCGTTGCGACACGATAAAGGTTGTTGGACGTGGCGTTTGGTTCTTGATGGCCTCACGTAATTTTGCATCGGTCGCAAAGTCTAATGCTGAAGCACTATCATCTAAGATTAAAATCGGTGCTTGTTTCGCAATCGCACGCGCAATCGTCATCCGTTGCTTTTGCCCTCCGGATAAGTTGCGCCCATTTTGTTCGATGCCATAATCCAGTCCGCCTTCTTTCGTTTCAACAAATTCGCTGGCTTGAGCGACACCGAGTGCCTGTTCTACGACTTCACTTGAAGCAGATGCATATCCAAAACGGACATTGTCGGCAATCGTTCCACGGAAGAGTTGCGCCTTTTGCAAGACCATTCCGACTGCGCCACGAATCGATGCAAATCGGTAGTCACGAACGTCATTGCCGAATACTTCCACTTTTCCTTGGGTTGCATCATAGAAACGAGGAATCATATTCACAAGAGACGATTTCCCACTACCAGTCCCACCGATAACGCCGATGGTTTGTCCTTTTAACGCGGTAAAGGAGATATGGTTAAGTGCTGCATTTTGGTCCCCTTGATATGTCAGCGTCACGTCTTTAAACGCCACTGCTACATCGCTATCTGGATTGACATCTTGGGTGCCTTCGACCATATCCGGTTCCATTGATAGAATATTGTCAATACGATCCGCACTCGCAACGGATTTCGTCATTAACACGATAAGATTGGCTAATTTTACAAGCTCCACTAGAATTTGTGACATATAGTTTGTTAACGCGATGACGTCCCCTTTTGACAATGTTCCTGTATCCACTTTTATCGCCCCACCATATAAAATGACGATGAGCGCTACATTCACAATCACAAACGTAATAGGATTCATAGCTCCTGATAGGGCACTCACCTTTTGTTGCGCCTGATTCAACGCTTCGGTATCTTCTCTAAAGGTATGAATTTCTTTTTCTTCACGGTTAAATACGCGAATCACACGAACGCCTAGTAAATTCTCGTGCACAAGACGCATAATCCGATCTAGTTGCCCTTGAACACGGCGATACATTGGAATTGTCCAGTAAATAATCCCGAATACAACAACCGCTAATACCGGCACCGTAATGGCAAACGTCCACGCCATTTCCACATTCACGACAAACGCCATCACGATCGCCCCACCGACGATAAACGGCGAACGAAGCAACAGACGAAGCGCAATGTTTAACCCATTTTGCACAAGATTCATATCGCTCGTCAAACGCGTCAGTAAAGTGTCATTTCCCAGCGCATCGAGTTGCGAAAAACTGAAGTATTGAATTTTTGAAAAAAGCGCCTGTCTCACTTCCGCTGTAAATCCAGTTGCCGCTTTAGCTGCATAATATTGGGCCGTAATGGACACGACGACCCCGAAAATTCCAAGGACGATTAAAATAGCCCCTTGACTAAGAATTAAGGACGTGTCCTGGTTTCCAATCCCTTTGTCAATGATGACTGCCATAATAAGCGGCACTAATAACTCCAGAATTGCTTCGAATAATTTGAATAGAGGTGCCAATATTGTTTCTTTCAAATATGGCTTTAAATAAGGTTTTAATCGATTCACAATCATACTTCCTTTTACATCAATAGTACTTTTATTGTATCACAATTTATGCCGTGCAAAAGCAGAACCCCTTGCTTCCTGTTTTTTGATTATAAAGGGTGTAACAATAATGTTACGTAAGAAAAATGTGACATTCACTTTTAAATTTCTAAAAATGCATCATTTAGAATACGTATCATAAATGATATATCAAGTTATTCCATCTTCAAGGAAACCTTTTTAACCTAACCGTTTTGTGTAGTGGAGTAAATAATCATTAGAAGACTGGGCAACTTTTGCTTATTAGAAAGCTGATTACGAAAATCTTACGGATTCTATAATAGCCATAACGTGGAATGGCATTAAATGCGCAAAAGGGAGCGTAGGAATTTTATTCCGTAACTAAAGAACTTATATAATGTGACGCAGTAGCTGATTGAATTAAGCTTCATCACTCGTGATTTGCTTAATTCTAATCAGCCTTGCGGGGGTAAGACTACAAAGCAAAAAGGACTCACAGTGTGAGTCCGCTTTTGTCTTTGGTCTTACTCCCCCGTTTGAGGCTCGATAAGATTGAGACCTTGGCACAATCCGATACAGCTATTGTCGTTATTATGAAGATAACCGAAGGTAATCTAAGTTTTTATAGTACTACATAAAATAATCTTCGTACTTACTTTATTTGAATGATAATTGATTTGATAGTTCTACAGCACGCTCTTCAAACGTTGCCATTTCTACCTTCAACTCTCTTTTAAGTGCTTCTAGCGATACATTCACTAGATTTTTGTCTTCCACCACTCTTTCCCCATTAATCCACACATCTTGGACATTAGAGGCATTGGCAGAATACACTAAGGCCGCATACGCATCATGCACAGGGAACATATTCACAGAAGAGGTTTCAACAAGCACGATATCCGCTTTTTTGCCTGCTTCCAACGTGCCAACTTCTTTGTCGAGTCCGAGTGCTTTTGCCCCACCTCTTGTCGCCAAAGCCACGATTTCTTTTGCAGGGAACGCGCTACGATCCTTCAGATGCGTTTTATGGAAATTAGCTACCATTCGCATTTGAGTGAATAAATCCAGCGTATTACCGCTACTTGGGCCGTCCGTTCCTAGTCCAACCGTCACTCCATGGTCTAGTAAACTGCGAATTGGTGCGACTCCTTTTGCAGACTTCGTATTGGCGCCGATGCAATGAACGACGCTGACGGTTGGATAGTTCGCCAGAATTTCGACATCTGATTCCGTCATCAGAATTCCATGAGCTAAGATAACCGGCACTTCGAAAAATCCAAGCGACTCTAAAAATTCAATTGGTGTTTGGCTATAAGTTTTACGGAAATAATCCATCTCGTATGTCATCTCAGAGACATGAAGCGTAATAGGAACTTGGTTTTCTTTGGCAAACTCGAGAATCGCTCTCATCACTTCTTCGGTATTTGTATTCGGAGCATGGGGGGCAATTAATGGCTGAACGAGTTCGTCCCCTTTCCACTTGTCAACAAATGCTTGAGTATACGCTAGGGCATCATCAGTATTCCTGCTATCGGGCGTCTTCATATTGATAATCGTTTCACCTACGAGAGAACGCATCTTCATGTCTTTGGCGACTTTGGCAACGGCATCTTCAAAATAATACATATCACACATCGCAGTTACGCCTGCTAGCTGCATCTCCGCAATCGCATAGGCCGTGCTTTTTGCAATTAACGGTTCGTCAACCACTTCTTCCTCTAATGGAAATAGGAAGCGTCTGAGGCGGTCTGGGCAATCATCCCCTAATGAGCGGAAAGGAATCATCCCACAATGCGTATGAGCGTTCACGAATCCAGGAAGCAGGATTCCACCCTGTGCATCTATCCAATCATCTGCCTTCTTCTCCTCAAATTGATCCATCGCACCTACTTCAACAATTAAGTGCCCCTCCATCACTAAGTACCCACTTCGGTACTCTGTAAAGGCATTATCCATCGTTAAAATCCATGCATTTTTATATCCGATTCTCATTACTGCCGCTCCCTTTCCTGTCTATTATATTGTAATTGAATTCCATTATAAGAACAATCAAAACTCGAATTTAAAAGAACAAAGCCACTAGTCTAACATTCGTCTAGCGGCTTCATCTATTTCGTTCCTGATATGTCCTTAAATAAAATTCAATATTCTATTGGTTTAGGATTTTATTCCATTGGTCAATCCAAGCTTTAAGGTTTTCATTTACAAGTTTGAAATCAACTGTTTTCGCACGTTTAGCAACTTCACCATAAGTCATTGTTTTCACTTCGTTATCTGCTAATTTTACATCTTTATTAACAGGAGCTTCACTCAATGATTTAGCTTTCACTGTTTGGTTTTCAGTGCTAATACGGAAATTTACATATTTATACGCATTTTCTTTGTTCTTAGCATCTTTAACAATGTTCACTGTGTTGTAGTTTGCATAAGTTCCAGATTCAGGAACGACTGATACAACATTAGCGTTAGCTTTTTTTACTGTAGAAATTGCAAAGTCTACAACTACTGCCACTTGTACTTCGCCAGCTTGGAACATATTTGCTAAGTCACTGGATTTAGAATATGTTTTAACAATATTTGGTTTCAATTCTTCAAGTGCTTTGAAAGCAGCTTCCCCTTTATCATCTTTAAGGGCTTTTCCGCCTTTATCGGCCGCAACAGATAAGAATAATGGGCCTCCGGTTGTTGTAATATCAGGGATTGCCACTTTGCCTTTCAAATCTTCTGACCATAAGTCGCTCCAATCTTTAATTTCACGACCAAGTTTTTCTTTATCGTAAACAATTGCAATACTGTTAATAGAGAACGGAATTCCTCCACCGTTTAGGAACACTTCTTTAGCCCCATCTGTTAATAAAGCAAGATTTGGAAATTCTTTTTCAGTCACCGTTTCAAATAATCCTTCTGTTGTTCCTTTTGTAGAACCTGATTGAGATAACTCGATAACGTCAATGTTACTTCCACCACTTTGAACTTTTGTTAAACGTTCGGAAGCATTACCGACTTCTAAAGTCACTTTAACACCATTCGCTTCTTCAAAAGGTTTGATAATGTCACGCTCTACAATATCTTGGCTTAATCCAAATGTTGAAACAACTAATTCTGTAGAAGCTCCTTTTGAAGCCTCTCCTCCTGTTGTTGTTGCCTCATTCTTTGGTAAATTCGCTTGGCTATTTCCACACCCTGCTAAGACTAATAACGATGCTACGGCAAGACCTACAATTGATTTTTTCATGTGTGTACACTCCTTAAATTTTTTTATAACACAATAACATGATCTTTAGGGAAAGATAGGGATACTTGGCTTCCTACTTCTAAAACGGATGGATTGTTCACAAGAAGCACTCCCACTTCCGTTTTCACTTCATACTGATACGCTTTTCCGATGAAGGTTCTTACTAAAATTTCGCCTGGAAGAACACCATCGCCCTCGTTTAAGAGTTCGATATGGTCTGGGCGAACCGTTACTGTCACATCGCCTTCCTTGGTATGTTCCCTCGTTTCTATAACGAGTCCATTCGATAATTGAACGGTATGATTTTCTTGAACTGTTCCTTTTATGAAATTCTCAAATCCAATGAAGCGAGCAACAAACTCAGTGGTTGGATGTTGATAGATTTCTTCAGTTGTACCGTATTGTTCGATAATTCCATTATTCATAACGGCTACCTTATCTGAAATAGAGAAACATTCCTCTTGGTCGTGCGTTACGAATAAAGTCGTAATCTTGAATTGTTGCTGGATGCGTTTGATTTCTAGACGCATTTGAAGTCTAAGTTTGGCATCCAAGTTACTTAACGGTTCGTCGAGTAATAAAAGTTTTGGTTCAATGACAAGTGCTCTGGCTAGTGCCACCCGTTGTCTTTGTCCCCCTGAAAGTTGTTTTGGATAGCGATTTCCAAGTTCAGCCAAGCCGCACACTTCAAGCATTTTAGCGACTTTCTCATCAATCACTGCTTTACTTTCTTTTCTCACTTTCAATCCGAGCGCAACATTTTCAGCCACTGTTAAATGCGGGAATAATGCGTAACTTTGGAATACCATCCCGAATTGTCTGTGGTGGACAGGCACTTTCGTCATATCCTCACCGTCTAATTCGAAGGTTCCACTATTTTGACTAAGGAGTCCCGCTACAATACGAAGCGTCGTCGTTTTCCCACAACCACTCGGACCAAGCAAGGACACTAATTCCCCTTTTTCAATCGATAAATTCAAATCTTTTAAAATATGATGCTTATTATCATAGATCATATTTACATCTGTTAGTTTTACAAATGACATATCTTTCTCCTTATGAAATGGAAGCTAAGCCCAACGTTTTTTCAATCGCAATCATAATCCCCATCGTTACAAACATTAAAATCACCGATAATGCTGAAACAGATGGATCGTAGTTAAATTCCATATAACTTAATAAAGTCGTTGGAAGCATGGTCACTCCTGGACCAGATAAGAACATCGATACTGGAACGTTGTTAAATGAATTCACGAACGAAAGCATGAACGCCGCGAAAATTCCTGAAGTGATATTCGGTAAGAGTATCGTCGCAAAGGCTCTCTTCTTCGTACATCCAAGTGTCCAAGCAGCCTCTTCCATCGACACATCAACTTGTTCCATACTAGAGCCAACGACACGAATCACATATGGGATACTAATGAGGAAGTGCCCAATCAGTAATCCTGGTAGAATTGGGAATTTAAAACTCACAACAATCATTTGATAGAGAGAATACCCTACGACAATCCCTGGAATCATTGTTGCCGATAAGAAGAAATCCTTCATTAACTTCTTCCCTTTAAAGTGGTCTCTTGATAATACGTACGCTGCTGGCACTCCGATAATTAAAGCTAGAAGTGTTGCCACAACGCCCACTAATAAGCTGAGTTGTAAGCTCGACATAAAGGCTTTTGACGTAAGCGCCATAATATACCAGTCAATGGTGAATCCTTTAATCGGGAAAGTAATAATCGCTTCTGTCCCAAAGGAAGTAATCACGATAATCACGAGTGGTAAGAATAGGAATAAGAAGACAATAGTCGCAATCATCGTTAGTAATTTATTTTTACGCAATGTCTCCACCTCTCTTATCCATCGATTTCGCTAAGAGATTCAATGCCTTCATCACGGCAAATGTAATGACAATCATGACAAGCGCAATCACACTCGCACTTGTCCAATCCCCAAGCGTTGTCGCGCGTTGGTAAAGCAATGTCGCTAACATCATCTTTTTATTTCCACCTAATAATTGTGGAGTGGTATATGCGGTAAGTGTCCCTGTAAATACGAGAATACTTCCGACAATCATCCCTGGTAGCGACAGTGGCAAGATAATCTTGAAGAAGCCTTTTAACGGGCTAAGTCCAAGCGTTGCCGCAGCTTCTAATAGGTCATCATCAATATTTTCTAGAACCCCCACCAACGTCATAATCATCGTAGGTAAGAATAAATAAACCGAACCGATAATAATCGAGAAGTCTGTATATAAGAGTGACATTGGCTCATTAATCACTCCAAACATCATGAGTAAATTATTAATGACTCCGTTTTTACCAAGAATCGTAATCCATGCAAAGCTTCGAATAACAGAGTTTGTTAATAGTGGGAATAGCGTTAACGCAATCAGAATTCCTCTCCATTTTTTCGATACTCCAGAAATGACGTATGCTGCCGGTAAGCCCAAAACAGCACAAAAAATAGTAACGATCAAGGAAATACTAAGCGTACGTCCTAACACCGCCATAAAATAGGAATCTTTGAAAAAATCAATATACAGTTGCAAAGAAAA
>ERZ773072.714-NODE-714-length-17632-cov-4.449565_pt1 | contig 17632 bp, 13 predicted proteins | sample MGYA00580617_ERZ773072 | MGnify/ENA primary metagenome ERZ773072 (study PRJEB29015, sample SAMEA2737970) | human oral metagenome | biome: human oral; feature: human-associated habitat; material: dental | place: China | collected 2122 ...
ATCCATGCTGCTCCTGCCCCTTGCCGCGCAGGCCGTTGCCGAAAGGCCGGAGCTGACGCGCTGCCGCCAAGTGTTTAAAGACAATATGGAAATCATGGTATTTACCATGCCTTGTTCGCCTGATGCCTCAGCGGGAAATATTCCGCAGCATAAATTTGAAAACCACCTGCGCCAAGTGGCACGCTGCAACAGCCTGCTGGAAACCCGCTATGCCGCCGATGCCGCACGGGTGCAGGCCGAATTGAACGCCTATGTGGAAGGCCCCGCCGCCGAGGCCCGAGCCTTCAGCCGCAACCCGCAGCGCAAACAAGCCTACTGCCGCCGGCAAAACGCTACAGCGCGCCGTTTGCTGATGCGGTATTAAAACGCTTTCAGGTAGCCTGCAACAATGGCTACCTGAAGACTTACAAATGAAAGAATACACATCATGTACACCCAAAAACGGCTGATTGCCATCTCGCTCGCCTTATATGCGGTTTCCCTGTTTCTGCCTGCGGTGGGCGGGCAAATCGGCCTGACCATCCTGTATGGCGGCATCGTTTACGGCTGGGTTGCACTGATTTTCGGTTGGTTTGCCGTACTGGCCGTTTATGCCAACGTGTTTTACTGGTGGACGGCAGTACACCTGTTGCGCGGCAAAAAGCCGGAAATAGCGGCATTGTTAAGCATGGTGTTTGCTTCTTTCACACTGCTGCTGGTGCTGATGCCTGGGCCGGAATATGTCGCCGTGGGCTGGGGTGCGTTACTGTGGCTGGCCGCCCTGCGCCTGATGCAAATGGTTGTGTTTGCTGAGAACACCCCCGAAGCCCTGCGCCAATCTTTCAGAAAATGGGTGAAAACCTGCGCCGCCGTCACCCTCGCCCTGTTCGCCTTCGGCCGCTGGCAATACGCCGCCGCCAATGCCCAGCAGCGCGAACAATACTTTCCCTTCGGCACGGTATTCGCCTTTATGCTGCCGTCGAGCCTGCCCTATATCGCGCCGCCGCAATCGCTGCCCGAACCGAACAACGGCACGGCCGAATGGCTGGGCGGGCTGGAAATTTCCCAAGACAACAGCCTCATTTTGGTTTCAGGTAGCCTCAAGGAATACACACCGCCCAAACGCTTTATTTATCAAGGCTACCTGATACAGGAATATTTCCACGAAGACGGCATCCTCTCCATCATTCCCGTCCCCGCGCCTGCTGATTACCGCTATGGATATCGCCCAGCCAAAGAAGGCGAGCAGGGCGAGCAAATCCAGTTTATCCAAAAAGCAGACGGCCAAACCGTGTGGCAGGCACCCGTGAAAGCCGGCGGCTCGGGGCAGTATCCGGAATATAACAAAGAAATCAAACGTCTGTGGCAGTCGCCGCTATACACCGAAATCGCCGCCGGATTTAAGGCGAACCCAGCACAAACCTTCGCCGAAGCCTGCCCGATCGAGCCTTACCGCGCCCCCTTCAAGCTGCACGAACCGTTGCAAATCGCCGGCAAAATCTATTCCGACAAATACCGCAGCCCCGTGGCCAAGAGCCGTATTTTATGCAACTCGGAATACATCCTCTGGCTCAACGCCCCCGAATATCAGGACTACAACGGCAGAGTGGATCTTTCCGCCGTGCTTATTCGCCGCAGCGATATGCTGCCGGTGGAGAAATTCAAAACCAGCCGGGAAAAAGGGTGGACAAACTACGACGAACTCAAACAAGCCTCAGAGCAACCGCAAGCCTGGCTAGCCAGCATCGGCCGCATGGAAACCCGCCGCCGGGACGAGAATGGCTACGGCTATGACGATTATGAGCTGGTGGTGCACAGCGGCAACGGGGAATGGGTGCTGAATTGAGTTTTCAGGTAGCCTTTCGTAGGGCGCGCACCGCTTGCCCGCACGGGAAACCAAAGGCTACCTGAAAATCTGCCCCCAGCCCGCACAAAAGGCTACCTGAAAAATTTTATCTAAAGAAACCAAGGCGTGATGAACATCGTCCTCTTCGGCGCAAGCGGCTTTATCGGCCGCCGCGTTGCCACAATCCTGCGCGCGCACGGCCACACGCTGCGCACCCCGAGCCACCGCGAATTCGATTATTTGCAGCCGAACGAAGCCGCCGCCCGCGAAATTCTGCGCGGCGCGGATGCCGTGTTCAACTGCATCGGCGTGATGAGCCGCCATGAAAACGTGCTGGAAACCGTACACCACCGCACGCCCGCACTGTTGGCAAAAATCGCGGCGGAGCAAGGCGTGCAGCATTGGGTGCAGCTTTCCGCGTTGGGCGCCGACCCGAAACACACCGTGAATTTTGTCGGCAGCAAAGGGCGCGGCGACGAAGCCGTATGCCAAATTGGCGCGGCACACGGCATGCGCGTGGCGGTGGCGCGGCCGTCCGTTGTGTACGGGCGCGGCGGCGCGAGCTGCGAATTGTTTATCAAATTGGCGCGGCTGCCCGTTATCGCCCTGCCGGCCGGCGGCAGGTTCATGCTCCAGCCCGTGCACGCAAACGACGTGGCGGACGGCTTGGTGCGCCTGCTGGAAAACGGCGCGCCGCACGGCACCATCATCCCTTTCACCGGCAGCCTGCACACCAGTCTGGCAGGCTATCTTGCCGCCATGCGGACGGGGCTGCACCGCAAACCGTCCTTGCGCGTGCTGCTGATTCCGTTGGCGCTGGTGAAGCCGTTTCTACCGCTGGCGAATGTGTTGAGCAACGGCATGGTGAGCGCAGGCAGCTTTGCGCTGCTGGAAGAAGGATCGTGCGCCGACTGCACCGCGTTTGCCGAACTACTGGGGCGTGAGCCCTTGGGCGTGGAGAAATTTTGGGCGATGGAATAATGTGCCGCATCGCAATGGGCATGCCGAAAGTAATGGAAACGGCAGCCTAAAATCCAAAAAGCAGCCTGCACTTGGTTTTGCCAAAGTGCAGGCTGCTTACAATTTAAAATTGCCGCGCTTAAAACAGAATCCGCACCGTTTTCACGGTTTGCGCCTGCCAATATGCCCGCCACAATGCCAAACTTTCCGCAATCTGAGTTTGCAGCGGCGGCGGGACGTGTGCCAGCCCCTGGAAGGTCAGTGTCAGGTCGTGTTCGGGCAGCCACGATAAATCCTGCATGCAGTCGTCCAGCGCGTCCCAACTGCCACCGAAATAGTCGGGCAGCAGTAGGGCTTGGCCGAGCAGGTTGAAAAAGGCTTGGCGGTGTCAGATGTTGTACAGGCGGAATGTGTATTCGTTTTGTATGGGATTTATCGGCATGGCGGCGGGGTGTGTCGAGAGGGTTGTAGGCAGCCTGCAGTCGATGGTGCACTGGGAATTTCTTTTGAAGTGCAGGCTGCTTTTTTGGGTTTGGATAAATAGTTTAGGTGCCTGTCCTGGATAACTAGAAAGAATCCTATTTTACCATTTGTTTCAAAAAAGAATTTTAAGATTTTATTCCATAGTTGCTGAAACGCCATTCGCGCAAATGTAACGGCATGTCAAAAGGGTATTTTGAGTTGTATTTATTAAGGAATGCAATAGCATTTTAACAACAGTTAAGCAAGAGTAATTTGAGTTTAAAAATTCTATTTAAAAACAGTAGATAAGGTGTATTTTTTTTTAATTGTTTGGTATGGTGCTATTGGTTATCTACATTTTGTGTGTCTAGCATGGCTGCTAATCTACGGCAGTCCTTTTCTTTAAATATAGGAAAAGGTTATAATAAAACCAACAATCAGATCAAACCTTGTTCACTGCAACATCCTGATAAGATTTATTGTATTGATCAAGAGAAGACGCTACTCAGTCTATTTAAAACGTGGAGTGACGAAAATGAAAACCTCTAATATACAAAAATTCAAGCCGACGATATTGGCGGCTGCCATTTTTGGCATCAGTTTCACCGCACAGGCGGCAACAGTATCCATCAGTAACAAACCGCTTACGGGTGTTACTGTTACCCATGGTCCGAATATTACGTTGACCCCCTCCGTAGAGCACCCGACAGCCGGTGCCGCTTATTCTGATAATTCATTTATGCTTGATGGCTACCCAACCTTAAGAATAAGCCGGCAAGACCAATGGAAAACCAGATATTTAGGATATTTTGACAATACTAAGTGTTATAGATTTTCTGACTACAATAGTAATGCTGATAACGGCTATTTTGCTGTTTCTTCAGTAGCGACTACTGATAGTTACGGTCGAGTCGGCCTATGTAGCGGGAATGATGAAGAATATAGTGGTAACTTCCTAAACTGGGCCACAATGTCAGCGGTGGATATTTTCCGCTACACCCTAACCGGTGGTAACCGTGCCCGCGGTATAGGTAACAGCCCGACTAACTATCAATCTGGTGATTCTCCAACGGAAACATTCCTCCGTCGTGCATATATGGACACAGAACGTAACGGTGACAGTCAATACCGTTTACGCTATAGAGGGATTGAGTTAGGATACAATCCATCGGCACAAGATTTAGCTTTTTTAAAGCGGATTATTCCCGCCAGCATGGTAGATAGCTTTGCTACGACAAACACTACCGCAGGCTTGCCACGTGCATTAGGCTTCCGCTATCACCCTGTAGTACCTGGCAGAAAAACTCCACACCAGTTGGTGGATGCAAATGTACCGCTTGCATATAACAATCGTATTTTCTTCCTAAACGAAGGTTTCTACGTTACGCCCGTTCGTTTTATTACTCCCAACGAAGTGATTTATCAGGATAGAAACGTAATTAATGTGGGTGCAGCGCCATCGTCTGTGCGTTCTATTGTGCAAAAAGCTGCTGACGCCTCTCGCGGCAAACCTAATGTTACGGGTTATCGGCTGCCCGTTGTGGTGCAGGTATGCAATCCGGCTACTGCTGGTGGTGCGGCAGGCTTGCCGAGCGCTTGTCACTCATATGGCAGTCATTACAAACCGGAAGGCTTGATGCAACAATATGGTCGTGGTGATGGACCGGATAGCCGCCCTGCCCGTTTCGCCGTGTTCGGCTATCAGTTGGCCCCTACCGATGATGTGAGTGGCGGTGTGTTGCGTACCCGTATGAAATATTTGGATCGCACACAAAGCGAAAATGGCATCACTTATGGTAAGGAGTGGGACGAAAGCACGGGGGTGCTGGTTGTAAATCCAGACCCAGAAGATGCCCGCAAAACTAATGTAACCAATAGCGGTGCCATCAACTACATCAATAAATTTGGTGATAGTGGCAGCTATAAACGCCTTGATACCTCAGCAGAGCTGTTCTATACCGCTCAGCGTTATTTGCGTAATAAAGGAATGCCTGAATATTACGAGAGAACTCAGCGCGCATTTGGTATTAATCCAACTTCGGCTGATGGTTTCCCAATGATTTACGATTGGGATGATCCGCTGACCCGCGGCTTGGCTTCTAAGGATGAGGCACAGTGCCGCTCTAACACCATGATTCTGATTGGCGACACCTTTACTCATGATGAGAAAGACTTGCCTAATTTTGGCCCAAGAAGTGGGGTAAAAGATGATTCCGAGATTAATACCCAAAAGATTTTGGAAGACATCTTGGATCAAGAGAAATTCAAAGGCCTTGGTAGAGAATCATGGTATACATCTCGCGGTGCATATGCAGGCTACGCCACTGGTAAAAATGTAACAGGTCATTCCCCTGCCGGCTTGGTTGCATTGGCTTATTGGGGTAGGACGCAAGATATCCGCCAAGATATTCCGGGTGATCAGCATATCAATACCTTTACCATTGACGTATTGGAGCAGGGTCGCAGCCGTTTTGAGATGGATAACCGGACTTCACTTGGTAATGCATATTATTGGGCTGCCAAATACGGTGGTTTCGATTACAAACCTGGTATTACTATGCCAAATCAATCGCGTGGCAGTTGGACCAGCGATGCACCTGGTGTGAGCAGTTCGCCAGTGCTATTCCCTGATGGTATGCCCAAAAACTTCGCCTTGGGTAATAACCCAGAAAATATGGCTAAGGCTTTGGAGGATGCATTTAGAAAAGCGAATGAATACAGTGATCCGTCCCAAGCCTTTATGGGCGTAACCGAACACCAAAACTCTGTCATAGATGTCGGTGCCAATAAAACTTTAGGTTTGCAGTCTTCTTATAACGTAGATAAGCTCTCCGGTGATGTTATCGCCCAACGCATTGGTGCTCAAGGCAATGGCTTAACCTTTACTCCGGCATGGCGTGCTTCAACCAAAATGGAAACTTTCCATACCGCGTCGGGTTGGTCTGCTCGTAAGCTATTTACTGAGGCTCCCAATGGCACTACTACCGCCTTTACCCCAGGCAACGTAGCACAATTCAGCACTGCACTGAATGCCGGGGCTTCTGCTGCCAGCTTGGTGCAATATACTCTGGGCGATCCAAGCTTAGAAGGTACTGCTTGGCGTAAACGTGAAAATGGCCTGCTAGGCACCATTATTAACTCTGGTGTACAGCCTATTTTGCCTCCGAAAAATAAACCTGCAGGCTGTAATTATGCCGACAACAACATCATGGTTCGCAAAAACTTCTATGTAACCGCATCTAATGCCGGCGTACTGCATGTTCTGAACCAAGATGGTCAGGAAGTGATGGGCTATATCCCTTCTACAGCTTTGCCGAAGCTGTATAGCTTATCTTTACCTGTGCCATCACATTCCCAGCCGGTTCATCAATATCTGAATGACGGCACCCCGGTTACAGATGAAGTTTGCTTCGGCAATACTGCAAAATCTATTGTGGTGGGTACAACAGGTCGTGGGGGTGCTTCGGTGTATGCTCTAGACGTAACCGATTTGAGCAATCCTGGTACCAACAATGTAATGTGGGAGTTCTCCAATGCTGATGACCCTGACTTGGGTCTCACTGTTGGCAAACCTTCTATTGCCAAAGATAAAGATGGCAACCCGATCGTTATCTTCAGTAGTGGTGTAAACAGTGGCTCCAGCAATGGCTACCTGTATATTTTGCGTGCAGACAACACAGGTAACTGGCAACTGAATACTAACTACTGGAAGGTGTCTTTGGATCAGGATGGCGTGGGCGAACCGGCCATATATGACCGTGATGGAGACAAGATGCCTGAAGCCGTATTTGTTGGCGATCTGAGTGGCAAAATGTGGCGCGTGGATTACAACAAAACCAACGGATTATGGGAGAAAGCTTATGGTAATCAGCCTTTGTACACCCCTAGTGGTACAGGTGCGCCGATTACCGCTGCTCCTGTGGTCACTCAAGCTAATGGTCATCTGTATGTAGTAGCTGGCACAGGCCAATACTTCTCGTTAGCAGATATTTCACCCAGTGTGCAGAACTATGCTTTAGGTCTCTTTGCTGATCAAGGTCCGATTACCGATGCAGATTTGCTAGAACAAAACTTTACTGATAATGGTGAGAAAGTAGATGCTATCTACTCCAGCAATAAAACTTTGACGCAGAAGATTTATCAAGTGTCTAAGAAGGCTATAGAGAGCAACAAACATAAAGGCTGGCGTTTAAGCCTGCTCAAAGGTCAAGCTATTGTAGATCAGCCGGGCATACGTAATAATAAAGTAGCTACCTTTACAGCAGTCCGTACCACATCGGATAGTTCTGCCAACGTATGTTCCGTAAATGGTTCTACCGCATTGATTGCTGTAAACTTGCAAAATGGGGGACAATACGATCTGCCTGCTTTTGATACCAATAAAGATGGTCGTTTCGATAATCGTGATAAGGTGGGTGGCATGCTGGAAATTGGTGGTGTTATCGCTCCAGTGAATACTTCAAGGAAGTTCACTCTTAATGGTAACAGCAGTGTCCGCAATGTCTTGGCAGGTGATACTGCGACAGTGGATGCGCCAATGAACCCTTTCGATGTTTCACCATTCATCCGCCGTATCTCTTGGCGCGAGATTTTCTAAGGCTGTGATAGCAAGCCGTCTGAATGATTCAGACGGCTTTTTCTATGGTAAACCAACTTTAGAACAATACAGTAGATTATCAAATATAGGGCTAATCTACGTCAGCCCCTTTTTATTTTAATCGACTATATCAATCGTTATGCCAACTGCGGTATTTCTGCCAAATCATGCCCGTTCCAAAAAGCGGTTGTTAAATGGACTACTTCTCGTTGCAGGCTGCCTGAAACCTTATTCTTCAATCCCCGCCTTTTTGCGCCAGTATTCGGCGGCTTGGAGGTCGGTTTTGCCCGGTTCCGGCCCGACAAACAGGTAGAACCAATACAGCCGCTCGGCGGCGCGGCGGTCGCCGTTTTCGGCTTTGGCGGTCAGCTCTGCCACGCGCTCGGGGCGCAGGTAATAGGTGGAGGCGGTGGAAACGGGTTGGTCGGGGACGAACTGCTCTTCGTCCAGCACTTTCTGCAAATGCGGCGGCAGATGTTCGCCGCGCCGTTTGAGTTCGTATGCCCAATAGGCGGCATTATGGTAATCGTAGGCCGCCAGCCGTGCTTCGGCGTTGGCGCGCATTTGCGGTATAGAAACGGCTTCGTTCGGCATGGCGGGGTTTTCGGCTGGACTTGAGGCTTTATCGGCAGCCTGCGGCGCAGGGCAGGCGGCGAGCAGGAACACGGCAAGCGGCAGAATAGGCGGTTTCATGGTTCAGGCTGCCTGAAAATCCAGTTCGCGCGTCAAATGGGCGGCGAGTTTGTCGGCCACATCGTCCCAGGCGGGGCAGAGTTGGACATAGTCGGCGATTTGGGTCATTTCCATGCCGGCATAACCGCAGGGGTTGATTTGGTGGAAGGGCGACAAGTCCATGTCCACGTTCAGGGCGAGGCCGTGATACACCGCGCCGTTTTTGATGCGCAGTCCGAGCGAGGCGATTTTGCGTTCGCCGACATACACGCCGGGGCGTTCGGGGTCGGCGGCGGACGGGATGCCGTATCCGGCCAGCGTGGCGATGACGGCGTTTTCCAGCGCGGAGACGATTTTGCGCACGCTCACATGGCGGCGTTTGAAATCAATCATGGTGTAGGCGACGACTTGGCCGGGGCCGTGGTAGGTAATCTGGCCGCCGCGGTCGATTTGGACGACGGGGATGTCGCTGCTCAGCAGGAGGTGTTCGGGTTTGCCGGCCAGCCCTTGCGTGAACACGGGCGGGTGTTCGACCAGCCAGATTTCATCTTCGGTGTCGGGCGTGCGCGCGGCGTTGAAGGTTTTCATGGCTTCAAAGGTGGGGGCGTAGTCGGCTCTGCCTAGTTTTTTGATGTTCATGGGGTTTCCTTTGGAGGGGTGCAGGCTGCTTTTTGTGTTTCAGGCTGTCTAATCGGCACGGCGCAGCTGGCTTTTGTGGATATAGCCGTCAATATGTACGTTGTTGCCGTATTCGTTTTTTTCGGTATAGGCACCCTGATTGGTGTAATACAGCCAGTCGCCCCTGTTCAATTTCGGAATAATCTGCGCGCGCGTGCCGTTGGGCAGGGTGGTGAGGATTTCGGACTGCCGTGTAATCGGCTGGCCTTCATCTATTACGTTGTGGCGGACGTTGGCTGAGCCGTCGGGGCTGGCGACGATGTAGTTCTGCACGATGTAGCCCTGGCTTTGGTGGACGTAGCCCGTGCGGCCGCCGTTTAGTTGGATACGCAACCATTTGCCTTGCCGGCCGAGGATTTTGCGTTGCGGGCTTTCGGAATCCAGCACGGCGAGGATTTTGCTGTGCGTGTCGGGCGCGGCGCGGACGTTGGCGCTGCCGTCGCATTCGGCATCCGGCAGGAAGTAGTCGGCGGCTTGGGCGGGCAGCATGGCGGCGGCAAGCAGGAGGGGGAAGAGGAGTTTTTTCATGGTGGGGTTTCCTTTGTTTGGGGTTGGATTGGGGTGCAGGCTGCTTTATTGCGTTAGCTTCGTAGAAATTCGCTTCGCTCATTTTCAGGCTGCCTTTCAGACGGGATTCGGGGCAATATCTGGAAGCGTGGTCTCAACAAAATTCAAATTCAAAAAGCAGCCTGCACTTTTCATTCTATGCGGCAACCGGCGGGGCTTCGGCAATCTGCTCTCTCTCCTGGGGGGAGGGTTTTGGATTTGCGGTCATCTTGGGTGCAGGCTGCCATCTGTCTGAATCTGTGATTCAGCCAACCGATGTGCGTGCCCGTGGTGCTGCTTTTCAGAGTGGGTATGGCGGCAATACGCCATGTTCCGCCTTTGAGATGACTGCCGTCCGTTCGGGTTTGCCTTCTCCCGCAGCAGAGGGGCTGTTGCAGGCTGCTTTTTGGATTTCAGGCAGCCTGCACGATAAATTCCACCGCCTTTTGCACGTGGATTTCGGTGCTGTCGAGCAGGGGGACGGGGGTGTCGCCCTGTTGCACGAGCAGGCCGATTTCGGTGCAGCCGAGGATGACGGCCTGTGCGCCGCGTTCGGCCAAGGTGGCGATGGCGTTCAGGTAGCGGCGTTTGCTGTCTTCGCGGATTTGGCCGGTGCACAGTTCGTCAAAAATGATGCGGTGGATTTCGGCCTGTTCGGCTTCATCGGGGACGAGGGTGCGGATGCCGCGTTCGGCCAGCCCGTCGGTGTAGAAGCCGTCCTGCATGGTGAAGCGCGTGCCGAGCAGGCCGACGGTGGTGCTGCCTTGTGCGCGGGCGGCTTGGGCGACGGCGTCGAGAATGTGCAGGAAGGGGACGCTGACGGCGGCGGCAATGGGGGCGGCGACTTTGTGCATGGTGTTGGTGGCGAGCAGGATGCCTTGCGCGCCGGCGTTTTGCAGGGTGCGGGCGGATTGGGCGAGGAGGCTGCCGGCCTGTTGCCAATCGCCGCTTTTCTGGCAGTCGGCAATGTGCTGGAATTCGACGCTGTGCAGCAGCAGGGGCGCGCTGTGGTTGCCGCCTTTGATTTGATTGACGCGGCGGTTGATGTGCAGGTAATAGGCGGCGGTACTTTCGGGCGACATGCCGCCGATAATGCCGAGTGTATTCATGGGGTTTCCTTTGGATGGGTGCAGGTGCAGGCTGCTTTTGGCGGGCTGAACGGTGAAAAAGCAGCCTGCACTTTGGTTTTTGTGTTGGCGCTGTGTTTCAAGCTGCCTGTTTGCTATTTGGTTAGCGGAGTGTTGGGGCTTGCGGCCATTTTGCGTGCAGGCTGCCATCGGTCTGAATCTTGATTCGGCCAACCGATGTGCGTGCCAGTGGTGCTGCTTTTGAAGAGTGGGTATGGCGGCGATACGCCATGAACCCCTTAAAATGGCTGAAAATTTGCACGCGGTGGAGGGGAATTGGCGGTTTCAGGCGGCTGTTAAAACACCACCTTCACCATCGGATGCGAGGTAACGCTGCGGTAGATGTTGTCCAAATGCTCTTGGTTTTCGGCGTACACGGTAACGGTCGCACCCAGATAGTTGCCGTTCGTGCTGGGGCGCAGCTTGACGTGTTCTTCGGTGGTGTCGGGCGCGTGGGTCTGCACGGCTTTCAGGATTTCGGCGGCAAAATCGGGGTGGTGCGCGCCCATGATTTTCAGGTCGAAGTGGGTGGGGAAGGCGATGAGGGGTTTTTGCTCGTTCATTTCGGATTCCTTGTTTGAAATTAAGGCGGTTATTTTAGCGCAAATTAGTGTCGCCTGCGTAATACAGTCGGGCAGGGCGGAGCGCGTTTGCCGCGTGAAACTGCTATAATTGCGCATTTTCGGGCTGTTTGCAGGCAGCCTGCACTCCGTTTTCCTGCCGATACGCGCCTTATGTTCCGACTTCCCTATCCCGTCCTTCCCACCAGCGACCATTACGACCCCGCCACGGGGCGGTTTTTCGTGACCCCGCCGCAAGCCCCCGTGCAAGGCGGCGGCAAAACCGTGTTGCGCTGGCTCAAAGCGATGACGCTGGATTACGCCAAATACGCGCCGCCCGCGCCCATGCCCAGCCAAACGCCCGATTGGCAGACGCTGCTGCAAGACGACGGCACGCCGCGTTTCGTCTGGTTCGGGCACAGCACGGTGTTGGCGCGCCTGTCGGGCATCACGCTGCTGCTCGACCCCGTGTTCGGCGATTGCGTTTCGCCCATACGCGGCATTTCGCGCCGCTACCAACCGCCGCCCGCCGCATTGGACGAACTGCCGCCGATTGACTATATCCTCATCAGCCACAACCATTACGACCACTTGGACAAACCCACCATCCGCCGCTTTGTCGGTAGCAATACGCGTTTTATCGTGCCGCTGAATTTGGGCACGCTGCTGCAACATTGGGGCATTGCAAAAGAGCGCATCACCGAACTGGACTGGTGGCAGCACGCCGAACTTTCAGGCAGCCTGCACGTTCACGCCGTGCCCGCGCGGCACAACAGCAGCCGTGGCATGGGCGATTTCAACAAAACCCTGTGGGCGGGCTTCGTGCTGCAAACCGAGCGGCACAAGATTTATTTTTCCGGCGACAGCAGCTACGGCAACCACTTTGCCGACATCGGCCGCCGCTTCGGCCCCATCGACCTGGCCCTGCTGGAAAACGGGCAATACAACGAAAACTGGCGCGACAACCACATGTTCCCCGAGCAAACCGCCCAAGCGGCGGCCGACGTGCAGGCGCGCCGCTTCATGCCGATACACTGGGGCATGTTCAGCCTTGCGCTGCACCCGTGGGACGAACCCGTGCGCCGCAGCATCCCGCTCGTCCGGCAAAGCGGCATCGCCACGCTCACGCCCACGCTGGGGCAGGTGTTTACTCTGGACAGCGAAACGCACGACTGGTGGGAAAACGTGGGCGCATAAACCCAAGTGCAGGCTACTTTCGCAAGGCAGCCTGCACCCACCCGCACCGATTTAAGAAAGGCAAACAACATGGCAATCCAATGGTTTCCCGGCCACATGAACAAGGCAAAAAAAGCCATCGCCGACCGCCTGAAAAGTGTCGATATGGTGATTGAAATGCTGGACGCGCGCCTGCCCGCCTCCAGTGAAAATCCTTTGCTGGCGCAGCTTTCCAAGGGCAAGCCCAAGCTGAAAATCCTGAACAAGCAGGATTTGGCCGACCCGGAACGCACCGCCGTGTGGCTGGACTATTTCAACAGCCGCGAGCAAACCAACGCCATCGCGCTGGACAGCTCCGAAAAATCCGCCGCGCCCAAAATCACCGCCGCCTGCCGCGCCCTCATGCCGAACCGAAAAGGCATCGACAAACCGCTGCGCGTGCTGATTTGCGGCATTCCGAACGTGGGCAAATCCACGCTGATTAACGGCATGATTGGCAAAAAATCGGCGAAAACGGGCAACGAGCCGGGCATTACCAAAGCCGAGCAGCGGCTGTTTTTGGCGGACGATTTCTGGCTTTACGACACGCCCGGCATGCTGTGGCCGAAAATCATTGTGGAGCAGTCGGGCTATAATCTGGCGGCTTCGGGCGCGGTGGGGCGCAACGCGCTGGACGAAGAAGAAGTGGCGCTGGAACTTTTGGACTATCTGCGCCGCCACTACCTGCCGCTGTTGCAGGCGCGTTATGCGGCGGACAAAGACCCGTCCAGCCATTGGGACGACACGTCTTGGCTGGAATGGATTGCCCGAAAACGCGGCGCACTGTTGGGCGGCGGCCGTGTGAATTACCAAAAGGCGGCGGAAAACGTGCTGACGGATTTCCGCGAAGGCGCGATTGGCCGCATCACGCTGGAAACGCCTCGCCAGTGGGAAGAATGGCTGAAAGCCGCCCGCAAAAAAGAAGCCGAACGCGCGGCGAAAAAAGCGGCGCGCAGCGGTCAGGAAAACCGCGAAGAATAAGGGTGCAGGCTGCTTTTGTATTGGGCAATACGGCGGCAGCCTGCACAGTCGTTATTTGGCTCAGGCATTGAATCAGCCAATCATTTAAATCAACGGAAAAAGCAGCCTGCACACGGGAGTGTCCGGTCAGGTGCAGGCTGCTTTTAAAGACAGGAACTACCATGGGCAGACGTTCATCACCATCATCTTCATCATCCGCCATGCGCCGTTTGCAGCGCTTTTGGCTGCCATTCTTGGCCGGTATTCTTCTTCTCGTGTATTGGTCGCAGGCGCGGTATAACCCCGAACGCGAAGCCAAGCAGGGCTTGGAGCAGCTGAATTTATGGCGCAGGCAGGCCGGATTGGAGCCGCTGGCACCTTCGCCCAGCCTGCAACAGGCCGCGCAAAAACACGCGCAATATTTGAGCAAGGACGCGGAAGGCCATGACGAACACAACCGCAGCAACCCGTATTTCACGGGCGCAGACCCGCAGGCGCGTGCCGCTGCCGCCGGTTATGCCGGCCCGGTGGTGGAAAACCTGTCGGTCGGCAATTTCGCGCGGCAGGGCAATGCCAATGTCAACAGCCTGATGACCGCGCTTTACCACCGCCTGACGCTGCTCACGCCCAGCCACGACGAAGCGGGCGCGGCATGGGTCAACGGCCGCCATCACGCGTTTGTGGTGGTGCAGGGCAGCAGCCGCTTGCGCCAACTGTGCGAACATCCGGCCGCCAACAGTAACGCGCCATATATTATGAAAATCCCGTGCAAAGGCGTGGTGACCAGCGTTCCCACACAAAGGCCGCTGTATGTGTGGCCGGTGGTGGTGAAATTCCCGATGGGCAGCCAGATTGAGCCCGACTACGACGGCTCGGAAGTGCCCAACCCCATGCCCGGCCACAAAAAAACGGGCAATCCTGTGAGCGTGGCGATTTACGGACTGGTGGGCGATGTGCGGCTGGTGTCGTTCAAATTGTTCGCGCCCGATGGCGAAGTGAAGGATACCCACATCCTCACGCATCAAAACGATCCGAACCATTTGCTGGGCAAAAACGAATTTGCCTTGTTCACCTTGAAACCGCTGGCCTTTGACACCGAATACCGCGCAGAGTTCCGCTATCAGGCGGACGGTGGGGAGAAAAAAGAAGTTTGGACGTTCAGAACGCGCAAAAAGCGGCACTGGTTTGAATGATGCAAAACGGCCGACAGAAGGGATGCCCCGCTGTCGGCCGTTTTGCGTTATAGGTTGCAGGCTGCTTTTTTCAGCCTGCCGTCATCCAATCGGTTACATCACTTCCGCAATGAAAGCGGACATCTGTTTGTCATCGCCCATTTTGCAATCCAAGCGATAGGTTTTTCCAGCTTGAAAATCACTTTTCACATCGACCATTTCGAATTCTGACGAACGGTAGCAACGCACAATCACACGGTTGGCGGGAGCAGCCAACTCTGCGGTGCTTGAAAATTTGCCGTTCCAGCCTAAAATGCTCATCCTATCGCGCCCAAATAAATTGATTTTTGCCAATAAGCCGCTTTCCGTTTCTCCGGTCGATACGAACCGTATGCGGTTGGCATCGTTGGGCTGCCCGTTTTGGTAATAAATATTCATGGCATGATTCGTATTCATGGTTGTGCCGTTTGGGACTTCGCGGGCAACGATTTTATAGCGGTCGTCATAGTGTAGGTTGCAATACAGTTGATACGTTTTCCCCGCCTGAAAATCGCCCTCCACCATCTGGCGGCCACGACCCTTTGCCCCGTCGCATGCGGCAAAGACAAATCGCGGGGGTGGAGAGATGTGAAGGATTTTATGGGCGCTCATAGCGGGTTTCTCCGGATAAACCGGCATACGTTCGCCGTATTCATTCGTTTGTGAGCCGACAAATGTAACGCTTTTTTCCCGTGGCACGCTGCCCACTTTTTGGCCGTTTAAAAAACTGGCATTTGGAGACAATAGTGCCTGGTCAAAAGGGGAACACGCGGATAGGGCAACCAAACCGGCGGCAATCGGTAATAAGGATTTCATAGGGACTCCTGAATATAGGGAAATATAGATAATGGGTTGATAAAAACGGGACGGACGTTCAAAGCAATCTGCACTTCCATTCCCAAAGTGCAGGCTGCTTTTGTCTTACTTATCCCCCACCTGCAAAATCGCCAGAAACGCGCTCTGCGGAATTTCCACATTGCCCACTTGTTTCATGCGTTTTTTGCCGGCTTTTTGTTTTTCCAGCAGTTTTTTCTTACGCGTAATATCGCCGCCGTAACATTTCGCCAATACGTTTTTGCGCAGCGCCTTCACGTTTTCGCGGGCGATAATCTGCCCGCCGATGGCAGCCTGCACGGCAATGTCGAACATTTGGCGCGGGATGAGTTCGCGCATTTTCGCCGCCAGTTCGCGGCCGCGCTGCACGGAGGTTTGGCGGTGCACAATCAGGCTCAGCGCGTCCACTTTGTCGCCGTTCACCATAATGTCCAGTTTTACGAGGTCGGACGGCATAAACTCTTTAAATTCATAGTCCAAAGAAGCGTAGCCGCGCGAGGTGGATTTGAGTTTGTCGAAAAAGTCCATCACCACTTCGTTCATCGGCAAATCGTAGGTCAGCATCACTTGCCGCCCCATGTACTGCATATTGCGCTGCACGCCGCGTTTTTGGTTGCACAGCGTCATCACGTTGCCGACATAATCCTGCGGCACGAGGATGGTGGCGGTGATAATCGGCTCCATAATCGTGTCGATGGTGGCGATGTCGGGCAGTTTGGACGGGTTTTCCACGTCGATTTTTTCGCCGTTTTTCAGAATCACTTCGTAAACCACGGTCGGCGCGGTGGTAATCAAATCCATGTCGAATTCGCGTTCCAAGCGTTCCTGCACGATTTCCAAGTGCAGCAAGCCCAAGAAGCCGCAGCGGAAGCCAAAACCCAATGCTTGCGACACTTCCGGCTCGAATTTCAGCGAAGCGTCGTTGAGTTGCAGTTTTTCCAGCGCGTCGCGCAGGGCTTCGTAGTCGTGGCTTTCCACGGGATACAGGCCGGCGAATACCTGGCTTTGCACTTCTTTGAAGCCGGGCAGCGGCTCGGAAGCGGGGTTTTGCACCAGCGTTACCGTGTCGCCCACTTTGGCCTGTCCCAGCTCCTTCACGCCGGTAATCAAAAAGCCCACTTCGCCTGCTTTAAGCTCTTGTTTGTTTACCGATTTCGGGGTGAATACGCCGAGCTGTTCCACTTGGCTTTCGGCCTTGGTGGACATGAAGCGCACTTTGTCTTTCAGTTTCAGACGGCCGTTTTTCACGCGGATGAGCATCACCACGCCGACATAGTTGTCGAACCACGAATCGATAATCACGGCTTGCAGCGGCGCGTTTTCGTCGCCTTCGGGCGCGGGGATTTTGGCCACGATTTCTTCCAGCACGTCTTCCACGCCCAAGCCGGATTTGGCCGAACAGGTGACCGCGCCCACCGCGTCGATGCCGATGATGTCTTCGATTTCCTGCGCCACGCGGTCGGGGTCGGCGGCGGGCAGGTCGATTTTGTTCAGCACGGGCACGACTTCCACGCCCAAATCAATCGCCGTGTAGCAGTTGGCCACGGTTTGCGCTTCCACGCCCTGCGACGCGTCCACCACCAACAGCGCGCCTTCGCAGGCGGACAGACTGCGCGACACTTCGTAAGAGAAATCGACGTGTCCCGGGGTGTCAATCAGGTTCAGCAGGTAGGTTTCGCCGTTTTTGGCTTTGTAGTTCAGCGCGGCGGTTTGCGCCTTAATCGTGATGCCGCGCTCTTTTTCGATGTCCATGCTGTCCAAAACCTGCGAACTCATTTCGCGGTTTTCCAAGCCGCCGCAGAATTGGATGAAGCGGTCGGCGAGGGTGGATTTGCCGTGGTCGATGTGGGCGATGATGGAGAAATTGCGGATGTTTTTCATAAAATCAATAATTGTGTGGAAGGCCAATAAAATGGACGTATTTTAACAGAAAAAGCGCAGGCTGCTTTGAGTGCGTTCAAAAGCAGCCTGCACTTGATATTTCA
>ERZ773072.715-NODE-715-length-17631-cov-106.672508_pt1 | contig 17631 bp, 11 predicted proteins | sample MGYA00580617_ERZ773072 | MGnify/ENA primary metagenome ERZ773072 (study PRJEB29015, sample SAMEA2737970) | human oral metagenome | biome: human oral; feature: human-associated habitat; material: dental | place: China | collected 2122 ...
TGCCTTCTTGAATCAAATCAAGGAACTGCAAACCGCGGTTGGTGTATTTTTTGGCAATGGAAATCACCAGGCGCAAGTTCGCCTGAATCATTTTCTGTTTGGCCGCAGCGGTTTCTTTTTCGCTTTTCACCATGTTTTTGCTGATTTCTTTCAGCTCGGCAATGGAAATCCGCGCGTGCGCTTCCAATTCCGCCATTTTGGCCTGCTTTTCCAAAATATCGTGTTTGAAACGCGCCAAGGTTTCACTCCACACACGGTTTTTGCCGATTTCCTCTTCCAGCCATGCCAAATTGGTGGCGTTCGGCATGAAGTGCTCGATGAAATAGTCGCGGTCCATGCGCACGCGGTCCAGGCAGATGTCGCGGATTTCGCGTTCCAGACGGCGGATTTGCTCGACACGGCCGCGCAGGTTCTCGCTCAGATTTTCAATTTGGCGCGTGGAGAAACGCACTTCCAAGAGTTTTTGCGCAATATTGTTGCGGTGTTTCAGATAAGTATCGTGCTTGCTGTGGTGCTTTTCCAAAGCTCTCACCATCAGGCCGTAGCTTTTTTCGATGTGTTTGAAGTGTTCCAAAACCTGTGCTTTGAGCTCTTCCAGATTTTGCTGGCTTTCCAGGCTGCCGGAATCGGCATCTTCGTCATCTTCGCCGCCGTCTTCGTCATCTTCGCCGCCATCGCCTTCTTCGGCCAGGTGCGCACTGTTGTTTTCCAAATGCCCCAAGCCCAATTCGTTGAGCAGCACTTCGTTCGGGTCGATAATGGCTTCGACCACTTCATCGACACGGATTTCGTCTTTTTTTACTTGGTCAATCAACGCCAGAATTTCGCCCACGGAACCCGGGCAGGCGGAAATGGCCTGAATCATGTTTTTCAGGGCATTTTCGATTTCTTTGGCAATTTTGATTTCGTCTTCGCGCGTAAGCAGCTCCACCTGACCCATTTCGCGCATATACATCCGCACGGGGTCGGTGGTGCGGCCGAATTCGGAATCTGCCTGCGACAACGCGGCTTCGGCTTCGGCAACGGCATCTTCGTCCGTCATGGCGCTGCTGTTATCGCTCATCAGCAGTGTGTCGGCATCGGGCGCTTCTTCGGTTACCTGAATGCCCAAGCCCTGAATCATGTTCACTACGCCGTCGATGTGCTCGGCGTCGGACATATCGTCCGGCAGGGCATCGTTGATTTCGGCATAGGTAATATAGCCGCGCTCTTTGCCCTGCAAAATCAGACGGCGCAACCGTTCGCGCTGCTCTTCGGGCGACAGGGGGCGGTTGTCATTGAGTTGGTCTTCGGTTTCGTTATCGGGATAATCTTGTGGTTCGGACATGGGCTTCTCGTTTTCAAAGGGTTGCAGGCTGCTTTTGCGGTATGCGTGTCGGTTTGGCACTCGGCGGGGTGCGTGAAATAATAAAGCAGCCTGCACAGTTGGTTTCTGCAATAGCGCGTGCCGGCTTTCAGAACGGTGTTCGTTTATTCGTTAAAACATAGCGGATGGGCTATGTGCGTGGATATGGTGACGGCACCTTGCGTTTGCAAGGCTGAAAGCGCGAAATTATAGCAAATTTTCCGGCATCTTTGGCAGGTGTCTGTAAAATGCGGATGTGCAGGCTGCTTTCAATCACATTGAACATTTCCGCCGCCGATTCGATGGTGGACGATGGTACATGCGGCGCGCGCCCTTCCTTCCGGTTTGCGCCGTCCAAAAGCAGCCTGCGCTTCAATTTTCCAAAGTGCAGGCTGCTTTTATAACGCCGCGACATTCCCCAAAATCCATACGACGGCATTGCAACGGCATAAAACATTCACAGCAAACATTCACAGCCACAAATTTCAAACCACAAAATAAAGCAGCCTGCACCCTCCCAAAACCGAGAGTGCAGGCTGCTTTTCCGTCCTGTTGCGCCTTTACAAACGGCTCACGCCGCTCACGCCTTTCACTTCCGCCAAATTGGCCAGCACACGCGGCAACTCGCTCACCTGACGCACTTCCAGCGTGAAGCGCATGCTGGCTTCCAGATTGCGCGTCTGCGTGTGCACTGCCGTCACATTCACCTTGTGCCGCGCCAGGCAGTCCGACACATCGCGCAGCAAACCGTTCCTGTCCTGCGCGCGCACTTCGATATCGATGGCGAAAATCTGCCCGCTGTCCAACTCCGCCCAGCTGGCCGGCACCACTTTTTCGGGCGATTTCTGCGCCAAATGCTGGAAGTCCGGGCAGCATTCACGGTGAATCGACACGCCTTTTTCGCGTGTGACAAAGCCAGCAATTAAATCAGGCGGCGCGGGTTTGCAGCAACGTGCCAACACGGTCAGCAGACCGCCTTCGCCGTCCACCAGCACGCCATTTTTGCTGCCGGAGGCAATTTTGGATTTTTTGACAATGGTGTTTTCCGACACCGGCACCGCCTGCGGTTCAATCAGCGTGCCGGCGGCTTTCTGAACCGCACGCAGCGACACCTCGCCCTGCCCAATGGCGGCATACAGTTCCTCCAGCTGCTTGAAACCGAGTTTTTCGCACACCTGCTGCTGGTTGGGCTTGGGATTAATTTTGGCGATGACTTTGTCGAACTGGTGCTTGCCTTCCTCGCGCACGGCTTCGGCATTTTGCGCGCGGATATAGGCGCGGATTTTGCTGATGGCCTTCGACGATTTTACCCAGCCTTCATGCAGCCAGTTCACCGACGGCTCGCCTTCTTTGGCAGCGATAATTTCCACGCGCTGCCCGTTTTCCAGCGGCGTGGACAGCGGCACAATCTGCCCGTCCACCTTCGCACCGCGGCAACGGTTGCCCAAATCGCTGTGCAGCGCATAGGCAAAATCAATCGGCGTGGAACCCGAAGGCAGCGAGAACACTTTGCCGTGCGGCGTTAACACATAAATCGTGTCGTTGAACAATTCGGTTTTGAAGGCGGCGGCCAAATCTTCTTTGCCGCTTTGCGCCATGTTTTCGCGCCAGTCGAGCAGTTGGCGCAGCCAGGCGATTTTCTGTTCGTAGGCCGAATCGCCCTTGCCGCCTTCTTTATACCGCCAGTGCGCCGCCACGCCGAATTCGTTGAATTCGTGCATTTCGTTGGTGCGGATTTGCACTTCGATGCCTTTGTCTTCCGGCCCCACAATCACGGTGTGCAGGCTTTTGTAGCCGTTGCCTTTCGGGTTGGCGATATAGTCGTCGAACTCGCCCGGAATCGGCTGCCAGAGGCTGTGGACAATGCCCAACGTGGTGTAACACTCGGGAATGGTGTCCACCAAAATCCGTACAGCGCGGATGTCGAACAAGCCGTCGAAAGTGAGCTTTTTCTTCACCATTTTTTTGTAAATGGAGTAGATATGCTTCGGTCTTCCGGCAACTTCAAAATGAATATTGTATTTTTTCAGTTCCGTACGCAGGATATTGAGGAAGTTTTCGATGTATTCGAGGCGTTCGGTGCGTTTTTCGTCCAAAAGCAGGGCGATTTCGCGGTATTTCTCCGGCTCTTGATGACGGAAGCCCAAATCTTCGAGCTGCCATTTGAGTTGCCACACGCCCAAGCGGTTGGCGAGCGGGGCAAAAATGTCGAGGGTTTCTTTGGCAACGGCGCGCTTTTCAGGATTGTCGGGAACGTTGCTTAAGAATTGGAGGGTGCGCGTACGCATGGCCAGTTTGATCAGGACGACGCGGATGTCGGTAACCATCGCCAACAGCATTTTGCGCATGGTTTCGGCCTGTTGGCCGCGTTCTTCCGGCGTGGCAAGGCTGTCCACGCGTGCGAATTGGGTCAGTTTCTGTACTTCGTCCACGCCTTTGACCAGCTCGCAAACGGTGCTGTTGCAGCGTTCGGTAACCAATTCGCGCCAAGTGGGAACGTATTTGCCGATGTCGGACAAAATCGTAGCGGCCACGGCATCGGGCAAAAGGTCGAGTTCGCTGACGATTTGCATCGAGCCGAGGAAATGTTCCATCAATGGCTCGCCGTAAGTCGTTAGGGCATCGGCGGGGTAATGTTCTTTAGCTAAGTCAAAGGCCGTCTGAATCAGGTTTTTATCGGAATCGGGCAGCGCGGCAACATAGCCGTCGAACCAAGCGAGGAGGCCTTCCAGCGTTGCACTCGATGTTTGGGGCGTTTGGCGAATAGTGGTCATGGCGTGCGTTTTTTTCTTTTTGATAAAAACGTTGCTATTGTAACAGTTTATTGCCGACAGCCCTAGATTTGTATACGAATGTGGCACTATGTTTCAGGACACCTTGTTTCAGACGGCTTTGGGTGTTATGGTTAACCGTTTTGAAATTTTAAGGAGTATTTCGATGAAACTGTATATTTACGACCATTGCCCGTTTTGCGTCCGTGCGCGGATGATTTACGGCTTGCGCGATGTGGCGGTGGAAGAGGTTGTTTTGGCAAACGATGACGAAGCTACGCCGATTGGTATGATTGGCTCAAAACAAGTGCCGATTTTGCAAAAAGAAGACGGTTCGTTTATGGGCGAGAGTTTGGATATTGTCCGTTACATCGATCAAGGCCGTCTGAAAGAAGAAGTTCGTCCCGAGGTTCAGGCTTGGTTGGACAAAGTGGGCGAATACAATAACAAATTGGTACAGCCGCGCATGGTTAAAATCGGCCTGCCCGAATTTGAGACCGATGAAGCGAAAAAATACTTTATCGACAAAAAAGAGAAAAGTATCGGCAATTTCGAGACTAATCTGAACAAAACGGCGCAATATCTGGAGCGTCTGCATCAAGACTTGGCCGAACTGGAAGCGCTGGTGTGCGAAGGCGAGGGCTTGGGCGGTGAAATCAGTTTGGAAGATATCCTGACGTTCCCTATTTTGCGCAACCTGACCGTTGTGCGCGGTATTCAATGGCCGCAAAAATTGATGGATTATTTGTTGGCGATGAGCGAGCGTTCCGGCGTGGCTTTGTATTTTGACCGCGCGTTGTAATGAATGTTTGAAACATGAAAAAGGCCGTCTGAACATCTTTCAGACGGCCTTTTGGTTTAATAGGCAATCGTATCGGCAACCTGTGACAAACCGTTTTCCAACGATTCGAGCATGGCGGTATAGCCGTCGCCTTGTTGCGGCGTGACGGCGTTAAACGGTTTGCTGCGTCCGTCCGGCCATTGTGCATAACCGCTGATGGTGGTCTGCCCCTGATAGCTGCCTTGGAAGGCTTCGATATAGACTTTCAGGGTTTGGCTGCTTTGGCTGCGTGAAGCAGGCACAAAGGTGCGATGCGGATTGAGGCGGTTGAGCTTGTTGCTGAGGTTTGCTGCCAACGCGCCATCGAGCGGTGCCGCCCAAAGGTGGTTTTTCGCCAGATTCACATGATAGGCATCGGTTTGGTAAACGAGGCCGCCGTTGGCAAGCGGTTCGGCAAGGTTGACTTTGACCGCGATTTCACTGCCTTGCGCCGCCGGCCGGATGTATTGGCTGTCGGGCAGGACGAAATATTGCGGGCTTTGCGCGGTGCCGCAGGCGGCAAGCGTCAGGGCGGCGGCAATCGGGAAGAGGCGCATTATCGGCTTCCTTTCGGGATAGGGTCTTTGCTGCTGCTGTTGAAAATCAGCGCGTTGGGTTTTTCTTTCAAAGTATTAATCACGGGTTGAACGTCTTTTAAGGTTTTGTCCAAACTTTGCAGCGTATTTTGTACGTCGCCGTAGATAGGCGATTGAGGCGATACGCCTTGCAGGGTTTGACGCAATTCTTTCAGGGTTTGGTTCAACTCGTTCGGAATGTTTTGTGTCTGCGGTTTGCCGACCAGTTTGTCGATGGAGCTTAGGGCGGCATTGGCAGATTTGAGTGTGGACTTGAGCTCGGCAAGCGAACCGTTCAAGCCGGCAACGGTTTTATCCAATGGCAGATTGTTGAACTTGTCTAACAAATCGGCTACTTTTGCCTGCAAATCGTCCAAACCGCCGCCTTGGGTTGCGATAACGGTATCGCCTGCATAAACGGTATGTGGCCGCAGCTTAGGCGAGGCGGAAGGCTGATCGTTCAACTCAATCATTTTGCTGCCGGTCAGCAGGTTGTTGCTGGAGATGGTGGCGGTCAGGCCTTTGTTTAAGGCCGTCTGAAATTGTTGTTTCCAATGTTCTTTGCTTTGTTCGTCGGCATTGATTTCCAAACGGGAAGGCTCAATGCGGATGCGTACGGGAATCCAGCCGTTTTCAAACAAGTGCAGGCTGTCGTTGCGGTCGAAATAAGGGACATCGGAAACCACGCCGACATTCAGGCCTTTGTATTCGACAGGAGAACCGGCAGACAGGCCGCGGACGGATTGTTTGAAAAATGCGGTGTAGTACAGCGAGCGGTCGTCAGGCAGGTTGGCAACTTCGCTGCGGCTGTCGTAAAGCGTGAAGCTATCCTCGCTTTTAACGTTTTTGCTGTCGCTTGTTTTAGGCGAGTCAAAGGAAATCGCGCCGGACAGCAGGGCAGGCAGAGGGGCGGAGTTGAGTTTGACGCCGCTGCCCGTGGTTTCGATATTAATGCCGCTTTCCAGCCAGAAACGGCTGGCGGAATTAATCAGTTTGTCGTTGGGGCTTTGGATGAAGATGGTGTAATGCACGCTTTGGTCGGACGGGTCAAAATGCGCGCTTTCTATTTGGCCGACCATAAAGTTTTCATATAAAACCGGGCTGCTGACGTTGAGGATGCGGTCGTTTTTGCCAATCAAATTCAGGCGCAGGCCGCTTTGACCGATGGCGGCAATCGGCGGAATGTCTTGCACGACAAATACGTCTTTGGTTTCTTGGCTTTTGCCCGGTGTAAATGCGATATATGAGCCGGAAAGCAAGGTTCCCAAGCCGGTAACGCCGCTTTGGTCGATACGCGGTTTGACCACCCAAAATTGGGTATCGCTGCGGATAAGGTCTTTGGCATCGGCGCTGAGCTGCGCAGTGACTTCCACGCCTTTTTGGTCGTCGCGCAATTTGATGCGGGTAACGCGTCCAACATCGACGTTTAACACTTTAATAACGGTGTTGTTGACCTCGATGCCTTCGGCGCTGTCCATCAACAGCGTAACGACAGGGCCGCGGTTGCGGATGTCTTTAACCAAAAGCCAGCCGCCGGCAATCAGCGCAATCAGCGGAATCAGCCACACGATAGACGTGAAGACATTGGTTTTCTTGACACGCGCCGGGGCGTGATAATTGGGTGAAGAATCGTGTTTTTTCATTGTGTTAAGGTCTGGTCAGAATCAAGGCCGTCTGAAAGCTGCTGTTGCTTGTCCCAAATCAGACGGGGATCGAAATAATAGGCTGAAAGCATGGTCAAAATAACGACCAAGCAGAAGTAAATCGCCGCACCGCCCGGCACGACGCGCGCCATATTGGTGTGGAACGAACTCATCAAAATAATAATCACAAAAATATCAATCATCGACCAGCGGCCGATGGATTCGGTAATCCGATACAAAACCGACATCTTGTCCGCGCTCATCACGGGTTTGAAGTATGCGGAATAAATCAAAACCGCCATCGCAATAATCTTCAAAACCGGCAGCATAATACTGGCACTAAAGATAATCACGGCAATCAATCGGTCGCCGTCGTCCCACATATAAACAATGCCGTTGAAAATCGTGTTGATCTCCAAAGCCGTCGGGTTGGACGAAATCATAATCGGCAGGATGTTGGCAGGGAAATACAGGATAAACGCCGCGACTAAAAACGCCAGAGAAATGCTCAGGCTTTTCGGGCGGCGACGGTATAAGTCCGCACCGCATACGCCGCAAGGCTGCTCGTCTTTATCGCGGAAATACAGGCAGCGGCTGCAACAGATTTTGTCTTCAGTGGCCGTCTGAACCGCATGGCCGCCGGTTAAACGGTGAATCTTATAATAAACCCAATGCTGCGGAATCGATACCGAAGTCCGAATCAGCATGACCGACAATGGAAACATCAGATAAAACGCCGAGCCGAATTCCACTGTAGCAACGGACGAGAGCTTGATATACGCCACCAAAGTGGAAATAAAAAACACATCCACCATAATCCAATGACGCAGCCGCACCAATACACGCGTTGCAAAGCGCAGCGCAGGGTAGGCCTTTTCGCGTATCAAAGCCGTATAAACATAAAGGCAAAGCAGTAAAAACAGTAAAGGCGCACCGAAGGTGAGGATAAACATCACTTCCGCCAGAAAACCGTAATCCAGCGAAATCAAAAGCCGCATCATTTGCGGCAACGACAAAATCGATGTCACGCCGAACAAATCGACGCGGATATACACCATATTGTACGCGAACGCCATCAGAATCAAGGTTGTCAGCGCATAGGCAATCGGCGCGATATACGGATTGTTTTCCACCTCCACAATTTCATGGTTGCACACCGGACAATGCGCTTCCTGCCCCTGACGCAGGCGCGGAATATCCATACGGCAGCCGCAATCCGGGCATTCCACCGTATGTGCAGGCAGCGTCGCATCAGGAAGATAAGACTTGTAGCGCCACCAGCGATGGTAGGCAGGAATCCGTTTCATGGTTCGGCAGGGGATAAAGAAGGTGCAAAGAGTGTCGCATTATAAAGGAAAACAGCAGGATAGCCCAAATTTAGGTTGATATTGGATTGAATAGCGGCTGTTTAATAAGGTTTGGGCCGTCTGAAAAGTTTGAAAAGACTTTGGAAGATTATTGCTATGGGCTGTTAAATTTTATTAATAGGTCTTAGTTTGGTTTATTGTCATTAGGATAAAAATAATATATATTCTTATTCCTGAAAAACGCGATGAGACTTGTAGATTTGTGGAAGGTGTGCGATCAATGAACCTGAAGCAGGTTAAAAGTTATCTTCTTTGTTTTTAAAACGATTCTTTTCAAATTAGACGGTATTTTTAACCATAAAGGCCGTCTGAAACCATTAGTCTCTTAATTCAAAGGAAACATCATGAGTGAAACCCAAGAGCTGACTTTCGCCAAACGCTTGAAAGAGCAAACCACGACAACGCACGACAGCGTTGATAACTTGGTTATGTCCGTTCAACCTTTTTCCAGCAAAGAAAACTACATCAAATTCTTGAAACTTCAATCTGTTTTCCACAAGGCTGTCGACCATATCTATAAAGATGCCGAATTGAACAAAGCCATTCCAGAGCTTGAATACATGGCGCGTTACGATGCCGTGACTCAAGACTTGAAAGACTTGGGCGAAGAGCCTTACAAATTTGACAAAGAATTGCCACACGAAACCGGCAATAAAGCCATCGGCTGGCTGTATTGCGCCGAAGGTTCTAATTTGGGCGCGGCATTCTTGTTCAAGCACGCTCAGAAACTCGAATACACCGGCGAGTTCGGCGCACGCCACCTGGCTCCTCATCCAAACGGCCGCGGCAAACACTGGCGCGCTTTTGTCGAGCATCTGAACGCTTTGAACTTGACTCCGGAAGCCGAGGCGGAAGCCATTCAAGGCGCACGCGAAGCTTTTGAATTCTATAAAGTGATTTTGCGTGAAACCTTCGGTTTGCCGGAAGATGCGGAAGCGCCTGAAGGTATGAAGCCGCACAGACTCTAAAAATAATTCAATCAAACAGACAAGGTCTCGGCGTAGATGTTTGCAGGGGCCTTTAATTACACTACAAAGTTTTGTTTGAACGGGTTGCTGTCTTATACCTACTCAGATTTGACTCTCCTTTAAAAATTCCATTCACCACCTAATGACCATTGATGAATATTACGCATTGCATATGGTGCATTGCTACGGATGTGACTATAACTATAATTCAAAGTAGGGGTAATGCCTTTATAAGATAATTTGTTGTGGCTAAGGTTGATAGAGAGGGAACGCTCTCGGTTGCGTTGTGGCTCGGTACCGAATGCCATAATGCCTTTATAGCGACGGTTGGCAAATGAAGCGGTAAGTCTGCTGTTAAGCCCGCCTAAAACCTGCCATTGCTGTATCCAACCTATATTGAAACCGTTGCGGTGGTAGGCCGCATTGTTGACAGTATTACGTATGTTTTTGTTTTCAGGAACAAAACGGTTGTATTGCCAACCGCCGAACAGGGTCGTACTGCCGAAACGGCGCGCAAGGGAAAGATAAGTACTGTCGTACCAACCATCGTTGCGCAGTGCACGATCAGTTTCCCGATAGTTTTGGCGGTAGCGCTCCAGCGAGTAATAAAGTTGTGTTGCGTTACCGAGATTGACCATATGCGAAAGCTGTACGCCAACCCCGTGTGCCAGCATATACGGCGCGGCGCGACGGTTATTTTCTTTTTTGCTGTCAAACTCGCTGCTGCCTGCCAACTGTGCCTGATAAAACGGTAAAACGCTGACGGTTTGTTTGCCATCCTTGCGCTGCCAGCCCAAATAAGCCCTGCCGAACGCATCGTCGTAAGCCGATTGACGGTCGAAAAAATAGCTTGTGCCGCTGAGGTTGGTACGGAATTTGATGGCGTGATGCCCATACAATGGGGTGAGTTTTTCGGTGTTCAATTCGTAATTCAAGCCGTTGGCACTGACAGGTAAGGTAACACTGCATGCGGTTTGCCCCCTTGTTTCGATGCAATAACGCGGAGCAGCGTTGTTGGCATTATCGTTATGCACGGGGCTGATTCCGCCAGACCATTTCCATTCTGTCTGCCGTTTGACGGCTTCTTGAAAACGTTTGACATTTTCCAAAACGGGGGTAGGTATATCGCGTTGCGCGGCATGACGAAAATGCATCGTTGCCTCACCCAAACGATGGTCCTGAAACTCTGCAGCTGCCAAATCCAACAATATGCGGTCGTCTGAAACGTCAGATTCATAAAGGGTCCGATAACGTTCGACCGCTTCGGAATTTCGTCCTTTCAACTTTGCCAGCAAAGCATCGGCACGCGCAATCAGTTTGGGATTGTGGTTGGGCTGTTTGCGGTAAAGGGCAACAAGCGAGGAAACCAGATCTGCGCTATTGCCGTTAAGTGCTTGAACTAACGCGTCCTCAAGAATATGCGGGTTTGATGCTAAAAAATCATCGTTAATCAGAGTCGGTCTGCCTATATTCTCATTCTTTTCAGGCGACCTTTCTTCCTCAGATAAAATATCTAACCATTGTTTCTGTTGTACTTGTACAGCAGTATTCTGAGAAGAAATATTCTGCCGAACACCCTCTTCGGGAAATTCAGCAAAGACTGCTGATGGCAATAGGTAGCACAAAGAAGCTGAGACAATTTTTTGTTTTATTTTTAGCATTTAAAGTCATCCGAAATATATGTATATATTGCAGGGCAAACCGTTTCTAATAAGGGATTTGCTCTTATCATAAAACTGCCTGAGGCATCTCAGGTAATTTTATTTTTGCATAAAAAATACAGATTCGTATTTAGATTTATCATTATAACGGCAAATTTACGAAATATATATAACTTATTTATTTTTATAGGATTATAAATTACGTAAATATATTTAACAGAGAGAGGATAGCATAAAGATTCACCCTAACTACTGATAGAAAAAATATTGGTATTGCTAAAATAGAATATTTGTTACACAATATTTCATATTATTAGTAATACTTATCATTATTGTATCTGAGAAGTTTGTATTTTAGAGAGATTGGTTATGAAAATTAATGTATTTATAGTGTCTATTGCAACTACCTCAATTTTGACTGCATGTGCAGGTGGAGGTGCATCTGAACCCAAAGTCCCCGTTGCTATTCCGACAGCGCAACCTATCGCCAATGTTAAGTTGAGCGATGAAAGCAGTGCGATACAGACCATCAACACCCTTTCCGGTAAAGGCGGCAGCCTGCATGAAGCGGAGCTCGAAGTAAAAACATCATGGGGCAGCTACCCTGATAAACAATATGTCTATCAAACCCCTTCCGGCAACTATTACAACATCAGCTCATATTCCGACCCGATTGTCCCCTCTTACTCCAGCCCGTCTTATGCCCTGCGTACCCGCCACGAAGGCCAGCCTTTGTCTGAGGGTGGAAAACTGTTTGTCTGTTGCAGCAATTCCGGACAATTCACCTATGCACCGGCAACCAAACATGACCACCTCAAATTCGGCGCATGGATAAATGCAGACGGCACGGCAGACCTGTTTGTCGGCGGCAAACCCGTCGGAACGGCGAAACCGTCTTATTACACTCCGTCAGACAGTACAGTGGCAAAAGGCAAGACTACATACGAAGTTTGGGCTGTCCGCGTCCGCAACGGCAATATCGTTACCTCAACCTACGATCCGGGCAAATCCTCCGGGTCGTCTGAAAAAAACACGCCCAAACTTTCACTGCTAACAGCCAATTTCAACACCAACAAACTCGGCGGCACGATTTTAGGTAATGCGGATTACGGTCCGGATGTTGTGATGAAAGATGTTGGCATCAACGGCGTTGATTTCTCAGGCACTGCTGAATCCGATGGTAAAAACGGCAAAGTCGAAGGAAAATTCTTTGGTCAATTTAACGGCGATAAAACAGAAGTCAGTATAGGCGGTAAAGTTACCTTTGATGCCGATAAATCGTTGGATACCGTATTCGGCGGCGTGAAGAATGATGACGACCGCAATACAACAGATACGAGTTTGACACCTGTCAGCAAGTAATCGCACATCAGGCATCCCAATAAACCAATAATCAGTACATCTTAAAGAGGCAAAAAATGTCCTTCCCCTTCAAACCCGTACTGCTGGCAGCTATTGTCAGCCAAACTTTCCCTGCCTTCGCTGCCGACCCCGTACCACAAGCCCATCAGGACTTGAATGAAGTCAAAGTCATCGGCGGCCGTAAAGCCCAAAAACTCGGCGAAGAGAAAGTCCGCCGTCAGGCATTGGATAAACAAATGGTCTCTGATGAAAGCGACTTGGTACGCTACGATCCGGGCATCAGCGTCGTCGAAGGCGGACGCTCAGGTTCCAACGGTTTTACCATACGCGGCGTCGATAAAGACCGTGTCGCCATCAACGTGGACGGACTGGCACAAGCAGAAAGCAGGTCGTCTGAAGCATTCCAAGAACTGTTCGGCGCATACGGCAACTTCAATGCCAACCGCAACACTTCCGAACCCGAAAACTTCTCGGAAGTTACCATCAACAAAGGCGCGGACTCGCTCAAATCCGGCAGCGGCGCATTGGGCGGTGCCGTCAACTATAAAACCAAATCCGCAAGCGACTATGTTTCCGAAGAAAAGCCTTACCACTTAGGCATTAAAGGCGGCTATATCGGACGCAACAGCCAAAAATTCAGCAGCATAACCGCCGCTGGAACCTGGTTGGGGCTGGATGCATTGATGGTTTATACCCGCCGTTTCGGTAAAGAAACCAAAAACAACAGCGACGCTGCCGATACCGTCATCACCGACAACAAACAAAGCTGGAACCCGAATGCCGGCAGCACCAACTACGGCAGCCGCGGCGTAGCCCGCAGCAAACCCGATCCACAAGATTGGGTAAACAAAAGCACCTTATTCAAACTGGGTTACAACTTCAACGATAAAAACCGTATCGGTTGGATTTACGAGGATTCACGCACCGACCGCACGACGACTGAATTATCTAATATGTGGGCGGCAAACTGGAAAGGCGAGGCACTAGGCGATACCCGTTCCCGCCAAGACATCTCCTACCGTAAACGCATCGGTTTTGAATACAAAAACCAACTTGACAAAGGACCATGGGACAGTCTCAACCTGCATTACGACCGTCAAACCATCGACATGAGTACCTGGACTTGGGACTTGCCGACCGATTACGCCAGCAACGGTGTGAACAGCGACGTGTACCATATGTTTCGCAACATCCGTCAAAAAAATACCCAATTCGGTGCCGATGCTGAAAAACAAATCGACTTTTCCAAATTGGTATGGGCAATGCAATACGGATTGGGTGGTTCCCAAAACGACAACGACAATAGAGATCATAGCTATTGGGTACGCCTATACGACCCGAAATATCAAACGTCCAACAACCAAGAATTGACTATGCTGGTCGAAAGCTCCTCCAAAAACCGTTTTGCCTACTGGAACAACACCTTCCAATTCGGCGACAGCAGCCAATACCGCCTCAATGCCGGGCTTCGCTACGACAACAGCAGCAGCAAAGCCAAAGACAATCCCAACTACACTCCTGCCATCCGCGGTCAAATTCCTTATCTCGGCAGCGAACGTAAACACAGCGGTTTCAGCTACGGTTTAGGATTAGACTGGAAATTCACGCCGCGTCTGAATCTTTTGGCAAAATATAGCACTGGCTTCCGCGCGCCGACTTCAGACGAAACCTGGCTATTGTTCCCGCATCCTGACTTCTACCTTAAAGCAAACCCTAACCTTAAGGCAGAAACCGCCAAAAACTTCGAACTGGGACTTGCCGGCAGCGGCAAAGCCGGAAACTTTAAATTCTCCGGCTTCCAAACCCGCTACCGCAACTTTATCGAACTGACCTACATGGGTGTGTCCTCAGACAACCCCAACAGCCCTAATTATGCGCCGATTTCCGACGGTACCGCATTGGTCAGCTCACCCGTTTGGCAAAACCAAAACCGTTCCTCCGCATGGGCGAAAGGTTTGGAATTTAACGGCACATGGAACCTTGACAGCATCGGTTTGCCGCAAGGCACGCACGCAGGTATCAACGTCAGCTACATCAAAGGCAAAGCCAAACAGACCAACGGACAGGAAACCCCGATTAACGCCCTTTCCCCGTGGTCTGCCGTTTACAACCTGGGCTACGATGCTCCTTCCAAACGCTGGGGCATCAACGCATACCTGACCCACACCGCAGCTAAAAAACCGTCTGACACCGTCCACAGCAGCGATGATTTGAACAACCCATGGCCGTTTGCCAAGCACAGCAAAGCCTATACGCTTTTCGACCTGACAGGCTACGTCAACTTGGGCAAATACTTCACCCTGCGCGCCGGTGCGTACAACATCGGCAACAAAAAATACTACACTTGGGAATCGCTGCGCAGCATCCGCGAATTCGGCACAGTCAACCGCGTCGACAACAAAACCCATGCCGGGATAGAACGCTTCACCTCCCCCGGCAGAAGCTACAACTTCACGCTTGAAGCCAAGTTCTAAAGGCGTTTGAAGTAACAAGAAAGGTCGTCTGAAACTTGAAATCCAAGTTTCAGACGACCTTTTTCTATTGATATACAACAATCGGCAGAGAAAATCCTCACCAAACGTTTATGGAATGAAACAACAAATAATGAACAAGACGCAGGCTGAAGCAAACGCCACGCTGTACGCCCGCGCAATCGAAACCCTTGCAGGTCGTCTGAATATGGGAATCCGTGATTTTGACGCAGCCTATGGGGGCATGAATGTGGTCGGCGAAAGCCTTTTAGACGACAGCGTATTGAATCAAGCATTAGCAAGCAACCCGCCGCGCGGATGGGTACATAGCGAAAACCCGCAGGACGCAATCAACATCTGGACAACAGACGGACGGGAAACCGCGAAAAACGAAGCTGTATTTTGGATTTTGGATAACGCGGCAGATACCTGAATTGCCGATACACAGGGATATTCACATTCCATCAGCCGATTTGCAGCACACCACATCTACAAAGAACATGGCAATACCAAAACGGAAGAAGAACGCGGACAGGTTGCCGTAACAGCGGAGGATTTGACGCGGATTCCCGATATTGTTACATCGCCTGACAAAATCGTAACAGGTTTTCAATCAGAACAAGGGGCTGAACGGGTTGCGTATTTGAAGAGATTTGATGACGGGCTGATGGTTTACATCGCCGAAGCCAGCCGTAAAAAGAAAGATTTTCGAGCTATTCCATGCGGAAGTATCCCCCAACGGCAATATCCGAAAATGTCATCAAAAACATTTCCAGCCAAAGCCTCAACGTCCGAAACGGGGAGAGGGCATATGACAATTCTACCCCCAACACCGACACCAATCAAGACATACTGTTTCAAGGCGGCGCAGACCGTGGGATGTTCAGCCGTGAGCATAACCTGATTGCCCTGTTGAAAAACGCCGACGCATCTATATTCGTTCACGAACTGGGGCATTTCTTCCTTGAAACAAATACCCGTATCGCCCGCGACCTGACCGCCAAGCCTGCCGAAAACCTGACCGAACAGGAACGGCAATTCCTGTCCGACGTTCAGACGACCTTGGATTGGTTCGGTGTGAAAGACCTTGCCGCATGGGACGCAATGAGCCTGAACGAGCAGCGCGAGAATCACGAAAAATGGGCGCGCGGTTTTGAAGCCTACCTGTACAAAGGCAAAGCACCAAGCGAAGAATTGCGCGGGGTGTTCCGCCGTTTCCGTTCATGGTTGAAGCAGGTGTATCAATCCCTGAAAAGACTGAACGTAGGATTGACCGATGAAGTCCGCAGCGTGTTTGACCGAATGTTTGCCAGCAACGAGCAGATTCAACAAACCCAATACATCAACGGCATGGCTCCGTTGTCTGATAATAAGGCGTAAGCGAGCATGAACCAAGCTAAGCTGCCCTACTCCTTTCAGGCAACTCTCCATTAAGTTTCTTCTATCTTCCAAAAGAAAAGGTCGTCTGAAATTTTCAGACGACCTTTTGCAGGGTATTCAAGCTAGGATTTATTTATCGCGGCTGAATACGATTTTGGTTGCTTGGATGGCTACGCAGACTGCACCGCCGATGAAGATCAAGTCGGCTGCTGTGCGTACCCAGCGCAGGGTGTCGAGGATTTCCATTTGCAGGAATTCTTCGCTACGGGCATACCACAGGCCATGAGTGATGGAGGCGTATGCTTGAATCGCGCCGACAGGCAGCAGGCTGATGGCGATCATGCCGACCAAGCCGCCGTTGAGCAGCCAGAAGCCCCAAGTCATGAGTTTGTCGTCGAAATGTGCGTTTGGTTTCAGGTAGCGGGCAACCAGCAAGACGAAGCCCAGTGCCAAGAAGCCGTATACACCGAACAAGGCTGCGTGTGCGTGAACTGCGGTAGTGTTCAGGCCTTGGATGTAGAACAGGGAAATCGGCGGGTTAATCAGGAAACCGAATACGCCGGCACCGATCATGTTCCAGAAGGCAACTGCTACGAAGCACATCAGCGGCCAACGCAGGCGTTTCGCCCATTCGGACAGGTGTTGGTAAGACCAGTGTTCGTAAGCTTCACGACCCAGCAATACCAGCGGTACGACTTCCAATGCGGAGAAGCAGGCACCGATTGCCATAGAGGCGGAGGTAGAACCGGAGAAGTACAGGTGGTGCAGCGTACCCGGGATACCGCCCAACATGAAGATGGCGGCGGCAGCCAGAGTGGATGCGGTAGCGGTACTGCGGCGGACGAAGCCCATGTTGTAGAAGATGAAGGCAAAGGCTGCGGTAGCGAATACTTCGAAGAAGCCTTCTACCCACAGGTGAACTACCCACCAGCGCCAGTATTCCATTACGGCAATCGGGGATTTTTCGCCGTAGAACAGACCGGGCGCGTAGAACACGCCTACACCGACCATGGAGGCAACGAAGATTGCCAGCAGGTTTTTGTCCACGCCTTTTTCTTTAAAGGCGGAAACGGTACAGCGCAGCATCAGGAACAGCCACAACAGCAGGCCGACCATCAGCAGGAGTTGCCAGAAACGGCCCAAGTCGAGGTATTCGTAACCTTGGTGTCCGAACCAGAAGTTGAGATCGGGACGAATGATGTGGGTCAGGGCGAAGAAGTTACCTGCGTAAGAACCGCCGACTACGATGAACAGGGCGATGTACAGGA